>ENA-UEYL01000344-UEYL01000344.1-human-gut-metagenome-genome-assembly--contig:-NODE-344-length-49740-cov-17.968850_pt1 | contig 49740 bp, 42 predicted proteins | sample MGYA00242941_ERZ507946 | MGnify/ENA primary metagenome ERZ507946 (study PRJEB26167, sample SAMN06115482) | human gut metagenome | host: Homo sapiens | place: China:Guizhou | collected 2015-03-11...
CTGCGCTGCTATTTCGTCCAGCTGCGCCTGCGTGCAGCACATCAGTTTGGCGTAGGTATAAAAGTGAACGTTTGCCAGCGGAAAATCCGGGTCGTTCCTTTTCAGGCTCTCCAGCTGGGTCTTGAAGATATATTCACTGGGAGAAAGCCAGATCACGACCTTCTCCGGGTTGTCCTCGATCAGCTTGAACGCAATGTAGCTCTTTCCGGTGCCGGTGGGATGAACAATGGCAACCTTGCCATACTGGTCCATCATCCGGACTGCCGCATGATATGCTTTCTCGTTGTGCTCAAACAGACATAATGCCACCTTGTTCACCCCTTCCCGCATAAAGGGGTATCCTCCACAGTGATAATGGAGGATACCGATCTTTCGACATCGTTGTTTGAATTCTTCTCTTATTTTATCATGGTTATATCTGGGAATCAATAGAAATCCTTACAAATGCATCCCACCTGACCTTAGAAAAAAACTCGCAGAAGCTAAAAGTTTTTTGCACATTGCCCAGTTCTGCATGAAAAATCCAGCAAAAAACGAAGGTGGACAGAATAAGTGGTCAGAAGGGTGTCCAAGACGCAGGAGGAAACAGAAATGGCACGACGGGGAGAAAATATTCGTAAGCGCAAGGATGGCCGGTGGGAAGGCCGCTACATCAAAGCGCGTACACCGGAGGGGAAAATCCAGTGGGGCTACGTCTATGGCACGGTCTATGCTGAGGTTAAACGTGTGCTGATTCAAAAGAAAGCAGAGGCAGGCTTCTACAATCTAAAGAGAACCGACCTGACCTTTGAAGCACTGGCTGAGGTATGGCTGCACTCCCAGCGGAATGCAGTAAAAGAATCCACCTACGCGCATTACTCGTACACGCTGCACAAATATCTTCTTCCGGTTTTGAGTAAAGTGCCAGTCGCATCCCTTGAGGAAAGCTTTCTGGAACAGGCTATGCAGCAGATCATTGCGCCGATAGATGCCGCACACAAGCCGCTGGGGAACTCCTCTGCCCGGGAATGCCTCTCCATGCTGCGCCGTATCTGCAAATATGCCGCGCACTTGCGCCTGATCCGTCCGATGGAGCTGGAAGTAGCGCTGCCAAAAGCCATCGACAAAATTTCTGTGCCCCTCTCCCCGGCGGAGCAGCAGCGGCTTTATCAGTATGTACAGGAGAACCCAACGCCTCGTAAAATCGGCTTATTACTGGGGCTTGAATTAGGTCTGCGTATTGGCGAGATCTGCGGCTTACAGTGGGGCGATTTCGACCTGAAACTTGGAACGCTGAAAATCAACCGAACGGTCTGCCGAATTTCCTGCGGAAACGGTCACACGAAGGTAGTCATCCAAACGCCCAAATCCCGCACCTCTCGCCGGGAAATTCCAATCCCAAAGCAGCTGCTTATTATGCTGAAAAAACTGCGTGGATGTGTCAGCAATGCTGCATGGTTTCTGTCCGGCAACGAGTCCAAGCCCACCGAACCCCGTTGCTACCGAAAAAGCATCAAAGCATATCTGAAACAGGCAACTGTCCGGCAGGTACGTCCGCACGCGCTGCGCCATACCTTTGCAACGACCTGTCTGCAGGCGGGGTGCGATGTAAAGACCCTCAGTGAATTGCTAGGACATGCTAACGCCAACATCACCTTGCAGCACTATGTGCACTCTGACCTGACCCGAAAGCGTCGGGAGATGAACCGAATTTTCTCCCATCAGGTGTCCATGAGGGGCAGGAACATGCTAAATATGACGTAGTGGCGCATGATTCATTTACCGTTCCTCCATTATCACTATGGAGGATACTTTTTTTGTTAAATACATTCTTTGCAATTACGCGGTCACACATTCTCTGTATCATAAAATACTTTTGCAACACACGCAGATACGTATGCATAGCTGCACGGATTTCTGTAACATCATAGTGAGTTGAACTTTATCCATGACTGTAAAAGATGCCGTTGACAAACGCTTTGAACAGTTCTACGACCAGCGGGAGATACATCCCAACGAGTTAGCAACCCACGCCGGTGCATATTCCAAAATCGATTTATTGTTTAACACATAAACATAAATATATTTTTATTCTACAAACTGCACCTCTTGCGAACACAAAAAACGCGTGTTATACTGAAACCATCAAAAAACATTGGAGGTGTCCCCTATGCCCCGTCCCAAAGGAAGCAAGAACAAGACCAAGACCGTAAAAGCAACCGTTGACTTTGCTGCACAGATTGCTGAAAAGCAGTCTGCAAAGGAAGCCGCTGCCGCTGAAATCGCATCCATCACTGCTAATATCGATGCGCTGAAAGCTGACCTGAAAACCAAGAAGGCAGCGCTGAAATCCATCGACAAGGAAATCGCCAGAATCGAGGCCAAAAAGGTCAAGGCTGAAACCAAAGCTGCGGAATCCGCAAAGAAAGCTGAAGCGGAGGATGTGCTGAAAAAGCTGCTGGCAAGCGGCGTGAGCGCAGACGATATCCTCGCAAAGCTGAAGTGATCTGAAAATTTCTGACGCAGTAGTCGATGAGATCATCTACGTCGCAAGCAGTGCAACTTGGTACCAACTTGCGATTTTTGAATCGGATTTTTCAAAATCCAAATTCAAAATGCTTGTTGGGCTGTGCCCAAACCCCTTGTGTTCTGCATCCGGTGGATGCAGGCTGCGCATTTTTGCAAAATGCTTTTTTGATCTGAGTGCCGATGCCTGTGGTATCGGCACTTTTTGCACAGATAGATTCCCGGAAGCAGATAATAGTGCTATGCAGCACATCCGGAATTGTGCTATACTTGATTTACACAAACCTGTTTGTCCTAAAAAGTTGGAGGTGTTCATGGCAACACGAACCATTTGTTTTCCCATATCCGGCTACCCCTATTGCAAAGAACAGCCGGTGACATTCACATGGATAAAAGGTAGCAAGCGGCAGAATATCCGTGCCGTCCATGATGCCGTCCATACAACAGACCCGGATGTTTCCATTCTGGAAGTCAGCTCTGCATCCGTTCAGCCGGAGGGTGAGGCTGTTTCTTCTCTGCGGCTTCTGCTGCGTCTGGATTCTGTTGCGCAGGATGTGCCCATCAGCACGGTTTTTGAAGCTGCCAAGGTATTTGAACATGGTGGTCCATTCGCTGACCTTCTGACCTGTGCGCCATCCAAAGTCCATAAGGACGCTCGGCTGCGAACCAATGGAAAGCTGCTGCGCTACTCTTTGGAAGGAAGTGAGTATCCGATAGAGCCGCACCCGGATTCATTTTTTGAGTGGCTCTACTGCCGTGCGTTGAAGCAGTTCCCGGAAAAGGCTGCGCAGCTGAGCAGATATCATGCCTTTTCTGATATTGCTGCCGCAGCAGATTCTAAAAAGTATTATGGTGATTCCTCGCGGGCGGCTGCAATCTATGTAGGACTTGCAGCGGCTGGAAAACTTCCGTGCATCGATTCCTATGAATCATTTATTGCGGAAGTTTACACGGAGCCAAAGCCCTTGCCCAAGTCAGGAAAGTCTGAGACTGCTTCAAAAAAGGCACCCGAGGTTTCTGCACCAGCAAAGGAGATTTCGGTAGACGAATCGTCGCAGTCCGATAATGCAAATATTCCGGACGGTGCGCAGATGGAACATATCCTTGAACTGCCCAAAGCGACCTGTCTGCTCCTCTCTTTGGCAAAAAATGCTGGTCTTTCTGCAAATAATTCCAGTGAGCTGGCGTATAAGGGAAAGGAATTTTTTCTTGACGCTTATCAGAAAGCACTAAAAAACAAAACGCTCCAAATCAATGTTCATAAGAACAAGATCACTTTTCCGATGGAAGAGCATGACAGCGGATTTCATGCGGTCGGAGTGCTGACCCGTTCACCTGCTTGGGAATACGGATGGAAGTTCAACTATCTGGCCGAGAACACACCCGGAGCAGAAAAGCCCGAAGTCAAAGCAAAAATCCAGAAGCCTTTGACCGCATTGGAGCATCTGGAACGCTGTGGGTATAAAATCGTTCAGCAGGTCGTGCCGGAAAAACTCCCACCGATTGCTGTTCAGCGGATGGCATGGAAAACAGGCGAGGCTCTTTGCGACCCGGTGGTGGTGGATTTCTTGCAGTTTATCCGAACACATATGCAGAGCGACGGCTCTTTTTCGTTCCGTATCCCAAAGGGTGCGTCCAAAAAATCGTTTGCCACACTTTCAGAGATTGCTCAGACGTGGGATAAAATGGGACTCTTTGCAGCCATTGTGATTTACCCGCAGAATATCGTCTATGAACTTGCACAAAATGAAACCGTCCGGCATTTTTTGAGCGGAAAGTGGCTGGAGCTTTTTGTAGAGCATCAGGTTCAGCAGATCCTGAACCACTATCGGGAGGAGCAGGGCGCAGAAGTTTCGGTTTGCTCCAATGTGATTCTTTCAGAAACGGCATCCGCAGGGAGCACGCATGAGCTGGATGTCGTGTTCTCCATCAATGGAAAATTTTTCTGGGTAGAAGCCAAATCCTCCAGCCGAAGCATTGATTATGGAAAATATGCTTCTCTGTGCGAAAAGCTGAACGTGACACCAGAAAGCTTGCTTTTGGTCAACAGCGATTTGTCCGCGGAAGAGTGCGAAGGTGTTTCTTATTTCTGGAATTACCGCGTTGCAAATTGTGCAACCATCACGCAGGAACTGGAAAGCATGATCGCTAAACAAATTGAAAGCACCGGGAATACTGCTCTGAGTACAGACTGAGCAATAATCAAAAAAGACCCTGAGAACCCTGCCGGATAAGCGGCAAAGTTCTCAGGGTCTTATTGTTTATCAGACTGCACAAAGCTTGCAGCCCGATGTTGTGGTGTATGACAGAGCAGCCCCCACAGCACAGCAAAACCGGCTTTTCATAAATGTTCGCAGCTTCGCTGTTTTTTATTTTTAGAGGCGTGAAAGTGTTTTTGAGTATAATAGAATCGTCCCCGGGGGCATCGGCCGGGAATAGCAAAACAGAAAGGACGTTGCCTATGAGCAAAGAAAAATTTCTCGCAGCCTTGCGGCTGCTGCTGTGCATCGTGCTTTGCATGATCGTAGGGGCTCTCATGGTGTGGTTCCTCACATTGAGCGGGCTGGCAGAGCACGCTGGAACAGCAATTGCATTTATTCGCTCGTTCCCTGGGCACCTCGAAGATGTTGCCGAGGTAATGACCGGCGCGCTTTGCATGGCTCTTGTAGGCGGGATGATATGGGAACTGGTGGTGCACTGGAGGGACCTGCTGGCACTGCTGGATGGTCTGTTTGCGATGATGGGAGCGCTTGTCAGGATCTTCGATCTGGTCAGCGACGATCCCGGGGAGATTTTTGACAAAAAAAAGACCAAACCACAAGATACAAAAAAAGACAGCAAACCGCCTGAAATCGATCTTTGTGCGGACATTGATGAACTTGCAGACACAATTTTGACAGAGGAGGCATCATAAAAAAATGAAGCTTGAAAAAAAGGAACCCAAACCCGGTATGAGGACTGAGACCCGCCTGTGGGTGCTCTCGTTCGTGTTTGTGCTGGCATCGTTTCTCTCTTGGCTTTCCACCCAAAAAGGCATGGTCACGCTGTTTTTCGTGGGTCAGGCAGGGCTAGCGCTTCTGGCATCCGCTGTCGTTCAGATCACGGAGATCGTTTTCAGCGGCCGCTGGAAAAGCTTCAGCTTTTGGCTGGCATTTCTGATTTCGGTCAGCCTCTCTTCTTTCCAATTTGTGGAAACTGCCTACCCCGCCGGGCAGTTCAGAGAAGTAGCTGAAACCGGCGTAAACCATATCTACACAGAGCTTCTGCCCAAAATCCAAAAGGACACTGCCGCCCAGCTGGATGACCTGCGCACGACAGTTTTTTCCGAGCTGGACGCATTGGAAGCCGCCGCCACGGATGCCGAAGGGGCGGCAAGCAGCGGAAATATTTTTACTACAACAGATGCGGAGGCTCTCAACTCCCGGTATGCACAGCAGACAAGCCGTTACCCCAAAGGGTATGAAAACGACATCATGTTCCAGAATCTCCTTACGGCGGCAGCGCTGGTGCACAGCGGAGACACCCAGAACGCCCGACTGCTTATCGAGCAAAGCGTTAGCGCACTGGATGGGCTGGTCGATATGGCAGCCACAGGCAAACAAAAAGCCTTCTACCGTGATATCAGAACCGATTTCAATGTCCTTTTGGTCTCTCTGGGTGTACAGGAAAATACCGGCGCAGCAGCGGTGAGCGCCGGTGCCAAGGCGATGCGCAGTGCACTGATGCAGGGCACACTGGACACCGCTGCCTTGCGTGCGGATGCGGACACCCTTGTGGCACAAGCCATGGCAGCGGAGCTTCCCATTGATACCGCGAAATTAGCCATTCTGCGCGACAGCGTGCTGGATTTTGCAGCCTTGGTCGAGCTGAACACCAGCCTGAAGGAACATCAGGCGGAACAGCCTGCGCTTGCGCAGCGCCTTGCCGCCGCCGGTGCAGCGGAGGATGACCAGCAGGCGCTGGAAGGGGTGCAGACTGTATGGCGCGAGGAACTGGAAGGGCTCCGCGCCGAGATCGCTGCCTCTCCTCTTGCGAACCGTGACAAGCATTTGACAACACTTGACAAGCTGACCGGGACCTACCTCCAAACAGCGTGCAATTCCATCCAAATAACGTGGGCTGTACTGCACATCAGGCAGGTCGGTATCAGGAACGCTCTGCCCGCCATCGGTTCCATCTTACTTGCTGCCCTACTCGACCTCTCTGCCAGTGCAGCTTTTGAAAGTGCAAAAGAGCTGCGCCGGCAGCGTGCCAAGGAGAGATTTTTTGAAGGCACACAACCAAAAACGCTATACTAGGATCATAGGATCATCGGAGATCCTCTAAATTCATCATATAGGAGAGAAAAGCATGTTTACGATTGTAATTTTTTTGCTGGTCCTAGCAGCAGCTTTGGCGGCGTTGATGCTCATTCTGGATAAGGCTTCGATCAATAATGATCTGATTGACCGGCTCACTCGTCCCGCCACGCGTAATTATCGTAGTAAAAAGTGAAAGGAGCAAACCCTATGGAACTGTTTTCGGTGTTGGCCGCCTTTTTGGTAAGTCTTGCGGCTATGCTTTTTCTGCTCGCTCGCTCTGGGCGCATTCGTATCAAGCTGCCTTCTTCCCATCATGACCGGGAAGACTGGGAGGATGAGGCGGCCACCGTTGGGGCGGAATGTGTCGTTGTCCGTCAGATTTCTATCGCCAGTCAGCACGCAACCACCGTCGCAACGCATCTCGTCCCTCTCCCTGTGAAGGAGGGTTCCTACACCGCCATCATCCCGCCCCGAGGGAAGGCTGACCCTGAGGCAACCGCAGTGGTCACCCTGAGCAAAACGCCCACCATCGCAACGGTCAGCCATGACGAGCCGCTTATGATCTACAAGGGGCGTAATCAAACCTACTACATCAAAGTTAACCCCGAGAACCTGAACAAAAGCCGTTTTCGCGGAGAGATCGTCGATGAATTGCCCCTGGCTGATGTCCTTTCCGCTAAGGGCAGCTATCAGCCCTTCTTCCTTGGAAAAGAAGCCCTTCTTTTCCAACGCCGCGAGAAGAAGCCGGAGGAAACTACCGGGACTGTGATTCTCGACGACGATACATCTAATAACAAAAAGCAGGCTGCCTTTGAGCGTCCCGCGAAAAAACACAATTTCAAGAATTAAAGAGGAGGGATAAAAGGTGGAAAATATTTCCTACAAGGTCGCCCTTGGACAGCGCCGTATTTTCAGTAGGGAAGGGGCAAAAAAGCTGGTGCCATGTATCACTGCCGTGGTCATTGCGTGGGTCATCAGTGTGCTTTTGACGCTCAGGGCACAGGATGCTGCTGCCGCACAGGCTGCAACGCAGCTCTGGGTGCTGCCCTGCCTCAGCATCGCGGCCATGGTGTTCTGTGTCGGTGTCGGTGCTGAACCGCTCATCGTTTTGTTCACCACATTTCTGGCAAATATCGGCATCACATGCCAACTGCTGCTGGATGCCAACACAGCAAAAAGCCTGATGGCTGGTTATATTTTGGGCTTTGCAGCCTCTTTGATCTGTCTGGGCGCAATCCAGTTCATTTCTCATTGCAGCAAGGCCGTTGTAGAGGCTGCCTCCCTTGTGGTATGTTTCGTCATTTTCGCCGTTGCAATGCTGAGTCCGGCGGTAAACGGCAGCCACATTGCCGTTCAGGTATTAGGTCGGTCCGTTCTGGTGGGTCAGCCGATGCTTCTGGTGGCTCTGGCCGGAGTAGCCGCAGCGATCAGCGACCGCGAAAGCAGTTCTGCCCAGCGGCTCTTGTCTGCCGCCGTAGTTGCCATCATCAATACGCTCTACTATATCGTGATGAATGAAATGGGCAGCGCACTCATTTTTGTCTTAGCTATTGCCGTTATGGTCATTGCCGCAAACGAGGTCGAACTGCTCGATCTGCTCCCTCTCGGCGTATTGGCAGGTGGAACGGCTTATCTCTCGTGGGGTGTACTTAAGATTTTTGGAACGAAGTTTCCGGGTTCGCTTTTTGGCAAGATCTGGAACAAGGTCACACAGCGTCTGGCGTATGTGGATATCCTTTCCAAGATGAATAACCTCTCCAGTGAGGAGCTGCTCGGGGCAGCCTACCAGCCCGTACAAGCAAAAAAATGCTTGCTCACCGCAAAGTTTATCGGTTCCTCTCCCTATCACGTCCACCTACCCGTACAGGCTACGGACTATGTGGCATGCGTGGTCGCCAATAGGCTGGGGGTTGCAGCAGTGCTGGTATTAGTCGTTTTGGTGTACATCATCTTTGCGCTTGGGCTTGTCAACAGTGGCCGCAGCAAAGGCTTCGTTAGTACGCTGGGGCTTGGATGTGCGGGAGCGCTGGCCGCTGCTGCGGTGCTGAACCTGTTAGGTGCAACCAATACCTTGCCGGCAGTCGGCGTCTCTATGCCCTTCGTCAGCGCCGGCACCACGAGCCTCGTTTCCAGTATGGTCATGACGGGCATTGTTGCTCACTCTTCGGTAAAACAAAAGGAGGAGAACCATGAAATTTGAAAAAAAGTTTAGTCGGCGCGCCTTTCTGGGTGCCGCAGTCGCTGGCGGCTTTGCTGTAAGCACCTGCCGCTTCCTTCAGCAGGCAGGGGTCATTCCCTCCTCTGAGAGTGAGAACATCGAAAACTGGCGGACTAAATTTACCAAGGAAGCGCAGCGCAGCCAGACCATCGAGGGCGCCATCGTAGACCGGAACGGTGAGCCCCTGACCGAGCCCGGCGACCCCGGCACCCCGGCCAAGGTACTGGATATCAGCTACGGGTCGCTCATCGGCCTGCGCACCGCAGGCGGCGAGCTGACAGGCTTGCGCCAGACCTATCAGGAGGAGTTGGTGTACAGTACCCTTCCCGGTAAAGGTGCAGGACGCACACTGCATTTGACCATTGACAGCGAATTGCAGAAGGTTGCTTACAGCCTGATTGCTGGCACTCGCGGTACCTGCGCGGTGATGAACGCGCGTACAGGCTCTATGCTGGCCTGTGCCACAAGTCGTGGTACGCTTGAGTTTGACGTAAACCATTACGCAGAGTTGTATGACGTTTATAAGCGTGAGCCAAACTTTTTTGTAGACCCGCTTATCACACCTATGGCACCCGGCAGTGTGATGAAATTGATCACGGCGTCTGCCATGTTGAAAAACGGCGTAGATATGACGTATTACGATGATGGGCCTTACCATGGAATCAGCAATTTCAATAAGAAAAGCTATGGAAAACTTGATTTAAACCGCGCGGTAGTTCATTCGTCCAACACATACTTCGCGCACGGCGCAGAAATGGTCGGTACATCAAACTTTTTGAAAGAAGCCGGACAGTGGGGCTTCGCGGACGCGGTTCCTGCTCCCACGGTGATCCCTTCTTACGAAGGGACGGCTCTGAAGTCGTCTCTCGGTCTCCAAGCAGATAGCAGCGAAGCAAACCTCCGCCAGATCGGCTTCGGCCAGGGCAGCGCCCTTGTGACGCCCATACAGGTCTTGCTTTGGTACGGTGCACTGGCTCTGAATAATGATGAAGCTGTTGGCGCTCCGCATATTGTCGATTACATCGAAGATCCCAATACTGTGGAGGATGCGAAATATATTGAGACAAGACCTGCCCTGCCTGCCATGTTCGCCGGATACGGCAAAACTCAAGAGACCCTGCGCGCGGCTTTTGCAGGCGCGGCCGAAGCTTATAAGTTGAAAAACGACAAATTAAAGGCAATTTATGGAAAAACCGGCACGGCGACCCAGCCGGACGGAAAAAACACGACACTGCTTGCGTTTTCCTTCATCACACAGCGTAAGGAAGCCTATGTAGCCATTATCACCCGGAGCGATACCGACAAAACATCGGCCATTTTGAAGGAGCCGGCACGGGAACTTTTGAAACACACCTTGGAGGTGATTGAATGAAACTGAAGGTCAGCTGGGCTTCCAGCAGAAACCGGCGCAAAGAGAATCAGGATAATCTCTCCATCGGTGAACAGGCAGCCTTTCCGGAGGGCATCGAGGAGCGCCACATCAGCGGGCAGGTCCTGATGGATATCCGTGAGGATAATGAGGTGCTTTTTGCCGCAGCAGACGGCCTTGGGGGGTGCACCAACGGAAAATATGCCGCAGCCCGCTGTCTGGAAGTGCTGAGAGAGAGCTTTTACAGCTTTTATAATACCGCCACTGAAACCGAAGCAGAGGAACAGACGACTCTCTGTGAACCGCTGCATACCTGTACAACGGGCGAGTCCCCGCTGCCAGTGCTGCGGCCGGTGAGCCAGCTGTTACCGCTGCGCGCAGCTTCCCTTGAGTATGAAGAAGAAGCAGAACCTGCGCCGTCCCGGCTGATGGCGGCAGCCATGGAGGCGCGGGATGCGCTGGCAGAAACCTACCGGGATCTTGACGGCGGGTGCACGCTGTGTGCAGTCTCGGTGTGCGCAAACGGAGAGGTGGAATGGGTTTCGGCTGGCGATAGTGGCATCTGGTTGGCACACAGAGGCAAATTTACTCTCATCAATCATCCGTTGGATAACCGCTATTATTTCCATAAAGCGCTTGGACTACCCGCGGATTCAAGAGAGAAAAACATTCTGTTGAATTATATGGGGGCGACTGACACAGAGCTTCACGCAGGACACTTCCGCCTCCAACACGGAGACACCCTCGTACTCTGCACAGACGGAGTTGAGCTGGAAAAAACGCTCAGCCGCTTTCTGCTAAAGTTAAATGGCAGCGCTGACCAGCTGTGCGCCATCAGCAATGCCAGCGACAATGCCACCGCAGTGCTTATCAGGTTCGTATAAAAAGGAGTTTTTCTATGGCTGAGAGAAAATACTATACCGCCCCCGATGTGGCAGAACGAGCCATTCGAGGTTGTTGGCCGGAGCTCAACTTCAGGCTTGGAGAGCAGATCGGACACGGCGGCATGTCCGATGTATACAAACTGGCAGCCGGCGGCAGGGTCGAAGCGCTCAAGGTCACTAATAGCGCCGCCCGTGCGGACACGCCGGAGCTGTTCGAAGACCTTTGCTGGCGAGGCGCCAACGAGCTGGAATACGCCCGCCGCATGTCTGACGCGGGCTGCGGCGTGAAGGTTTATGACACGGCAGAATTTGCTCTTTCGGATTCGGATAGCAATCGCAGGCTGTTCCTCATCCGAATGGAATACCTTCAGTCGTTGCCGAAATACCTCGAACAACTTCAGGAGGCTGAACGCACTGCGACCGTGCTTGCCGCACTGGAGTCCATCGCAAAAACCATCCAGAAAATGGAAAAAGAAAAGACGCTGCACCGGGATATCAAGCCGGAAAACATTCTTGTAAAAAACTGCGGTGCATCGCCGGAGTTTTTTCTGACAGATTTCGGGCTGGCCCGGCCGAATTATCTGGAAAGCAAAATGGATAATTTTTCCATCAGCGGGACAGGCTGCTACCGCGCCCCTGAGCTGCTGGAAGGCCGCGAAATTGTTGGCAACAAAAGCGACATATACAGCCTTGGGGTCAGCTTGTACAAGCTGCTGGTGCATAAAGGCAAGAAGCGGCTGCAATTCGACCCGCTTATCTTTGCTCATCAGGTCGATCAGTACAAGGACGTACCGGACGACATTCTGGAGGTCATCCTTGCTTTGACAAAGAACGACCCGCAGGAACGGCTCTCTCCCCAAAAGGCTTCCACGGCGCTGCACAGAGCGCTGTTGGTACATGACAAGGAACGATATGCCGCAGCGCTTAAAACCGCACTGTATGCTCTCCGCGGGCGTTGTGCCAATGCAAACGAACTGGTCAACAGTCTGCCGCGCGGCGCAGCAGCCACCTTGCTGGCAGCAGCAGCAGCCCTGCAGCACAAGGACGCCAAAACCGCGCGGCAGCTTCTCGCAGGAAGCGATCACCCCGCCTGTTGGTTCTACCTAGCTGGAGTTATTCCCGAGCAGGCGCAGAGCCTTCTCGAACGCGCTGCGCGGGCAGGCTACGCGCCAGCGCGTGCAGCCCTGCTGGGGCTGCCAAGGAACCCCCAAAAGCAGCTGGCAGCCCTGCGCGCCGCCTTGCAGCAACTGTAAAAGGAGATAGGAAATGTCAGGTCCTGCTTTGCCCTGGTCGAAGGGCGGTTATTACTACGCGTACCTCTCCTCTTCCCACGAACAGGAATGCTATTCGTTGATCTACGGGAAGTTGATCGAAGATGAATTCGACGTGGTTCTGCCCTGCAAACTTTCTTCCGAGGAGATCACGCGCATCATCAATGCCCTCAAATATGACAAGCCAGAGCTTTTCTGGGTGGACTTCCGCCACACCCATGTTGGATCCACCGCACTGCGGTTTGAAGCGTTTTACAGCGGAGCAACGCTTGAGCGCTGCAAAAAAACAACATTGAACCGTATGGAAAGCATTCTGACCCGAAGCAAGCAGGCTGCCGGCACGACGGACCGTGAACGGATCTGCTGGCTGCACGATGTGATCGCCGCTGAGACTGCTTATGGCTCCAGCAGCGCCAGCCCCTCTCACGATATTCGCGGCGCTGCCGGCGGCACCAGCGTATGTGAGGGCATCGCCCTGTGGTTCTCCGCGCTGGCTACTCGATTAGGTATACCCAACCGGGTGGTGCTGGCTGACTGCCGCAATGCAGGACGGCTGAACCATGCGTTTAATCAGGTCTGGCTGCCGGACGAGGGTTGGAGAACACTGTATATCGACGTTACCGCCGACCTGCGGCATGACATCCTTACACCACCTTCGCGGCTGCATATCGCACCTCCCGATGCTGCTATTTGGCAAGAGCAGGGGTATGCTCTGCTGCCGTCAAGCCAGATCCCGCGTGTATTCTCTTTTTAAAAGAGAACTTGTAAGGGACTGTTGCGCAAAAACGCCGCAACAGTCCCTTCGCGCTTTATGCGGTGTTTTTGGAAGCCGGCAGCACAAATATGGTATCATAAAGCCGAAAGCTGCACATCCAGTCAAAGAGGAGGAAAATGAGCAAAGCCGTAGCAAAAGAAAGCTGCCGCACTGCTTTTCGTGCGGCAGCTTCTGCTTTTTCTCTGCTGCGCCTCTGCGTGCGCCGACAGTTCCGTTCCGCCTTATTCTGCCCCCGCAAAAGGCCGTTTTTGCCCGCCGTATTTGTGGCCGCAGTGCTGCCCGGCTTTCCCGGGAATGGCTGCCTGTTTTGCCGAAAGGTCGTACTATACCCGAGGAAAAAGCATCAGAACACCGCTCCGGGCATTTATTCTACTGTTTCCTCCCGTTTTTACAATGTTTTTTATAAAAAAGTCTTTACAAATGAATTTTAAAAACTTATTATATGATTATAAGTTCAACTTCTTTACGCAAACATTTTCGTTCCGATTCGTATGGGGCAGCGAGGTCTGCGCTTTCCGCGCCGCTTCTGCCTTGCGATAGATCATTGGAGCCCGCCGGTGCAGCCCCGCTGCATCAGATCAAATACAGAAGGAAGGTTATGTATTATGCCTGAAAAGAAAGTTTCTGCTTCTGCAGCCGAAGCTCCGGCTGCCGAGGGCAAGACCCGCAAATCCACCAAGGCTCCCGCCCGCCGTGGCCGCCCGCCGCTGGCACCCGAGTTGTATGTAGAGATGGGCGGTGAGCAGTACAACATCACCGACATCATCGACCGCGCCAAGGCAGACTACCGCACCACCCACAAGGTCGGCGTGCAGTCCTGCAAGGTGTACGTCAAGCCCGAGGAGGGCGCAGCTTACTACGTCATCAACAAATTCTCCGGTAAGCTGGAACTGTAATTTTTTCACAGAGACGCAGGCAGCACCGCACTGCTGCCGCGCCCGCCATTCCCGCAATAAGGCTCCATCAAAAAAAGACACCGCACAGCTGTGCGGTGTCTTTTTTATAGGCAGCAGTCGCTCAGAACCCCAGCATCCGCCAAAGGGACTTACGCTCTTCAGCCGGATCCGGATCCGGGATCTCGAACACATAGCGCTCGGTGGCGTTGATGACAGTGGTGTTGCCGCGGGTGCACACCCGGGGCAGCTTTGCATCATAATTCAGGTGTATGTGCCCGTGGATGAACCACTTCGGCTGGTACTCGTCCAAAATCTCGTTGAAGCACTCAAAGCCCCTGTGGGCACAGTCGTCCCCATCGTTCAGCCCTTTGGCCGGTGCGTGGGTCAGCAGCAGATCGATGCCGCCCCTTTTATGCACCTGATGCTCCAGCTTGTGCACACGGCGGCGCATGGCCTTCTCGGTGTACTGGTAGGTATCCTCTTTATTATAGCGCTGACAGCCCCCCAGCCCCATGATGCGCAGACCCTTCCATGTGTACACCTGATCGTCCACGCAGATGCAGCCGCCGGGTTCACCCTGAGTCTGGTAGCTGCCGTCGTGGTTGCCGTGCACATACAGGATGGGCGCAGCGGTAAAGTTTGTGAGATATTCCAGATACTTTTTGGGCAGATCCCCGCAGGAGAGGATCAGGTCGATGCCTTCCAGCCGGGCACGGGTGTCATAGTCCCACAGCGCCTTGGACGGGACATCTGAGATGGCAAGAATTTTCACGTTCGTATGCTCCATTCTTTTCCGGTCAGGCCGGCTCATTTCTCCAGACCCTTTACGTTGTCCAGTCCGTTGATGGCCAGCACGGTACGGGTCTTGACGTCCAGTTCATCGTAATGGGGCAGCTTGCCGTGTACACAGGCATCCAGCCAATCCATCTCCATCAGCTCTTTGGGGCTGTAAACTTTATTTTCCGGGGAGTGCAGGTTATCCTCGTTGTCATACAGCTTTTCCGGGAAGATGTGCACATTGTCCGACCCTTGCAGCGTTTCCAGCAGATCCAGCAGCTGCCGCGTACCGCTGGGCAGCGCTTCCTGATACTCCAGATCCTCTGCGCCGCTGCGCAGACCCCACCAGTAGTTCACTGCGCGGGTGGTGGCTGCATTGTCCCAGCTGCCGTCAAAAATGGAGCGCACGATCTGCACATAGAAGGTATCCCACCGCCAGATCGGCAGCCCCAGCGGCTGCAGGCTGCCGTCCGGCAGCTTGCGGCACAGGCCGTAGTCCCGGTGGGTGTTGGCAGGCTCCCGGCTGTCCCGGGCGTAGACCATGTCGATCTCCGGGCAGTCGGCAAAATCCAGCGGATGGGCGGCATCTGGCTGGCAGGCCCAGCGCAGCCAGATACGGCCTGCCGGGCGCACACTCTTCAATCCCTGTGCAAAGGCGTTGATCGCAGCGGGCACGCCGTACACGGGGTTTGCCGCCACGTAGCCGATGTGCCCGGTCTTGGTCATGATACCGGCCAGCATACCCAGCAGATAGGTCACCTCATAGGTGCGGGGGTAGTAGGTGCGCACCAGCGGGTGCGGCGCGTTCAGCGAGCAGTTCAGGATGCGGGTCTTGGGGTGCTGCGCCGCCACCTTCAGGCAGGCGTTGTACATCCGCACGCTGGTGGCGAACACCACGTCCGCATTGTTGTGGGCTACTTCCTCCAGCACCTGCTCTGCGTCCACCTCCGGGTTCACATCCTCGTAGCAGCTGATATACACCTTGTCCGGGAAAACCTTGGCCAGCGCATCGCGCCCTTCGTCATGCGCGCGCACCCACGCGCTGATCTTGGCGTTGTACTCGTGGATAAATGCCACCCGCAGCTCGCTGGGCTGCTTGCTGGGGCTGAAGATATTCAGCTTGGACAAAAGCGGCTCTGCGGGGCTCTTGGGCGGTTCCAGCGAAAGCTCCACACCGTGGGGCTCGGTAAGCACCTTCACCTCGTTCCACAGCTTTTCCAGGTTCTGCCGCACCTGCGCCGGGGTGGCGTCGTAGGTATCGGAGTAGCGGTACACCGACAGGTACACCAGCAGCGCATCACCGGTGGTCAGCCCCATGGAGGTGCCGCCCAAGGCTTCGAACTGCTGGTGGAACATGGTGTAGAAGGCGGCAAAGTTCAGCCTGTCGTCCTCCGACCACGTCTCGCCGCTGGCCTTGCACACCAGCGTCTGCAGCTTGCTGTAGCCGCCCAGCTTGGAGAAATGCACATAGTTCACCTTGGACAGCTTATAGAAATCCAGAAACTCGTAGTAGATCTTATTTTCCAGATCCTCGGTGCGGGCGGGGATGAGCCGGGTGACCGTGCCCGGGATCTTGACGGCGCCGTAATACTTGAGCACCGAGACCCGCTTGTTGCCCTCCTGCACATAGAACTGGTTCATGTACTCAAAGGCGATGATGGGGGTATGGATGCCCTCTTCCAGATGCGCGTCGCACAGGTTCGACCACTTGGCGGCAAACTCGGTGTCCGGCTCCAGCAGAGGCATAAAATCATACGAAAAGGCGGTGTGCCGTCCGCTGGTCTTGGTGCCCACAAGGCTGTCTGACGGGATCTCCACCAGACCCAGCGGCTCCTGTGCCACGATATCCACGCCCTTGAGCACATCGTCCAGAACAGCCAGATAGGGCGACTGGCCGCGGGCTATGCGGGCACGATAGGCGCGCTGCCCTGCGCGCAGTGCACTTTTATAATCTTCCAGCATAAGAACTCCTTCTTTATCATAACCGCAGTGCCGCAGTCCCCCTGCCGCACCGGAACACCCCCAGTATACCACAAAAACAGAAATAAGGCAGTATTTTGGGGCTAAAACTGTTGATTTTCCCGGTAGATTCAGGTACGATAAGAATGCTATTCAAAACCGACAGGAGTTTACGATCATGCAAACCGTTTCTCTGCCCGTGCTTACGGCGGGCGAATACGCCGGCGGCGTCTGGTATTACGAGCCCCACACCTACCAAAACTACCGTTATGTCCTTGGCCGCGTGGGTAAGCACCCGCTGGTGTGCATCGGCATCAACCCCAGCACCGCCCAGCCCGGCGCACTGGACCCCACCTTAAAAAGCGTGGAGCGTCTGGCTGCCGCCAACGGCTTTGACAGCTGGATCATGTTCAATGTCTACCCCCAGCGCGCCACCGACCCCAACGATATGGACAAGACCCCCGACCGCGCCCTGTGCGATGAAAACCTGCGCTGGCTGCGGGCGGTGCTGGCCCAGACCGAGCCTACCATGTGGGCGGCATGGGGCACCCTGATCGAAAAGCGGGACTACCTGCCCGGCCTGATGCGGGAGATGGTGGCCCTGACGCGGGAGCGGGAGATCCCGTGGGTCACCTTTGGCAAGCGCAGCAAAAAGGGACACCCGCACCACCCGCTGTACCTGCGCAAGGATTCCACCCCGGAGCCCTTTGATGTGGAAAACTATCTGGACACCTGTTTCTGATGTCCGCCCGACAGGAGGTGACCTGCTTTGACCACCGAACAGTACAAGCCCATCTATCACTGGTTCAGTGCCCACCCGGCTGTAAAGCGGCTGGTCGTTTTTCTGGACCGGTGGCTGCCGCTGGTGCCCTTTGTGTGCTACCCGGTGCTGCTGTGCCTGCTGAACATCCGGCTCTCGCGGCTGTTCCTCACCCAGAAGCAGGCCGCGCTGGACTTTATGGTGCTCATCGCCCGCTCCGTCTTTGTGCCGGGGCTGGTGTTCTGGGGCGGCACGCTGCTGCGCACCCGGCTGCACTTTCCCCGCCCCTACGAGCAGCCCGGCTTTACCCCGCTGGTGGCAAAGGAGAGCCGTGGGCACTCCATGCCCTCCCGTCACGCGCTGAGCGCCGCCGTGCTGGCGGCGGTGTGGCTGTATTTCTACCCCGCTGCGGGCTGCGTGATGGTGGGCATCGCCCTGCTCATCTGCTGTCTGCGGGTGCTCACCGGGGTGCATCATGTGCGGGACGTGGTGTGCGGCTTTGCACTGGGCTTTGCGCTGGGCTGTGCCGGAATGTGGCTGCTGTAAAGCGGTTTTGTGCACGCCGGAGCGTCTGTTTTTGCCCGCAGCGCAAAAAAGTTGAAACTTTTTTCAGATTTTCCTTGACAGAATGCGATGGGTATGGTATTATTTCTCTCGCAGCCTGTGCCGACACAGAACTGCCGCCATAATGGAACCCATTGGGATAACAACGTGCGCCCGTAGCTCAGGTGGATAGAGCAACTGCCTTCTAAGCAGTGGGCCGGGGGTTCGAGTCCCTTCGGGCGCATCTATGTGGTGCCCATAGCGTAGTCGGTTAACGCGCCAGATTGTGGATCTGGAGACCGTGGGTTCGAGTCCCACTGGGCACCCCACCAAAAAGTCCGCTGTTTTGAACAGCGGACTTTTTCTTTTGGCAGGATATTATAAAAGTACGGCACCCCGGCAAAGCAGCTGCTTTGCCGGGGTGCCTTTTCTCTTATTTATTCATCTCCTGTAAAATCTTTGCGATCTGGGCGGGGGTGTAGCCCTCCTGCCGCAGGGCAGAGGTGATGGCCACATCGTTCTTGCCCTGACTGCGCAGCAGCGCTGCCGTGTAGGGCACCCCTGCGCTGACGGCGCTGCGGCTGCCGCCGGAAGCAGAGCCGCTGCTGCCGGTGGCCTTTCCGCTGCCGGAACTGCCGGACTTTTTGCCCGCAGCCGCCGCCTTGCCGGCAGCCTGTGCGGCCTTCTGCTGGGCGTTAGCCTGCTTCAGCGCCCACTCGCCCTTGGCGATGTTCAGCTTCTGGGTGGTCACGTTGTTGTTGAAGGCCTGCTGCTTCAGCGCATCCTGATAGGCACGCTCGCTGGCGGTATTGTCGTACTGCTGCTGGGTCAGTGCGTCCTGACGCTGCTTCTCCTGCATCTGCTGGCTCCACTGGGTGTCGGCGCGCTCGGCCTCGTAGGCGCGGTTGCCGGAGTAGATGTTGTACCCGGTGTTCAGCAGGCTGCCCGCCAGTGTGCCCAGACCGGTGGTGCCACTGATGGCCAGCTGCACCACATCCCCGATAACCCCCAGCACGGTCATGATGTTATTGAATGCCTGCTGGCGCTGGCTGATCTGCGCCTGCTCCTGCGCGGTGTAGTAGCCGTGCAGGGTGTCCAGCCGGTTCAGGTGCTCCTGATACTGGCCGTAGTCCTTGGCGTAGGCGTTGTTGTAGGCCTCGCCCTTCTGCTGCAACTGGGTGTAGTAGTCCTGCAGCTGCCGGTCGTACAGGGTCTGGGCGTTCTGCTCCTGTCCATTCAGCTGATCCAGCCGGTTCACCAGCTCCTCGCCGCCGCTCTGGTAGGTATCCAGCGCCAGACTGTACAGGGTGGGGATGGCGCTTGCCAGCCCGCCAATCTGCTGCTGATAAGCCTGTTGCGCCGCACTGGTGGCATAGCTGGAACCGTAGCCGCCAGTCAGGGCAGCAGCCTGCGCCGCCGCGTCCGCGCTGGCGTTGTGGGCGTTCTGGGTGTACAGCTGCTCGTACTGGCGGTAGAGCGGGTCACGGGTGTAGCTGTACTGAAAATTCTCCCGTTCCAGCAGCTGCCCCAGCAGTCTGTTGATCTTATCCTGATAGTTGCTCTGGTAGTCTGCGGGGCGGTTCTGCTGCCACTGCTTCAGGGCATCTGCCGCATCCGTCACCTGCTGGCTGGGGCGGTAACTGGCGTTTGCCATGGCCTTTTCCACCTCGGTGCGGCTGTTCAGCCCATCGGTGCTGTAAGTGGGCTGCGCGGCAGGCTGTGCCTGTGTTTGCACCTCCGGCTGCAGCAGTTCCTCCTTCTTTTTGGATGCCATAAAATTCTCCTTTCACACTTATAGTCCCTGCAGCTTGCTGCGCAGGGTGTCGGACATATTTTCCGTATCCAGATTGGTCAGTACATACTGCAGCTGCTCCTGCATCTGGTACAGATAGCTGCGCAGTGCCCGGGCATCCTCCGGGTCCATGTGATCGCTGAGCTTGGGCAGCCCCAGCTTGCTCAGGCCGTTCATGCTTGCCATGAGGCATCCTCCTCCCATAATTTTCCCTTTGCCGGGGCGATAGTGCGCACAAGACCGCGCAGGGTGATCTGTCCTTTGCCGCGCAGCCGCAGCCGCAGCGACCCGCACCGCCGGGGCGCAAAGGGCAGGTCATAGCAGCGGCGGCTGCCTTGGGCGGCAAGGGAAGCTACCGTCTCCCACGCGCCGCCGTCATAGCTCACCGCCACCTCCACCGTGCTGGTGCGTTCGGCGTCCAGCCGCAGGGTCAGCCGGGAAAGATACCGCTGCTCGGTGCCGTCCAGTCCCACATCGCCGGTGACCAGTTCAAAGGGGATATCCGTTTCCACGCCGTCGGTGGTCTGCCAGTCCGGCTCGCGGGTGGGGTCTGCCGCCCACAGCGCCTGCCCGTCCCACAGATAAAGCTGCCCGCCGGTGCTGGTCATATCGCAGGAGCAGACGTCCTCCTCGCTCCACAGCCCCTTCTCGGTATCATAGACCAGCAGACGCGCACTCTCCCGGGAGATGTGCAGGTAGTACCGTCCATCCAGCGCACCGCCCACGGCGCTTTGCACGTTGGCAAGCTTTGCGGCATCCAGCGCACCGGATACCTTGGTGGGCAGACTGCCGTCCCACGCCATGACGCCGTCCGGCGAGAGATAATACAGCGTCTCGTTCAGCACGCACAGGCTGCGGGCGGCGTTTTTGGCTACGCCCCGGCAGCGCAGGCTGGAAAGCTGAAAATCCGAGGGCTTGGAGCCGTACAGCTTGTGCAGGGTGTTCTCCTTAAAGAACAGCGCATAGCCCATGCAGGAAGCCGCCCCGGTAAAGGCACCGTCGCTGCCCACGGTGACGGCGTAACTGTCCGCAGCAATGCCCCGGTAGCTGAACCAGTTGGTAGGGTCGCCCAGCTTGCAGCCGTAGATAACGTTCTCTTTGCTGTTGCAGCCCCACACCCGGTTGTCGCACTCGGTCACAAAATCCAGTTCCGGCACCCGGCGCTCCATGGATACCGTCTGTGCGGCTTCCACGCTGCGGCGCTGCTTGCCGTCCATGCTCTGCCACTGGGCGGCGGCGGCGTTCTGCACCAGTGTGCCGTAGAAATACTCGCCCTGCGGGGTGCAGCGCACCCGCAGCCAGTCCTCGCCCACGTCATACACGATCTGGTCTCCGTTCAGCTCCGGGCTCTGCCCTGCCGCTTCGGCGGCTGCGCCCTGCACGGTCACGGTGTCCCACTGACGGAACAGCTTGCCCAGCCCTGCCGCCGTGATGCGGCAGTATTCCAGCGGGATAGCCGCCCAGCTGCCGGAGTTTTTGCTGTACATCTCCAGCGTACTGTCGTACCGCCACGGGTGGTCGGCATCCTCTATCTTTAAGAACAGCTGTCCGTCTGCCGGTTCGGCGGGCTCCTCCCGGCCAAAGGCCTCCACCTGGTAGGTCTTGCCTGCGGCATCACAGGGGGCAAAGGTCACGCTTTTGCCCGCCGCCGTCCACAGCGCTCCCAGTGCGGCAATGCTGCCGTCTGCCGTATCAAAGGCCAGCTTGTCCGGGAAGATCAGAATTTTTGTGCCGATGCCCACCAGCGCCTTCCGGCCGTCGGTCACGGCATCCGGCTTTGTCACCACCGGGGCGGCGGCATCGTCCGGGGTATAGGTGATATCCCTCCCGCAGACGGTCAGCAGACCGTTCAGATGGTACATCCCGTTCAGCCCGGTCAGCGCCCGCAGTCTGCGGCGCGGGGTGCGGGTGCTCAGGGCGGGAAAATCCCGGGTAGAAAAGTTCACTCCGGCGCTGTACTCCGCTTCCGAGCAGCCGTAAGTCTCGTTCAGGCCGCCAAAGGCCCGCAGCAGCTGCCGGGTGTTGGCAAGCCGCAATCTGTCTGCCAGTACCATCGCCTCACCCCCTTACCAGCGCCACTGCGCCCGGCTGCGGGGCGGGTAGTTCTGCCGCAGCCAGACCGCCAGCTCTGCATACAGAGCGTTGTACTGTGCCTGCTCCCCGGCGTAGCGGTCGGTCTCGCCCAAGGCGGCGTCCATCTGCGCACACAGCAGGTGCGGGTATAGGGCATCAAAGGGCGGCGGGGCCAGCAGCGTCTGGTCATCCTGCACCGGCTGCTCCCATGGACGGTCTGCGCCCACCGCGTCAAACGCCCCGGCGGCGGCACGGTCAAACAGCTTTGTGCGCAGTAATGCGTCTGCCTCCCGCAGCCATTGCAGCCGGGTCTCGGTTTCAATGCGGCAGTTCGGACGCAGCTGCTCGGCACGCTCCAAAGCCTCTCCTACAGTCATCTCATCACATCCTTTTTATAAAAAGCCCGGCCGGGGGGCATTTCTCCCAGCCGGGCAGCGTTGTTTTTACTGTGCCGCGTTCTCCGCAGCGGCAATGCGGGCAGCGGTCAGTTCGTCCTGACGCTGGCTGTGCTCCAGCACCTCGGCCACGGCGGGCGGCACTTCCACCTCCACGCCCCGGCGGATCTTGTAGTTCACGCCGTTGACACTGACGAACAGATCGCCCTTGTAGCGGCTGTTGTCCTTGAACAGCCGGATGCGCACGTTCTTTTCAGCCATGGGCACCTCCTTAGTTGGCAGCGGCGGTGGCAGAGTAACTGGACACGCTCTCGATGCGCACCATGTACTGCTCCACCAGACGCTCGGCGGCGCGCATTCCCTTCCAGCCCACAGAGGCGCGCTGGTTCAGCGGGTCGTCGCCGTAGCCCAGCTGCTTGACGATGTGTTCCAGACCGCCGCCTTCCAGCTCGGTCACGCCGTAGGCGTGGGCACCCAGCACCAGTGTACCGAACACCGCAAGACCCGCCGGGCAGGTATCGTCCTTCCAGATCTTGGCTTCGCTGGTCTCGATAAAGCGGATGTTGCCCAGCTTGCCGATCTCGCCGCGGAACATGGTGTCGGGGTCGGCGTACTTGTGCACCTCCATGAACTCCTTGCAGGTCTTGAGGTCGTAGGCCGCATAGGGGTGGATGATGGCAACGTAGCTGTCACCGATGGGGTCGGCGTTCATTGCGCCCAGCTGCGCCGCTGCCTGAAAGAAGAGCTTCGGGGTCAGGGTGCAGCTCTTGTCCAGCGCCTTGCGGCTGGTAACGGCGGTCTCGGCACCGTCTGCGCCCAGCTTCGGGGCGTAGATGACATTGGTGCCGCCCGCCAGCACATCGCGGGTGATGCTGTCCATGGTGCGGCCGGCCTGACTTGCCAGCACGCGGGTAGCCTGCACCACATTGTTGTCGATGGCGGTCATCTGCAAAACATCGGTCAGCGGGGTCCAGCCGCCGTACTGGTGCAGGTCGCTGGTGATGCTGGTCACGTTCAGCGCCTGACCGTTGGGGGTAACACCCTCGGTCAGCGGGGTGCTGGCCTTGGGCAGGCTGTCGTACTTGCGGAACTCGATGGTCTTGCCGCCGTTCTGGGGCACAGGGTAGTAATCCGCAAACTGGTCGTGCACAAGGCGCGGCTCTGCCTGATCGATCAGGCGCTTCTCGTAAAAGGTCTTCATCTCCGCCGACATGGTGCCGGTGGTGTTGGTCTGCGCGTCCGCAAACAGCTGGATGTTAAAATTCATCATGCTTTTTTCCTTTCTTCAGTTGGCTTACAATTCGATCTGTGCACCATGCAGCACACGGCGCTCCAAAGCTTCCCGCTGGGCGCGGGTCATGGCGGCTACGTCCGGCCGTACCGAGGCGGCAACGCCGGGGCGCAGGCCGTTTTCCAGCGGACGCGCAGCGCGCTGCTGCACCCGCTCCACTACCCCCTGCTCCACGGTCTGTGCCGTGGTGCGCAGAGTGTCCTCGTAGTGGGCAAGGCGGTAGGCGTCCTGCACCCGCATGCCGGGCAGCTGCATCAGGCGGCGCATCTCCGGGTTCTTCAGCTCTGCCTTCAGGTCAAAACCCGGCTGGCTGCGGCGCATGGCGGCTTCCTCTGCCGCCCAGCGGGCGTGCAGACTGCGCACCGTGTTTTCCACCGGCAGCGGCAGGAGCGGTAGCATCGGGCGCTCCGGCTGTGCAGGTGTCTCCGGCTGCGGCTCCGGCTCTGCCGGGGTCTGCCGGGGCGCTTCCGGCTGCGCGGCGGGGGCTTCCGGCTTCAGGGTGCCCGCAGCCACCGCCTGTCGGCTCTGCTCCGGGCTCAACGCGGGGGCGGCTTCGCCTTCCGCAAACAGCTGCAAATCCATCATGCTCTGCTGCCCGCTGCGGCTCACATCCGCAAAGCGCAGGTTGTCCGGGTAGCGCTCGGCCAGCAGGGTAAAGCCCGCCTTGGCCAGCTCAAACGCGCCCTGCACCCACGGCGCTATCGGTGCCTGTGCTGTCACGGCAAGGCGCGGACCATCCGGCTCATCCCAGGCATCGCTGCGGGCGCTCTCCTCCCCTGCCAGCAGGTACACCAGCGCCTGCATCAGGGTGCTTGCACCAGCGCATACGATATCCTGCCCGGCGGGCGCGTAGCCCGCGTGACCGGCGGCTTCCAGCCGCAGGCTCAGCCCCTTGGGGCCGTCCAGCTCGCTGTAACACACCTTGATCATCTCACTTCACCTCCTTTCCGTTCCAGTTCATGGCGCGGGCAGCCGCCGCCACCGGCAGCTGTGCCGTCAGCCCGGCGGTGTCCTGCGCCGTTTGGGTGCCGCCGGGCTGCTGCACAAGAGCGGCAGACAGTCTTGCCATCTGCCCTTGCAGCTGCAACAGCTGCTGCGCCAGCGTGCCGTTCTGCCGCACCCGGGCGCGCACCTTTTCCACCCCTTCAAAGTCCATCATTTCCAGCGCCGCAAGGGCAGCATCCGCGTTGGCGGGGTCGAAGAAGCCCAGCTTGTAGCATTCCTTGGCGGTCTCGTTCTGGGACAGGCGGCTGAAAGTGCTCTTTTTGGCGGCGCTGACCACGATATCAAAGACAGGCTCCCGGCTGCCCAGCTCCACCCCGCCCACGGCGGGCACGGGCTTTGCGCGCAGTCCCTGCGCCGAAAAGGGCACGAACTCGCTCTCGCCGCGCTGCCCGGTGATACGGAACACCCGCTGCTCATCGTAGAACTGCCGCATCAATTCGATGATGAGGTAGCACTGCCTTGCAAAGGCACGGTAGGCGCTCTTGAGCATATCGCGGCTCAGCTTGCTGCCCGCCTCCTGCAAAGCGGCGATGGCGCTGGCGGCGGTCACACCGCCGGTGGTGCCGCCCTGCGTCAGGTCGCGGTTGCCGCTGATCTCCTTCAGCTCCTCAATGCGGCTGTTGCGATAGCTCAGGCTGTTGCCCTGCAAGCCTGCCGTTTGCAGCGGGCGGAAACTATCCTCGTTCAGGCGTCCCACAACGTGCACGATGTCCCGGCTCAGGTCGGCCAGTTCCTCCTCGTTCACCCCGGCGGTGTCGCTGAGCACATACCGCTGGCGGGAGGCCAGCAGCACGTTCTCGTCCATGGCGTGGTTCATCTTGTCAATGGCGTTCTGGCAGTCCTTCATCACGTCGATGTAGCCGAACCCGGCGGGGGAATCCTCCTCCACGAACAGCGGGTCGAACACAAAGGGGTACTTGCCGTGGTCGTATAATCCGCGCGCCGCCAGCGCCGGGTCGTTCTGGCTGGCATACAGCACCACGCCGTTGCACAGCTTGCAGTAGTGCAGCCGCAATTTGCCGTTCTCGTCCGGGCGCTTATAGTACCAGTCCACCACCACGCTCTTGTTGGCGGTGGTCTGGCCGTCCTCGTGGATATACCGGGGCACGTCCACCACTCCGGCGGCGTGCCCCGCCAGCTGCGGATACTGCGCGGTCAGCCGGGCAGTGTCCTCTAAACTGAGGTGGAATAGATCCGGCGAGTCCTGAATATCCTGCACGCCGGGCTCCCAGTAGAGCATGAGCAGGTTGACGCTGCGCACCGCAATGTCTCCCAGCCCGCCGCGTGCCGCCGGGTCCCAGAAGATGCCGGTAACACCGGTGCCCTGCTTGAGCTTGCGCCACCAGACATCGCTGTACACCTGCTCGTAATCCGCCTGCTCCAGCACCACCGGCAGCACGCTGGAAAGCGCCTGCGCTGTGGCCTGATCGTCTGCCGCCCGGGGCAGCACCATGGGCTCAGGGTAGTTGTCCATGGCGTCGGCGTGTTTGTTGGCGATGCTGTTGAACAGCCACCCACTGGAGGGCTGCGCCTTGCCGGGCATCAGCGGGTCGCGGTAGTTTTTCCAGTGTCCCATGCGGAACCACAATTCGTTATCGATCAGGCGCTTGTCCAGCGCCGCCTTGCCCGCCTTGTAGCGTTGCAGCGTCTGCAAGGCAGCCGCCGCCTCTGCCGCGCCGATGGGCAGGGCTTCTGCTCTTGTATCTTCCATAGTCTTTCCTTTCTTTTCAAATGCGGTAGAACCGCGCCTGCCGGTGCAGCTCCAGCGGGTCGTCCGGCCTTGGCGGCGCGGCAGAGGCCTCGGGCGGGCTGATGGGATGCTCCATCAGCACATAGCGGCACTCGTCGTAGATGTGATCCTCCTGCCGGGTGTCGATATCCTCCACATTGCTCTCGTCGTACACAAGGTTCGGCAGGGTACGGATGAAGTGCTTGCAGCTGCTGAACACCTGCAGCATCGGCCGCCCGTCCGGCGCAAACCGCAGCCGGTAGTGGAACTGCATCTTGCCCGCCAGCCGGGTGTGGTCCCCGGGCTGCCAGCGCAGAAAATGCGGGCTGCGCTCCATCATGGCCGCAATGCTCTCGCCCCGGCTCTCGTCAAAGATGGCGGGGTCTGCCACCCCATGGATCACCCTGCCCCGCAGCAGCGGGTCGTTCTGCTCGGCCTCCCGGATGCGCTTGGCCTGCTCTACCGGGTCGATGCGCAGTCCCTCGTTGGGACGTCCGGTGCAGCCGTACAGCTCCTTGATGCGGTACAGCCGCCCTTCCTCGTCCACCGCGTACCACCCCACCGAAAAGGGCTTGGAAAAACCGAAGTCGTACCCGCGCCAGATGGGCCAGTGCTTGGGGATGGCAAAGGGCGCGATGACGTGGGTCCAGCGCTGATCCTGATAGTGCGCCGGGTCGTTGCGCCACTCGGTGAACACCTGCCCGGAAAAGCTGTCCCAGCTGCCGTAGAGCAGCGCCTGCTTTTCCGCCTCCGGCAGGCTGGCAAGGCTTGCCAGATACCCGGGGTCGTTGGCCAGCAGGGCGGGGTTATCGAACACGCTGGACGGGATGAACACCCGCGCCCGCTCCATCTGCTGGTCGGTGCCGTCCGGCAGACGCACCGTGACGGTTTCCACAATGGGTGTACCGGGCGGGGCAGGCGTGATGAACCGCGCCTTTACCCAGCCGTGACCGATGCCGCCGGGGTTGGTGGTGGCACGCATATACACCCGGGTGCCCGGCCCGGTGGGGCGGTTGCGGCTCATCATGTAGCTGTACTCGTCCCACTCAAAGTGGGTCAGCTCGTCAAAGCCGATAAAATCGTAGGCTTTGCCCTGATAGTTGGTGCGGTCCTTGGTGTACTGCATGGAGCCGAACCAGATCTTTGCCCCGCTGGGAAAGACCCATACATGGGAGGTGGCGTTGTACTGCGCCTCCGGGAACGCCCGGCGGTAGTACATCTGGCTCTTATCCACAAGGTCGGAAAGCTGTGGGTAGGTCTTACGCAGGATCAGCGCCCGGTAATGCGGGATATGCACCTGCCGCAGCGCTTCGATGAGCAGTGCATCGCTTTTGCCGCCGCCCGCCGCGCCGCCGTACAGCGCCTCCGGTTCCGGTCTGCGCATAAATTCCAGCTGCCGGGGCTGCGGCCTCCACACGATGACTGCGCGCTCGGTTCTGTTCATGGTTTTTCCTCCTGTTCCACCGGCGGCAGCAGCACCACACCGCACTCTGTTCCTTCCAGTTCTGTGCCCTGATCGTTCAGGGTCTTTACCACGCCCGCCAGATCCTTGAGCACGGCGGTGGCCTCCTTCAGCCCCTTCATCATCCCGGGGTCGGGGGTGTTTTCCCGCCGGGCGGCCTTCTGCCGCTCGTTCAGTTCCTTTACCTCCTGCGCCAGCAGGGTGCTCAGGGTGTCGGCGGCGCGGTTCAGGCTCTTCAGCCCGGCGGCGGGCTTCGTCTGCCCCATGATGTTCTTCCTCCTTTCGTCCGGTGTCCCGGGCTCTGTACACAGGATATCACCCGCCCGCCGTGCCCGACAGTGTGCACTTTTGCAGGGCCATCAGGTATTTTTGTGCAGGCATTATCCAGAACGTATATTTTGCATTTTTAAGGCGCAACGCATCTTCGTCAGTTTTGTTATTTTGGCTGGTGCCGCGCGCAAAAAACGGCCGCTCGTATTTCGGGTGCTCCCCACAAAAACGTTCGCTGCGCCCTGACCGCCCTGTTACTATAAAGGTACAGTGCCGCCCCACCCGGGGAGTAAACATTTTTCTCGACCCGTGTTGTTTTTCCCTTCCGGTAAGAGTGTATAAAAGGCGTTTTCTTTCCGCTGTGTAGTATCCCTGAAAATATCTTTCAAGAAATGTATCGCCCCTTTTCGCGGTTTTTTAGCAGTCATGCAACATTCAGTCATGTTCAAGCATGTTTTTTTACATACCTTCATCATATTTGGATGTTGGTTGCATCGGCATGAAAAATTGTGATAATTCGCGAAAAGATTTTGTAACCTTTGGTCTGCTTTTGTAGAAACGTAACAAAACATTTGCACCAATCTTGTGAACTTATTCTCTTGCGGAACACCCCCATACAAGGGTATAATACTGTCAGGGATTACGGACGCATGCGACAAATGCGTCTGTGAATATGCTGTGACACACAAATGAAGGAGATTACTATTATGAAAATGATTTCTCGCCGCGACTTCCTGAAGGCTTCTGCCGTTGTGGGCGCTACCGCTGCTATGACCGCTTGCGGCGGCTCTTCCTCCACCAGCACCGCTGCTTCCAGCGTTGCTTCTTCCACCGCTGCTTCTGCCGCTGCTACCAACGGCTCCGCCAACATCGGCGTCTGCATCTATCAGTTTGCTGATAACTTCATGACCCTGTACCGCGCTGATCTGGAAGGCTACCTGAAGGATATGGGCTACTCCGTCACCATCATGGACGGCAAGAACGACCAGAACACCCAGACCGAGCAGATCAACACCTTCCTGCAGCAGGGTGTGGACGTACTGGTCATCAACCCTGTCCAGACCACTTCCGCTCAGACCATCGTTGATACCGTTTCTCCCTCCGGCACCCCCATCGTGTTCATCAACCGTGAGCCCGAGGAGAGCGTTCTGGATTCCTACAAGGGCAAGTGCTGCTACGTTGGCGCTGACGCTCGTCAGTCCGGTACTTATCAGGGCGAGCTGATCCTCGAGACCGAGACTCAGGGCGATATCAACGGCGACGGCAAGATCACCTACATCATGTGCAAGGGCGACCCCGAGAACATCGACGCTCAGTACCGCACCGAGTACTCCATCAAGGCTCTGACCGACGCCGACAAGGAAGTTGAGTGCCTGTACGAGTACCTGGACAACTGGGATCAGACCACCGCTCAGCAGGACGTTGCAAACGCTCTGTCTCAGTACGGCGAAAAGATCGAAGTCGTCTTCTGCAACAACGACGCAATGGCACTGGGCGCTCTGCAGTCCATCCAGCAGGCTGGCCGCACCGTTGGCAAGGACGTCTACCTGGTCGGCGTCGATGCTCTGGTAGAGGCTGTGCAGAACGTTGTCGATGGCAACATGACCGGTACCGTTCTGAACGACGATGTTGGTCAGGCTACCAAGGCTGCCGAGGCTACCAAGCTGTTCGTCGAGGGCAAGGATGTTGAGAAGTACTACTGGGTCGACTACGTCAAGGTCACCAAGGACAACGCTTCTCAGTACCTGAAGTAAGACCAAAGTTTCCCGGAACCAATGCAAGGTGCGCAGCAGGCCTTAACGGCTTGAACGAAAGCTAAAAAGCGCGTGCGTGCGAGAAAACGTCTCCACGCACGCGCCTTATTTTAGAAAAAAACTGCCCGCCTGTAAACAACCAAAAGGAGGCTTTTGCGGAATGTCAGAATACCGTCTGGTAATGAAAGGCGTGGTCAAGACCTTCCCCGGTGTCAAAGCCCTTGATCATGCTCAGCTGGAGCTCCGTCCCGGCAAAGTCATGGCTCTGATGGGTGAAAACGGCGCCGGTAAGTCCACTCTGATGAAATGTATGTTCGGCATTTACAAGATGGACGAGGGCGAGATCGAATACGAGGGGCAGAAGGTAACCATCCCCACCCCGCTGGATGCACTGGACCGCGGCATCGCCATGGTGCATCAGGAATTGCAGCCCATTCCGGCCCGTACCGTGGCTGAGAATATCTGGCTGGGGCGCTACCCCACCAAGAAATACGGCATCGTCACCGTTGTGGATCATGCCAAAATGTACAAAGATACCGATGAACTGCTGAAGAAACTGAAGCTGGACATCGACCCCCATGCAAAGCTGGGCTCTTTGAGCATCGCCCAGATGCAGATGGTGGAGATTGCCAAGGCCGTTTCCGCCAACTGTAAGGTGCTGATTTTGGACGAGCCCACCTCTTCTCTGACCGCGAACGAGGTCGAGAGCCTGTTCCGCATCATGCGGGAGCTGAAGGAGCAGGGCGTTGCTCTGGTCTACATCAGCCACAAGATGGACGAGATCAAGGTCATCGCGGACGAAGTTACCATCATGCGCGATGGCCAGTACATCGGCAAGTGGGACGTTGCCAACATGACCAAGGAAGAGATCATTGCAAAGATGGTCGGCCGTGAGCTTTCCAACCTGTTCCCCCCGCTGGAGAACGTGCCCTCGGACGAGGTCATGATGAAGGTGGAGGACTTCACCTCCATCCATCCCCGCTCCTTCCGCCATTGCAGCTTTGAGCTGAAAAAGGGCGAAATTCTGGGCGTCGCCGGTCTGGTGGGCGCACAGCGCACCGAGCTGATGGAAGGCATCTTCGGCCTGCGTGCCCATACCTCCGGTAAGGTGTGGATCAAGGGCGAAGAGGTCAACATCAAGCAGCCCCGCGATGCCATCCAAAAGAGCGTTGCTCTGCTGACCGAGGACCGCCGTGCTACCGGCATTCTGGGCGTGCTGAGCGTTGCCGATAACATCTCCATTGCTTCTCTGGACGCCCTGCGCAAGGGGCCCATCATGCTGGACAACAAAAAGATCCTAGATCTGGTGGCTACCAACAAGGAAAAAATGGCCATCAAGGTGCCCAGCCCCAAGACCCAGATCAAGAGCCTTTCCGGCGGCAACCAGCAGAAGGTGCTGATTGCCCGCTGGCTTGCCAACAACCCCGATGTGCTTATTCTGGACGAGCCTACCCGCGGCATCGACGTCGGTGCAAAGTACGAAATTTACTGCATCATCGCTGATCTGGCCAAGCAGGGCAAGAGCATTATCATGATCTCCTCTGAAATGAGCGAGATCATTGGTATGTCCAACCGTGTCATGGTCATGTGCGATGGCCGCATCACCGGCTTTATCAACGGTAAGGATGCCACGCAGGAGAACATCATGGCGCTGGCTACCCAGTTCGAGACCGCACCTGACACAGCTGCGGCAAATCAGTAATTAAGGAGGCTGTCTATCGTGGAAGCTACCAAAAAATTGAATGGCAAGGCTGTGGGCAAGTGGCTCAGCAACAACGCCATTATCATAATGATGCTGGCCGTCACTCTGATCGTTGGCATCATTCACCCCAACTTCTTCTCCGGCACCAACATGATCAACCTGTTCAAGAATGTGTCCATCCGCTACATCATCGCACTGGGCATTTCCGGCTGCCTGATCACCACCGGTAACGACCTGTCCGCTGGCCGTCTGGCCGGTTTTGCCGCCTGCCTGGCCTGCATCTTTGCGCAGACCGAAGGCGCTTCCGGCAAGTTCTACCCCAATATGCCCACCCTGTCCACCCCCGTGGTGTTCATTCTGGTCATTGCCATCTGCGCCATCGTGGGTCTGTGCAACGGTCTGGTGGTCAGCTACCTGAAGGTGCAGCCCTTCATTGCTACCTTGGGTATGCAGCAGGTGGTCTACGGTATCTGCCTGGTGTACACCGGCGGTACCCCCATCGGCTCCCTGAACTCCAACTTCACCGCTCTGGCAAAGGATACCTTCCTTGCCATCCCCGTGCTGATCTGGATCGCCCTGATCGTGGCTGCCTGCTTCTGGTTCCTGTACAACAAGACCCGCCACGGCAAGTATATGTACGCCATCGGCGGCAACGAAGCTGCTGCTGAGGTGGCCGGTGTCAACGTGATCGCTACCAAGATCCGCATCTACATCCTGGCCTCCTGCATGTTCGGTCTGGCAGGCTGCCTGCTGGCTGCAAAGTCCGGCGGCGCATCCGTCAACACTGCAATGGGCTATGAGCTGGACGCCATCGCAGCCTGCACCATCGGCGGTGTTTCCACCACCGGCGGCGTTGGTACTGTTCCCGGCGTTCTGGTCGGCGTTCTGGTCTTTGAGCTGATGAAGGTCGCTCTGCAGTTCATGAACGTCAACTCCTCCTACACCTACATCGTTCAGGGCCTTGTCATTATCGTGGCTGTCGCCATTGATATCCGCAAGTATCTGGCTAAGAAGTAATCTCCTCATCATCCCCCTTTGCACCCGCAGTCTTTGCACTGCGGGTGCTTTTTTTGTCCACATTTTTGTGGTATCATAAGGAAAAACATCTTATGCTTACAGGAGGGACTTTCCATGGCACAGCCCACCCCGGACACCCAGACCGAGCTTGAACGCCGCGAGGCCGCACTGGCCGCCCGCGAGGCAGAACTTGCCCGCCAGCAGGCTGAATTGCAGGCACAGAAGGCCGATTTTGAGCAGGGCAAAAAGCGCCTGCTGGACAACGGCAACAAGGACTTTGTAAACCCCAAGGAAAAGCTTTACGATAAATTTCCGCTCACGGTGCACCAGATGGACATCATCATCGGCGTGCTGTTCGCCCTGATTGCTCTTTTCCTTGTGCTGGGTGTGACCCACACCAGCTTTTTCGGCCTGTTCGGCGGCTGAGCCGCAGGCGCATCCTCTGTGAAAAACATCCCGTAAAGGAGAATAAAAATGGCATACTATCCCGGTTATACCGTCCTGCGCACCGAGGACTGCCCCGAGCAGCACGGTACCCTGACCCTGCTCACCCATGACGTCAGCGGCGCAGCCGTGCTGCTGGTGGAAAACGAGGACGTCAACAAGGCTTTCGGCATCGGCTTCGGCACCTTTCCCTCCGATGACACCGGCGTGTTCCACGTTCTGGAGCACTCCGTGCTGGCGGGCAGCGAAAAATACCCGGTCAGTTCCCCCTTTGTGCAGCTGCTCAAAAGCAGCATGGCGTCCTTCCTCAACGCAATGACCTTCCCGGACAAGACGGTCTACCCCTTTGCCACCCCCAACGAGACCGATTTCTGCAACCTGATGGATGTCTACCTGAACGCGGTGTTCTGCCCGCTGGCTATGGTAGACTCTGCGGTGTTCGAGCAGGAGGGCTGGCACCGGGATGCGGACGGCACGGTCAGCGGCGTAGTCTACAACGAGATGCAGGGCGCGCTGGCCTCCCCGGACGCCCAGCTGCAAAACGCCCTGCAGCGGGCGATGTTCCCGGATACCGCCTACGGCTTTGTGTCCGGCGGCGACCCGGCGTCCATTCCCGCCCTGACCTACGAGAAATACCAGCGGGTGTACCGCCGCCATTACAGCGCCGACAACTGCTGCATCACCCTGTACGGCAAGATGGACATGGCCGACAAGCTGGCGCGGCTGGATCAGGACTACCTGTCCAAGATGCCCAAGGCCGCTGCCCGTCCCCGCCTGACCATGCAGGACGAGCAGCCCGGCGCGTTCGTGGAGCTGCCCTACTACACCGACCAGCCCAAGCCGGACGAGGTGCAGTGCGCACTGGCATGGTACACTGGTGCGTTCGCCGACCGGGAGCGGCAGCTGGGTGTGGAGATTTTGCTGGGTGCGCTGCTCAGCACCAACAGCTCCCCCCTCAAGGCCGCTCTGCTGGCCGAGCAGCTGGGTGCCGATATCGACATCGGCTTTGACGACAGCACCCTGCAGCCCACCTTGGAGCTGCTGCTGCGCGGTGCTACGGTGGATTCTGCCCGCAAATTTGCCCCCGCTGTACGCAAGGCAGTGGACGAGCTGCTAAAGACCGGCATTCCTCACGACCTGCTGCTGGCCGCTTTGAACGAGGCCGAGTTTGCTTCTTTGGAGCGTCCGGGCAGTCTGCCGGACGGCGTGCTGGACGCCATCAACGCCGCCACCGGCTGGCTGCATACCGGCGATGCCGCCCTGCTGCTGCACACCGACAAGCTCTTCGCCGCCCTGCGCAGCAAGCTGGAAGAGGGTTGGTTCGACACCCTGCTGCGGGAGCTGTTTGCCCCCGCCCCGGTGCAGGTGCTGCAAATCCCCACCGCACCCAAAGCGGAGGACGCCACCGCCCCGGTGCGCACCGATGGCAAGCTGGTGTTGGAGCACCCTCTCACCGCCGCCGACCTTGGCGCGGGCGATACCGCCCCGCAGGGCAGCGCCGAGCAGCTGGCCGGTGCCACCCTGCTGCGCCACCCCTCTGCCGGCAGCCTGTACCTGAATTTCTACTATGATCTGGGCACTGTTGCCCCGGAAGAGCTGCAATACCTGAACCTGCTCACCGATGTGCTGGACGAGCTGGACACCCCCGCCCACACCGCCCAGCAGCTGAACACCCTGCGCAGCACATGGTTGGGCGACAGCCGCGCCCAGCTGGACATCTGGACCGGGCGGCAGGAGGGTTCTCCCTGCCACGCAAAGCTTTCCCTCTGCCTGAGCCTGCTGGAGCGCAGCTTAGAAAAGGCGGTGGAGATCGGCGGCGAGTGGCTGTACGATACCATCCTTACCGGCGCTGCCGCCGAAGCGGCCTATGCCCGGGTGGTCAGCCAGCTGAAGCTGCGCATGGAGCAGCTGTTTATCCAGCAGGGCAACGAGTTCGCTTCCACCCGCGCCCGCGCCCATTATTATGTAGAGGGCGCTGCGGACGAAGCCTGCACCGGCGTAAGTTATTATCACTTCCTGTGCAGTCTGCTGGAAAAGGCCGACTGGTCCGCACTGGGCGCAAAGCTGGACGCTCTGCGCAGCCGGGTGCTGCAAAACGCCGCCCTGACCGTCAGCCTGCATGGCACCGAAGCCGCACTGGAAAAGCTGCGCGCCCTGCTGCCGGAAAGCCGCTTTGCCGCCGCCCGGCGCACCCCGGCGCAGCCCTACACCCAGCCCCTGACGCCCCCGGTGAACGAAGCCTTTATCATTGACGGCGGCGTGAACTACGATGTGCTGGCATGGCCCATGCCCCGGGACAGCCGCCGCCGGGTGCTGGCACGGGTGATGAGCTACGAATACCTGTGGCACACCATCCGGGAGGTGGGCGGTGCCTACGGCACCGGAATGCTCTGTGCAGACGGCATTGAGTTTTTGTACACCTACCGGGATCCCCACCTGCGGGAAAGCTACGACACCTTTACAGCCGCCCCTGCCGCCCTTGCCGCCCGGGACTATACGGCCCGGGATCTGGACGAGTTCATCGTGGGCACTGCTGCCAAGCTGGACACGCCCCGCAAGGCGCGTGCCGCCGCCCGGGAATTGGATCACCGGTATTTCTGCGGCATCACGGACGAGATGCGCGCCGCCGACCGCAAGGCGCTGTGCAGCGTGGACGCCGCCCTGCTCAAAGCACAGGCCGCAGCCCTGTCTGATGTGCTGTCCGGCGGCGTGCGGGTGGCCTTTGGCAGCAAGGACGCCGTGGAAGCCGCGAAGGATCTGTTCGACCGGGTAGAGACGCTGTAAGCGCCGGTCATTTGTAAAAAATATTTTATTTGTAGTTCCGAAACACCCGCAGGGTGTTTCGGAACTACTTTTTTCCGCACACATTTTTTCTGCACAAATTGCCTGCATTCCGTCCAAATTACTAAAAAACGCCAGATTTTTTGTCGGATAAGTCATACTCATTTAAGAAAATTTGAACAAATTGCGAAATTTATGTGTTTCCGGTGTGGACAAAAACGTTTTCAGCTGATAGAATGGGAGCTGTTCTTTCTCCGCCGTCCGCAACCGGCGGAGTGTTTTATTGAAACAGGAGGTTTCTCATGTTAGAAAAATTCTTTCACCTGAAAGAAAACCACACCGATGCAAAGACCGAGATCATGGCCGGTATTACTACCTTCATGACCATGGCTTACATCCTTGCCGTCAACCCCAACATCCTGTCCGCAGCGGGCATGGATTCCAAGGCTGTGCTGATCGCCACCGCGCTGGCATCCTTTATTGCCACTGCACTGATGGCTGTGCTGGCCAACTACCCCTTTGCACTGGCTCCCGGCATGGGCCTGAACGCCTACTTTGCCTACACGGTCGTGCTGACCATGGGTTACAGCTGGCAGCTGGCTCTGATGGCTGTCTTTGTTGAGGGCGTCATCTTCATCGCACTGTCCCTGACCAATGTGCGCGAGGGCATCTTCAACGCCATTCCCATGACCCTGAAGAGCGCCGTCAGCGTGGGCATCGGCCTGTTCGTGGCCTTTGTCGGCCTGCAGAACGCCAAGCTGATCGTCAACAGCGATTCCACGCTGGTCACCTACCAGCACTTCAAGGGCGCAACCTTCCACAGCGTTGGCGTGGGCGCTATTCTGGCTCTGCTGGGCGTGGTCATCACCGCCATTCTGCTGGTCAAAAAGGTCAAGGGCGGCATCCTGTACGGCATCCTGATCACCTGGCTGCTGGGCATCGTGTGCGAGCTGACCGGCATCTACGTCCCCGATGTGGAAGCCGGCATGTACTCCGTGATCCCCACCGCTTTTGTCAGCTTCGACTTCTCCGCACTGGGCGAGACCTTTGGTCAGGTGTTCAAGACCGACTTCTCCGGTGTCGGCCTGCTGAACTTCTTCGCCGTGATGTTCTCCTTCCTGTTCGTGGACCTGTTCGACACGCTGGGCACCCTGATCGGCGTGGCCTCCAAGGCTGATATGCTGGACGAGGACGGCCGTCTGCCCCACATCAAGGGCGCACTGATGGCGGACTCCATCGGCACCTGCGTGGGCGCTGTGCTGGGCACTTCCACCACCACCACCTTCGTGGAGAGCGCCTCCGGCGTTACCGAGGGCGGCCGCACCGGTCTGACCGCTATGACCACCGGCGTGCTGTTCCTGCTGGCTACCATCTTCAGCCCGCTGTTCCTCACCATCCCCAGCTTTGCTACCGCTCCGGCTCTGATCATCGTGGGCTTCTACATGATGGGCTCTGCCATTAAGATCGACTTCAATGATCCCAGCGAGGGCATCCCCGCCTTCCTGACCATTCTGGCTATGCCCACCGCTTACAGCATCTCCGAGGGTATCGCCATCGGCATCATCTCCTGGACCATCATCAACGTGGTCACCGGCAAGGCCAAGGAGAAGAAGATCAGCCCGCTGATGTATGTGCTCACCGTGCTGTTCATCCTCAAGTATGTGTTCCTCTAATTCCCTGCGCGTCTAAAAAGCCAAGCACCCCCTGCGGTCTGCCCGTACAGACCGCAGGGGGTGCTTTTTTGTGCAGTTGAAAAGAGGCCGCAGCCTTTACAAAAACAGCCGCGCCCCATCTGCTGGTTCAGATGAGGCGCGGCCTTTTGCGGTATTTGGTTTGGGGTATAGGAGGAATCATGTCCCTGAGAGGGGGCTTGCGGCTCTCCCCCTCCCGGTGATTTTATGATACCCGAAAAATCCTACGAAATTATGCTTATTTCATGAATGACCTGTAAACATTACTCCGGGGCCTTCATGCTTTCTACCATGCTGATGCGCCGGACGTGCCGCCGCATCACAAAGCAGACCGCCACGGTAAACACCATGGTCAGCGCCACCGCCAGCAGGTAGCTGCGGGGGGCGATGGTGCGGATAAACATGAGCTGATCCATCTCCACGGTCAGCACGATGAACTTGTGCAGCGGCACCCCCAGTGCCAGACCCACGCCGGAGCCGATAAGCGCCAGCAGCTCGATCTCACGAAAGATGTAGCGGTACACTTCCTGATCGTAGAAGCCCAGCACCTTGATGGTCGCCAGCTCCTTTTTGCGCTCCCCAAGGTTAACGCTGATGAGGTTATACAGCACCACGGCTGCCAGCGCCGCCGCGCAGATGATGATCAGCACCACCACATAGCCCAGACTGACGATGAGGTTATCGAACAGCTCGGTGGTGTCCTCGGTAAAGCTGATGCTGCTGACGTAGTTACAGGCCAGCAGGTCGGTGCGCAGGGCGTTGTACCCGGCAGCATCGGTGCAGGTGGTCTGCCCGTAGACCGTGTTCCACGGGATATCCTCCGTGCCCAGCAGGCTTTCCAGCTGTGCGCGGGGGAGGTACAGCCGGGTGAACATATAGTTCTCGGTGATGCCGGTCAGGGTCAGCTCCACCCGGACACCCTCGGCGTTTTCCACCCAGAAGGTATCGCCGGTGTGCAGACCCAAGTTCTCGGCGGTCTTTTCGGTCAGGATGGCACTGCCCCTGTCAAAGCTGATGGCCTTGTGCCCCTTGCGGGTGCGGAAGGTGACGTAGCGGGTCAGGTCGCTGTCCTTGGCGGCAGCCACGATGCTCACGCTTGCACTCTCGCCTTCGGCATTGTAGATGGTGGTGGATTTGGTATACACCGCGCTCCAGTTCTGCACGGCGCTGTTGCCGTCCAGCTCCTCTGCCAGCCCCTGCTCCATGGTCAGGGCTTTGGGGTCGCTGAGGGTGATGGACATATCGTTGTGGGTCAGCTCGGTAGACTGCTTTGTGACGATGGGCAGCAGGGAATCCTGAATGCCAAAGCCGATGAGCAGCAGCGCGGTGCAGCCCGCCACGCCCAGCACGGTCATGAAGAACCGCTTTTTATACCGGAACAGGTTGCGGGCTGTGGTCTTTTGGGAGAAGGACATCCGGGACCACAGCGGAGTGATGCGCTCCATCAGGATGCGCTTGCCCGCCACCGGGGCCCGGGGCAGCAGCAAAGCTGCGGTCTTTTCGGCCAGACTGGAACGGCAGGCGTACCATGTGGCAAAGCCGATGACGGCGGCGCTGATGCCCACGCTGGCAGCTGCCATGCCCGGGTAGAAGTGCAGGGTGAAGGTGGGCAGGCTGAACACCAGCTGATAGGCGTTCCAGATAATGATGGGGAATACCACAAAGCCCACCACCATGCCGACGATACTGCCCAGAATAGTGGCAAGCAGGGCGTAGAACAGGTACTTGCCCGCAATGCTGAAGTTGGAGTAGCCCAGCGCCTTTAAGGTGCCCATCTGCAGGCGGTTCTCGTCCACCATGCGGGTCATGGTGGTGGTAGCCACCAGCGCCGCCACAAGGAAGAAGAACACCGGGAACACCCGGGCAATGGCGTCCATGCGGTCGGCGTACTGGGCAAAGGTGACGCAGCTCATGGTGGAGGTGCGGTCCAGCACATACCACTCGCCCTTTTTGATCTGGCTCACCTGCTCCTCGGCGTCGTTCAGCTGGGCAAGGCCGTCCGCCAGCTTCTGCTCTGCCTCGGCTTTCTGGCTCTCGTACTCGGTGCGAGATTCTTCCAGCTGGGTCTGCCCGGCGTTATATTCTGCCCAGCCCTCTTCCAGCTGCTTTTGTGCGGCATCGAACTGGGTGTAGGCGCTGGCGGTGCCGGTGGTCAGCTGCAACTGTCCCTGCAAAAGCTGCAATTTCATCTTGCGCAGGGCAGCTTTGGCTTCGGTCACCAGCTGGTCGTTGGAGAGGTTCGGCGAGGAGATCAGTCCCTGCTTGTACATCTGCCGCTTGCCCGCGTCCAGCTGCTGCTGATAGCCCTGCAGCTGGTTATAGATGTTGTCGTAAGCGGCCTGCGCCTTGGCCAGCGCATCCCGCAGTTCAATGTAATCCTCGTCCTCCGGCTCGGCTTCGTCCAGCGCCTTTTCGGCGTTGCGCAGGGCGGCTTCTGCGTAGGTCAGCAGGGGGTCTGCCACCTTTTTCAGGTTGACCAGCAGCTCGATTTGCTGTAACTGTTCCTCAAATTCCAGCACCTGCGCTTCGCTGCTCACCAGCTTGTCGGCACCGCTCTGCATGGTGTCCGGCAGGGCAGCCTTCTGGGCGGCAAGCTCCTTTTCCCCGGCCTCCAACTGCGCCTTGGCGGCATCCAGCTGTGCCTGTGCGTCCGCAAGCTTTGCCTCGGCTTCGGCGAACCGGCGCTCGGCTTCGGCCTTCTGGCTGTCGTACTCCGCGCGCGCTTCGGTCAGCTTGTCGTTGGCGGTGTCCATCAGCTCTTCCCGCCGGGCGGTGCACTGCACACTCTGGATGGCCTTGAGGTTTTCGGCTACGGCATCCACTGCGGCCTGATATTCATCGGAATAATTATCGTACAGTCCGGCGTTTTCCGCTTTGATATAGCACACCGTATAATAATCCGCGGTCAAAGTGCCCTCCGGCACAAACAGGATGCAGTCCAGCTGACCATCGCCCACGGTGCTGCTCTCGGAATCGGAGGAAAAATGCAGCGGGTCCTGCACCGTGCCCACCACCGTGAACACCTGCCCGCTGACCCCTTCGGTCTCCTCCGGCAGGGTCAATTGGGTGCCCAGCTCCACCGGGCTGCCGTGGCCCATCACATGCACCACGCACTCCCCGGCAGCTTCCGGCATCCGGCCGGACAGCAGCACCGGGCGGTTCATATTCTCCGGCGTATCGGCCTGCGGGTCGGCAGGCAGCTGATACAGCCGCGCCACCGTGGTCTGCTCGTCCCCTGTCCAGTGTCCTTCCACGTCCTGATACTTCACCGCCTGCACGGCGTCTACCCCGTCCACAGCGGCAATGGCGTCGATATCGCCCTGACTCAGGCCAAGGGTGGACAGCACCCGCAGGTCGAACACATTCTGCTGCACATAGTACTTCTGGGCAGCGGTGCGCATATCGGGGGCAATGCACATCAGGCCGGTGAGCATCATCACCCCCAGCGCCACGATGCCAAACAGGGACACCACCCGGCTGATGCTGCTTTTCATCTCGCGCAGGATATTTTTGCGGTAACTTTTCTGCACAGTACTCACCACTCGATCTGTTCCACCGGCACCGGGTGCTCGTTGACCTGATTGGACACGATGCGGCCGCTGCGCACCTGAATGATGCGGTCAGCCATACCGGTCAGTGCCGTGTTGTGGGTAATAACGATGACGGTGCGTCCGGTCTTGCGGCAGGTATCCTGCAAAAGACCCAGCACCTGCTTGCCGGTGCGGTAGTCCAGCGCACCGGTGGGCTCATCGCAGAGCAGCAGCTTGGGGTTTTTGGCCAGTGCGCGGGCAATGGACACCCGCTGCTGCTCGCCGCCGGAAAGCTGCGCTGGGAAGTTGTTCAGCCGCTCGCCCAGACCCACGCTGCGCAGGGTCTCGGCGGGGTCCAGCGGGTCGCGGCAGATCTCGCTGGCAAGCTCCACATTTTCCAGCGCGGTCAGGTTCTGCACCAAGTTGTAGAACTGGAACACAAAGCCCACGTCATATCGGCGGTAGGTGGTCAGCTCCCGTGCAGAAAAGCGGCTCACGTTGCGGCCGTCCAGCCAGACGTTGCCCTCGTCGCAGTTGTCCATGCCGCCCAGAATGTTCAGCAATGTGGTCTTGCCCGCGCCGGAGGGCCCCACGATGATGCAGAACTCGCCCTTATCCACATAGAAATTCAAATGGTCGGCAGCAGCGATCTTCACACTGCCGGTCTGGTAATATTTACAGACATCTTCAAACTCCACAAAATGCTCCATGGCGTTTTTCCTTTCTGTCAGGATACAAAGTATTTCAACTTAAATATAGCATAAACCCACCGGGTTTTGCAAAGCCCCAGGCGCGAATTTTCAAAAACTTAACAGACAACGCCATAAAATGTAAAAGGGCGGTTCTTCAGTGACGCCCTCTCAGGCGCTCCCGCGCCAGCTCTCCCGAAGGGAGAGCCAAGCTGTAAAGCTTATCACTAAAGTATTAGGTGTAAAGAGCAAGTTTCCGGCAGTGCTCTTGCCTCTCCCTTTGGGAGAGGTGGATTTGCGAAGCAAAGACGGAGAGGGCGCACGCCGTTAGCCCCATTGCTAAACATTAGGTGCAATAAGAAACCTTCCGGTTTCGCCAGAGGCTCCCTCCCTGAGGGAGTTAAATCGTCCCACGCAAAAAAGCCCCCGCACACAGGGTGCAGGGGCTTTGGAAAGCTATCTTACTTGCGATTTGCCAGCAGGCTCTCGATCTTCTTCAGGGGGTCGATGATGCTGGAAACGGACATATCGTGGTTCAGTGCCACCACAAAGTAGGCAGCGTACTTAGAAACATCCACGTCCACATACCAGTCGCGGGTCAGCAGCTCGGGCATACGGTAGGTCAGGTTGGTGCCCACAACGTAGGTCAGGGTGCCGTCTGCCACAGCCTTGTCGAACTTCTCCAGACCGCTGGTGAACAGGGGGAAGGTGGCGTTGGCAATGATGTTGGCAGCGCCGCGCTCCTTCAGGTTGCTGGCGACCTCCAGCATGCTCTCGCCGGAAGCAATGATATCGTCTGCGATAAAGACGGTCTTGCCCTCCACGCTCTCGCCCAGATACTCATGGGCAACGATGGGGTTGCGGCCGTTCACCACGCGGGTGTAGTCGCGGCGCTTGTAGAACATACCCAGGTTGCAGCCCAGCACGCTGGAGAAGTACATATTGCGGTTCATCGCGCCCTCGTCCGGGCTGACCACGGTGAACTTCTCCTTGTCGAAGGACAGGGTGGGGTCCTTCTTCAGCAGGCTCTTGAGCACCTGATAGGTGGGCATGGCGTTATCAAAGCTCATCAGGGGCACTGCGTTCTGCACGCGGGGGTCGTGTGCGTCAAAGGTGATGATGTTGCGCACGCCCATGGTCTGCAGCTCCTGCAGAGCCACAGCGCAGTCCAGACTCTCGCGCACCACGCGGCGGTGCTGACGGCCGCCGTACAGGCTGGGCATAATGACGGAAACGCGGTGTGCCTTACCGGCCACAGCCTGGATCAGACGCTTCAGGTTTGCAAAGTGGTCGTCCGGGGACATGTGGTTCTCGTAGTTGAACAGCTTGTAGGTGACGCTGTAATTGCCCGGGTCCACCACGATAAAGATATCGTCGCCGCGGACAGACTCCTTGACCAGACCCTTGGCGTCGCCGCTCTGGAAGCGGGGGCAGTCGCAGGAAATAATGAAGGTGTCTTTTTCAATTCCGGCAGCCTTTGCCCAACGGACAAGGTGCTTGTCGATCAGGCCGGTCAGCTCCTCGGCACCGGGGCAGGCGATCAGCCGCATATCCGCCACACTGGGCTGCTCAAAGAAGGACTTCGGGGAAATTTCAATAGACATAGTCACATAACTCCTTATTGCTGTTTACCATCCGTACCATGCACACAAGTGCGCATATCTGGTTTTATTTTATCACATTTTGTCGATTGTTCCATATCAATTTGTTTCATGTGTGGATTTTCTGCGCCTTGCACAGCTGTTTTTCCTTTTCCTTCAAGAGAATGTGAGTTTCTTACAAAAACGCGACCAAATCTTTACCGTTTCGCAAAGTTTATCTGATTTTCGAGGAAAAGTATGACTTTTCATTGTTGATATTCTTATCCCCAAAGCCCACTAAAAACAGGAACGGGGAACGGCATCAAAACCGTTCCCCATCGATTGGTATTTGGCAGGCGTAGCATTCTCCTGCATCTCTCAGAACCGAAGTTCCTGTCGTTACCGGCGGCGTGTGGTCGCTACGAATTTTACCACCTCAAATACCTCTCTTATCCTATGTTTATTTTACCACATTCATTCCCGTTTGTAAAGAATTCTGCGATTACGCAGGTATTGCTGATAACGCTTTTCATTCACAGACATAAATGTAATAATCGAATTCTGAAATCCGTCTGGATCACCATCTGTATATATCCGCAAGACAAGCTGATAACTTTTTCCATTGCATTCGATTCTCTTTAAAACATTGGCTGTATAAAGTTTTTCTGTTGCAATAATGTAATCCGGCTCCTGTATTATTTCAGCAAGTCGTTCCATCACCGTTTCCGAAATATCAGGATGCCGTTCTCTGATATGAATCAATTGTTTATCTGTAATAATCACATGGCAGGTTTTTATTATCGGTACAACCCTGTTATAAATTTCAGGATTCAGATCACATACAAATCTCACATCCGCACGCACCAATCTTGTATAATAGATTTAGTATAGCATATTTCAACACCGTTTGCACTGATTTATATGCAAAAAGCTCCTCACCGTTCACATTCCGGTGAGGAGCTTTCTTCACTTACCTTCTATCAGGGTAAAACGCTTTTTACAGGGCAGCCACGGCAGCCTTCAGGGCATCCACGCGGTCGGTGTTCTCCCACTTCACGCCCAGATCCTCGCGGCCCATGTGGCCGTAGGCGGCCAGCTGGCGGTAGATGGGCTTGCGCAGGTCGAGGTCACGGATGATGGCGGCGGGGGTCAGGTCAAACACCTTCTCCACAGCCTGCTCGATCTTCTCGTCTGCCACGGTGCCGGTGCCGAAGGTATCCACCATGATGGACACAGGCTTTGCCACGCCGATGGCGTAGGCCACCTGCACCTCGCACTGCTTTGCCAGACCCGCAGCCACGATGTTCTTTGCCACCCAGCGGGTAGCGTAGGCTGCGCTGCGGTCCACCTTGCTGGGGTCCTTGCCGGAGAAGGCGCCGCCGCCGTGGCGTGCATAGCCGCCGTAGGTGTCCACGATGATCTTACGGCCGGTCAGGCCGGTATCGCCCTGCGGGCCGCCCACAACAAAGCGGCCGGTGGGGTTGATGTAGTACTTAGTGTTCTCGTCCAGCAGCTCGGCGGGGATGGTGGCCTTGATGACCTTTTCCATCACGTCTGCGCGCAGCTGCTCCATGCTCACGCTCTCGCTGTGCTGGCTGGAAATGACCACGGCGTCCACGCGCACGGGCTTGTTGTTCTCGTCGTACTCCACGGTCACCTGACTCTTGCCGTCCGGGCGCAGGTAATCCATCTCGCCGCTCTTGCGCACTTCGGTCAGGCGCTTTGCCAGCTTGTGGGCAAGGCTGATGGGCATGGGCATCAGCTCGGGGGTCTCGTCGCAGGCATAACCGAACATCATGCCCTGATCACCTGCACCGCCCACCTGATCGTTGGTGCCCAGTGCAATATCGGGGCTCTGGCCGTCAATGTTGGAGATGACGGCGCAGGTGTCGGCGTCAAAGCCGAACTTTGCGCGGGTGTAGCCGATATCGGCCACCACCTCGCGGACGACCTTCTGGAAGTCCACATAGCAGCTGGTGGTGATCTCGCCCATAATGTGCACAAGGCCGGTGGATGCGCAGGTCTCGCAGGCCACGCGGGCATCGGGGTCGTGGGTCAGGATCTCGTCCAGGATCGCATCAGAGATCTGGTCGCAGATCTTGTCGGGATGTCCCTCGGTGACGGACTCCGAAGTAAACAGGTGTCTAGCCATTTTTTGCCTCCTAAATGTTGCAGTTGCGTGTATTTACCATTCCATCAAGTTTGTTCTGAAAAATAAAAGCGCCCAGAGCCGAAAGCTCTGAGCGTTGCACTCTTATCTTCCGGTTTCCCGCAGGATTTGGCACCTTACGCTCTCGCGCAGGTTGTCGGGCTTCACAGGGCCTGTCCCCTCAGCCGCTCTTGATAAGTCGGTATTCAATTGGTACGCCACATATTCTATCATTACAGCGTCAGATTGTCAAGATAAGTCGCACTTATTTTAGACATTCCTTTTAAATTGATGGAGCATTTCCCTGCTCCGGTGCGGCATAGCCGTCCCGGGCGGCGTGGAAAGCGCGCTTTTCCGCGTACATCCGCTGATCCAGCTCCACCAGAAACTTCTCCACGCTGCCGCCCTCGTACTTTGCCACACCGGTGGAGAAGGACAGCTGAAAGCTGCCCGCCGGGGCAGTGGCGTTATAGTGCTGCACCCGCTGCTCGATGGCGGTACAGGTCTTGTCCAGTATCTCCTCCGAGCCGTGACGGATCAGCACCATGAACTCATCGCCGCTCATGCGGATGGCTACCGAGTTTGCCGCCAGCGCCCCGGACAGGATGTGCCCGATCTCCTGAATGGCGCGGTCGCCCTCGGCGTGACCGTAGGTGTCGTTGATCTCCTTGAAGCAGTTCACGTCCATCATGATGCCGTAAACGTCCTTCTCCTGCGTGGCGTGGATGCGGTCCAGACAGTAGTTCATGTACTTGCGCCCAAACAGGCCGGACAGTTCATCGGTATAGCCGCGCAGGCTGCGGGTCTGGCTGTCCACAAGCACAAAAGCGATGGCTACCGACAGCCAGCCGAAGGCCATGCCGTAGAATGCGCCCTGCAGCAGCGTGCCCACCGCACAGGTGACCACGAAGTAGTACACCGGAAAAAATTCCACCGTAATGCCATCGCGCTTGGCCTTATGCACCTGCCACACGCTCTCGGCGTAATAGCTGAACAGCAGCAGATACAGCAAAATGTTTAGCGGGCCCCGATGGTAAACGTTGTCCGCCGAAATGGAAAAGATCCACCCCGTGCCAAAAAGGTTTGCCACCAGCAGCACCAAAAGCGCCAGCAGCGGCGCACCCAGCAGCAGGTGCCTTCTGCGCAGGCGTCCAATGCTGCGGTAGACCCGGAAGTCCACATACAAGCACCACGCATAGCCCACGCACACGGTAGCGCCGGTGCAGACGGTGTTGGTCAGGTACAGCCAGAACCGGCTTGCCGCGCCGGGCACGCCGTCCAGCAGAAAGCTGATCGTCTCTGTTACCTGTGCCAGCAGCGTCACCACCAGAATCCGGCAGAACAGCTCTGTTCCCACGCTGTTTTTACTTTCGCCGCGCACCCGCAGTAAAAGCAGAAAGCTTACCAGCACCGCCCCTGTGCCATTGGCTACAAGGATCTCGGGTATATTCATTGCGCTTCCTCCTCTGCCCGCCTTACCCCATAAAGCGGGCAGCCTCCTATTTCATACAGTATCTATCTGTATTATACACCCTGCCGCGCCCTGCTTGCAAGGTTTAGGGGCAAAAAAGGCCGCTGCACGGCAATTTGTGCAGCGGCCTTTGGGGAAGTCAGACGATTTGGAATAGCCTCCGCGTGCGCTCTGGCTCTGTTCTGCGCAGAAAGCTTAGTAGCCCTTTGCCTGCTCGCCATTCAAAATCTTGACAGCGCGGGAGGTGCCCAGACGGTCAGCGCCCAGTGCAAGGAAGGTCTCCATATCCTCCACGGTGGAAATGCCGCCGGCAGCCTTGACCTTGCAGCGGCCACGCACGCCCTTGACCATCAGCTCCACATCGTGGAAGTTGGCACCTGCGGTGGAAAAGCCGGTGCTGGTCTTGATATAGTCGGCACCGGCCTCGCAGACGATGTCGCACATCTTTTCCTTCTCTTCCTCGGTCAGCAGGCAGGTCTCGATGATGACCTTCAAAATCTTATCACCCACAGCCTGCTTCACAGCACGGATGTCCTCGCGGACAGCATCGTATTCCTTGTTCTTCAGGCGGCCGATGTTGATGACCATATCCACCTCGGCTGCGCCGTTGGCGATGGCAGTCTTGGCTTCAAAGGCCTTGCTGGCGGTATCCATGGCACCCAGAGGGAAGCCCACCACGCAGCACACGGGGATGCGGCCTGCCATATACTCCACAGCCTGCTTGACGTAGCAGGTGTTGATGCAGACGGATGCGGTGTGGTTTGCAATGGCTTCGTCACACAGCTGCTGGATCTGGGGCCAAGTGGCCTCCGGCTTCAGCAGGGTATGATCGACATGGGACAGGATCTCTTCGCGGTTCATGCTCGTTCCTCCGTTGTTTTACTTGCTGGCACGGCGCACCTTTGCCATGCCCACAGCGCTGAGTGCGATCGCAGTCGCCGATACCGTTGCACCAATGATGCCCAGCACCAGACCAGAGACCAGGAATGCGAACCCTTTCAGACCACGTTTCATAATACCGTACCTCCTAAATTATATTGGATATTTTCTCCGCCTGCGGCGGAGAAAATATCTCACTTGCGATTTTTAAAGATGATCAGCTTGCTGAACACATAGTTCAGCACCACGACCACCACGTTGGAGAATACCTTGACGCACAGCCCCCAGATTTCCTGCGCTGTGATGAGGGTCGTGACAAAAATTGCTGTCGGGCCATCCGCGCCGCCAATGATGGCAACACCCGCTACCGATGCTGCTGCCGAAGCAGCCGCACCGGTGTAGCTGCCCGATACTGTCAGGAAACTGCCGAACAGGCTCTCCATCAGCGCCGCGCCCTGCGCAGCCAGCAGATTGCCACCCACGATCATAATGGCGGCATCCAGCACCATGGTGCCCAGACGGCAGGTGACAAAGGTGCCGAACTCTTTCGCCATGGCTTTGCCGGTGGTCTTGCTGCGGAAGACGAACGCCCGGTTGGTGCAGTAGGCAAACAGGATGCACAAGGCATTATCCAGCACATTGCCCCAGCTGTTGGCGGCAGTGTAGCCGAACAACTGGCTGAACAGCGCGTACAGCACAATATTCAGCAGGGTGGTCAGCACGCCAAAGATCAGGTAACTGAGCACTTCCCAGTGCTTTTTGAAAAAATTTATCATGGCTTTGTTAACAAAAACAGCCCCGCCGCCGTTTTCCCGGCAACGGGGCTGCAGATCGCATTGTGTCAGAAGCTATGCTTTTGCACGAAGGGCTGATTACTCAGCGTCATCGTTCAGCAGAGCTTTCATGGACAGGCTGATGCGCTTCTTGTCGAAGTCAACATCCAGCAGCTTCACATCGACCATATCGCCGACCTTCAGTGCGTCAGAGACCTTCTCAACGCGGTCATTGCTGATCTCGCTGATGTGGACCAGACCGTCAACACCCGGCAGGATGCGGACGAATGCGCCAAACTTGGTCAGAGAAACGACCGGAGCATGGAAGGTGCTGCCGATGGGGTAGTTGTTCTTCAGCTGCTCCCAGGGGTTGTCCTCGGACTTCTTGTAGCCCAGAGAGACCTTGTGGTTCTCGGTGTCGATGTCCTTGACATACACTTCGATGGTGTCGCCAACGGAGACGACCTCGGAGGGGTGCTTGATGCGGTTCCAGCTCAGCTCGCTGATGTGGCACAGGCCGTCAACACCACCGATGTCAACGAATGCACCGTAAGAGGTCAGGCTCTTGACAACGCCGGTGTAGGTCTTGCCCACCTCAACGTTTGCCCAGAACTCCTCGCGCTTTGCCTTGTTCTGCTCAGCGGTCACCTTGTTGATGCTGCCCACGATCTTGCGGCCGGAGCACTCGGTGACGACCAGCTGAACGTGCTGGCCGACCAGAGCAGTGTAGTCCTCGTCGCGGCGCATAGTGGCCTGAGAACGGGGAACGAACACCTTGACGCCCTTGACGTTGACGACAACGCCGCCCTTATTGAACTCGGTAACATCGCCCTCGACGACTTCACCGGATTCTGCTGCCTTGGCGATCTCTTCCATGCCCTTGCGAGATGCGAGCTTCTTGCGGGAGAGCTGGATGACGCCATCCTGGTCCATAACCTTCTCGACGATGAGGTCCAGCTCATCGCCAACCTTCACCAGGTCTTCGACCTTGGCGGAGGAATCATC
>ENA-UEYL01000348-UEYL01000348.1-human-gut-metagenome-genome-assembly--contig:-NODE-348-length-49469-cov-21.264840_pt1 | contig 49469 bp, 35 predicted proteins | sample MGYA00242941_ERZ507946 | MGnify/ENA primary metagenome ERZ507946 (study PRJEB26167, sample SAMN06115482) | human gut metagenome | host: Homo sapiens | place: China:Guizhou | collected 2015-03-11...
AACTGAGCAGCGCTCATCTCGGTCATGGGGATGCGCTTGATGATACCGGCGTTGTTGACCAGAATGTTGATGTGGCCGACTTCCTCGGTGATCTTTGCCACCATAGCGTTGACGGCATCCTCGTCGGTGACGTCGCAGACGTAGCCGTAAGCCTTGATGCCTGCCTCTGCATAGGAAGCCAGACCCTTGTCCACCAGTTCCTGCTTGATATCATTGAACACGATGGTAGCGCCGTTGGCTGCCATAGCCTTTGCAATTGCCATGCCGATGCCGTAGGATGCGCCGGTGATCAGCGCCACCTTGCCGGTCAGGTCAAAAGATTTGGGAGTGCACTGTGCCATAATAAAGTCCTCCTGTCAGAAATCACTTCTTGTACGGTGCAAAACCGCACCGTGCTGCTTTGCAAAGCGCGTCGTATCCGGCCATGCCGGAGTGCGCTCTTACTTGTATACCAGTCTAGCATCCTTTGCAGGAAGTGTCAAGGCACATTCTTGTGAAGTTTTATTGTATTTTCTTTAGATTTCCGTTTTTTCACTGCAAAACAGCACGTCAACCCGCTGTTTTTCCATCATCAATTTGTGTGAACTGACGTGCCTTGTCACGGTGCACAAGATATTCCGCCTATCTTTGGGCTTGTTGACAAGTTTAGTCGACCTTTGTCTTTTACCCCAGCTTTTTCTTCTGCTGGTGTGCCACGATGGGCATCAGCAGGGGAATAGGCACAAGGCGCTGGGCGCTGGTGCACAGCCGCATAAAGGCAGAAGGCACAATGATGGTCTTGCGGTGCATCATGCCCAGCAGGGCTTCCTCCACGCAGAGTTCCGGCGTGATGCCCCGCAGGGCAAACACCACCCCGGCGCAGTCGTTGAACTCGGTGTCCACCGGGCCGGGGCAGAGGGCGCAGACGTAGACGGGGCTGTGCATCTCCCGCAGCTCCTCGGCCACACCGCGGGTCAGGCTGACCACATAGGCCTTGCTGGCGTAGTAGCCCGCCATATAGGGGCCGCCGGGCAGAAGCCCCGCAGAGGACGCCACATTCAGGATGGTGCCGCCGCCCTGTGCGTTCATCTTGCGCACTGCGGCGCGGAACAGCCGCGCCATGGCGGCAACATTCACTTGGATCATCTCTTCCTCGCGGGCTTCCTCCGTTTCCAGAATGCTTCCGCAGACGCCGAAACCGGCGTTGTTGATGAAGATGTCGATCTGCTCATCGGCCAGTGCCTCGCACAGGCGGCTGCACTCCTCGGCGCGGGAGAGGTCGGCAGTCTCGATGCGGCATTCCGTGCCGTGGGCTGCGTGCAGCTCCTCGGCGAGAGCCTGCAGGCGGTCGGCGCGGCGGGCAGTCAGGATGAGCCGACAGCCCATAGCGGCATACCGGCGGGCGAACTCCCGGCCGATGCCGGAACTTGCGCCGGTGATCCAGATGGTCTTTTGCATGGTGGTTCTCCTTTTTTCTTCTCGCCCCCAAAAACGGGGCTTTCTGTACTTGTTGCCCTTATTTTAGCATAGTTTGACCGCATTTTCTATGCAATTTTCGTAAACGATGCAAAAGAGAGCCCGGAACGCCGCAGGCGTTTCGGGCTCTCTCATAAAACTTATTTCAGCAGGTTATCGTTCTCGAAGTAGTCGATGCGCATGGCCTTGCGCACCTCGTCCAGCGTGGCGGCAGCGGTCTTTTCGGCGTAGGCGCTGCCCTCCTTCAGGATCTCCACCACTTCGGGCAGGCGCTGCTCCCACTCCTTGCGGCGGGTGCGGATGGGTTCCAGCTCAGCCTGCATGACGCTGTTCAGGAACTTTTTCACCTTCATATCGCCAAGACCGCCGCGCTGGTAGTGCGCCTTGACCTCGTCCAGACTCTGGTACTCCGGCCAGAACTCGGCAAAGTGCTCGGGGCGGCAGAAAGCGTCCAGATAGATGAACACCGGGTTGCCCTCCACCTTGCCGGGGTCCTGCACACGCAGGTGGTTGGGGTCGGTAAACATGGACTTGACCTTCTTCTCGATCTCCTCCGGCTCCTCGGACAGGTAGATGCAGTTGCCAAGGCTCTTGCTCATCTTGGCCTTGCCGTCAATGCCGGGCAGACGCAGGCAGGCGGCGTTCTGGGGCAGCACGATCTGGGGCTCTACCAGCGTTTCGCCGTAGACGGAGTTGAACTTGTGCACGATCTCGCAGCACTGCTCGATCATGGGTTTCTGGTCCTCACCGGCGGGCACGGTAGTAGCCTTGAAGGCGGTGATATCCGCCGCCTGACTGATGGGGTAGCAGAAGAAGCCCACCGGGATGCTGGCTTCGAAGTTGCGCATCTGGATCTCGCTCTTCACGGTGGGGTTGCGCTGCAGACGGCTGACGGTGACCAGATTCTGGTAGTAGAAGCTCAGCTCGGTCAGCTGGGGCACCATGGACTGGATGAAGATGTGCACCTTATTGGGGTCCAGACCGCAGGCCAGATAGTCCAGCGCCACCTGCAAAATGTTCTGGCGCACCTTCTCCGGGTTATCGGCGTTATCGGTCAGCGCCTGCGCATCGGCGATCATGATAAAGATCTCGTCGTACTCGCCGGTGTTCTGCAGCCGCACCCGCTCCTTCAGAGAGCCGACATAGTGGCCAACGTGCAGGCGGCCGGTGGGACGGTCGCCGGTCAGAATAACTTTTTTCATGATGTTCTCCTTTGTCAAGGGTTTGACCCCCTCCGTCAATGCCTTACGGCATTGCCAGTTCCCCCAAGGGGGCGCCTTTTCGGCCTTACTGCACCGTAAAGCCGCACGGCAGGAGGTTCCTTTAATCCTTTATAGTGTGTTAAGTATAGCCCCCCGGGGCGGTGCTGTCAACAAGACTGCCGGGAAAAAGAAAAAAGCGATGGAAATTTTCCATCGCTTTACTGGCGCCTCTTGCCTGACTCGAACAGGCGACACCCTGATTAACAGTCAGGTGCTCTAACCGACTGAGCTAAAGAGGCATCTATATAAAACGGCGCGTGGCCGTTTTACTACTATAAAATGGTGACCCGTACCGGAATCGAACCGATGTTAAAGGCGTGAGAGGCCTCTGTCTTAACCGCTTGACCAACGGGCCATACGTCCATTTTGCATCAGGTGTTCGCACCCGACTTGGCTATTTTAGCACAGGGAAAGGCCTTTGTCAACAGCAAATTTCGATTTTATTTGAAAAAAGCAAAAATTTCCGCCGCCGCCCCGGAACGGCGGCAGACACTGCGCTGTTATAGTAGATTATAAAGGAACGATAAAATGGTGAAACCTAAGTTTGGATAGTTGACAATGTGGTAAAACGTGGTACTCTTAGGGTGTAAAAAAGCTTTTGAGGAGGGCTTATAGTATGGCTATGAAAATGGATCGTCGTGCGTTTTTAAAGACTTCTGCCGCGGTGGCAGTGGCAGTATCCATGACCGGACTGCTGGGCGGCTGCAGTGATGGTGACACTGGCACTGATCTGGGTGGCTTTACGGTTGCTGTGGGCGAATGGAGCGCCGTCCCTCATGATCAGGGCATAGGTACCGGGAAATCCTGGTATGCGGATTTCGCAGTGACTGTGCGCGTTCATAATCTGGATAATTCCAATGGCTTCAGTTTCCCCGCAAAATCCGTGTTTGTGCTTAAGATCGACGGTCAGAAAGTCGCGCTGCAGGGTGGAGATCTGCTGAGCAATATCACGCTGGTCATGAAAAAGGGTGAGCGCAGAACGGGCATTCTGACCTTCCGTCTGGATGAGAGCCAGAAAAATCTCTATCAGGCAATGGAAGCTCAAACCGCAGATATCAAGCTTACGGTTGGCGTAGACCCCACCGAGACCTATACCGGTGTTTATGAAGGCTATACCTTTAAGAAGGATTCCAAACTTGCATAATTGAACCCAAACTGCCTGATACAGGAGGTGCATCGCTATGATCGACCGCAGAACATTTCTCAAGCTCAGCGCCGGGGCACTGGTGCTGACCGCCGCAGGGGCTTTGACCGGCTGCGGAACGATCATGGACCTGAACCACCCCCAGCAGGAGGTGGACGGTGTGATGTTCCTGTGTGATGTCCTTAGCGAAACGGACTTCTCCGGCGGCGAGGGCAAAAAGGTTCAGTATAAGCCTTACTTTGCCATCTGGAACCGGAGCGAAGAGGATGTGACCATTCCTCGGAAGGATATCACTGGTATCTTTACCGAAAACGGCGGTGCGCCGGAGAAAATGGTGTTCCTTTCCGGTCAGCTGAAGGTCGGTGCAAAGCAGTATCAGACCTTCAGCAGGTTTGATTTCTGTCTGGAAACCGAAAACAGCATTCCGCCGTCTCATGAAAACGGCACGCTGCCGTCCCGTGAGAACGGCACCTACGAGCTGCGCATCAAGTATAAGGGCAAGACCATCGTATTCTTCTACGATGGCAAAAACATGACCAGCCGCGTGGAGTAAAACTCAATACACCCCGCCGCCGGGCACTCTTGGAAACAGGAGCGCCCGGCGGCTTTTTGTTTTGTGCCGCATTACCTGTTCTTTACATTGGGGCTGGCATTGTGCACAAAGTTTTACGCACTTTTTGCACGTCCATGGTCGCGGCAGGGGCGGCAAAGCGGTAGAATAAGGCCGTTCCCAAGGAAAACACAAAAAGACAGTGCCGGGCGGGAGCTCGGGTTTTTAATGGAGGAAATTCTATCATGAAAAAGATCTCTCGTCGTTCGTTTCTGACCGTTTGCGGTGCAGCTGCTGCGGCTGCTGCCCTGACCGCCTGCGGCGGCTCTGCTTCTTCCGCATCCACCGCTGCTTCTGCCTCCACTACCGCTTCTTCCGCTGCACAGAGCGCAGCAGGCACCCTGAGCGGCAACGTGGCGACCGGCGGTTCTACTTCCATGAAGAACGTCATTGCAGCCCTGACCGAGGGCTTTGCCGAGGTCGAGCCGGGCGTCACCGTCAGCTACGACCCCACCGGCTCCGGCGCAGGCATCACCGGCGCTACCGATAAGACGCTGGACATCGGCCTGTCCTCCCGCGCCCTGAAGGACGATGAGAAGAACGATGTGGACGGCACCATCGTGGCGCTGGATGGTATTGCCATCATCGTGAACAAGGACAGCAAGGTCGCTGACCTGTCCGTGGAGCAGCTGAAAAAGATGTTCACCGGCGAGATCACCAACTGGAAGGATGTCGGCGGCGAGGACGGCGAGATCGTTCTGGTGGGCCGCGAGGCCGGTTCCGGCACCCGCGATGGCTTTGAGAGCATCGTGGACGTGAAGGACAGCTGCAAGTACGCACAGGAGCTGACCGCTACCGGCGCTGTCATCAGCGCTGTGGAGGCAAACCCGCTGGCCATCGGCTACGCTTCTCTGTCCGCTGTGGGCGACACCGTTGCCATGGTCACCGTGGAGGGTGTGGAGTGCAGCGAGGACACCGTGAAGGACGGCAGCTACAAGATCCAGCGTCCCTTCGTGTTCGTCACCAACAAGAGCGCTGCCCTGTCTGAGCAGGCACAGGCCTTTGTGGACTTTGCCACCAGCAAGGACGCTGCCGACCTCATCCGCACCGCAGGCGCTGTGCCCGTGAACGAGTAAAAGGCGCTCAGGGTCAGCCCGGCTGGGAGTTTCCCCGCGAAATTCGGGGCTTCCAGCTCCCGCCCTATTGCCTACGGCAACAGGGTCCCACCCTCGGATCATTCGCTGGTGAAACTCCCGGCCGAACTGACCCGGCAACAGGATGGGGACGATGATAAAATCAGCCCGCCGCGCCGGCCTGCCGTTTCTGCGAGCCGACGCGGCTTTTATAAAGGATTTCAACTATGAACAAAAAATCCTATCTGCGCCGGGTACGATTGCCCCGCACCCCCGCCGACTGGCTGGAAGCGGTGATGAATTTCATCTTCTTCCTGTGCGGAATGCTGGCGGTGTGCTGTGTGGTGCTCATCTCGGTGTACATGGTGGTCTCCGGCGTGCCGGCCATCCACAAGATCGGCCTGTTCAAGTTCCTGTTCGGCACAAAATGGGCGTCCACTGCGGCAGAGCCGCTGTTCGGCATCCTGCCCTTTATCCTGTCCAGCATCTACGGCACGCTGGGCGCCACCATCATCGGCGTGCCCATCGGTCTGCTGACGGCGGTGTTCCTCTCCAAGGCCGCAGACCCCAAGCTGCGCACCGTGGTGGTCACCGCCATCGAGCTGCTGTCCGGCATCCCCAGCGTGGTGTTCGGCCTTTTGGGTATGCAGGTGCTGGTGCCCGCCGTGGCAAAGACCTTCGGTAAAGCCTCCGGTGCCTGCCTGCTCAGCGCCATCGTAGTGCTTTCCATCATGATCCTGCCCAGCATCGTGTCCGTGTCGGTGACGGCGCTCAACGCCGTGCCGCCGGAGTATGAGCAGGGCAGTCTGGCACTGGGCGCTACCGACACCGAAACATGGTTCAAGATCAGCATTCCGGCGGCGAAAAGCGGCATTGCCGCAGGCGTTGTGCTGGGCATCGGCCGCGCCATCGGCGAAGCCATGGCTGTGATGATGGTGGCGGGCAACAGCCCCAATATGCCGGACAGCCTGTTCCGCAGCGTCACTTTGCTGACCACCGCCATCGCCAAGGAAATGAGCTACGCCGGCGGTTTGCAGCGGCAGGCACTGTTCAGTATCGCGCTGGTGCTGTTCGTGTTCATCATGCTCATCAACGTTGTGCTGAACGTGGTACTGAAGGGAGGAAACCGCGATGAATAACGGCTTTTCGCCTTCCCGCCGGGCATGGAACCGGGTGATGACCGTGCTGGTCTGGGTCAGCGCAGTGCTGGTGATGGTGCTGGTTGCCGGTATCATCGGCATGGTGCTGGTGCGGGGTGTCCCACATATCAGCTGGAAATTCCTTTCCACCACCGCCAGTGTGCTGAAAAAGACGGACGGCATCCTGCCTGCCATCCTCAACACCCTGTATGTCATTCTACTGACATTACTTATTGTATTGCCGCTGGGTGTGGGCGCGGCGGTCTACCTGACCGAATACGCCTCCAACCGGCGGCTCATCGAGGTCATCGAGTTCACCAACGAAACGCTGGCCGGTATCCCCAGCATCATCTACGGCTTGGTGGGTATGCTGGTGTTCAGTCAGGCGCTGGGCTTCCAGACCTGTCTTTTGTCCGGCAGTCTGACGCTGGTGGTGATGAACCTGCCCACCATCATCCGCACCACGCAGGAATCCCTCAAAACGGTGCCGCAGGGCTACCGTGAGGGTGCCATGGGTCTGGGTGCAGGCAAGTGGCACATCATCCGCACCATCGTGCTGCCTTGCAGCATCGACGGCGTCGTCACCGGCTGCATTCTGGCGGTAGGCCGCATCGTGGGCGAAAGCGCCGCGCTGCTGTTCACCGCCGGTGCGGCAGAGGTGATCGCCAAGAGTGTGTTCAAAGCCTACACCTCCAACGGCGCTACCCTGTCGGTGCTGCTGTATCTGCGCGCCTTTGAGGACGGCGATTTTGCCTCCGCATGGGGCATCGGCGCAGTGCTGCTGGTGCTGGTGCTGCTGATCAATCTGGCAGCGCGTCTGGCGAAAACGAAACTGAAACAGAAGCAGTAAAAATAAAGAGGTACTCTATGGAAAACACGAATGTGCCGGTGATATCGGCAAAGGATCTGAACCTCTGGTACGGCGACTTCAAGGCGCTGAAAAATATTTCGCTGGACGTGGGCGAGCGGGAGATCACCGCACTCATCGGCCCCTCCGGCTGCGGAAAGTCCACCTTTTTAAAGACCCTGAACCGCATGAACGACCTTGTGCTGGGCGTGCGCATCGAGGGCGATGTACGGCTGAAGGGCGAGGATATCTTTGCCCGGGAGATGGAGCTGACCGACCTGCGCCGCCGCGTGGGCATGGTGTTCCAGAAGGCAAACCCCTTCCCCATGAGCATCTACGACAACATCACCTACGGCCCCAAGCTGCACGGCGTGCGCAATAAGGCCGAGCTGGACGAGCTGGTGGAGACCTCTCTGCGGGGCGCTGCCCTGTGGGACGAGGTGAAGGATCGCCTGAAAAAGAGCGCCCTTGGCCTTTCCGGCGGGCAGCAGCAGCGTCTTTGCATCGCCCGCGCCCTGGCGGTCAAGCCCGAGGTGCTGCTGATGGACGAGCCCACCAGCGCACTGGACCCCGGCTCTACCATGAAGGTGGAGGAGCTGATGAACGAGCTGAAAAAGAACTACACCGTGGTCATCGTCACCCACAATATGCAGCAGGCTGCCCGTATCAGCGACCGCACCGCCTTCTTCCTGCTGGGGGAGCTGGTGGAGGTGGGCCCCACGAACCAGATCTTCAGCACGCCCCGGGACAAGCGCACCGAGGACTACATCTCCGGCCGGTTCGGTTAATGCAGGGAGGAACAAAGCAATGAGCATTCGCAAACAATACGACAGCGATCTGGAAGCCCTCAGAGTAGCGCTGGTGGAGATGGGGCAGAACGCCGCCGAGGCCGTGGAGAACGCGCTGGAAGCGCTGTGCACCGCCGACACCGCAGCCGCCCAGAAGATCGTGCAGGGGGATGACCGCATCAACAACATGGAGCGGGATATCGAGCACCGCTGCATGACCTTGCTGCTGCGCCAGCAGCCGGTAGCGGGCGACCTGCGCCACATTTCTACCGCCATGAAGGTGGTCACCGACATCGAGCGCATGGGCGACCACGCCTCGGATATCGCCGAGATCATCCCGCATCTCGTCACCGTGCGTAAGGAGAGAGACCCCGCTGTCAGTCAGGCTATTGCCATGGGACGCAAGGCCCACCAGATGATTTTAGACGCCATGGCCGCCCTGACCGCCGAGGACGAGGTAGCTGCCCGCCGCGTCATCGCCGCAGATGACGCCGTGGACTACGACTTCAACGCCATCAAGCACACGCTGGCACAGGAGATCGCCGCCGACCCCGCCAAGGTGGACGCCGCGCTGGATCTTTTGATGGTCATCAAGTATCTGGAGCGCATCGGCGACCACGCTGTGAACGTAGCCGAGTGGGTGCAGTTTGTGCGCACCGGGCGCTACAAGGACGAAAGCATGTTCTGATACTCACTCTGCCCCTTTGGGCGCGTGTTTTCCTTATTTTCTTCTGGAAAAGGCTGTCTGCCAATTGGCGGGCAGCCTTTTTCTGTGGGAACCTCTTCCGTGAAAATGGGTTTCAGGAAAGTCCGCAGACTTTCCTGAAACCCGAAATTTAAAATAATTCTTCCGCTATTGATGCGCAAAGCGAACGCGGAGCGCATTCAAAATCGTCCTCTTTCCCTCTACAACGAAAATTGACTAAAAAATTTTTATCTTTTCTGCAATGTTTGCGGTGGGTCATTCGTATTCAAGGTATAAGAGCCCTAAATGGGCTCCGCAGTTATCGTGCGGCGGGTGGTCCGGCTTCCCCCAGTCCCCCGCCCGCCGCACCGTTACGGAGGACAGATACAATGATGGCAAAGCTTGAATGCTCCCCGCAGCCCGCCCGCATGGAGGCCGTGAGCCGCGATGCACTGGTGCAGGCGGCGCTGCAGGAGATCACCCAAAATTATCGTGAGGCCAGCCTTTCCAACGTGGCAAGGGCTTATGGTGTTTCGCTGGCGTATGTCAGCGAGTGCGTGCGCGCCCAGACCGGGCGCACCTACAAGGAGCTGCTGCAAAAGCACCGCATGGAGACTGCCGCGCGGCTGCTGCGCCGCAGCGATCTGAACATCCAGCAGATCATTGCGCAGGTGGGGTACGAGAACACCAGCTACTTCTACCGCCTGTTCCACGAGCGCTACGGCCTGAGCCCCCGGGAGTACCGGCTGGTGCGCACCGGCACCACCACCCGCCGCCCTACCGCATGAACCACCCCTTATTTTGCTGCCCCCGACCGCCGTGCTGCCGCCCCGCGCACGGCGGTCTGTTTTTGCCGCAAAATGGAGAAAAATCTGGTACTTTATGGAAAATTGTGTTATACTGAAATAAATGCACCCCGCGCGGCAGGGCGCGGGCAAGAGAGGATGAAAAGATATGTTTCGCGGAGCGGTAAGAGCAGATCTGCCACGGATTTTGGATATCTATGCCCGTGCGCGGGAATTCATGGCGAAAAACGGCAACCCCACCCAGTGGGGCGACAGTTACCCCAGCCCGGAGCTGCTGGAGGAGGACATCGACACCAACCGGCTGTTCGTGTACATGATCAACGGCCGGATGCAGGCGGTGTTTGCCTTTATCCTTGGCGAGGACCCCACCTATAAAGTCATCGAGGACGGGCAGTGGGTCAACGACACGTTGCCCTACGGCACCCTGCACCGGCTGGCTTCGGCGGAGGAGAGCAAGGGTGTAGGCAAGGCGGTAGTGGAGTGGTGTCTGGAACACTGCGAGAGCCTGCGCGCCGACACCCACGCCGACAACAAGGTGATGCAGCATCTGCTGGAAAGCGAGGGCTTTACCCGCTGCGGCATCATCCATGTGGAGGACGGCACCCCGCGCATTGCCTACCAGCGAATGTCCCTGACCCAGAGCCAGCTGGGGTAAGCGGGAAAATAATTTTAATTTTGTGGTTCTGAAAAGTCTGCGGGCTTATCAGAACCTTTTTTCATGGGTGGAGAACCCTCTCAGGCGCTCCCGCGCCAGCTCTCCCAAGGGGAGAGCCAAGGTCTAAGGCTCGTTGCTAAAGTGTTAGGCATAATGAGGAAGTTTCCGGCAGTGCTCTTGGCTCTCCCTTTGGGAGAGCTGTCACCGCAGGTGACTGAGAGGGCGCGCGCCGTCAGGCTTTGACTGGGGGATTTCCTCGTCAAAACCGCAAAACTGTATTTTATACAAGTACAGTTTTCAAGGCAATTTTGCAAAAGGTTACAAAAAACGTGATTTGAGGCGTCAAAATGCCTGAAAACACTTCCTCTTTTGGGTCGTATATGCTATAATGACAACTGTTCTCGTGCAAGAAACAGGAAAATGTACGCAATATGCGCACAGTGTAAGAGGAGTGTTACGATATGAAAACCTTGAAAGCGGTTGTAGCAAAATACAACCAGACCAGCCTGATCCTGCGCATCCTGATCGGCCTGGCAGTCGGTTCGGTGCTGGCACTGGTAGTGCCGGGCGCGGGTTGGGTAGGCGAGCTGGGCAGCCTGTTCGTCGGTGCGCTGAAGGGCATTGCCCCGGTGCTGGTGTTCGTCATTGTGGCAAGCGCGCTGGCACAGGGCTCGTCCAAGCTGGATCGCCGCTTTGGCACCGTGATCTGGCTGTATATGCTCACCACCTTTCTGGCGGCAGCCATTGCAGCCATCACCAGCTTTATGTTCCCGGTCAAGGTGGTGCTGGCCGATGCAGCACAGTCTGACGTGATCCCGCAGGGCTTGGGCGAGGTGCTGAGCACCCTTCTGACCAACTTTGTGGCCAACCCCGTCAGCGCCCTGATGAGCGGCAACTACATCGGCATCCTGTTCTGGGCCTGTATGTTCGGCATTGCCATGAAGAAGATCGGCGCAGAGAGCACCAAGGTCTTTCTGGCAAACACCGCCGATGCCGTCTCCCAGATCGTGCGGTGGATCATCAATCTGGCACCCTTCGGCATCATGGGTCTGGTGTACACCAACGTTTCCGGCAACGGTCTGGCCATCTTTACCCAGTACGGCAAGCTGCTGGCGCTGCTGGTGGGCACCATGCTGTTCATGGCGCTGATCGTTTCCCCCTTTATCATGTTCGTTTACCTGCGCCGCAACCCGTACCCGCTGGTATTCCGCTGCCTGAAGGAATCCGGTCTGACCGCTTTCTTCACCCGCAGCTCTGCCGCCAACATCCCCGTGAATATGTCCCTGTGTGAAAAGCTGGGTCTGGACAAGGACATGTACTCCGTGTCCATTCCGCTGGGCGCTACCATCAACATGGACGGTGCCGCCATCACCATTACCATCATGACGCTGGCAGCAGCCAACACGCTGGGCATTCAGGTATCCCTGCCCGCCGCCATCGTGCTGAGCGCCATGAGCGCTCTGGGTGCCTGCGGTGCTTCCGGCGTGGCTGGCGGCTCCCTGCTGCTGATCCCCATGGCCTGCTCGCTGTTCGGCATCTCCAACGACATCGCCATGCAGATGGTGGGCGTGGGCTTCATCATCGGCGTGGTGCAGGACTCGGTGGAGACTGCCCTGAACTCTGCCGGTGACGTGGAATTTGCCGCCACCGCCGAGTATCACCAGTGGCTCAAGGAGGGCAAGCCCCTGCCGGCTTTCCTGAAGGGCTGATAACCTATAACAGAAGCAAAGCAGCCGCTGCACTTTTGGTGCGGCGGCTGCTTTTTGCGTGGGACGATTGGGAATGCGCTCCGCGGGGGAAGTTTCTGCTTGCCGAGGAATGTTCTCTTTTGACACCAAAAGAGAACCAGAAAAGTGCCAGCGATTTCGACGCGCTGGAGCCACGAAAAAGGGGCTGCTCGCCCCTTTTAACCCCAAAGCAGAGGGCTACACCGGAAAAAACTGAAGATTCACGCCTGTTCGGCGTGAAGATCTTTTAACCGTTTTTTCCGGCTCCGCCGATTCAAAGCCCCTCAGTCGCTACGCGACAGCTCCCCCCAGGGGAGCAAGCGCGCCCGCAAACTTTACGGTTCAACCGGAAACTTTGCCGCCATGCCAAAGGCGCCCCCTTGGGGGAGCTGGCAAAACCGTCAGGTTTTGGCTGAGGGAGTTCGTTCCAAACCCCTCCCGTGAAAACAGGGGGAGCGGAACGTCCGCAGACGTTCCGCTCCCCGAAATCCAAATCATACTTCCGCTATTGATGTGCATAGCGAACGCGGCGCACATTTAAAATGGTTTTACCCAAACAGCACCACAGCGTAGCTTACACCTTTTTCTACCACGTAGGCAACGCCCAGTTTGGTCTTGCCCTTTGCGGCTTTGGTCATGGTGTCGGTCACACGACCGTCATTCGGCAGAACAAAGGTAATGTCCGAAGTGGTGTTGAAGTTCTGGCTGTTGGGGTCCGGCTGGATGGCAAAGCCCGGCGTAAAGTCATCTACGCCCATACCGCCGCCGATGCCCTTGCCAATGCCCATGCAGTCAAAGGCAGAGGCGTAGCGCGGATTCTCCATCTGTAGCAGCGCTTTTGCATCATTGCCGATATTGTTCTCCCGGGAAAGCTCCGTCTTTTCTGCATTGACCTTGCAGGACACTGCGCTTTGGGCGACCCAGTAGGCAATATAGTAAGCCTTATTGCTCAGCTCTTCATCGTAGGTCACGCCTTCAAAGCTCTCGCACAGTGCCTTTGCGCTTTCGGCTGTGGAGCGCTTGGGCCCCATGGGTGCGCCCACGCTGGCATCGCAGGCGGTGAATACGGTCAGTGCCATCAGGCCGACCAGCAGGCAGGCCAGTAGTTTCTTCCAGTTTTTCATAAAACGATGCTCCTTTCCGTTCCGGGGTCGTTGCGGGTCTGCGTCCGCACGGACGCAGTTCTTTTTGCTTTCTTCTGCATCCATGATACCTTTTTTTGGCGGGAAATGCAATCGTTTTGGCGTAAAAAAACAGGCTGCCGTGCAAAAACACGGCAGCCTGCGGAAAAGATTTTATTTTGCGTACTCCACGGCGCGGCTCTCGCGGATGACGTTGACCTTGATCTGGCCGGGATAATCCAGCGTATCCTCGATCTTTTTTGCGATAGCGCGTGCCAGCAGGATGACCTGATCGTCGCTGATGACGTCGGGCTTGACCAGAATGCGCACCTCGCGGCCTGCCTGCACGGCAAAGGCCTGCTCCACGCCCTCGAAGCCGGAGGAGATCTCCTCCAGATTTTCAAGGCGCTTGACGTAGCTTTCCACGTTCTCGCGGCGGGCACCCGGGCGGGCGGCGCTGATGGCGTCGGCAGCCTGAATGATGAAGGCCAGCGGGGTCTTGGGCTCCACGTCGCCGTGGTGTGCCTCAATGGCGTGGATGATCTGGGTGTTCTCCTTGTACTTGCGGCAGATGTCCACGCCGATCTGGACGTGGCTGCCCTCGATCTCGTGATCCAGTGCCTTGCCGATATCATGCAGCAGACCGGCGCGGCGTGCCATGGTGACGTTCACGCCCATCTCGCCTGCCAGCAGACCGGCCACCCAAGCCACTTCCATGCTGTGGGTCAGGGCATTCTGACCAAAGCTGGTGCGGTACTTCAACCGGCCGATCAGCTTGATCAGGTCCGGGTGCAGGCCGTGGATGCCCAGCTCCATCACTGCGCGCTCGCCCTCGCGCTTCATCTGCAGTTCCAGATCGTGGCGGCACTTCTCTACCGTCTCCTCGATGCGGGCGGGGTGGATGCGGCCATCGCCGATCAGGCGCTCCAGCGTCATGCGGGCCACCTCGCGGCGGGTCTGGTCGAAGGAGGACAGAGTAATGGCCTCCGGGGTATCGTCGATGATCAGATCCACGCCGGTAGCGGTCTCCAGTGCGCGGATGTTGCGGCCCTCGCGGCCGATGATGCGGCCCTTCATCTCATCGCTGGGCAGCGGCACCACGCTGACGGTGGTCTCGCTGCAATGGTCGGCAGCGCAGCGGCTGACGGCCTGTCCGATGAGGTTGCGGGCAATGTTATCGCAGTTTTCCTTCAGGTCGGTCTCGTAGGCGGCAACGCGCACGGCCTTTTCGTGGGTCAGCTCCTCGTCCACCTTATGCAGCAGCACCTCGCGGGCGTCCTCCTGGCTCAGACCGGCCAGCGTTTCCAGACGCTCCATCTCCTTGGCGCGCAAAGCGTCGATCTCTGCCAGACGCTCCTCGGCCTCGGCAGCGCGCTTTTTCAGCTCTTCTTCCTTCTTTTCCAGCGCTTCGGTCTTGCGGTCCAGCGCCGTTTCTTTCTGGTCGATGCGGTTCTCCTGACGGCTGATCTCCGCACGGCGCTGCTTGATCTCCTTGTCGGCCTCTGCCTTCTGGGCATCGACCTCGGCTTTCAGACGGAAAGCCTCATCCTTTGCTTCCAGAACCGCTTCCTTGCGCTTCTGGTCGGCGGTCTTGATCGCCTCGTTCACCAGCCGGGTAGCCTCGGCCTCGGCGCTGCCGATCTGGGCTTCGGCGGTCTTTTTACGGTTGTTGTAACCAATAAAATAGCCCGCAGCCACGCCGACAGCAGCAACGATCAAGGCCACGATCACTCCGATCGCGGTCATTGCGTTCACTCTCCTTTGTTTCAATTCAATGCAAAATTAAAAGCAGGAGACGCTGCGCAGCAGGACACGGGCAATGATATAGAAAGAGCTTTCAATGCAAAAAGTGACACCAAAACCATACGCACCACCCAAAACCGGCGGCACGGGCAAAAGCATACGGCTTTTCTCTTTACGGTTCCATTTTATATCAAACAGGCACGCTTTGCCTGAAACGGGTACAGGGTCACACTGAAACCTGCGTACAGCGTCTTTGATTCCATACTACTAAATATAGTACGAAACATTTGCCCGCTTGTCAAGAGGAAAACCCTGCCCGCAGAACATTTTGTGCAGAAAAACAAAAATAAGATGGCTGCGGCAGGCACCCCCAAACCAAAAGGGCTGCCCCGGAGAACGGAGCAGCCCTTTTGGTTTATGATGAAAAGAAGAAAATGAAGGAGAATGGCTTATTATTTGGCGGCTTTTTCGCCCTCCGGGAAGATGATCTTATTCACAAAGAAGAAGATGACCATGGAGATGCCTCCGTTGAGCACGGTGGTGCCGATGTTGTAGATGAAGTCCGGTACCAGCAGACCGGCCACCGCCACCCAGATGCAGTTGATGGAGTTGACGATGCAGGTGATGATGCAGAAGGCCAGCACATACCAGCCGATCTGCTTTGCCAGATTGCCTTTGCTGCGGAACACAAAATTGCGCTGGATGGGGAAGTTGATGCACTCGCCGATGACCATGGCGATCATGTAGGCACAGAAGTAGGGCAAGCCGCCGTGGGCGGCATCGTAGCCGAGGATGTTCCATTTGAAGGTCTCGCCGAACAGGGTGATGTCGATGCCCGGCCAGCCGAAATCCACCACCGGCAGGCTTGCAAAGGCCTTGGGCAGGAACTGCAGCAGCAGGTACTTGAACACGGTGATGAGGTTGGACACGATGACGAACAGGCCGCCCTCGCGCACCCACTTGGCAGCGGCGGGGTGCTTTGCCGCAAAGTTATTCCAGAAATTCATAGCCTGCTTCCTTTCAGCTGTTTTTCAAGCGCTCTTCCATGCGGCTGTTCAGCACGAGGTTCTTCACGGCCTCAAAAATCACCCGCACAAGACCGATGATCCAGAAGCCCTGCAGCTCCATCACGATGCCGTCCACCATGCCCATGCTGATAGCGCCGTTGGTCATTTTGGCCAGCGCACGCAGAGGCATATTGTACTGGAACAGGATGTTCAGGTCGGGCTTGCCCTTTTTGATGCTACGGCGCAGCAGGGTGCCCAGCACGGCAGCCGCCAGCCAGCCGATGGGGCTGCGTCCGTGTCCCATCTCGCCCAGCGTCATGTTGCGGTCGATGTGCACCTTGTTCTCCGGGATAGCGTGCCCCAGCAGCGCTTCGAATTCATCATCCGGTACATTCTGGATATTGGCTGTGCAGTAATGCCCCAGCTTTTTACCCGCATAGGGGTCGGGTGCGCCGGTGCCCGCCACCGTGACGGCGGCAGTCAAGCGGATATCGGCACTGGAAGCGCCCACCAGCAGCTGATAGCTGCCGCCCTCCACCTCCCAGCGGTCGGTCTTGACGTTCCAGTAGCGGAACGCCTTATCGTCCAGCGGGATGGTGACGGTCTTGCTCTCTCCGGCTTCCAGCTGCACCTTGGCAAAGCCCTTCAGCTCCTTGACGGGGCGGAAAACTTTTGCATCCGGCTTTGCCACATAGAGCTGCACCACCTCTGCACCTGCACAGCTGCCGGTGTTGGTGACAGTCAGGGTCATGCCCTTTTCGTCTGCTTTCAGGTCACTGTACGCAAAGCTGGTATAGCTCAGGCCATAGCCGAAGGGGAAGGCGGTGGGCACACCGGCGGTGTCGTAGTAGCGGTAGCCCACATACAGACCCTCGCGGTACTCCACGGTGCGTCCCGCGCCGCCGAAGTGCTCCTTTGCGGGGGTGTCGGCGTAGCGGCACGCCCAAGTCTCAGCCAGCTTACCGCAGGGGTTCTGCGCACCGGTGAGCACCTCGACCAGTGCGCCCGCACCGGCCTGACCGCCCAGACAGCCGTAGACCAGCGCCTTGCAGTCCTTGACCCAACCGCTTTCCAGCGAGGAACCCGCACTCAGCAGCACCACCACGTTGGGGTTTGCCGCCGCCACAGCGGACAGCAGTTCCAGCTGGTTCTCTGCCAGCTTCATGTCGGCGCGGTCCATGCCCTCGCTCTCCTTGATCTCGTCCAGACCCATGCACAGCAGCACCACATTGGCGTTCTTTGCCAGCAGCACCGCCTCGGCTTTCAGCGCCTCGTCGGGCTTGCCCTGCCGGTCAAAGCCCTTGGCGTAGCCGACGCTGTTCAGGCCGCTCTCGGCAAGGCAATCCAAGAAGGAATCCACCTTGGTGGAGTTGACGGCGCTGGAACCTGCACCCTGATAGCGGGGGGTCTGGGCAAAGTCGCCGATGACCGCCACCTTCTCCCCCTTTGCAAGGGGCAGCAGGCCGGTTTCGTTCTTCAGCAGCACGATGCTCTGGGCAGCAGCCCGGCGTGCCAGTGCGTGGTGGGCATCGGCGTCGAACTTGCCGGGTGCGGCGTCCACCGCCGCCTTGGTGGTGAACACCAGTTCCAGCAGCTCCTCCAGCCGGGCGTCCACGTCTGCTTCGGTGATCTTGCCGGTCTGCACCGCCTTCATCAGCTCCCGGATGGCGTCCCCGCCGGGGGCGGGCATTTCCAGCGTAGATCCGTTCTTTACGCCAAGGGCGTGGTCGTTGCTGCCGCCCCAGTCGGTGACCACCGCGCCATCAAAGCCCCAGTCCCTGCGCAGGATATCCATGAGCAGGTGGGCGTTCTCGTTGGCGTAGGTGCCGTTGACAAGGTTATAGGCGGACATGATGGTCTTGGGCTGTGCCTCTTTGACCACCATCTCGAAGCCGGTCAGGTAGATTTCCCGCAGGGTGCGCTCGTCCACAATGGAATCCGAGGCCATGCGGCGCAGCTCCTGACTGTTCACGGCAAAGTGCTTGGGGCAGGCGGCAATGCCGTTTTTCTGGATGCCGCGGACGTAGGCCGCTGCCATCTTACCGGCAAGGTAGGGGTCCTCCGAGAAATACTCGAAGTTGCGGCCGCACAGGGGGCTGCGCTTGATGTTCAGGCCGGGGCCCAGCAGCACCGACACGCCCTGTGCCGCGGCTTCCTCGCCCATGGCTGCGCCCACAGCCTCGCCAAGCTCCGGGTCCCAGCTGTTGGCAACGGTAGCCGAGGTGGGGAAGCAGGTGGCGGGCACACTGGGGTTCAGGCCCAGATGGTCGGCAGCGCCCGCCTGCTTGCGCACGCCGTTGGGGCCGTCCGACAGGGTAATGGCCGGGATGCCCTTGCCCGGCAGCGCCCGGGTGGTGAACACCGTGCCGCCGCTCAGCAGGGCACATTTTTGTTCCAGACTCAGGCTGTTGATGATATCTGTATGTTTCATGGCATTTTCCTCTTTGCCTTTTCAAATCCAGAAAAGGCCCGCTGTTTTTTACGCAGCGGGCCTTTTATCTGGTTTCAGTTCAGGTGCTGCATCCGTTCAGAGCGTCTTACCTAGAATCAGGCGTTGACTTCCTCTTCCTTGCGCTTTGCATAGCCCTTTTTGACCACCAGAACTTCCAGTGCGATCAGAGCGGCTGCCAGCACAACGTCCACACCGATCATCACCTTTTCCCAACCGGGCATACCGGGGTTCAGGTTCTCGGGGTAGTAAGCACGGGAGTTTGCCACAGTGTACAGGATGTTCTTGCAGGCCTGACGTGCGGACACCAGAGCGGTAGCGCTGGTGGTATCGGTCAGGTGGTTGGTCTCGGTGTCGTAGTTGACCAGGCAGAAGTCGCCGCCGTTGCGGATCAGGCGGTCAGAATCCTGATAGCCGTACACACCGTAGTAGTCGGTCAGCACCATGCCCACAAAGCCCCACTCACCGCGCAGGACCTTGTTCAGCAGTACATCGCAGTTGCCGGCGTAGGTGTTGCCGATGTAGTTGAAGGAGGACATGACGGCATGGCAGTCAGCTGCCTTGATGCACTGCTCGAAGGGCTTGAGGTAGATCTCGCGGATGGCCTGCTCGTTGGACCAGGTGCAGAGCATACCGCAGCGGTTGGTCTCCTGATCGTTCAGGGCGAAGTGCTTCATGAAGGCGTAGACGCCCTGCTCCTGAGAGCCCATGATAGCATTGGCAGCCATTGCGCCGGACAGCACGCCGTCCTCAGAGTAATACTCGAAGTTACGGCCTGCGAAAGCGGAGCGGTGGATGTTCATAGCGGGGCCGTACCAGCCGGAGGTGTTCATGTCATCGGCCATCTCGCCGATGGAGGTGCCAAAGTCATTGGCAAGGTCAACATTCCAAGTTGCTGCGATCATGACCGCAGAGGGGAAGCCGACCGAACCCTGACCGGTGAAGCTGTTGTTGATAGACGCGGGGCCGTCGCAGTCGCTTACCTGAACCTTACCAATAGAGGAAACGGCAACGGACTGATAGCCGCCCAGAGCAATGAGCTTGTCCATATCGGCAACGGTCAGCTGATCGAGGAAGGCATCCCACTGGGCATCGTTGTAATCCACGCCCACCATGTCCTTCAGCTTCAGGCCGTTCTTGGCACCGGTGGTGGGAGCCACATCGTCGGCGTTGTTGAAGTCCTCGGGGTTCCAGTTGGAGTTGTTGTAGAAGGTTGCCTTAGCCTCTGCCGGCAGTTCGAAGTCTGCGGGAGCAGCGGTAGCCTCGGCGTAGTTGGCAAAGCCGTCGGCGCGGGACAGGTAGGTCACGTTGCCCTCGGCAAAGTCGAACTTGTTGTCGGCGACCTCCACATCGCTCTCACGCTTGTTGGAAGCGTCGTAGACGATGTCGGAAGCCACATTGTAGACCTTGGAATCCAGAACGGTGTGAGAGTCGGCGTTGATGCTGATGACGTAATCGCCCTTTTCCAGCACATAGCAGCCCTTGCCGTAGGTATCGTAGGAGGCCATATCCTCGGCCTTGAAGGTAACGGTGACGTTCTCGGAAGCGCCGGGAGCCAGTTCAGAAGTCTTTGCAAAGCCGATCAGGTTTGCGGAAGCCTTCTCAATGCCGCCGTTGGTGTACGGAGGATTATAGTAGACCTCCACGACCTCCTTACCGGAGGCAGAACCGGTGTTGGTGACGGTGACGTCCACAGTGATGGTGCCGTCAGCCTCGGTAACGCTGTTCAGGGTCTGGGTAAAGGTGGTGTAGCTCAGGCCATAGCCGAAAGGATACTCAACGGTCTTATCGTAGTCGATCAGGCCTTCGGCGGCAGCAGTCTCATAGAACTTGTAGCCCACGTAGATGCCCTCAACATAATTGACGAAGCTGGGAACTGCCTCAGCGCTGAATGGACTGGCGGGGACGATGAACTCGTCCATATTGGTGTAATTGAAGTTTCCAAAGTTGTTCGCGGTGGGGGTCTCGGTCAGGTCGTACACAAAGGTATCGACGGTACGGCCGGAGGGGTTGACATCACCGCACAGAATGGAACCCAGAGAATTGAAGCCGCTCTGGCCGGTGCCTGCGCACCAGACAACGCTCTTGATCTGGCTGTAATCCTTGACCCAGCCCAGCTCCATGGCGTTGGCGCCGTTGTAGACCACAACGACCTTATCAAAGTTCTTGCAGACCAGATCGATCATGTCCTTCTCGGTCTTGGACAGCTGCAGGTAGTGGTCGCCGGGCTCAAAGTCGTTGTAGCTGTGGCCAGCGTCGTAGGTGACCTGAGACACATCGGTGGGCAGGTCAGCGCCCTCGCCGCCCACGCGGGTGATGACTACCATGGCGGTATCAGAGAAAGCCTTGGCGTTGTTCATCATCTCGTTGGTGTACTGTGCAGCCTCCGGCTCCGGCAGAGTCCAGTCCTGAGAGAATATACCAACGACCGGACGGTCTGCACGGTAGGAGGTGTAGAAGTCGGAGAGCTCAGTGTTCAGTTCAAAGCCCGCGTTCTTCAGACCCTCCAGCAGGGTGACGGTGGGGTAAGCATCGGACAGCGCACCGGAACCGGTGCCGCCGTAGCAGGGGTTGGTGGAAGCCCAGCCAAAGACGTTCAGCTTGCTGTTCTTTGCCATGGGCAGGGTGCCGTCGTTATCCAGCAGAACGATACCCTCGTCTGCTATATCTTCGACAAGCTCAGTAGCCTCAGCAGCATGCTCCTCACTGACCTTGCCGTCGCCGGTGGCAAGGGTGACCATGGAGTACATGGGGCCGGTCAGGATCAGGTTCACGGTGATAGCCAGCGCCAGCACCATGCCCAGACCCGCCTGCCAGCGGATCAGATACTTTTTGGACTTGCTCTGCTTACGGCAGGCGATCATGACTGCGATCAGCAGAACTGCTACGACACCAAAGCCGATCAACTGCGGTTTGATCGAGTTGAGGACCTTGATGACGTCATCCATATTGATGGACAACATAGTTTTCTCCTCCTTGTTTTGTCGAATCGGACAACGGCGGGGACACCCCCGCCAGCTTGGCTTTATGATACCAGAAGCTGACAGGGAATTTTCATTTTGTTCACAATCTGTCGTTTTGAACGCATAATTTGCAAAAGTTACAATAAAGTTTCAAAATTTATTGTGCTAATATACAAATATTGCCCCGTTGTATTTGTGCACCCTGCCAGACAACAAAAAACGGCAGGGGATACCTGCCGTAAAAAATCATTCGTTTTTGGGGAGTGGGAACAGGATGCGCAGGGTGCACCAGTTGTTTTCCCAGTGCAGCGTCATGCTGCCGCCGTGCTGCCCGACGGTGGTGCGGACGCTTTTCAGGTCCGACCCCTGCTGCGGCAGGCCGTCCGCATCCAGTGCGGGGGCAGTCTCTGTATAGTGCTCGAACCGCAGCATGGCAAAGCCGCCCTGACTGTACACCGCCACCTTGATGAGCCGCTTTTCGGGGTCCGGCTCGGCGTGCACGGCGGCAATAGCGTTGTCCAGCGCCACGCCCACGATGGTGCACAGCTCCCGGATGGTGAGAAAGCCCAGCATCCTGCCGTCCGCTACGCTGGTGATGGTGATATTCTCCTGCTGGCATTCCATGGTCTTGGCGGTGAGCAGGGTATCCAGCACCGGGTTGCCGGTCTTGTTCTCGGCCTCGTACTGGCGGATGTTCTGCTCCATGGCGGCAATGGCGGCGTTCTGCTTGGTCTGATCCTGCTCCTCCCGGATGCGGGCAAGTTGGACTTTCAGCTCATGGTAGCGCCGGTTGATGAGGTTGATCCCCTCTTTGCTGCGCTTGTACTGCTCGTACTGGCGGTGCAGCACCTCGTCCATGGCGGCAAGCTCGCTGTGCAAAGCGTTCTCCCGCAGCTGCTCGTGCTGCACGGTCAGGATCAACACGCCGGAAAAATCCACCAGCGTGCGGATGGAAAAGATGCTCATGTTGATATCGCTGCCCGGCAGAAAGCCCAGATTGCTCACCGCAAAGGCGGTCAGCGCCAGCATGACCGCCGTCAGGGCAGCGCTGCCGCTGATCTGCAAGTGCCCGGCAGGCTGGGGTCTGATGTGCAGCCAATAGCTCATCCCCCCGAACAGCGCCCCGTACACCAGCGCCAGCAGCAGCAAAGACAGCGGCTCCCACGGGCTGCGGGCGGGCCAGAGGGCGCAGTGCAGCTGCCACTCCACGCTGGCGGCAAGTTCTGCCAGAATAAACGCCCGGGCGCAGTGATACCCGGCTTCCAGCAGGGTGATGCTCCATACACCCCATAAGTATAAGTAAGAAAACCCGATGGCCGCCGCCATGCAGGGGATCCAGAGCCCGCCGGGCACGTTGCCCGTCAGCCCCAGAAAGGCGGACAGCACCACCGCCCACAGCAGGGTGACACCCACGGTAACTGCCTTGGAAAAGCGGGGTGCAACCGCCGGTGTGACCAGCAGTACCGCCAGACACTCGGCAAGGGCGGTGTACAGCCGGGGGATATCCGGCAGCGCGGTCATGAGCCTTCACCTCCGATGTAATCGGTCAGTGCGGCAAGAAAGGCCTTGCGCTTGGGACGGCTGACCTGCAGCTCGCAGGGGCCCACCTGTACGGTGCTCTGCCGCAGCTCCCGCACCTGTGCCAGATTGACAAGGTAGCCGCTGTTGCACCGGGCAAAGGGGCCGTCCGCCAGCTTTTCCTCAAAGGTCTTGAGGGCACCGGGGGCAGAAAAATCGCCCTCGTCGGTGTAAAAGTGCACCCGATGCCCCTCGCTTTCCAAGTAATAGATGCTTGCAGTGTCCAGCCGCCGCAGCCCGCCCTCCACCGGCACGGTCAGGTAGCGTTTTGCCCGCTTTTCCAGCCGGGTAACCGCCTTGAGCAGCTGCTGTGAAAAGGCAAAGTAGGGCACCGGCTTCAGTACATAGTCCAGCGCTCCCACCGAGTAGCCCCGGATGGCATACTGCGCCATGTTGGTGATGAAGATCAGGATGACGTCCGCATCCATCTGCCGGATGCGCTCTGCCGTGGTCATGCCGTCCAGATGCTTCATCTCTACATCCAGAAAAATAATATCGTAGACCGCGCGGTAATCCTCCAGAATGTCCACGCCGTCCGCAAAGACCGTTACTTCAAATTCCGTCCCGTACTGCCGGGTATACCGCCGGACATACTCCTGCAATACCCCCTGCACCTCCGCGTCGTCCTCTACGATCGCCACCCGGATCATGACCGCACCTCCCTTACCACACCTTTGTGGAACTGTTACGGCTCTATTATAGCGCAATCCCGCCGGGTTTGCCAAGGGGCACTCCGCAACAAAGGGCAGGGCAGCGCAAAAAGCAGCACCCCGCCGCCGGGAAAGGCGTGCGGGGTGCTGCTGCTATTCTTCAAAGAAGTCTCTTGCGGTCATGCCCAGTTCTTCCGGCCGTAGCGGGTGGTCAGCTGGCAGATCTCCTTTTGGAGCTTCTTGGTCAGCTGGGTCTTTTTCAGCCGCCAGCGCCAGTTCTGCCCTACGGTAGAGGGCTTATTGATGCGGGCGGCGTTATCCAGCCCCAGCCAGTCCTGCATGGGGATGATGCACCTTGCCGCTGCGCTGCGCAAAATCAGTGCGATCATGCTTTTATAAAGCTGTTCGTCCGGGGTGGCGTAGTCGTACAGGTAATCCCGCACCATGGCGCGCTCGGCGGCAGAGATGGTCTGGTACCAGGATACCAGCGTCTCGTTGTCGTGGGTGCCGGTGTACGCCACGCTGTTCACAGGGTAGTTGTGGGGCAGGTAGTCGCTGGCGCTGCCGGTATCGCGGGAGTCAAAGGCAAATTCCAGCACCTTCATGCCGGGGAAACCGCTGTCCCGCACCAGCTGCCGCACGGTGTCGCTCATGTAGCCGAGATCCTCGGCAATGATTTCCCGCTTGCCCAGCGCCTGCTCCACGGCGCGGAACAGCTCGATGCCGGGGCCTTTTTCCCAGTGGCCATCCACGGCGGTCTCGCTGCCGTAGGGGATGGAGAAATACTCATCGAAGCCGCGGAAGTGGTCGATGCGCACCACATCGTACAGCTCGAAGCAGTACCACAGCCGGGTGATCCACCACTGATAGCCGGTCGCGCGGTGGGCTTCCCAGCGGTAGAGCGGGTTGCCCCACAGCTGACCGGTGGGGGAGAAGCCATCCGGGGGAACGCCCGCCACTGCCGTGGGAACGTTGTCCTTGTCCAGCTGGAACAGCCCCGGGTTTGCCCATGCGTCCGCAGAATCCAGCGCCACATAGATGGGGATATCGCCGATGATCTGGATGCCCTTGCTGTTGGCGTAGGCTTTCAGTCTGCGCCACTGCTCGTCGAACTTGAACTGAAGATACTTGTGGTACTCCACCTCAAAGTACAGCTCCCGGCGGTAGTAGTCCATGGCGGGCTGCCAGCGCAGACGGATATCCTCTGCCCACTCGATCCACGGCTTGCCCTCAAAGCGATCCTTCACCGCCATGAACAGGGCAAAATCGTCCAGCCACCACTTGTTTTTCTCGCAGAATGCCGTAAACGCTTCGTTGTGGCCGATGTCGCTGCGGGAGTACGCCAGCCGCAGCAGACGGCCGCGCTCGGTATACAGACGGCTGTAATCAATGTCGTCTGCCTTGCGGCCGAAGTTTGCCTTTTTGCACTCGGCGGCGGTCAGCACCCCTTCCTCCACCAGTGCATCCAGACTGATGAAATAGGGGTTGCCCGCAAAGGCGGAAAAGCTCTGGTAGGGGCTGTCGCCGTAGCTGGTCACACCCAGCGGTAAAATCTGCCAATAGGTCTGTCCGGCTTCCTTGAGCCAGTCCACAAAGTCGTATGCCTCCTGCGAAAAGCAGCCGATGCCGTAAGGGGACGGCAGACTGCTGATGGGCAGCAAAATGCCTGCACTTCTCTGCATCTTCTTTTACCTTCCTTTATAACTCGATCATAACACCGGCGTGGTCAGACACCTGCGGCTCCTGCAAGCCGCTGAACACCACCCGGCTGCTCTTGACAGCCACCGCCTTGGAGCACCAGATCTGGTCGATGCGCTTTTTTGCCGCTGCATCCGGGGCATCCCGCCAGCCGTCAATGGCTTCCACCACCGTGTAGCCCTCGTCCCGCTGCTGCGCAAGGCGGTAGGTATCCTGCCAGCCGCTGCCCAGCACAAGGTCGTAGCCCTCGCCCCGCACGTCGGCTTCGCTGTTGAAGTCGCCCAGCAGAAAGGCGGTCTTTTTGGCACCTGCCGCCTTTGAAAGCTTTTCCCACTGGGGAGCGAAAGGTTCTACTTCGTCCTTCCACCAGCCCAGATGCACTGTATAATACCAGACGTCTCCTGCACAGACGCCCAGCGTGCGGCGGGTCTTCCAGTTGTTGTAATCGCTAGACTGGCTCAGCAGCAGGTTCTCGGCGTCGGTGATAGGTGCACGGCTGAACACCGCCATGCCCTCATCGTATTTGTCGTAGCCCACCTTTGCCGGGAGCCAGCTCCAATAATAGTGCACACCCCGTGCTTCCAGCATTTTTGCCACGGCTGCGGCGTGGTTGTCCGCTTTCAGCAGCACCATATTGCCGGGGCAGGGGTAGTACCCCGCCGGGACATCTGCCAGCAGCGGCGCAGCGGCGGTCTGGTTCACCTCCTGCAGGGCGAACACCTCCGGCTGCTCCTTTGCGATGAAGTCTACAAAAATCTCCCGCTTTGCCTCATACTCCGGGATGATAAGGCTGTGGGTATTCAATGTCAGCAGTTTCATAGTTTTTTTACAGAATATCGTTGATGTCAGATTTCAGAACGTCCGCCTTGGGGCCGTACACGGCCTGAATGCCGTCGCCCTTCACCAGCAGGCTCAGGGCACCCTCGGCCTTCCATGCGGCAAGGTCGGCAACCTTGGCAGGGTCTTTTACGGTAACGCGCAGACGGGTCATGCAGGCGTCCACCAGCACGATGTTCTCCCGGCCGCCCAGCAGGGCGATGATGCGTTCGGCCTGACCGTTGTCCGCCTTTTTGTCGGCCTTCTTCTCGGTCTTTGCGGCGGCGGCAGAATCGTCTGCATTGTCATCGGTGTAGTTGCCCAGACGACCCGGCGTTGCCAGCTGCAGCTTGCCGATCATAAAGTAGGCCACGAAGTAGCCAATGACAAAGAACGCGATCACGCAAATCACAAAGTTGATGATATCGCCGCCCAGACCTGCCTGCAGGGACATGGGGATGCGGGTGATGAACTCCAGATTGCCGAAGGAGTGCAGACGCAGATGGATGATGCCTGCCATGGCGAAGGCGCAGCCCTGCAGCAGTGCGTACACGATGTACAGCGGCATAGCGCAGAACATGAACATGAATTCCAGCGGCTCGGTGACGCCGGTGAGGAACACAGCCAGTGCGGTGGAGATGAACATGGACTTATAGTTTGCGCGCTTGTCGGCATCCACACGGCGGAACATGGCCAGTGCAATGCCCAGCAGCAGACCGGTAGCACCGATCATCTGACCTACCTTGAAGCGGGCGGGGGTGACGGTAGCCAGCAGGTTGTTGTAAGCGGCCATGTCGCCGGCCTTTTTGAAGTTGATGAGGTCGTTGGCCCATGCCAGCCACAGCGGGTCCTGACCAAACACCTGACTGCCCGCGTTGACGCCGGTGGCGATGGTGTAAGTGCCGCCGAAGGAGGTATAGTTCATGGGGATGGTCAGCATGTGGTGCAGACCGAAGGGCAGCAGCAGACGTTCCAGCGTACCATAGATGAACGGAGCCAGAATGGGAGAAGTCTCGGAAGAGTTGGCGATCCAGATGCCGAAGTTATTGATGCCGGTCTGCACCACAGGCCAGAACAGCGACAGCACGATGGAAATGACCACCGAGTAGACAATGACCACCATGGGCACGAAGCGCTTGCCGTTGAAGAAGGCCAGTGCATCCGGCAGCTTGCGGAAGTTGTAGTATTTATTGTAAGCCACGCCGCCCACAAAACCGGCAATGATGCCCACGAACACACCCATGTTCAGCGCCGGTGCTCCCAGCACGGAGGTGAAGTAGCCGTTGACGGCGATCTCCTGCCCGAACAGGGTGTGGGTCACGGCGTTGGGGTCTGCCAGCATGGCGCTGGTGACGCCGAAGATGTTGCCGGTGATGACGTTGATGAGAGCGAACGCCAGCACGGCGGCAAAGGCACCGCCCGCACGCTCCTTTGCCCAGCTGCCGCCGATGGCAACGGCGAACAGGATGTGCAGGTTATTGATGACCGCCCAGCCGATATTCTCCATCGTGGTGCCGATGGTCATGACCGCTGCGATGTCGCCGCCGCCCATCTGCACCAGCTTGCCCAGACTGATCATCAGACCGGCAGCCGGCATGACGGCGATGACCGTCATCAGCACCTTACCCAGCTTCTGTAAGAAGTCGAAGTTGATGAGCCCCTTTTTGCCCGGGGCCGCTTTTGTTGTTGCCATGATGTTCCTCCTTATTCCTTTTTGCATCGTTTTGTGCAAGCGTTGCATTGCGTTTGCACTACTTTACGCAACAAGGATAATCCAACTCCGCAGTTTTTACAAGAGTTTTTTGAAGTGAAAATAATTTTTCTATGTTTTACACAAGCGGATGCGCACTTATTTGTGGAAATTGGCGAAGGTACGCAGGCTCAGTGTTGCACAGTTTACGCAATCCCGTGCGCAAACATTGACATTGCGTGCAAACGGCTTTACAATAGAACTACTATATCAGGGAGGAACAGACAATGGCAGTTACCATCAAGGATGTCGCAGCGGCAGCGGGGGTCTCGCCCTCCACGGTGTCCCGCACCTGCAAGGACAGCCCTTCTATCAGCCGGGAGACTAAGGAGCGGGTGCGCCGCATCATGGCACAGCTGGGCTACGAGCCGAATTTTGAAGCCGAGCCGGTGGAGGCTTTTTCCAAGACCATCGGCATTATTCTGCCCTCCTCCCAGCGGGATGTCTACGAAAACGCCTTTCATCTGGAGATCATCCGCGGCATCGGGCAGTTCTGCAATCAGCGGCGGTATGTGAACACGGTCATCACCGGGCAGGACGATGCCGAGGTGCTGGACGCTATCCAGAGCATGGTAGCCAACGCACAGGCGGATGGCTTTATCCTGCTCTACTCCAAAAAGGACTGTCCGGTGGCGGCATATCTGCGCAATGAGGGGCTGCTCCATGTCATTGTGGGCAAGGCGGCGCAGTCCGCCAACCAGACTATCTACATCGACAACGACAACGCCCTTGCCGGGGAGGAAGCCGCCGATTACCTTTATGAAATGGGCCACCGCCGTATTGCGTATTTCGGGGTCAGCAATGCCATGCTGTTTTCCGCAGAGCGCAAGCGGGGCTACCAGATGTCCCTGCTCAAGCACGGCATCACCCCCCGGGAAGAGGACTGTGTGGAGGTCAACACCCTGAACGATGCCTATGAGGGGGCGCTGAAAGCCCTGCTCACCGCCCCGAATCACCCCACCGCCATGCTGGTCAGCGATGACATCCTTGCCGTGGTGCTGGAACAGTTCTGCGGCAAGCTGGGACTGCGCGTTCCGAAAGATTTGTCCATCGTGTCCTTCAATAACTCGCTGTTCTCCCGCATCACCAGCCCGCAGCTGACCACCGTGGACGTCAACCCCTACCAGCTGGGCATGGAAGCCGCCAGCCAGACCATCAACCATATTGAGAACCCGAACCTGCTGGCAACAAAGATCATCGTGCCGCACAAGCTCATCCCCCGGGAGAGCTGCTGCCCGCCGCCGGAGGTCTGACAAAATATCCTCTTTTTCAGAGAAGCCAAAAGAGCCGAACCTTTTCCCGCTTGGGGAAAGGCTCGGCTCTTCCGTCACAAAAAGACAACTTCCTGTCACAAAACCACTTTGGGAAAAGCGGCTGTCCATGGTAGAATAAAGAAAATACCATAATAAGGAGTTTTCTTTATGGCAGCTACTTCTCAAAAGCGCTCCGGCACCACCGACCTTACCGTGGGCAAGCCGCTGTTCCAGATCCTGCGGTTCGCCTTGCCGCTGGTGCTGGGCACCTTGTTCCAGCAGCTGTACAGCTTTGCGGACACCGTCATCGTAGGGCGGTGTCTGGGCACCGATGCGCTGGGCGCGGTGGGCACCACCTACTCCCTCAACTTTCTTATTCTGGGCTTTGTGCAGGGTGCCTGCGTGGGCTTTGGCATCCCGGCGGCAGAGACCTTTGGCGCAAAGGATAAGGACGGTTTGCAAAAATACCTGCTGAACGGCGCACTGCTCTGTCTGGTACTGAGCGTGGTGTTCACGGTGCTTACCACCCTGATGGCAGGGCCGCTGCTCCGGCTCATCCATACGCCGGAGGAGCTGTACGCCGATGCAGTGCTCTACATCCGGCTCATTTTTCTGGGCATCCCGGCTACGGTGCTGTATAACTACGCCTCCAGCGTGCTGCGGGCACTGGGGGATTCCCGGCATCCGTTTTATTTCCTGCTGGTCGCCAGCGTGGTGAACATTCTGCTGGACTGCCTCTTCATCGTGCCGCTGGGCATGGGGGTGGACGGTGCCGCCATTGCCACCGTGCTCAGCCAGCTGCTCAGCGGCGGGCTGTGCGCCTACTGGTTCTTTACCCGCACGGCAAAGCTGGAGGGGCTTTCCTTCCGGCAGCCGCGCACCCTGCTTTCGGCAGGGCACTGCAAGCGGCTGGCCTACATCGGCCTGCCCATGGGGTTTGAGTATTCCGTCTCTGCCATCGGCGCAGTCATCATGCAGGACGCCATCAACCTGCTGGGCAGCACCGCTGTGGCAGCCCAGACCGCCGGCGAAAAGATCCGTCAGATGTTCACCCTGCCCATGGAGAGCGTAGGCATGGCCATGGCTACCTATGTGGGGCAGAACCACGGCGCCCGCCGCACCGACCGCATCCGGCAGGGCATCAAGGATGGCTGCATGGTGCAGCTGCTCTACTGCGCCGTGGCATGGGGCGTGATCTTTTTTATCAAGCCCTACGCGGTGGGGCTGGTGCTGGGCGATGCCGACCCCGCCGTTACGGCGGGTGCCATCCAGTACCTCAGCGTCATGAGTATGCTGTTCTGCTTCCACGGCCTGCTGATGATCTTCCGCAACACTTTGCAGGGGCTTGGTTACAGCGTGCTGGCCATCGTTTCCGGCGTGGGCGAGCTCATCGGCCGCAGCCTTGGCGGCGTGCTGGCGGTAAAGACCGGCCTTGGGTATCTGGGCATCTGCCTTTCTAACCCCTTTGCTTGGGGCTTGGCGATGTTCTACTGCCTGTTCATGGTCTGCCGCATCCTCCGGCGGGAGACGCAGACCGAAGCCTGAAACTTATAAAAAACACGAAGGCCCGTGGGGAACTCCCCACGGGCCTTTGTGTTTCTGAAGAAGAATTAAAGAAGATTGGAAATAGCTTTTTAGTCCTCTGCCATACCGATCAGGTCAAACTTTTCGGTGGAGACAGTCACCGTAAAGTCCTTCTTGGCAGGCTTTGCGAACTTGACCCAGATGGTGCGGTCAGGCAGGTTGTAGTACCAGCCGGACTCTGCGGCCTCCCAGCCATCGCGGACGATGTACTGAGGAAGCTGCTGCCCATCCACGCTGGCCCAGAGCGCACCCTTTTTCTTGCTGACCAGCTTCAGGGTCATGCGCTCCACAGGGGAAGCGTAGCTGCCCTCGGTGGCAAAGCGGATGTCGGTGCGGTCACCGGCCTTGACGGTGATGGTGGTCTTGGCGTAAACGCCGTTTTTGTAGTCCTCGGTGTGGCCGTCGTCATCGTACAGCACAAAGCTGGTGTCGGTCTCGGCAGCGACCAGCAGGTCGATCTGGCGCATGGTGTCCTTGAGGATGTGCTTGACGTCCTCGGTGGTCACCACAACGGCAGAGCCGCGCAGGAACATGGGGATGCTTGCCAGCGTGACCGGGACCTCGATGGTCTGGCCGCCCTCGTAGGCGCGCAGATTATCGTTCATATCGTACCAGGTGCAGCCTGCGGGCAGGTAGATGGTGCGGGTAGTTGCACCCTTTTCCACCACGTTTGCCACCAGAATGCTCTTGCCGAACATAAAGGTCAGGTTCTTATCGGTGTAGCACTTGGGGTCCTCCGGGAACTCAAGGAACAGCGGACGCCATGCCGGCATACCGTTCTGGTTGGACTCGTACATCAGGGAGTACAAAGTGGGCATCAGACGGTAGCGCAGCTGGTAGGCTGCACGGATGTAGGGCAGGTTCTCCTCGTACATCCACGGCTGGGTAACGGTGTTATCGTTGTTGGCGGAGTTCAGGCAGAAGCGCGGCTGGAAGATGCCGTTCTGCAGCCAGCGGAGCAGCAGTTCTGCTTCGGGTGCGGGGCCTGCAAAGCCGCCGATATCGCAGCCCATGTTGGAGCAGCCGGACAGACCCATGCCCAGAATGGTGGCAATGTTGAACTTGACGGTGCGCCAGTCGGTCAGGTTATCGCCGCCCCACACCTGTGCGTAGCGCTGGATACCGGCGTAGCCTGCGCGGTTGATGATGTAGGGGCGCTCGCCGGGGTACACATCTGCCAGCGCCTGCTTGGCGGTGTAGGCCATCAGGTTGGAGTGCAGGATCTTCAGCTCTGCCATGGTGCCCTTTTTGCCCTCAAAGTCGCACTGGGCGTCGCGGTCCTCCACGCCGTCCATCTCGCAGTTGTCGTTCCAGACGGTCTTGGTGCCCTTTTTGAGGATGTTCTCTTCCAGCAGCTGCTTCCATGTGTTGCGGCCATTGGGGCCGGTGAAGTCGAAGAAGCGTCCCTCGCCGCCCCACCAGCGGCCGTAGTACGGAGCCTTGCCGTCCGGGGTCTTGATAAAGACATCGTTCTTTTCAAACAGGTCGATGTAGGGGTGGTGCTTCAGGATGCCGGGCTTCAGGTTGGGGATGACGTTGATGCCCCGGGCGTTCATGTTCTCAAAGAACTTCTCCGGATCCGGGAAGCGCTTGTGGTTCCAGTTGAACACATAGCGCAGGTTGTCCTTTTCGCCGCTGGAATAGCCGGAAGCCAGCCAGAAGTTGTCGATGAGGATGCCCTCTTTTTCGTGCTTGTCGATGACCTTGTAGATCTCCTCGTCGCAGTTCTTTTCCAACTCGGCGTAGTACATGGTGGAGGCGCAGTAGCCCAGAGACTGCTTGGTGGGCAGGGCGCTGCGGCCGGTCAGCAGGGTGTACTCGTTCAGGATCTCGGGCAGGGTCTCACCAGCCAGCAGGAACAGGTCGATGTCGCCGCCGTCGGTCTGGTAGTAGCAGTAGCGCTCCCAGTAGCCGGACAGCTCCTCGCCAAGGTCGAACACGCAGTCGTAGGAGTTGTGGTAGAACAGACCCACAGGGCGCAGGTCGTGCTCATTTACCCGGATGTAGAAGGGGATGTGCTTGTACATCGGGTCGCCGGTCTCGGGATCGTGGCCGATGGCATCCTTGGGGGACATCCGCAGGCGGCGTCCCTTTTTGTCCAGATGGCCGGTCTTTTCGCCAAAGCCGTAGAAGTGGTCAAATTCCCGGTCCACCTTGGAGAAGTGGCTCAGACGGCCGATCTGATCCTTCTCAAAGGCGCGCTCCCGCAGATCCTGATAGATCAGCTTGCCGGACTTATCGAACAGCTCAAAGTGGAAGGGCTTTTTGAACAGCTTCAAAGTCAGGTGTGCGGTCTCAAAGGTCAGGGTCTTATCGTCCTCAGCGCAGGGGACATCCAGCGCGGTGATGCGGGTGCGCTCGTCCTTGAGCAGGGTGTCCATCCGGTCCTCCCACGCGGTGGTCACCAGCGTGTAGGACTCCTCCTCCATGGGAGTGCCCTTGTCGAAGTGCACCCGGATGCGGATGATATCGTCTGTCATGAAAATCAGCTTCACATCGGCGGCATCGCCGTGGATGAGGTAGCCGTTTTCGGTCTTTTCAAAGGATTCAAAACTACGCAGCAGCATAAGAGGTTCCTCCGTGCAGTGTTACATACCGATCAGGTCGAACTGTTCAAACGAAACAGTCAACTCGTGATCCTTGGCGGGGTTTGCGTATTTGACCTCGACAGCCTTTTTGCTCTGGCTGTAATACCAGCCCTCGGCAGCGGCGTCGAACTTGCGGCGGTTGAGGAAGTGCTCGATCTTGCGGCCATCCAGCGTGACCCAGAAGGGGCTCTTTTCCTTGGCGATCATCTCCACCTTGATGGTTTCCACGGTGTCCTTGTAGCTGCCCTCGGAGGCAAAGTTCATGGTCACCCGTTCGCCTGCGGTGGTGGTGATGGTGGTCTTGCGGTACACGCCGCTCTTGAAATCGTTGGTAATGCCGTCGTCATCGTACAGGGTCGTGGTGGTGGTGCCCTTGGGTGCCACGATGAGGTGCAGGGCGGTGGTGTGGTCGCCCTCCATGGTCATCAGCTGGTTGTCTGCCATGGCGATCACTGCGCCCTCGCGGACGAACATGGGGATGGTAGCCATGGTGACCGGCACTTCGATGGTCTGGCCGCCCTCGTAGCAGCGGAACTTATCGTTCCAATCGTACCACTTGCAGCCTGCGGGCAGGTAGACGGTGCGGGTCTTGGCGCCCTCTTCCAGAACGTTGGCCACCAGAATATCCCGGCCGAACAGGAACTCGAAGCTCTCCTCCCATGCCTTGGGGTCGTTCTGGAAGTCGTAGACCAGAGCACGCATGATGGGCGCACCGGTCTGGCTGGCCTCGTACTCGGCGCTGTAAAGATAGGGGGTAAAGCGGTAGCGCAGCAGGATGGCATCCCGGATGGTGTCCGCAGACTCCCGGAACATCCACGGCTCGGTAACGGTGTTATCGTTGGAGGCGGAGTGGATGGAGAAGCGGGCCTGGAAGATGCCGTTCTGCACCCAGCGCACGAACAGCTCCTCGGTGGGTGCGGGACCGGCAAAGCCGCCGATGTCCGCGCCTTCGTTGGGCTGGCCAGACAGACCCATGCCGGTGATGATGGGGATATTGTACTTCAGGCTCTTCCAGCTGGTGTAGTTGTCGCCGCACCAGGTCTGGGCGTAGCGCTGGATACCGGCGCTGCCGCTGCGGCAGACCATGTAGGGGCGTGCCTTGGCGTTGTGCTCCACCACGGCATCGGCACCCACCTTGCACATCAGGGTGCTCATGATGGGCTTGAGCTGGCCGATGGTGCCGCCCTTGCCGTCAAAATCGCAGGTGCAATCCTTGTCCATCAGGCTGTCGTACTCGCAGTTATCGTTCCAGACGGAATCGGTGCCCACGGCAATGATGGACTCGGTGAGGTACTTTTTCCAGGCTGCACGGCCTTCGGGCTTGGTGAAGTCCCAGAATGCGCCGTCGCCGCCCCACCATTTGCCGACACCGTAGGTCTCGGGGTTCTTGCTGTCCTTCACGAATACGTCATCTGCGTTGAACTCGTCGAAACGGGGGTTGCACAGCAGGACACCCGGCTTGACGTTGGGCACGTTCTGGGCGTGCTTTTCGTTCATGGCGTGGAAGTAGGCGCTGGGGTCCTTGAAGCGTTCGGTGTTCCATGTAAAGACGCAGCGCTTGTTGTTCTGGCTGGTATAGCCGCTGGACAGGTGGAAGCCGTCGATGGGGAAGCCCTCTTCCTTGATGGTGTCGATAAAGCCCAGCACGGCGTCATCGCTGTTCTTTTCCAGTTCGGGGTAGTACATGCTGGAGCCCTGATAGCCCAGTGCACGCTTGGGCAGCAGGGCCGGACGGCCGGTCAGCAGGGTGTAGTTGTCCACGATGCGAGCAATGGTGTCGCCGCCGATCAGGAAGCAGTCCAGATCGCCGCCGTCTGCCTGAAAATAGGTGTAGCGGGGCCAGTAGTTGCTCTTTTCGCAGCCCATGTTGAACACGGACTCGTAGAAGTTGTGGTAGAACACGCCCACAGCCTTGTGGGTGTCGCGGTCCAGACGGATGTAGAAGGGGATGTGCTTATAAAGGGTATCCATCTTCTCGGCATCGTAGCCCATGGCGTCGGTGGCGCGCTCCCGCTGGAAGGTCTTGTTCTTATCCAGCAGGCCGGTCTTTTCGCCAAAGCCGTAGAAGCAGTCGTCCTCCTTCATCCGGCTGTAAGCCACCACGCGGTTGTTGGAATCCTTGACGAAGGGGTTGCCGGGCAGGGTGCTGTACAGCTCGGAGCCGTCGGCAGCCAGCAGCTTGAAGTTGATGGGGTCCTTGTCCACCACCAGCGTCACCTTGCCGGTGGCAAAGGTGAGGGTGCTGTCATCCTCGGTGAGCTCGGCGGCAAAGGGCTCCACACGGGTGCGCTCACCCTTGAACAGTTCGTCCATCCGATCCTCCCATGCGGTGGTCATCAGGACATAGGACTCCTCTGCCAGCTCGTGGTCAAAGCTTGCGCGGACGCGGACGATCTCATCGGTCACAAAGCAGACCTTGATATCAGCGTTATCAGTATGCAGCAGGAAAGCGCCGTCTTTGCGCTCCATGCCGGTAAAACGGGAGCAGATCTCCATAGTTTTTATTCCTCTCGTTGGATTTTGATAAAAAATGCCCCCATTCCCCCTCAGATGCAGGATATCTTCAGAGAAATGGGGGCAACGTATTCGTTGCTTTACCCGGAACAGTCAGGGCTTAGAACGTCCAGCCAAGGCTGGGGACCAGACCGCACAGGTACGGGACGCACAGCGAAATGGCAGGGATGAAGGTGACAAGGAACAGTGCCACGACCATGGCGGTGAACAGCGGCACGATATACTTGGTAACGCCTTCGATCTTGACCTTGCCGACACCGCAGCCCACGAACAGGCAGGAACCGACCGGCGGGGTGACCGAGCCGATGCCCAGGTTCATGATAAGCATGATGCCGAACTGCACATCGCTCATGCCGATGCTGCGGGTGATGGGCAGGAAGATGGGAGTGAAGATCAGAACAGCGGGGGTCAGATCCAGGAACATACCCATGACCAGCAGGAACACGTTCATGACCAGCAGGATGACGTAGCGGTTGTTGGAAATGCTCATCAGCGCGTTGCTGATGGCGGCAGGGATGCCGGAGTAGCTCATGACGTAGGACATGATGGAGGAAGCGGCGATCAGGAACAGGATGGTGGCGCTGCTCTCCATGGTGTCTGCCAGCAGATTATAGAAGCTCTTGAAGGTCATCTCCTTGTACAGGATGGACAGCAGGCCGCAGTACAGGCAAAGCACGACACCGGCCTCGGTAGCGGTGAAGAAGCCTGCCAGAATGCCGCCCATGACGATGATGACGGCCAGCAGAGAGGGCACTGCATCAATGATGATCTTGATGGCGGGGTCGGGATCCTTGACATCAGAGGACTTATAGCCCTTCTTGACGGCGATGAACACAGCCAGACCAGCCACGCACAGACCCATCAGGATGCCGGGCAGGTAGCCGCCCATGAACAGAGCAGCCACAGAAACGCCGCCGGCGGTGATGGAGTAAAGGATCAGCGGGCCGGACGGGGGGATCAGGATGCCGGTGGGGGCAGAGCAGATGTTGACGGCTGCGGAGTAGTTGGGGTCGTAGCCCTCATCCAGCTCCAGCGGAGCCATGATGGAACCCATGGCAGAAGTAGCTGCCACGGAGGAGCCGGAAACGGCACCGAAGAACATATTAGCCAGAACGTTGGTGGCAGCCAGATAGCCGGGCATCTTGCCCACAGCCAGACGTGCCAGACGGACAAGGCGCTTTGCAATGCCGCCCTTATTCATGATGTTGCCGCCCAGAGAGAAGAAGGGCAGTGCCAGCAGAGAGAAGGAGTCAATGCCCGAGAAGCAGCGCTGTGCAGCGGTCAGGGCAAAAATTGCGGGGTCCATGCTGAACAGTGCCGTGAAGATGGATGCAATGCCAATGCCTGCCGAGATGGGCACACCGGCCAGCAGCATGACAAAGAAGGAACCGAACAGCAGTAACGTAGCCTGTGCAACCATTATGCGTTTTCTCCTTTCTTTTCCTTACGCTCCGCGAAGAGCTGTACATACTTCAGCACGCGGGCCAGAATGATGAACACGCCGGAGATCGGCAGGATGGAATACAGGAACTTGAAGGGGATGCGCATGACCGAGGAAACGTTGGTGGCGTTTGCAGTCAGCTTCCAGCCGCCGTAAACAAAGACGTAGCCCACAAAGAACACGATGGCGGCCTCGATGAACACGCAGAGCACAACGTTGAACGCACCCTTTGCGCGGCCCTTGACCAGATCCAGTGCCAGATGCTTATCCTTGTAGAAGCAGTAGGCGGAACCGATCATGGAGGCCCAGATCAGGACGTAGCGCAGAAACTCGTCCGTCACAGTGGAGGGGTTGCGCAGGATCCAGCGGGTAAAGATCTGCCAAGTGCCGCCTGCCAGCAGGGCGAACATTGCCACTGCCATGAGGAAGCGCATGACATTATCCAGAATTTTATCCAGTTTTTTCACAAGATCATCTCCTTGAACTCATTCCCTCCCGCGCAGCTGCGGGCAGCACCGTGCGCTGCCCGCAGCTTGGGAGATAAGGATGGAAAGCAATGCGCTGGCGTTTAGGCCATTGCGCGGATCTCTTCCACGACCGCATAGGTGGTGGGGTTGGAGGTCTTGAGGTTCTCGTAGATGGGCTGCACAGCGGCCTGGAATGCGGCGATGTCCACATCCTTGACCAGCTCGACGCCGTTCTGGTTCACAGCCTTGTCCAGAACCTCGTCCTCGAACTTCTTCCAAGCGTCCTTGTACTCCTCGGTAGCGGTCTTGGCGCACTCGGCCACGATGGACTTCTGCTCATCGGAGAACTTGTTCCACACGCTGGAAGCGATGACCACCATATCGGGGATGCGGGTGTGCTCGTCGAAGCAGTAGTACTTGGTCACGTCGCCGTGGTCGCGCAGTGCGGTGACGTTGTTCTCGGCACCGTCGATGACGCCCTGCTGCATACCGGTGTAGATATCGCTGTAACCCATAACGGTAGCGGAGCCGCCCAGGCAGTTCATCATGTCGATAGCCATCTGGCTGTCCATGGTGCGGATCTTCAGACCCTTCAGGTCAGCCGGGGTGCGGATGGCGGTAGCCTTGGTGTAGAAGGAACGTGCGCCGGAATCCAGCCAGGTCAGGCCGCGGAAGCCCTGATCATCGGTGGACTCAAAGACAGCCTTTGCGGAGTCGCTGTCCATGTAGCTGTAGTAGTGTGCCTGATCGTTGAACACATAAGGCACGGAGAAGGCGTTGTACTTCTCGCTGAAGTTGCCCAGAGTGGAAGCGGAGACCTTTGCCATATCCAGTGCGCCTGCCTGGATCTGGGAGATCATGTCAGCCTCGCTGCCCAGGGTGCCGTTGGGGATGATCTGGATGTTGATGCTGCCGCTGGTCTTTTCCTTGACCTGCTCTGCAAAGCTGGTCAGCTGGATGTGCACAGCGTGATCCTCGGCCAGATTGTGGCCCAGCTTCAGGTTGAAGCTGCCGCCGGTGGCAGCAGCTGCGCCGGAACCGGCAGTGCTGCCCGAAGAACCGCCGCAAGCGGTGAGCAGGGCAGATGCACCAGCAACTGCCATGACCTGTACGAACTGTCTGCGAGTGATTTTCATAGTTGTTTTTCCTTCCTTATCTTGTTTTATCGTGTCCCACGATCACAGCCAACCGGCTGTGAAACAACATAGTAGCGGTGCAGCGCTCAGGATGCGCTGCGCTGAAAGCGGTCCTTTCCCATCTGGATCAGGTCTTTCAGGTTGAGCCCCCACAGGCTCTTGGAGCGCTGCCAGTCCTTGCCGGTCTCCTTGGCAAGCACCTTTGCGAACCGCTCCGGGTTTGCGGGCAGCAGGCTGCCCTTGGGGATCATGACTGCCATCTGACGGCTCTGGAAGACGTAGAAATACTGGTCATCCTCCACCAGCCGGTCGATCTTTGCAAAGGGAATGTGCGCACCGTTTTCCACGTCCACGCCGTTATCGTTGACCCGGCAGCTCACGGTGCTTTCCGCGCCGCCCCGCTGCATGATGACGCCCTCAGCCGCCACCCGGCTCAAAAAGTCCGGCATGGCGAACATGGCACAGCCCACCAGCAGGCAGAGCACCTTGACAACGGTAGGGATGGCGGTGAACAGCGCCGCCATCACCAGCACAAAGGCCGCTGCAAGCCACAGCAGATGCCGCATCCCCTCGTAGGTGTAGAACTCTGTGCGGAACATCCGGCGGATGGTCTCATCATTAAAGACCACCTTGGCTTCAAAATGATTCTTTGAGGTCTGCATGGACGGACTCCTTTCAGGCGGTCACGAAATGCGACCGGTGCATTTGTCGATAAGCACAAAAACGTTGAAACATTTTTGTGTATTTGGTCAATCTCGTCTCCTTGCACCCTTATCATACTAAAAAACACATGGATTTTCCGCAGATTTTGTGATTTAAATGTTGCAAAATGTGATATGTACTGATATACTAGGGCAAAAAAAGACGTAAAAGAATGATTCTTATTTTTTTAACGAGGGCAAAGCGGCTATGGGCATGGAACGGGTCACACATTATATCGATAATGTCCTTACGGAAGCACAGGCGCGGATGGGGCTGAGCAACACCCGGCTTCTGGTCACATGGTACACGAACTGGGAAAACAAGCAGTCCGTGGTGCACTCCCACCCGTATCACGAGTTGGTGCTTCCCATCGGCGGCAGCACGGTGCGCTACTCGGTGGACGGCAGCGTGTATCTGGTCCATGTGGGGGAGCTGGTCTACTTTCCCTCTCAGATCTACCACTCCGGCAACTTCAATATTGACGATGTCCAGTCGGATCGTCTGGTCGTTCAGATCGACGATGCCCTCTGGCAGGCCACCCGCCGCCGCGTGAACCTGAAAAACACAGGCTGGCTGCACGAGCTCACCGTGCTGGACAGCGAGGCCTGCCGCAAGTGGGATTTCAAGGGGCTTTTCATCCGCATGGCGCAAAGTCAGGAACTATCGGACTCCATCCGGGATATCGTTTTTGAGGCGCAGGTCGCTGAGATGCTGTTGCTCATCACACAGGCCACCGGCAGCGGACAGACCGCTGCCCCCAGCAGCACCAGTGTGCTGGTCGCGCGCGCGGTGGCCTACCTGCAGGCGCATTATCAGGACCCGACCCTGACCACCGCGCAGCTGGCGCAGGAACTTTATGCCAGCCGGGAGCACCTTTCCCGCGCATTCAAGGAGTGCACCATGGAGAGCATCCACAATTACCTGACCTATCTGCGGATGCAGCACTGCCGCAAGGCGCTGGAAGAGGGCGTTTCCGTCCTGAACGCCTGTACCGAGAGCGGCTTCCCGGATTACAGCAGCTTCCTGAAAACCTTCCGCCGCCTGTACGGCATCACCCCCGCCGAATACCGCACACAGCACCGGATGCAGTAGGCTTACCGCTGCGCCTGTTTTTCTTCGCGTGTATGCAGAAAAGGCCGGACCCCTTTGAATGGGTCCGGCCTTTTCCGTGCCTTGGTTGTATCTTGTGCAAAGTTACGGTAGATCTTCAGTCCCATCGGTGCCCAGATGGTGCCGAGAGGGGAGATGGAACAGTATCTTCCGCCGGGGTGTGACCACGGCAGACCTATCAGCAGGTCTCAGGATGAAGCAGTGCTTCCACAAGATCCATGTTCTTGGAAACGTCATTGCGCGTGCTTGCATAAAGCATCGTTGCTACGATCAGGCGATCCATCATGCGCGCCAGATAGACCCGGCCGATACCCTTCAGACCTGCTTGCTCAAAAATACTCAGCAGGTCGTTGAGCGCCTTGACCATGTGCTCCGTCTGTTCCTTCGGATCGCTGCTGCTGTCGATCTTTGCGATCTCCCGGAGGAGCCTTCCAGACTTCTTCGTGAACAGGTCTGCGTCCGGGTCTTCCTCATGCTCCTTTTCATATTCGACCAGCTTTTCCCAGCTTTCTTCGTTGAATCTGGCCGCAAGGATCATAAACCAGCCCAGCAGCAGGATGCCGTCATGATCCAGTACCCGGTTCGTGGGTTCTGCGCCATGCAGCGGTCTCAGCGTCTGGCTCACCTCATTCGGGAGAGACCGCAAGCGTCCATTCAGATACGCCCGGAGCTTTTCCTCCATTGCAGCACCTTCCCGTTCCATGTGCTCCTCGTTGTTGTCATTCACACGGGTGCCCACATAGGCATACATCTCATTAAACAGCGCGGCAAGTTCCTCCGGCAAGCCATCCTTCGTCAGCACATACGGAGGGACTTTCGGGAAGAGGATCACCAGTGCCTGCAGCAGCCCCCTGAGCGCCAAGCTTGCCGTGCGCGTATACTCCCGCGTGTAATTGCTGGTATAATGCCCGGACAGCGGGTCCGTTCCGTCCGCATCCATAAGCGTTGCCTGGTCAAGCGAGTCGGCATTCTTCACCAGTTCTTCTACCAGCTTTGCATTGAAGGCACTATCACCAGCCCGGCTCTCCTCCGTATCCGGGACGGTATCGACCATGCGGAGGAGCGCCTGCGTGCCGCCGCTCTCCGTGCCCGCAGCAGCGTTCCGGGTGCCATTGGTCTGGCGCAAAAAGCCCTTGAGCACCTCCATCATATCCCGCCATGTAAGGTTGTCGCGGTAGTGCCTGCGCATTGCCAGAAATACAGCGTCCAGCAGATTATGCGGGTTCCAGTTCTGGTTGTAGAGCATGAACAGCCGGTCGACCTCTTCATCCGTCAGGTGAAAAATCGTCGCCATTTTGTAGATTTCGCTCTTCGAGCCAACACGGCTTTCCGTATAGCCGCGGTTCAGCACCGTGACCCATGCCGCATCATGCAGAGGGCCAATATTCGGCGCTTCTTCCAGCCGCTGGGCAACTTGACGGCGGACCGCTGCCGACCATCCCCTCGAATGGTCCAGCTGCTTGAGATCCGGGCAGTCCAGCCCTTCCAAAATTTCAGGATAATGGGTCTGCAATGCGCGGCAGACGCAGAAGCCGGGCGTCATCACCGTTCTCCAATCCGTCAGCGTTTCCAGCAGATTTTCTGCATTCATCAGCACCGCGTTTTCGTTATCCCGCGTCTGTTCGATCCACTCGTTCAGCAGCCGCTCCGATTCGCGCGTTTGGGGCATCATGTTGTCTTCCATTTTGTTGACCTCCTCTGAATTTCTGGCTGAAGGGTATAGTCTCCCCATTCAACTGCCCTTATTATAGCACATCTTTTATATCTGGTCTCAAAAATCTCAAATAACCTAAAAGCCTTCCGACATTTTTTCGGGCAGCGTCTCTTTTGTATGCTAATCTGGTATCGTTCCCAAGGAACGCTCGTGATCCCAGACCATTCAAAAGGAGGCTGCTTTATGCCCGATCTCGAAAAAAGCCACGATAAAATGTCCGAAAATTTCTCGAAAATGACCCCTGCCATGCGGCGTCATCTGACCATGCACCTGTCGTATCTTCAGTCCGACTGCAAAAAGGACGCACTGGACGACCCGCTTTTTCACCTGAACGTCAGGGCGCTGAATGAATTTTATCAGCTGAATGCGTTTTTGTATCCCTCCGATGTTCGGACCATTCTGGACAGCTGCGGCACGGACAAGATCCGCCGCGCTCTGATCCTTCTGGGGCAGTGCCAGAAGCCTCACATCCTTCGTCAGGTCGATATCGAGGCGCTGCGCACCGAAATGGAACAGGTGACCGGTTGTGGACCCGCCAAGCAGACCCTGCTGGATCTGGTAAGCCGCACCAACCGCACTGCCGTTCCTTTCCGTGTGCTGCTGGTCGGCCCCTCCGGCATCGGCAAGACCCTGCTTGGCGACATCCTCGCCGCACACTACAAGCCGCGGCGCATCGACTGCGGTTCCATCAGCTCCCCCGTCGCGCTGGCGGGAGAGGAATCCGGGTACAACAATTCCACCTATGGCATGTTGGCGGATGCGGCGCTTGATCAGGCGGATCTTTTGCAGTTTACCGGGGTAGACCGCATTACGTTCGGCGGGCAGAACGGCAACCCGTTCCCTGCGCTGATCCAGCTGGTGCGCGAGCATACCGTGCACGACCTTTACCTTGGCACCTCCGTACATGTAAACGCCAACATCATCGCCGAAGCTGAAAGCACCGCTTCGCTGCCCGCCGACCTGATCAGTGCCTTTGACGCGGTGATCGCCATGCCCGCACCCACGCGGGAGGAACGTCTCGCATTCGGCAAAGCGCTGTTCGACACCCTCAACACGCGCAGCGGCCTTGTTCTGGAGCCGGACGTCCTTCCCTGGCTGCTGGATCATTACTGCCCGGACGAGGGCATGACGAACCTGAAAACCAGCGTGGAGCGGCTTTTCCATGCCGCCTCCAACGCGCCTGACCCGGCGCTGCCCATCACGATCCCTGCCGCAGAAAAATTCCTTGGCGCGGCACAGCTGAGCGAATACGAGAAGAACGTGCTGGCATTCCGTCAGGGGGTCTATTCCGACAGTATGCGCAAGGTCGGTCAGGCGCTGATGCAGACCATCAACGAGAACCGCGGCTCTTTCTCGGAGCGCAGCAGCACCAATCGTTCCGATGCCATGGAGCGCTTTTCCTACATTGCACGCTTCCAGCGCTCTCAGCTGCCCTTCCGGTTCGACCTGCCCTCCTTTGAATGCGGTGTGAAGCAGATCATCGGTCTGGATAATGTAAAGGACACGATGCGCGCCCGGCTTGCCGGGATGGAAGCCTCCAACGAGGCAGGCCGTCCGCTGCTTTTTGTCGGCCCCGCCGGTACGGGCAAGACGCACTTCTGCCGTGCATTTGCCCAGTCCCTGAACCTTCCCTTCGAGAAGATCAGCTGCGCCGGGCTTCAGCCCGCCGACCTGAAAGGCACCAGCATCGTTTACAACAACAGCTGCGCCGGTGTCATTGCGCAGGCGCTCAAGCGCGCAGGCAGCACCCGTGCCGTTCTTCTGCTGGACGAGGTGGACAAGCTGCCGGCAGAATCCCAGTTTGCCCTGCTGGACCTGCTGGACGGCCACCGCAGTTTTTACGAAAAGCATCTGGACTGCGATATCGACCTGCACCAGCTGGTCCCTGTTCTGACCGCAAACGATCTGGAAAAGGTCTCGCCCATTCTCCGGGACCGCTGCGACCTGATGCCGATGTACGGCTATACGCTGGCCGAGAAAAAGGCCATTGCACAGCAGGCCATGCTCCCTGCCGCGCTGAAAAAATACGGCCTGCCCGATGCGCTGTTCCCGGAAAACGTCACAGACCTTTTGGTGCGCCGCTACTGCCGCGCACCCGGCTGCCGTGACATGGAAAGCATGCTGAACCGCCTGTGCGAGACCCTGACCCTGTACCGGGCACAGGAAAAGGAACTGACGGTAAACGAAGCGCTGCTGGAGACCGTGCTTGGTGCCCCGCCCGCCGCATTGAACCACTACCCGGCGCACCTCCCGGAGGATACGACCGGGCTTGTAAGTACGCTGGCAGTCATGCGCAGCTCTGCCGGTGTGAGCTTCGGCTCGCGCGATGCCGTACAGGCCGTTCTGACGGAACGCCCCGGCATTACCATCACCGGCTTTGCACAGGACGCTCTGCGGGAGAGCGTGCAGACTGCCCTGACCGCCGCCGAACAGCTCACCGGCAAAACGCTGCCAGAGGGCAAGGGCGTGCACATCCATTTCTGCGGCGATGAGCCCAAGAACGGCACCTCCGGCGGCTGCGCCATTGCGCTGGCGCTTGCCAGCCTGCTGACCGGAACGCCCGTTCCCCGCACCTTTGCCCTGACCGGCACGGTCGATCTTCTGGGCAGTGTCGGAAAGGTAGGCGGCATCCCGGAAAAGACCGAAGCCGCCCTTGCCGCCGACTGCAAGCTGCTTTTTCTGCCCGGCGAAAACCGTGACGACCTGCCGCCGGAGCTCCGGGAGCAGGCCGATGCACAGGGCATGGAGATCCTGTTTGCGGATACGCTGGCCGAGATCTGGGCAAAGTGCATGGAGCTGCAAACGGATTTAGAATGACGCTTTCTCCCTCTGCGGCTTCCGCAGGGGGAGTTTTGTTGTCAGGTGTCAGGATTCCACCAGGAAGCCCAGTTGTGGAAAAGGGCAAACAGCTTTTCTTTTTTATTCTGCCTTTCTAACTTTTTTGCCTTTTTATCATCATCGCAGAACCAAATCATCAGTTCTCTCTGCATCGAAAGAAGGGGATGATGTTCAGGCAGGATTTTTTCCAGCAAAACCAGCTGTTCTTCAAAAAAGCGGAACATCGGCTCTCTCTGCTTGTTAAGCTCCTCTGCAATCATCTTGTAGCGTTGCAGATCATTCATATACCATTGCTCACTAAATTCTTCGGCCTCTTTCGCTTTTTCAGCTTCTTCCTCTGCTTTTTCGTTCCAATTTTCAATGCTATTTTCCATATCTTTTTCTGCCATGAGCAACGCATTGCCTGCACGCGTATATTTCTTTTGGATGCAACAGCAATAAGCGTATAGAGCACACGCTCTTAACCAGCGCAAAAGATCAGAAACTTCCAAAAACGTTTCCTCTTGATTTCTTGCCTGATTGTCCTTTGAGAGAATATCAAACAATTCCTCTGTCAGTTCAATCACACTTTTTTCATCGTGATTTTTCCGTGCCGTACAAATTGCTCTTTCATAGTACGGCTCCATAAAGTAATGCCCCGGATAAAATTCCGTCGTCGTTTTTCCGTCTGGCGTTCTTACTGTCACGACCGGATTATCAAACCACCGACCTGCAGACTGCAAAAGGATGATTTGCTTGAGCCATTTCAGTTCTTTGTCATAATCTTTTACTTTTTCATAAGCATCCACGATTTTCTGTAAGTCATCCATGAATTCAGATGCTATACTGCCACCATTATTCTTCCTTGCTTTCTCAAAAATCGCCTGGCAATACTTCCGGTCTTTTTGCTTTGTCATCTCCCCATTCTGTAAATCACTCAGAAGAGACTTTGTTTCCTCGTCAATGATGGACACACGCTTCGGTTGTTCATAAAAAATCTTGTCGCCTATCACCTTCCGTCTCGAAAAAAGATCTCGTCTATGCGTTCCATATATTATATATCTACACTTTTCTGCATATATTTCTGCTCTTTTTTCTTCTCCTAGCTGATAAGCTGCTTTTCGTAAGATATCATAAAACTCAGCTTTTTTGCGCCTATAGCGCATTGGAATTGCTTCATAGTTTACTTTCTCGCTTAAACTGGCTGGAACTATGTAGTCTTCTTCTTCATTTTTTGGATCGTTATCCATTTCTTTCTTCGTTAAGCCTATATGCACCCTTTCTTCATTTGCTTGTCCAACTTTTAATATTTTTTTGCAAAGTTTTTGTTTCAATGCTTCTTTATTGGGCTGTTGGCTTGCCCAATCTGCAACTTGCCAATAAACCCTCATCTCTTCCAGTGGATCCTGTATTGGGAGATACTTTTTCGGATGTTCTACAAAATCCAACTGAACTTGAAAGGCACGGTTTTTATATTGTCGGCTTTTTTCTTCATCCTTAAACCGATATGCTATATAATCGCAGCACTCCATCTGCGCAATTACATCACTTGGTTCTTTCTTCATCAAAAAGTCCGAATAATCACACCGAGTTTCCAGAAGAATTTTTTCATACTGAACAGATTCTTCTCGAAGCGTTTCCTCATCATCCGAAATAAAAAATGCAAAAAATTTTTCAAAACGTTCTATACGATCCCAGCAAAGTTCTATAATTTCCTCATAGTTTATTGGCTCCTGCTCTTGTAGAAATTCCAGATACTCTTGTGCCGCTTGTTTTTCTTCCTGTACATAAATCTGAACTTTATCTGGATTTTTCTCATAGTCAATTTCCTTTGCTTTTTCTGCAAGCCATTTACAGATTCTCAGATAATGTTCGTAATCCTCATTTGTTTTTCTCTCAAAATGTTCCAGCAATTCTTTTCCAACCTGAATCTGTTTTTCATTGCTGGCGATATCCGTATAAGGCCAGTAATCCAAATAATTATCCGGATGAAGTTCCTCCGAAAGCTTTCGTTTAATTTCTTCTAACCGTTCACTATACTTTTCATATTCCTGAAACAGCACCGGATACGTCAGTTTTCGATCTGGCTCTTCCAGACAGACTGTCCAATATTCTCGCGCCAATTCCGTCGTTTCATAGTTTTTCCGTACATACTCAGGTGTCACATAGCTCAAAACATTCCACAAATTCCAGTGTAGGCAAATTACTTTTTTCTGTATATCCGAGACACCCGCAACAGACAGCAAACCGTCATTCAAAGCATTGTAGATGCACATTGCATCCGGAAGATATTCCACTATACGGAGAACATAATTTTCTTTTCGACTGCGATTTTTTACATTAAAAAGCCACGCCGCCGCACAGCTGGACCAATAGCCAAACAGAAATGTTTCTTTCTCCGCAATTTTTCGCGCCCGAATATAGGCTTCTGCCATCGCAATACGGTTCTGAGGAGAAATTTGCACGCCATATCTTCTATACGGAAGCGGCAACGCACTCAAAAAGATATCACACTGTTCCAGCGTAATCGCCAGCACTTTCCTTGCCACCACCCGCACCAGCGTATGCAGGTTTAAAATAACTTCTTCTGAATCCTTTTCCGTTTTCTGCTGCACATATCCCAGCCGGAGCAGATGATTCAGCGCCTCAAGGTTCTTGGTGTTTTCGTCTTTCGATTCATGCGGGCAGCAGAAGAGAAACAGCGTTTCGTACATTCCTCTGTTCTCGCCGATGAGCTGCGCATAGCGCAGCATATCCTGCTCCCGCTCATTAAAATTTGCCAGACGGAACAGCCGGATCAGATGCCCCTCGATCCGATTTTTTGAATAGTCGGTGTCTTTCTGACCGCTGATCTCCACAAAGGCGCCCGAGCCATAGCCGTCACAGCTCAACTCCTTGTAGATCTCCGGGACGGTCAGTCGGCTCTCCCTCATGGTGCGGGCGATCATATCCACCGTCATGGTGTGGCGGTCTACCAACGCAATAAGCCTGTCCAGTTCTTCGTCACTGCGCTTTTGCGCATCACTGCGCCCCTTGGCATCTTTGCTGTTTTCGCGCAGGATCGCGCGCAGCGGCTCCAATTCCAGCCTGTCCACCTCGAAAGGAACGATCCCGGTGACATTCGACACATCCAGACGGGTCACGAACAGCACCTTGCAATTCAGCTGGCACAGACGGGTAAAAAGATCGGTCTGTCCCTGCACCGTTTCCTCGTGCACCACAGAATCCCAGTACTCTTGTGTGTCGTCATCCACATTGTCGATGATCAGCAGGTCGTTTTCGTGCATGTGGGCATTCAGTTCCCGGAACATATCATCAATGATCCCGGCCACAGAGCGGGGGACTTCCTTTCCGTCCTTCTGCTCGGTAAATGCCACCGTGGACATATTCCGCGCCAGCGTATCCACCGCAAGGCCGGTCATGCTGCCCGGGTAAAAGGCATAGTACACCTGCGAACAGGGATAGTTCCTCTGCCATTTGTGCCCCAGCAGCGTTACCAGCTTGGTTTTGCCGATGCCGGAAAAGCCGTGCAGCACCAGTTTTCCCTCGGCCCACAGCTTTGCTTCGATTTTTTTGATATCTTTATCGCGCCCCAGCACCTCGTCGCCGTTCAGCTGCAAAAGACCAAGGCTCATCTGCCATGCGGGCGGCTCGATCTTGCGGTACAGCTGCATGATCTGTTCCATCATTTCCTGCACGGAGCTGCGCTTTTCCGGCTTTATTTCTGCCGCGCCGGAAAGGATCTGATCCAGACTTTTCTGCACCGCCGGTGTGAGCTGCGGGTCGTTGATGCCGCTGGCATCGAGCGTCGGGGCTTTCAGTTCCTTCTTGAAATCCGAATACCAGCCCTTCCGCAGCGCTTCCAGAATATTCTGATCCAGCAGGCAGTGCATCAGCTTGCCCACTGCGTAAACGTCCGCCTTGGGGGTCAGGCGCTGCTCACCGCCGCCCTTCAGCTCCGGGGCGGCAAAGCCCGGGGTCGCCATGACCGACTCTTTGCCGAGCGGCGCAGTTTTCCCGTCCACCAGTGCGCGGGCGCTGCCAAAATCAATGAGCATGGCGTTCAGAACGTTTGCGCCCTTATCATCCATTGCCAAAAACACATTGCCCAAGTTGATATCTCCGTGCAGATAGCCCGCCGCATGGATCTTTGCAAGCAGGATCAGCAGACGCCAGA
>ENA-UEYL01000351-UEYL01000351.1-human-gut-metagenome-genome-assembly--contig:-NODE-351-length-49133-cov-7.420051_pt1 | contig 49133 bp, 38 predicted proteins | sample MGYA00242941_ERZ507946 | MGnify/ENA primary metagenome ERZ507946 (study PRJEB26167, sample SAMN06115482) | human gut metagenome | host: Homo sapiens | place: China:Guizhou | collected 2015-03-11...
GTACATATCTGGCAACCCTGTATTGTCTATCTAGGCAATTCTGCATGACTTTTAACCTACCCACCCGCGTTTCCGAGCTTGGACGGGAGTAACATCAGAAAAGGTCGGGAGCTGGCAGACTGATACAGGGCGGGCGCTTACGGGTAAAATTGACCTTGATATATGCTCGTATGTCTGGGAGTCCTCAGGAGTTCTGAGCGGGCTAGGTGCGTCTGACGGTATAAATCCACAACAGGGGGCGATGAACGGCCAGCAGACCGCGTTTGATTTTGATGCCTCCCGATCTTGGGGAGATACGCATACCGGCACTGAATTTGCGCCTGCGCATGTGTACATATCCGTAATTGTCTATCTTGGTGTACCTTCATAACTTTTTTCCACAAGTGCAGCCTTTCCGAGGGTGGACGGGAGGGGCGGGCCGGGAAGCGGGGAGTTGGCAGGGGGACGCGATACGCAACGTTACGGGTAGTGCAGGTATCGGTGGCCAGACTGGAATAGCATATCCGCTCGCGATGGATGGGAACACGGGTGCTCTGTGTCCACAGGGAGAGAAGGGGACCCACAGTCTATCGACGATGACATCCGTGAACACATACGGAGGTTTGGTCTTTGATGCTTCACATGCCGTCCCCACTGCCGCCGAAAACCGCCCGGTCAATATTGCCGTGCCCGTAATCCTTTATCTCGGTCTTTCGGCTTAGGCTTGGAGGCCAAGATAGATAGCAACCGGTTGCCACACGTGCGGCGGGACATTTTCAGGGCCTGTGGGAACGACGAGAGAGGTATCAAGGTGGATATGCCGAATACTCAGGTCTTCTCCTCGATATCCAACAGCTCCGGCTCCGGAGGGGTAAAAAGCTCCTTCCGCTCTTTGCACAGTATTGTCAGTCAATCCTTGAACGACATTAACGATCCGCCCGGTGATGTTCCGCATGGTGTCCTCCTGCCATCCCCCTGCCTCCCGGCCCGCCCCTCCCGTCCACCCTCGGAAAGGCTACACATAAGGAGAAAAACTATGCCTTTTCACCAAGATACAAGATAACAGGTTGCCATACATGCGGCGGGGCCGTGATTGGCCCGGTGGGAATAGAGCGAGATAAGCGAAAGTCGAATCCTGAAAAAACGCCGTCACCACCGGGAGAAATTTGTGCAAGAAAGTAATCGGTAGACCCCGTTGTAGCGAGAGCCCCTTTACCTTCAACATAGATCCATGAGTTACGCCCGCTCATGCTCCCGTAGACTTCACGCACCGTGTCCTCTTGCCATGCCCCGGCCTGTACGGACCCTCCCTGCACCCACCCTCGGAAACGCGTGCGGTAACCTAAAAACTCAAATAGAGATGCCAAGATACAAAACTACGGGCAAGGCAACGTTGACAGGGCGGTTTTCTTCGGCAGTCGGGACTGTCTTTGAAACATCGAACCCAAAAGTGTGGTAGGCCTCCCCATCTACCGTTTGATAGCATCCAGATGAGCGGTTGCCGTTGTATGCACAGCCACCTCCTACAGATGTGTAAGCCGGACTATCCCACCATGCTTTGATAGTCCGCATCGCGTCCACTTGATAACTCCCGGCCTCCCGGCCCGCCCCCGTCCAAGCTCGGAAAGACTTTTTATGACAATAAAACCATAAAGAAAGGAATAAGATATGAGCACACCTCAACTCCACATGTATGATCTGAAAACAGGAGAGTACACTGGTAGCCGTGATGCTACTCAGCGTCCGAATGGCGAGTATATTCTTGAGGCGACCGGTGCGACGCCCGTTGCTTTGCCTGCCGATATTCCTGCGGGTCATGTTGCCCGTTGGACAGGTGAAGCGTGGGAGACGGTCGAAGACCACCGCCAGCACATGGATGAGCGTGGACGCAAGGAAGGCGGGACGCCGTACTGGTTGCCCGGCGATACGTGGCGTTCCGAGCCGCGCTATATCGAAGACCTCGGACCGCTTCCCGAAGGGGCGTTGTTCGAAAAGCCGGAGCGTCCGCTTGACGAGTACAAGGCCGACAAACGGCGGGAGATCGCCGCAGGCTATACGGCTGCGCTGACTGCAACGCTAACGATGCCCGCCGAAGCTCCATCTCCTGTTGAGGTTGCGACGGGAGCCGCGCTTTTTGCTGTTGACGACGCCGTTGGGCTTGTCGACGTACAGAAGATCTTGATCGCGAGGAGGGACGAATTGCTGGAGGCGGTGGATGCGGCAACCAACCAAGAAGCGCTCGAGAACATCGTTATCGATTATCCGGTTTGATTCCTATCCTCCCATGCCGTAGAGCCGCCGTAAACAGCATGGGAGGACAGCATGGCCTTACGATATGTCGAGTACAAACGGCGGCAATGGGTTTTGAGATTTCGCGATCCGTGGTCGGGAAAACAGCGCGTCAGGAGCTTTTTTACCGAAGCCGAAGCCAAGGCTTTTGAAGCCGTACAAGCTGAGCTCTACACTCGCGAACGCGAGCTTATCCGCCGCGCGCGGCGGCGCACGTCTTCGGCGTCGGCAACGCGCGCGACAGTCGCGGAGCTTTTGGGGTGGTATATGGAAACCCTTGAAAACCCGACGACGCGGGCGACGTCGCAACAGCACGTCGAACCGCTGACGGCCATCTTCGGTCACCGCCGGGCACACTGCCTCACCTGTGATGATGTCCTCGCATGGTGCGAAGTACAGCGCCAGCGCGGCGTCGGGCAATCAACCGTCCACCGCCGCGTCTCCATCCTGCGCACGGCATACAGTTGGGCCGTAAGGATGCGCGTGCTAACGGGAAATCCGCTCATGACGCTACGCATCGCGAAACCCGCAACCCGGCGCATCACGCCGCCGTCAACGAAAGAGGCCCGGCTTCTCTATAATGTGGCCGCGCCGCATATCCGCCGAGTGATCGTTCTTGGTATGGCGACAGGAGCTCGTATAGGCCCGAGTGAACTTTTCCGGTTGAAATGGAGTGACATCGACATTGAAACAGGGATCATCAGGATGCCCAACGCGCATAAAGGCGCGTTGGACGAGGCACGGGACGTTCCAATACGGGACGACGTGCTTGCGCTGCTCAGGGAATGGCAAGAAGAGGATGCGCGGACCGGATATGAATATGTCATTGCCTATAAAGGACGGCCCGTCCGTTCCATTTCGAGCGGCTGGCATAATGCCCTCAAGCGGGCGGGTATCACGCGGCGCATCCGGCCCTACGATTTGCGGCACGCCTTCGCCTCTCTTGCTCTCATGCATGGGGCCGACATCAAAAGTGTCGCGGAAACAATGGGACACCGGGGAATCACCATGCTCCTCACCGTTTACCAGCACACGCGGTTTGACCAGCGCCGCCGGGCCGTAAACGCCGCGCCGGGGCTTTTCTCAAGCTCCGGCGTGAAGGAGGACAGGAAAAAACGAATTTCAGGCAGAGGCGGGGGAGCTGCGAACTCCCCCACCGGCCCGGCGAGGACACGCCGGACCACGGCCCCACATGATATGGACATATCATGCGGAGTATCCGCCTGCGGTTATGCTCATGACGAGCGCGTAAACGCATATCAGGACGGATGCCGGGGCGCAACCCAAGGACCATCAAAAAATGACGGGAGCACATAACAAAGAAATCAGATGCGGACACTGTAACCGCTTGCTCGCCAAGGGCGAGGCTCTCTATCTTGAATTGAAATGCCCACGTTGCGGGGCATATACTATACTGCGCGCCACGAGCGCCAAGTCTGCGGGCCGTGAGCCTCTTTTTGAGGTGTCACATGCTCCGCAGGCCGTATCACCCACCACTCCCCAGTCCGTATCTTCAACCTGAATCCGACACGCCGGGATATATCCTTGGCGAACACGGTGGCGTTGTCGGCTTCGGAAAGCGCGGCTTCTATGTCGCGGCAATCCCGGCACAAAAGGCACGGGAGACGATTTTACGCCACCACTACTCGCAATCAATCGTCAACAATTCATATATTCACTTAGGAGCGTTCTATCGGGATAACTTCGCGGGTGTCCTGCAATTCGGTTATGCCCTCAATCCAGCCTGCGCCGGTAAAATTGTCGAAGGGACGGTACAGGGGGAATACCTGGAGCTTAATAGAATGTGGCTCGCTGACGTTTGCCCGCGCAACAGCGAGAGTATGGCGATCAGCTATGCGGTTAAATATATCCGCCGGGCAAGTCCAAGCGTCGCTTGGATACAGTCTTTCGCCGACGAACGGTGTGGAAGGCTTGGCGTCGTTTATCAGGCCTCAAACTTTCTTTATCTCGGGTCCCACGTCAGTCCATTTTATTTCCTCGACGGCGATTACTACCATAATATCCTTATGACGGCGCATCGAAAATCAGGCGGGCGCGGGCGTATGTTGCGTGAGAACAAAAAACGCGCGATTCCGCTTGCGTATCGTCAGTTCCGGTACGTCCTCTTCCTGAAGCAGTCATGGCGCAAGCGTCTGAGGCTGAAAATACAGCCATACCCCAAACCCAAAGCGTAAATGCAGAGGCCCGGAGAATGTCTCCGGGCCTCTGCATACAGTGTGCCATGAACTACGATTGCAGATTTCAAGGTGTGTAGAATCGCGCGCTGCGTTAGCCGGAGCGTGGAGAAGCGGCATAAACAGAACGGCGGGAACACACTCCTCTTTTTCTGTTTATGCATACGGTATGCCATAGTATACTCTTCTCCAATTTTCTCATACCAAAACTAAATGGCGTTGTACACAAAACTGTCTGGCGCGTTACACTCGGTTGCAACGGATCGCGCATATGCCGGGCATTGGGGGGAAGGATTTCGCAGCTACTTTCCGTGGTATAAAATTGACATAATTTAAAAGATTATGTGATAAAATAGTGCCCTCCCCGCCTGTTGGCGGAGCGCAAGCACAGGCGGGCTCCGCCCGGCCCCGTATCCCAAACGGATGCCGGACAGAGTCTCCGTGCGGAACGGAGAACCGATCGCCCAAAAAACGGGGAACACGCCACAGGATTGCGGAGAAAAAACAAAATACAGCACGCCAGCCTCTCCCCCGCATGATTGCTCCCGTGCCCGCTCTCCCCGCCCGCTTCTCCCCGGCATTCGCCGCTGTGGTATCCCCAGCGGGGAAGGGGCCTTCCCCGCAATTTTATAGCCATTCCATATGATTATGTGCAGATATCTTGCCCGCACCGGTCCTTTGTTCCGAAAACCGCGGCATCCGGAGGCGTTCTCCTCAGGCCCGGGGCCGCTTTCACGTCCATCCCCCACTTCGCCATAAAGTGGGGCAATTTATCATAATAAAGCGTTATTCCTCCCCAAACACTGATTGCAACGGGCCGAAATATCCTTTAGAAAAGGACAGGCCGCACCTCAGGAAAAGCGGCCAACCCCATCCGGCTGTCCGGTCCCGACGCCGCGTATCGAGCGGTTTCGGGAACTGACGCTACCCGCCGCCAGTTCCGCCGCACGGCTTTATCCCGGCTCCTCCGGGGTTCCCACCGCTCCGTCGTTTTCCCGATTTGGTTGTTGGGGAACTTCCCGACGTTAAGGCCTGAGGAACGCTTTTTCCTCCTTGAAAACGAGAGCATCACATTGAAGCGTCCCGTGAGCCCCGCCGAAAACGGCGCAGGGGCCGCGGGTTGCCCCCCGAGAGAGTTTCCCTTGAGAATCACGATACCGTCTTTTTCTTCACTCCGGCCCGTTCTTCTGGCTGGGTTCCTCCTCGCGCTGCTGTTCGCGGGGTTCCCGCCCCGCAGCGGAGCCGAGGAAATCCTCCGCATCGGCGTGGAAGACGATTATGCGCCCTTCTCCTTTCCCGCCGAGGGCACGCAGGCCGGATTCGACCCGGAGATCGCTGAGGCGTTGTGCAAGGCCATGCGCCGTTCCTGCACGGTCGAGCCCCTTGCTTTCGGCACGCTGCTCGAAAAAATGCGCCGGGGCGAGCTGGACATGATCGTTGCCGGGCTTGCCAAAAACGAACAACGGCTGGCGTATATGGATTTCACCAACAGCTACTACCACTCCCGTTCCATCTATCTGGGGCTTCCGGGCAGCGTGGCCGTCAGCGCCGAAGGCCTGAAAGGGAAACGCGTTGGCGTCCAGGATCATACGCAGCAGGAGATCTTCCTCCGGAGTCACTGGGTCAACGTGGCTGAAATCATCCGTTTTCCTACCTATGGGCAACTGATCGACGCCTTCTGCGCCGGACAGCTGGACGCCATCCTCGTGGACGGTCTGTCCGGGTACGAATTCCTCCAGAGCGAGCGCGGCCAGCCTTTCGCCATACTGGATGATCCCCTCCCGCCCGACGAAGACCTCGCCTATGCCCACATCGGCGTCCGGAAAAACAATTCCGAATTGATCGAGGCGATCAACGAAGCCATCGTCCATATCAAACTGAACGGCGAGTACGACCGCATCGTACGCAAATATTTTCCCTTCAGCATTTATTGAGCGCGTTCATGTACTGCAAGCCTTCCCGAAACGCGGAGCCGAAGCGGAAACGACAACTCGGCATCAACCTTTTCCCCGTGCTCGTCTCAGTGCCCCTGCTGGCGCTGCTGGCCTTCGTCTCTTTTATCTTCACCAATGACCTTCAACGGATCAAAAATCTGGCGCTCTCCACCAGCAACAGCCATCTGCCGCAGATCCTTGCCAAGCAGCAGATGCTCCTCAACGTCGAAAACATGCGCCGCAACATCGCGCTGGTGTACAGCGCGTCCGACCCCACCATCAGCCGGAACGCGGGCATCACCGCCCAGGCGCTGATCGCGGAATCGGTCTTTGAGGAGACGTCGGTGGACTTCTCCAGCAAAATGGATGAGATCAGGCCGCAACTCCTCCGTCTCATTGAGCTGAGGCAGCAGAGCTATCTGGCCGAGGATCGGCTCCATCATGCGGAAATCTTTTTTTCGAACGTGCTCGGGCGGCTGCTTATGCGGGCGGGGATGGAATACAGCTATCCCCTCAGGCACAGTGCGCGGCACCTGGACAAGGATTTCTCCAGAAACACGGCCAACAAGCAGGGCCTGGAGGAAAGCCTGCGCCCGCTGATGGACATGTGCGCCAAGGCGGAACAGGCCGACCCCCCTGAACGGACGCTGCTCAAGGACTGCGGGGAATTCCGGACGAACTGGGACGGCATCGTGTCCAATTGGACGCAGCTCGCGAGAGGGCACGTGGAAGCCAAACAGCTCTGGAACACCCTCGACGGCAAACTGCGCGAGCTCAGCGACGCCGTTTCGACCCACGAGGCCGAATGGATTTACCGGAGCATGTCCCACATCAACGAGGAAGTTTCACGCATCAAGGAACTGTTCCCGATCATGGGGACCGCGTTGCTCGCGGGGCTGCTGGCCACGCTGCTGCTCATCCACCTTCAGATCCTCCGCCCCCTGTCCCTGCTCTCTCAGGCGCTGCGGACCATCCGTTCCGGGCACTCCATCTCGGAACTTCCCCGGGTACGCATCCGGGAATTGCAGGACGTACTCGACGTTTTGCCCGACATCAGCCGCCATATGGACGAACTGAACACCCGTTCCGGCCAGCTCGCGCAGGAACGGGACCAGTATGCTGACCTCAGCTTCCGGGATGCGCTGACCGGCGTATACAACCGCCGGGCGCTTGAGGAAACGATGGAGCGCATCCCGGCGCGCACGCCGCTCGCCCTGCTGATGCTCGACCTCGACTTCTTCAAGAACTACAATGACCGGTTCGGGCATCAGGCCGGGGACGCCGCCCTGAAAGCCGTGGCGCAGGCCACGCAAAAAGCGCTCCTGCGGGATTCGGACAGGATATTCCGGTACGGCGGCGAAGAATTCACCATCATTCTGGCCGGGGCCGGACAGTATTCGGCCATGACCGTGGCACAGCGCATCTTGGAAGAAGTGGCCGCACTGGACCTTGTCCATCCCGATTCCCGGACGGGCAAGCTGACGGTCAGCATCGGCATTGCGCACCGCTCGTTCGGGGAAGATGCGGACATCTGCGAAGTGCTGACCCATGCGGATCAGGCGCTGTATGAAGCCAAGACGTCCGGCAGAAACCGGATCGTCCTTTTCGAGGGATAAGCCCCTTCCGGCCAGGCCCCGCCTTCAGGCGTGCTCCGGAACGGCGGAGCTATTGGGCGTCAAAATCGGCCCCGCCCGTGCGCACGGTTTCGGAAGGCTCCATCGCTTCCTTGAGGTCTTTGGACACCTTGAGCTTGATCGTCTTGCGCGGGGGAATGGGCACCGGCTGCCCCGTGTGGGGATTGCGCCCCAGACGGGCCGCGGTTTCCGTCACGGCCAGCGTCCCGATGCCCGGCAGGATCACCGACGTATCTTCAAGCAATTGCCGCCGGACGTACCGCATAACCACGAGCATAACCCGTTCGGCTTCCACAGGGCTCACTTCCAGAGCCTTCGCTATGTGTTGGACAAGATCTTTTTTGGTCGATTTGGAAGCCATTCGCAGCAGCACCTTCTGTCTTGAATCGTTGGGGAGAGAAAGAGTTTTTCTTTCTCTCTTTCTATAGGCGAAGGGAATGTCCGATCAGATTATCCGATCAAAATGGACGATCAAGTTGTCCCTTCACGAGAGTCTACACTGTTTTTACAGCCTTTTTTTCCTGTCAGAGTGTCCGGGACATCGCCAATAAGACTGTCCGGCGTGTGCGGCCATTCTGTCCTGCCTCACAGGCCGCTCACAACATCCTCGGACGGATTGGGTGTCCAGCATGTCCGGACATCCTGCCCTGACACGCTGTCCGGGCCTTCCGGACGGGCTGCCTGTCCATGCGCAACCGCACGCATCCCGGACGGGCACATTATCCGCCCAAAATGTCTGCACAGAATGGACACACAGAATAGCCCTACTGCCCCGCTCCGACGGCGTCCTGGAGCATATAGCTGATCTGCATCCGGCAGGCCTTCTGCACCAGCGGGTTTTCCAACCCCCCGCGCGAACGCAGGACGGCGGGAACCTTCTCCAGGATCTGTGCGGCAAACGGGCCGTCGGGTTCATCGAGCATCTGACGGAACATCGCTTCGACCTCTTTTTCAAGGGCAAGGGCGGCCTCTTCTTCGAGCAGCCTCCGCTCGGCCTCCAATACCTCGCGTTCCCGGCGCACGGCCTCTTCGCGTTCCCGGCGACGTAATTCCGCCGGAGAAACATACCCCGTGGGGATACGGTAGGTCCCGTCCTTGGACAGGCAGCGAAAGACCCAATCCACCGGACGCGAAACGGGCTGGCCCTTGCTGTCCACCATCTGGCCGTGTTCCAGCTCGTACTCCGCATACCGGAGGGCGTCCGTGAGGGAACCGGGGTCAATGTTCTGCACGGCGAGGAGCTCTTTGATCCGGCGCAGGTGCTTGGCGGTGAAACCGACCTCCATCAGCCTCGGGCACAGCTCGGGCAGCGCCCTCTCCAGCTCATCCGCCGGAGAAGCCGACACGGAAGGGGAAGCGGCACGCGGCGCGCCGAGTGCCTCCTTTTCATCCATAAGAAGCCTGATACGCATCCCCCGCCGATGGACCGTTTTCTCGCACACGCCCGTTTCCGCCCATGTAGCGATGATCCGACGGCAGGTGCGCGCATCGATACCGATGGTCTCCTCAATGATGGGGAGGGTCAGGTCGATGGTTTCTTTCTTGCCGATCCCGTAAAGCCACTTGAAGAGCTTCGTCGGATTGGCCCCATGCACTGGAGCCAGAGGCCTGAGGAGGCTGATCTGCCCTTCTCCGACCCTCTTGGGTTTGCACCGGGCCCCTGCCTGCACGTCAACTTTGGCTGTCCGGCGTGAGCGGCCATTCAGAGCGTCTGATGTGGGCGAACGCAATGTCATCGCAGCGGCCTGGACAGGTACGGCTTCTTTCTGATCATGCTTACGCGAGGCAGACGTCCCCTGCTCCGTGGAAGTCCCCGCCTCTTGTCTGTTTTCCACCGGTAGCTCTGGATTCCGCTCAGGCAGCTCTTCATGGTGAGAGGATCTTTTGTCAGGACATTCTGAGTGTCCATTCTGGACATCCACTTGATAAGGACGTTTCCGTCCATCGGGACGGGAAACAGCCGGAGATGCCTTTGAATGTCTATGTAGAGTGTCCACTATCGGCGTCCACGTAGAGGGCGCGCTCAGGGACTCAAGGCTTGAAGTTTCAGAATATTTTCCCGTTGTTTCTCGTTGCGAAGGGGAGTGCTGAGACGCCTGAGCGTCCACTTTGACAGCAAGATCAGGCTGTCCATTTTGCATGTCCTCAGCTTCTGTCTTCACAGAGACGCCAGATCGTACCTCCGTGGCGAGCCCACTTGCAAGTCCGTTCTGATCGTCCACTTTGTCAGGACACTCAGGAGAATCAATTTGCGCGTCCACAGAGGAGGAGGAGGAGGAGGAGGAGGAGGAGGAGGAGGAGGAGGACATTTCAGACTGTCCATTCTGCACGTCCACACCATCCGCCTTATGCGAGATTTTCGCGGCGTCAGCCTGCATCTCCTCAAGGACTCTGGCCGCCGCGATGTGATCTGGGCGCTCTGCCAGCTTGGCCGCGACGGATTCCATCAGTTCGTTGAGGCCGCGTCTGCGGGGATGCGTCTGTCCGGGGGTCATCAGAGGCTCCTGTTTACATGCCGAGGGCGGCGAGGATTTCACGGGCGACGGAGCGGAATTTCGCCGCCACCTTACTGCGGGGTGAAGATTGGAACACCGTTTCGGAGAGCATCTCGGAAGATCGGAGCATGGTCGCCTCACTGATATACTCGGTGAGGACCTGTCCGGGATAGCGGTTGTTCAGGATGGTCAGCGAGTGCTTGTCCGCAAGCCGCCGCAAGTCAGCCATATTGTACAGGAACTTAAGCAGGACAAGACCTTCGTTCAGCTTCGTGCGGCGGATCTGGTTGATAGCATTGATGGTTTTCGTGATACCGTCGAGCGAGAAACGCGACCCCGCACGGATGGGCACAATGATAAAGTCGGAGGCGATCATCGCCATATACACGAAAGCCCCCATTGAAGGCGGGCAGTCGATGAGGGTGATGTCAAACTCTTTGGTCGCATACTCTCTCAGCCGTTCACGGAGGGCGACGATGTATGACTCGTTCTTATAGAATTCGGCTTCGATGAAGGCCATCTCCTCAACGTTCGGGAGGATGCTGCAACCGATCTCTGTGGGATAGATGCAAGATTCAGGTTTGATTTCGGGGGCTTCTTCGTCATAAACCGAGGCAAGCAGCTCGTAAAGCGAAGCACAGCCGGGAGCGAGGTTGAAAAAGGAAGTGGAGTTGCACTGGCTGTCCACATCGACGATCAACACCTTTTTCCCTTGCATGGCCAGGGCATGTGCGAGATTGACGGTGATCGTCGTCTTCCCCACACCACCCTTGTTGTTGACGACCGAAATGATCTTGCCCATCGGAATCTCCTTTTAGTGAACGACTTGGTTTTCAGATAGAATAAAAAACGTTGAAGCACAACATTTTTAGTCTATTTTTTTTCTATATTTCTTTCGATGAATGTTCGCCCTTACGCAGCGGATGGGCTCGCGCATCAAGAGCGGTTCCCTTGATGGATTTTTTGTTTGAGATAAAATCGTTTTATTTCAGCATATTACAAATCCATACCTGTTATTTTTCAGACAAGCGGACATACAAAAAAAGAATGCTTGAAGGACGGATGGTTACCCGAAAAAATTCGTATATCAAATATGTTTTTGCGAGTATCCACCCACTCAGGGATACGCCACACGGAAATCATCGGCTGTTATCATATTCCTTTTCCATTGCCTTCAGGGGAGCCATCCTCCCAGCCCTTAGACCGCCCACTCAAAAATCTTTCAGCCCCGGAGCCCGTTGGAGGATAGCGCTTACTCCACGAGCCATGCCTTTATTCACCATAGGGCGAAACACGATTTCAAAAAGATTGAACGATGTCAGCATGGGCCCATCCCTGGACAAAACGAACGTTTCAACGGCGCAGGAAAACAAACTCTACGGCGGAACATCTACCCTCCCCTATTGGACCAGTACCATTGCTGATGCCGACATCCTCCAATGCGTATTCATTTTAGCCCCAAGTTCGTGAGGCCATGACTGACCTGATTATTCCCCACATGTAACCACGTACCCGAGCTTATGGTATTCTTCTCTACGTAGCGTTATTGCATCCCCTCCTTTCTGCGAGGACTTTTTGAGAGGCCATTTTGAGAGTACATGTTGATCCATTTTTTTGAGTGTCCATTTTGCATGTCCATATTCTTATATTTCAAAAAAACACGCAGAGATATTCTGATAGCATGTTTATAAGATGAATGTTTTTCTCATTCTTTAAACATGAAAAAGCTGAATTTTTACAGCAAAATATCCACTCAAAACGGACTATCATAATGGACGCTCAAATGGACGCGCTCATATCATATTGCATTCTTCCAACATACAGGGAGGAACTGCAAATCTTTTGAGTATCCGCCCGTCGCCCTGAAAGCATCCAATATGGACTCCCTTAGTGGACACCCACATTATCCATAAGCCGCCCCATCATCAGGAACGTCCCCCCGCCTCTCCGGTTGGCCACCGTCCTTACAACAATCGGCTATCCTCCACCGGTCACCAAAAGAAGAGGCCTGAGGGACCGTTTTCCCCATATGCTCCTTTCCCCAACCATCGTTCCTCCCTCAGAAACGGAAGGTATCACTGCAGGTCCAGAGCTGTTGCTCCCCACCGGAGCATTCCCAATCGCTCTGACGGAGACAGGCAACCATATATGGTTTGCATGGACATTGTGAGTGTCCATTTTGAGTGGAATACATGAGAGTCCTTTTCGAGCGTCTAGTATGGCAGGATATTTTGACCGGAAAAACGGCTATGCATATTTTGATCGGCCATTGTGCTCAAACAAACTGTTCGGACAAAACGTATGTCCTTTTTGTGAGGATATTCAGATCGGACACACTGAAAGGACATGCAGATCGCCGGGAAGTAGGGACATTTTGGAAGTCCAATGAGCGGGGATAGCATGTCAGGACACGCTGTCCTTGCAGTCTGGACGCCCAGCGTGTCCCGGGACAGTATGCCTGTCCAACATGCAAGGACAGAATGGCCGCTCTTCGCGGACAATCATATTTATGACGAAAAGAAATGTCCCTATTCAAAAATAGATAATAAAAACAATATATACATACAAGAGAGGACGAAATGGACGGATATTCTGCGCGTCCATATTGGACGGCCTTTTTTCCGTTTTACCCCACATGATAGAAAGAAAGAAAAAGTCAGATCTTTCTGTTCTTGCTTTCAAAGCAGGAAAAAACGCTTCAAGCCGTTCCCTATTTCAAGTAAACACATCCCCAAAAGGGATTCCCAAAGCACGTTGTTTCTATGCGACGCTGTGTGAAGGAAATATTCCTTCAAGCCCTTCCCGATCTTTTACGGGGTCCTCACTATCAATAGGGGGGACGCGCTATCGAGCCTTCTTCCTGCCTATGGCTCATACGGATTGCGGTAGGGTAGGGCGTTCAATAAAAAATCGGGGGCCCGAATTTAAGCGAAACTATGGCCTGTCTCCACGATGTCATGGACGTGCGTTACCCGCCTGAAAGCCCAAAAGAAGAACCCCGGAATTTAAAGTTTCCGGGGCATCGTTTTACCGGGAGGGGGTAGGCGTCAGTTCCCCGTTTCGAAACGTTTGGGGCAGGTGCGGCAGGGGATATCCGGAAGCGGGCTTTGCAGCGCATCGCGGAACATGCGGAAAGGGCCGCTTTGCCAGATGCCGAGGGGGTCTTCCTCTACGGCGGACCCGAACACGCGGCGGTTCACGGCCTCGGGCGAAGAGGCGGGCGCATCCACCGGAAGGTTCAGGTAGATGCAGGGGGACATGCGCCCTTCCGCGTCCACGTAGAGCGTCCGGGCTGCGTTTTCCCGGCAGGGGAACAGGCCGCAGCCGTCATCGGGCCGAGGGGAGGGCAGACTGTAGTAGAGGCCGCGTCCGCGTTTGGCGGTTTCTTCGGCGACGCGTTCGAGTATGTCCCGGGCGGCGCCCAGTTTCCCGGCCTCGTGCGGGGAAAAGGCTTCCGCCTCCAGCCCCGGCGCCGCGATGTAGTCCAGCGTGCTGATCACCGCCGCGTGTACGTCCAGTTCGTCCATAAGATCGGGCAGGCCTTCCACGGCTTCCATCTGCGAGGCGAGCATGAGGTAGGCGAAATGCAGCTCAAGATGCACGCCCATTTTGGCTTTGCGGACGCGCTGGAGCGTGCGCACGGCCTCACTGACGCGGCTGAACGGCACGCCCGCGCGCGGGGCATTGCTGGCCTCGTCGGTGCCCACGAGGGAAAAGGCCACAATGTCGATGCCGCTCCCCACGATTTGCCCGGCAAGCGTTTCGTCCATGCGCAGCCCGCAGGTGGTTGTGGAGACCCGGCAGCCCGCCTTGCGCGCCAGCGCCGCGAAATCCATGAACCGCGGGTGCAGGAACGGTTCGCCCCAGCCTTGCAGGTGCACGCGCCCGCTCTCCTGCATGAGCGGCCACAGGCGGGCGAAGGTCGCGGCTTCCATGTGCCGCGAGCGCCAATATCCGGCCTGCGTGGTATGCGGGCAATAGACGCAGCGCCCCGGGCAAACGGAGGTGACTTCCACCTGTATGCAGTCAAGCAGGCGGGGTTTGCCGAACAGGCTTTCCCGGAACAGCTGCCAAACCGAAGGTTCCTGAAAACGGGGGTTGCGCAGCGGATCGGCCGCGCCGCCGTCTTTTGCCATGGGGTTCTCCTACATGCCGAACAGTTTTTTCAGGGACCCGAGCAGACCGGCTTCCTGAGGCCGTTGCACCGCCCATGATGTTTCCACGTGGGGCCGGAGGATCGTCGCGTTCCACTTGCGTTTGAAGAACACGATGCCCGGATTGATGCCGAGGCCAAGGTTCAGGAGCGTATGCCCGCGCCGGATGCCTTCTGCGGCGAGGGCGTCCAAAAGGGCGTCCGCCGTACCGGGCGGGCTTTCCGGGGCGCGGAAGGCGAACAGGTAAAAAACGGTTCCGAGCGCCGTGTAATCGCCCACGGCGAAGCCCTGCAACGCGCCTTCACAGTCCCGCGCCGCGAACAGCAGGGCGTCGGGCACGGCCTCCACATACGGGCCGATGTTCCGGAAAAGATGCCGCGTCCCCGGCGCGAAGGGCCGAGAACGGATATACTGTTCCACCAGTTCGGCATGATCCGGTTTCCAGCCTTCCCGCGCAATGAGAATGTCCCGGCGGGCGCGCCGGAGCTGGTTGCGGAGCTTTTGGCCATAGGCCATGTCCGCCGCATCCGTGGGGAGGGGGATGCCCCAATAGGCGTCGGGTCTGGTGGAAACGGCCCATTCCGGGGCGGCATCGGGCCGGAAGGGTGCGAGGACGGTCAGGGACTCGATGCCGCGCAGGGAGGAGGCTTCACCCACCGCCGCGTCGAGGCGGGCCGCTTCCGGGCGGCTGCGCTCCTGTTCCGCCCCGCCTTGCTTCAACCCGGCGTCATGCCCGACAAGCACCAGCGCCGGGCCGCTGCGCCACGCGAGGAAGCCCCCGCATTCCAGCGGCTCGAGATCGGAAACGGCGCGCACGTATGGGACAAGCTGCTCGGGCACGGCTGCCTCGGCGGCAAACGACGCCCAACGTGATGGTGGCATGGCATTCTCCGGGAACCCGCGCGCCGCGCGCTCAGGGAAAAGGTTGATGGGGAAACAGGCGGGGACCGCCGGCGTTATCGCACTCCGCCGGGACGAAAAACTTTTTATGACTATCCCCCCTGCGGAGGGAACCGATTTCATTCACGACCCCGATCTTCTTCAAAGACTGTGGCCTGCGGGAGCCCTTTTTCAGCCCCTTTACCCATTCCGAGGGCTCGATTTCACCAAATGGCGGAAAATGGCGTTCCCCCATTTCGAGGGGGTCCGGGGGGGGGGGAATGGCTTTCGGGGCCCGTGGCCGAACCCCGGATTTCCCCGGCTAACCGCCATTCCTGCCCCTGATCGCGGCGCGGAGCCTGTGCCGCCACGTGGGGTACGCCTGCCGGACCGTGAAGCCGTCCTCGGCGAGCATATCCCGCAGTTGCAGCATGTGGGCCGACCCCACGAAAACCGCCGCGCGGCCTTCTTCGAGGAACGGGCGCATACGCTCGCGGAAACGCTGGTTCCTGCCGTCGATGATCTGTTCCGTGCGCGAGGGGAATTCGGTGCTCGTGCCGAGCATCCCCTCAAGATCCCCGTCGAGGTACGAATGGATGTTGCGCCGGGCGTAGCCCTTCCATGAGCGGCAGCCTCTGAAGAAGGCGGTCACCCGTCCGAGGGGAACGGACTCCAGGGACGCCACCTGTTCTTCAAGGCTTTCCATGCCGATGACGGATTTGCCCATTTCGAGCGCGGTGTGCCACGCGCAGAGATCCACGGACTGGTTCCAGCCCAGCCGTTCGAGATACGCCGTCCACAGCGAGAAGAATGCATACCAGTGCCGGGTGGTTGCGAGCAGCCCCCGCACGTCGGCGGGGTTGGGGTTCGCCGCGTTGAAGAAGCGGGCGAGCTTTCCGGTGGGGCCCTGCACGACCCGTTCGAGCAGCCTGATTTCCGGCTCCTCAAGCAGATCGATCAGGGGCGGGTGCCTGCCGTCGGGCGTCTTGCCGATGCGGGCCACCTCGTCCAGCGAGTCCGCGTCGAGCGGGCCCTCGAACAGTACGGTGTCCACCCGCTCGAACAGATTGCGGAAAGCCGCCTCGAACGAATAGCAGAAAAAGTGCGCCGTGCCGCCTATCCATGAGGTCCTGCCGTTTTTCGTCAGTTCCCAGAGCATGGCGAAGGGCCGCTGCTGGGGCAGCGAGTCGAAAATCTGGCGCTTGGAGAGATCCGACGGCGATTCGAGGAGGATGCGGACGAGGCTGCTTATGGTTTCGCTGCCCGTCTCGCGGGGCGTTTCCCGCCAGCTCGCCATGACGTAGGGCAGGGCGGGGCGGCCTCCCCACTTGGTCTTGAAGCGCCGGATGCCGTCGTTCACGCCGAGGCCGAGGTGGACGTATTCCTTGTCCGCTTCCCTAGCGGAGCGGAGCATGTGCGCGAAAAGCAGGTCCGCCGCGTGGGGCGTGTAGTGCGTGCGGGAGTGCGCGCCGATGAGGTAGCTGCAAAAGCGGCGGGGCGCGTCGTCGAGGAGGAGGCTCGCCGCGAGGTTGCCCTCGGCGTCCACGGCGTCGAGCAGGCGCAGCCCCGGCGTATCCAGCACGGCCCCGGTGCGGGCGAACAGCCCGCGCACGTTGGGCGGCAGGACGGCCCGGTTCATGAACTCGGCCCACAGGCGGCGGTGCGCCGGGGTGAAGTCGCGGCCCTCGCGCACGGTCAGCTTTTCAGCGGCGATTTCCACCGGGCGGCGCAGGCGGGCGGGCACGGACGCGTCGCACGGCAGGATGTAGAACGTGTCCCTGTCCGTGACGTGCCCCGCGAGGCGGGCGGGCAGGTCCGGGCCGATGGCCCAGCAGTCCACGCCTTCGAGCCGCTTGGGGACACGCCGCAGGGCCGCCGCGAGCGCCCGCTCAAAGGAGTCGTGGGCATACTCGCCGGACAGCGGGTACCCGATGGCCATGAGCCAATCGTCAGCCGTCAGAAAGAGGTACTCCCCCTCCAGAAAGGCCGTCCCTTGCGACATGGCCTGCATGAACGGCGCGGAATGCTCGGGCACGCGGGCCTGTTCAAGGACTGAGGCAAGATCGGGCATGGCGTCCTCCCGGTTTTGCGGAAACGGTCCCTTACCGGATACCAGATTTCCTGCGGACCTGTCGAGGGCCGGAAGGCGCTTCGGCGTATGGGATGCGGGGCGATCCGCCGGGCGGGGAGGGCCGTGTTGGTCACCGGGCCGGGGCATGGAGCGGGGGGCACCGATCCCTTTCAGGAATGCCGCAGTACGTGTGGGGCGAAGTTGAGGAAGAGATACCAGTAATGCCGTGAGGAATGCAGCGGCGCGTGGTGCGGGGGCTTTGCTGATAATCGCCCCGGGAGTGCAGCAGATGCCCCGCGCAGGCGGGGCGAAGCATCCCGAAGATGCGGAAACGGCCATGCGGGTGGCAAATGCCCCATGCAGGCGGGGCGAAGACTAAAACCGGACAGGCTCATATCGAGGTTTTTTCATGCCGCCGCGTGGATGGGCGAAGCTCACGGCAATGCCCCATGCCGTGATGAGAGTGCGGCACGGGTGGGGATGGAACGGAAAAAGTAATGTATCCTTGCGGGTAAAAGCGGTACGTGGGCGTGAAGGGCTATGCGGGGGATACGTGCCGGGGCGGGCGCGCTCAGGAAAATCATGTTCCCGCAGCCTTGACAAGGGAGTCCTAAATGGTAATGAATTTCGTATTCAATTAACGAAGCACAGCGGCATGGCCGTGCGGACACACCAACGAAAACCAAAGGAGATAGTTATGTCCCTGATCAATAAGGAAGTAAGCGAATTCAGCGTTCAGGCTTTTCAGGACAACGCCTTCAAGACCGTGACCAAGGCCGATATCCTCGGGAAGTGGTCCGTGTTTTTCTTCTATCCGGCGGACTTTACGTTCGTGTGCCCCACGGAGCTTGAGGATCTCGCTGAAAAATATGAAGATTTCAAATCCATCGGATGCGAGATCTATTCGGTTTCGTGCGACAGCCATTTCGTCCACAAGGCGTGGCACGATGCCTCGAAGACCATACAGAAAATCAAGTATCCCATGCTCGCCGATCCCACCGGAGCGCTGGCCCGGGATTTCGACGTGATGATCGAATCGGAAGGCATGGCCGAGCGGGGCAGTTTCATCGTCAACCCCGAAGGACGCATCGTGGCTTATGAAGTCATCGCCGGGAACGTGGGCCGCAACGCGGACGAACTGTTCCGCCGGGTGCAGGCTTCCCAGTTCGTGGCCTCGCACGACGATCAGGTGTGCCCTGCCAAGTGGCGTCCCGGCGCGGAAACCCTGAAGCCCAGCCTCGACCTCGTGGGCCTGCTGTAATGGACGCCGGTCGGGCCGCCGACCTGTACGACGCGGTGGTGGTGGGGGGCGGCCCGGCCGGGCTGGCCGCCGCCCTCTACCTTGCCCGCGCCCGGTACAGGGTGCTTGTCGTGGAAAAGGACACCTTCGGTGGGCAGATAACGATCACCGCCGAAGTGGTGAATTATCCCGGCGTGGAAAAGACCGAAGGCCATTCGCTCACCGAAACCATGCGCCGTCAGGCCCTGCATTTCGGCGCGGAGTTCCTGCTGGCCGAAGCGCAAGGGATCGACGTGGACGGGGATTTCCGCATCGTGCGCACGAGCCGGGGGGCTTTCCGGTGCTTCGCCGTACTGCTCGCCACCGGGGCCCATCCCCGCAAGGTGGGTTTTGAGGGCGAGGAAACGTTCCGGGGCCGGGGCGTGGCCTACTGCGCCACGTGCGACGGCGGGTTCTTCACGGACAGGGATGTCTTTGTGGTGGGCGGCGGATTCGCCGCCGCCGAGGAAGCCATGTTCCTCACCCGATACGCCCGTTCCGTGACCATGCTGGTGCGCCGGAGCACGCTGTCCTGCGCCGAAAGCATCGCCGAGCAGGTGCTCGCCCACGAATCCGTCCGGGTGCGCTTCAATACCGTTCTGGAAGCGGTGGAAGGCGACACGGCCCTGCGCCGCGCCGTGTTCCGCGACACCGTGACTGGGCGGCTGGAAACGTATGCGCCGCCCGAGGGCGAGACCTTCGGGGTATTCGTCTTCGCGGGGTACGAGCCCGCGTCGCGGCTGGCCGAAGGCCTTGCGGAGCTGACCGGGCAGGGGAACATCGTTACCGATAGGGAACAACGGACGAGGACGGAAGGCGTCTACGCCGCCGGGGACGTGTGCGACAAGCGGCTGCGTCAGGTGGTCACCGCCGTTTCCGACGGGGCCGTTGCCGCTACCTCCATCGAGCGCTATGCGGCGGACATGCAGCGCAAGACGGGTTTGCGCCCGCAGCGCCCGGCAACCGCCCCGGCGTCTTCCGGAGCCTCGAAAGCCTCAGCCCCTTCCGGGAATGCCCGCGAGACAGAAGGCGGGTTCCTCACGGCGGAGCAGCGGGAACAGCTTGCGGGAGTCTTCGCCCGCATGGAACGCCCGCTCATCCTGAAGGCGGAACCGGACAGCCGCCCGGTTTCGGAAGATCTGCGCCGGATGCTCATGGAGCTTGCGGCTTTGACGGATAAGCTGACCGTGGAGTGGACGCCGCCGTCTGACGGGCCGGAACGCCCCTGCGTGCGGGTTTTGCGGGCGGACGGGACCGATACCGGCATTGCCTTCCACGGCGTCCCCGGCGGGCATGAGTTCAATTCGTTCGTCGTGGGCCTGTACAACGCGGCGGGCCCCGGGCAGAGCATCGATCCCGCCCTTGCCGAGGCCATCGCCGCCATCGACAGGCCGCTGGATCTGCAAATCGTGGTTGCCCTGTCCTGCACCATGTGCCCGGAACTGGTCATAGCCGCGCAGAAGATCGCCGCCTCCAATCCGCTGGTGACCGCCAAGGTCTACGACGTGAACCACTTCCCGGAACTGCGGGAACGGTACAAGATCATGAGCGTGCCTTGCCTCATCATCAACAAGGCGAAAGTAGCGTTCGGCAAGAAGACGCTCGGCCAGTTGTTGGAATTGCTGGCAGAACCGGAGGCCGGGCAGACTGGTTGATTTTCATGGACGGGCCTTGAAAGGGGAGGGGTAACGCTGGGGAAGGGGGCTTTTTCTGAAGAAGGTTTCCCTTTCCCAAAACCAGTCAGTGCGGCCTTCCTTCCTTCCTTCCTTCCTTCCTTCTCTTTCCAAGGCTGCGCGTATTGCGAAGCCCTGTGCTTTCACGGCACGGGGATCGCCTTTGGAATGGATACCTTTCAGAGGGCAAAAGCCGAGGGATTTCCTTAAAGCGTTTGTGCGGAGATTTTCCGGCAAGCCTTGGCCGCAGCGATTCGCTGCGGCCTTTTTGTGCATTGGAGAAGTGCGCTGGTGGGAGCGCGCATTATCCGCAGAAATATAGTAGCGCATAATCTTTTTATTATGTCAATTTTATTCTTCCGTTTTTGCAATAAGATAGGTACTTGTAAAGCACCTGTGGACATTCACAGTTTCCCGTCTCTATGGACGCATAAAATGGACACTCAGAATATCCGTTCTCATCTGCTTAAAAAACACGCTCTCAAAATGGACGCTCACATTGTCCTTCTTAATCGGACGCTCATGTTATACTTATATAATGGACATGCAAAATGGACGCTCAATAAGGGAGGGGTACGGTATGATTCCCTGTACAGCCGGGCCTGCCATTTCCTTCAAATGCCGGAGGAAGCGGATCGGGCTCCCTCCGGTATCTGGGATATCTCCCGTTCCCTTTCATGCCTGGAGGATGCGGCACCGTAAAAAAAGACGCCGCATCCCCAAGGAAATGCGGCGTCCGGAGGCGTTTCGCGGCACCCTCGGATCAGAGGATGGCGCTGAACTTCGTCAGAAAGTCCCGGGTGAAGAAACCGTTCTGGATGCGCTCCCCGAATGAACCCTTTGCGCCGACCTTATGCCGGGCATACGTTTCCTTGATGCCCGGGGCGGCCCAGTCCTCCACGACGCGGTGCTCCCTTTCGAGCCGGGCGGCGTGGCGCTGAGCGTCCTTGAGCCGGGATACCGCGGCATCCACGGCTTCGTTGTCCATGCAGGGGGCGAGCATGGCCCGGTAGTCGTCTTCCCGGATGGCTGTGAGCTTGTCGAAGGTATCGCGGTCGATGAACACGGGTCGGAACAGCTGGTTGAAACCGAACTGCTGCCGCGTCTCGCTCAGTAGCCTATCGGGGAGCTTCGAAAGGTCGATGCGCCCGTCCGGCGGTATCGTGTACCCCTCTCTGCGCAGCTTGCTCAGGAAATCCTGCTGGCGCGGGGTGGGGCGGCTCAGGTCAACGACGGTCATGCCCGCCTTGCGGGTCCCGAAGCTGGCGTCGTTGTCGATGCCCGTGATCTTCACGGCCCCGGTTTGCGGATTGATGTCGATGAGGTAGTTGTCGCCGTGGCGGTCCACCTGCCCGGAAAGGACATCGGCCCATTCCATTTTGGACAGTTCGCGCATCAGGTTGGCGCGCATGGCGTCGAGTTTCCCGTTGGAGCGCAGGAAGCGGCAGGTTTCGGGGAAATTGAGTTCCTTGCCGTCAGGCATCCGGCAGACGGGCTTGCCTCTGGCGATATCGAAGAAGGTCTTGCCGGGGGCGGCCTCCATGAACAGGCCGAGCTGCCCGTCATGGCTGCCGATGCTTGAGCGGGCGATGGTTCCGCCGCAGCCGATGGCGTCCGCCACGCGGGAGGCCGCCACGTTGAGCTGCATGACGCGCGCCCCGTTGCGGTAGCCGAGGCCGGACGCGCACAGATGGTCGAGGCCGCGCCGCGCGCCCACCTCGGGCTTGAACACAAGCTTCATGTCTTCGCCGTCTCTGCCCCGGTACGTGCACAGATGCACGGTATTGGCCGCGCCCTGCCCGAGCTTGCGGGTGTCGGTCAGGATGGCGTCGCCCGCCCGGAGTTCAAGCTGGTCGGCCATGATGCCGCGCAGGGAGGCTTCGAGGATGGTATTCATGTCCACATGGTGATCCAGCGCGGCCTGGATGTATTCGCCCCGCGCCTGCGGGTTGGCCCCGGTCGAGCGCAGCATCCCGGCGGCCTCCTGAAACTCGGAAACGAGGATCCCATCGCGCGTGAGCAGGGGCGTGTTTTCGATCTGGGCCGCGAGCCTTTTCATCTCGGACGGCACGAGCACGAAGCCGTTTTGCCCCACGCTCCGGCGCAACAGGTCCGCCATGCCGCGCGGGATGCGTTCGCCGCAGAAATGCTGATAGTAGCCGCCGATTTCCTTTGCGCCGATGGTAGGGTGCTCCGCGATTGCCATCATGGTCAGGAGCGTGCCGCAGGCCCGGCGTGTGTCCGGGGCCCGCAGGATGCGCACGGCGTCTTCCATTTCGTGGGCCAGCCGTTCGGGCGAGAGCGCCCCGGCATCGAGGCGGGTCATGATCTCGCTGACCTTGGCGTTGTAGCGGGCGAGCCCCGTGGCGAGCGGCGTGCCGAGGCCGCCGGGCAGGGCCGAGGCCGAGGGAAACAGGGACTGGTCCACGGGCGGCAGGATCGCGCGCACGGCGGATTTGACGCCCGCTCTGGGATCGGCGGAGGCAAGGGCGTCCAGCCGCTCGGCGGAACGGGCGAGCATGGCCTCGGCGGGGGCGAACAGGGTGCGGTCGGGGATGAGGACGGGGCCGCCCCCGGGATCGGCGTTGGGGTGTATCGCCCCGCCGATGCGGCCGCGCAGGGCTTCGAGATCGCCGCGCAACCGGGTGGCCGTATCCCGGAATTCGGCCAGCGGCATCTGCCCCTTGCGGCCTTCCAGCGCGTCGATGCTCCCGAAAAGCCGCGCCGCGTCGGCCCTGAATGCCCCGGCGACGTCACCGCTGCCGTGCATGAAGTGCGCCATGTCCTGCATGGCTTTCCCAGCCGTGGGCGCCTGCGGATCCGCGACGCCGGGGGCTATCTGCTGCCGCCGTTCGGCGGGCATCGCCGCGAGCTGCATGGTGGCGGCGAAATTCAGCGCCTCGGAAGCCCGGAACTGGGTGGCCTGCGCCAGCGAATCGAGCAGGGCGGCGCTGACGCCGCTGGCCTTCTGGAATGCGCCGATCTGGGTGTAGAGCTCGTTCTGCGCGCCGACGAACGCTTCCAGTGCGGCGAAGGCGGCATCGGGAAGCGGATTGGCGTGGAAGTCCGCGATGGGGATGCGGCGCAGGTTCGCCGCCGCCACGTCGCAGGCGTTGGCGGCCTTCAGCATGGCGGAGTGGATGCGGAAGCCGCCGTGGAAGACTTTGGGTCGGGGGATTTCGGTTTTGATGGCGTCGTACAGATCCCCGCCGATGCCCCGCAGCCCGCCGGAACGGTCAAGGGCGGTGTCCAGCATCTGGCGTAGCCGCGCCTCGGCCTGGACGAGATCCTCATTGGGCGGGTTTCCGGGGGCCGGCGCCCCGTTCTGGGCGTCGTGGGGAACTGCGGGGTTTTGCTGCCCGGCGCCTTCGACGTCCGCATGGGGATCGACGCTGATGGAAGTCCCGGACGTCGCGGTGAAAATCGTGGAGCTCATGGTGGCCTCCGTGCGCTAGACGCGCATCCAGTTGACGTTGGACATGCCGACAAGCCCGGAATCGAGCCCCTGCATCAGATCCAGCAGGGCATACAGGCCTTCGCCCTGTTGCTGCACGTCGCCTTCCGGGGTGTCCAGACGCCATGCGCAGCGCTCGGCGTCGAGGACGACGTTCAGCACGCCCGATTGGGGCAGGCAGGCTTGGCAGGCCTCGATAAAGCTGCAAGCCGCCTCAAGGGACAGGCGTTCCGTTTCGGGATCGTTCCATGCGCCCCCCCACGGAAGCGACAGCCCGAGGCGCAGGCGGCCCGCATCCAGCAGATAGCGGAACTGCCAACTCTGGAGCCCCCCGCCGAGGAGCCCGCAGCCAAGATAGCGGACGGGGCCTTCCCTGAGGCCTTGCGGCGCTTCGGGGCTGTCGAAGACGGCGTCCAGATCCTCAAGGTAAAGCCCGGCAAGCCCGGAGAGCGGCTCGCGCCCGTCCGTGGCGAAAAACCATTCGTCGGTCTGTTCCAGTTCGTTGATGGCCTCCAGAGGCAGGGGAGGCAACGGCAGGCCGTTGTCTTCAAGCATCCCCGCGAACCCTTCCGGCAGCCGCAATCCCTGTATGGTAGCGTCCATTGTCCGACTCCTTGTCATGCCGCAAAACGGCGGAACATGCCGCACGGGCCTGCCAACGACGTTGCCGGGATTTCCGTGCGGGCGCTTCATGCAAAAGGCTCAAGCAAAATCCGTGCTCAGAGAAGTCATAACCAGCCGAAGCTGTTCCCGCAACACCTTCTCCGGATGCGGAAAAGGCGGTTCCCCGGACGATGAGGGCCGTGCCTGCCGTTCCCGCTTTTCCGCGGGATGCGGGGAAGCATCCGGACGGGAGGCCGCGCGCTTCCGGGCGGGGATGGCCTGCGCCGGGCCATCCGGGGCGGGGCCGCGCATGGGCTGGAGATCGCCTCCATCAATAGAGGCGGTGCCAACGTTTTTCCCGTGTGCCCCGGGTACGCTCCGCCCAATGCCGCCGGGCTCGCGGCCTCTTCCACGGGAGCCCCGGCGTGTTGAGGCGGCTGGTAGCATAACGCGAGGGAATATGGGGCATTATGGGGCGTTTCCCGGCGCGTGGAAGCGGGGCGGTATCCGGGAAGCCGCCCGCGGGCGCGGCATGGGCCTCTTGATCGGATCGGCGGAGAGGCCGATGTCCGGGAATGCGGAAGGCGAGGTTCCGTCAGCCGGAAACCTCCGCGAGGATGGCCGGGAGCGCGGCTACGGCCTCGCCGACCTGCTCGAGGATGGCCTTTACCGTGCGGGCGGGCACGTCCACGACCGAGGCCGCGGCGATCATGTCCTTGTCCGTGATGTCCCGCCCCTTGCCGTTGACCATGCAGGTCTGTTCCCCCCCCACGCCCCGCGAGGGGGTGAGGTCATAGGCCGGGGCCAGCCGCCAGCGGCCTTTCGCATCGAGGAGGAAGGAAAAGTTCTTGGAATGGTCGTCCTGATTGCCGAGCCTGACGTTGAACGCCATGAGCCGGATCAGCTTTTCCACGTCCTCGGGATTGCGGGTGAGGGATTTTCCCAGCCGGAACAGGTTTTCGTAGTCGAGGGAGGCGTACCGGTGCGAGGCGTGCAGCAGCCCGCAGGCGGTATGCACATGCACCTTGCCGCCGTCCTCGCGGTCGAAGCGCCGGACGCCGAAGTAGGCGGCCCCGTCCCTGCCGGGGAAGAGGGCTGTCTCCGGCATCTCGATCCCCGCCCGCTTCGCGGCGAGGGAACAGGCGTATTCCATCCTGCCGATGGCGGGATCGTCATGGCGCGCCGGGAACTTGATCAGCCACGGATCGCAGCCGGGCTCGGCGACGGCGTCGGGCACGATGAGCCGCCTGTCGCCGGACACCCGGACCATGATCTTGGGCCGCGCCCCGCAGGAGGAGCCGTTCAGGGCCATGAGCGTGCGCAGCGTCTCCACGGGCAGCGGGTCCTCATTGAGGGTGCGCCACGCCTCTTCGGCCACGCCGTCCAGATCGATGCGTTCGGGCAGCGGGTCGGGGTCCGGGGTCACGGGCTCATATTCCAGCGCGCCCATGCCGCCGCTCCCCACCAGCGAGAGCCGGGACAGGGGCGTGATCCGTTCCAGCGGCAGGCCGCTGCGCCGCAGCAGGCGGTCCAGCAGGAGCAGCCCCCAGCCGTCGGGCAGGCTGTCGTTGAAGACGCCGAACAGCCCGTCGAATGTCCGTTTCGGATCGGACGCCACCCCGGGCCGCAGGGGAAGCAGGAAAGGCGAGAGTTCAATGCCCGAATCGAGGAAGCGCTTGTCGTACTCGAACAGGATGTCCCCGCCGCGCTCCTCCAATAAGCCCACGAACCGCCTTTCGCCCCGGGCATTCAGATATACTTCAAGACGCATCGGGCCTCCTCGCGCGCTTGCGTTCGCGGGGCGCGGCTTCAAACAGGCTGTGCACCGGGGGTTCGGGGAACAGGGCGTCGAACCCGTCCATGCGGCGCAGGGCGAACGCGATTTCCACGAACGAGGCCAGCGCGATGTCCCCGGTCTTTTCAAAGCGCCGGAGCGTGGACAGGCTGATCCCGGCGGCATGGGCCAAGGCTTCCTGCGTGAGGTTCTGGCGCAGCCGTTCGGCCTTGGCCCGCTCCGCAAGTTCCAGCCGTACGTCGCGCGGGCTTTTCAGATAATCATTCAACATAGAGCGGTAAACTCCGTTTATGGGAGAGTATCGTTCTTTTATGGATGGTTGTCAAAGCCTTTCGCGGATTCCGCAGCGCCGCAAACGGTGCGGAGACGGCGAGAAAGAGAAGCATCCGGGGGCCCGGCAGCGCGTCGGGCTGGACAAGCTTGCCCAGCCCCCGGAAAAACAGCCCGAACGTGAGGAACAGGAGAAGCATTTTTCCCTCGCGTATGGTTCCCCGCCTCCGCGCCCGGTCAGAACGTGTAGGTCAGGCCAAGGGTGAGGCTTTGCGTGTGCGTTTCCCCGACCATGGGGCTGTCTTTGACCGCGCCGCTCAGGAACGTCACCTCCCCCTGGCAGAACAGTTCCCACTGCTCCGTGAGGCTGTAGTCGATGGCGAAGCTTACATACGGGGCAAAGCCCGAGCCCGGCGCATAGGCGCCGAGGCCGCTCTTGCGGGCTTCCTTCCGGGTCACGCCGTAGTAATAGCTGTTGTAGCGGGCGTCGCTCCAGTAGGCGCCGACGGCGGGGAGCAGTTCCAGCGGCCCGAATTCTATGGACTGGATGAAGCCGATGTCGCCGTTGAAGCCGTTGCTGCGGCTGAGTACGTCCCCGGCCCCGCTGACATGGAACATGCCGTAAGGCGAGAGCAGGCGCAGTTCCATCCCGGCCTGGGCGGACGGGGAACGGTCCTCAAGCCTGCGCAGCCGCCGGTTGGAGGATTCGGAAGCCTCGAAAGAGGTGCTGTCGTATCCGGCGAAGGCGGAAAGCTCCAAGTAGGGCAGGTTGATGATCTTGACGCCCGCCGTATACCCCCGGATGAAGAACCGTTCCCCCTCATAGGTGATCATGGGGAACGGCAGCCAGTCCGGGCCGTAGCCCTTGTAGGGGGAGCTGCTCACGCTGCCGCCCGCGCCGAGGGTGAGTTCCCCGTCGAAGGGGAGGGTTGGGCAGCGCCTGGAGGGGGTGGACGCTTCGCCTTTCCATTCCATGTCTCCGGAGGGTGGGGTGCCGGATTCCGTCCCGTACGCGGCGTGGAGGGGCGCGGCGAGCAGGAGCAGGCCCAGCAGGGCGGGCAGGGTGAAACGGCGGAAGGCCGCCCCGGAAAGGCATGGCCGCCCGTGCGCGCCGCCGATGGCGCTGGTGCCCCCGGTACCAGCGGCGGCATGGGGAGCGGGTGGGCCCGTGTCCACGTTGGCGGGGCCGGTTCCGTTCGGAAAGGGCGTCATATCATTTCCTTTTTATTGATGATGTTGATGCCGAGCTTTTTGATGCGGTGCCACATGCTCCGCTCTGAAATGTTAAGCAGTTCCGCCGCCTTGACTTGCACGCCCCCGGTTTCTTCGAGCGCCCGCAGGATGAGGTCGCGTTCCGTTTCCGCGAGCTGCCGATCGAGATCGAGCGGGAAGGCGGAGCCGGGCGCGGAGGGGCGGCTTGCGTCCCCGCCGCCGGGCACGGCGCAGGAGGCCAGCCGTTCCGGGGTGATGGCGGTGCCGGAGGCGATGATCGTGAGCCGCTCGATGCAGTTCTCCAGTTCGCGGATGTTGCCCGGCCACGTATGGTTCTTGAGGATCTCAAGGGCCGCCTCCGTGAACGTCACCGGGACTTTGCCCATCTCCCCGGCGGCGCGGAGGGCGAAGTGCTCGGCGCGGAGGGGGATGTCTTCCTTGCGTTCCCTGAGCGACGGCATGATGATCGGGTAGACGTTGAGCCGGTAATACAGATCGCGGCGGAACTTCCCTTTTTCAATGGCTTCGACGAGGTTTTGGTTGGTCGCGGCGATGATGCGCACGTCGACCTTTTGCGTGGTGTTGGAGCCGACGGGCTCAATGGCCTTCTCCTGGATGCAGCGCAGGATCTTCGCCTGGAGCGCCAGCGGCATGTCCCCGATTTCGTCGAGGAACAGCGTGCCGCCGTCGGCCTGTGCGAAGCGCCCCTTGCGGTTGCTGGTGGCGCCCGTGAACGCGCCTCTGGCGTGGCCGAACAGCTCGCTTTCGAGGAGCTGTTCGGGGATGGCGGCGCAGTTGATGGTCACGAGGGGGGCTTTGGCCCTCGGGCCGCCGTAGTGGATGGCCTTGGCCACGACTTCCTTGCCGGTGCCGGATTCGCCGGTGATGAGCACGTTGGCGCTGCTCGCCGAGACTTCCCTGACGTTGCGCAGCAGGGCGAGGTAGGCCGGGCTTTGCCCGACGAATTGCCCGGCCGAGGCGGTCTGGAGCTGTTCGCGCAGATCCCGGTTGTCCCGCCCGAGCGCGTAATACCGCAGCGCGCTGGCGATGGTGGCTTCGAGGGCGTCGAGCTCGAACGGCTTCACCGTGTAGTCGAACGCCCCTTCCTTGATGATCTCCACAGCCTCCTTGAGCGAGGCGTAGGCGGTCATGATCACCACGGGCAGATCCGGGTTGGCGGCCTTGACCTTTTCCATCAGCTCGCGCCCGCTCAGCCCCGGAAGCCGGAGATCGCTCAGGACGAGGTGCACTTCCCGTTCTTCGAGTACGGCCAGCGCTTCCTCGGCCGTTTCCGCCGTGACCGTGCCGTAGCCCATGTTTTCGAGGGCTACGGCCAGCACTTCCAAAAGGTTCGCTTCGTCGTCGACGATGAGGATTGTATACATGATTCCGCCGTTTGCTGGGACAGCATTGCTTGTGAAATGATATTGGGGTGTTGGGGGGAAGCGCCTTTCCCGGAAAAGCTCCTCCCTCCTCAACCCCGCCGGAACGGAACCCCTCCCTTCCCCTGAAACCGTATGGCTTTCAAAAGGAAGCCGCCTTACCTGTTCAGGCACACGGTAAATACGGTCCCTTCCCCGACCGTGCTTGAGCAGGAGATGCTGCCGCCGTGTTCTTCAATAATGGCATAGGCTTTTGACAGGCCGAGGCCAAGCCCGTTCTTTTTGGTCGAGATGAAGGGCATATGGATTGTGGACAGCAGATTCGGGGGGATGCCGCAGCCCGTGTCCTTGAGTTCGATGCGGATCTGCCCGCCTTCCGCGTACAGGCGCACGGAGAGGGTGCCGCCTTGCGGCATGGCGTCCATCGCGTTCAGCCCGAGGTTGAGCAGGACCTGCCGGATCTGGCTCCGCTCGCCGAGGACCCGGTCGTCCTCCGCCTCGTTGGAGAAGCTGTACCGGATGCCGCGCTTGTCCATTTCGGCGGAGCTCAGTTCCGCGATTTCCTGTATCAGCGGGGACAGCGGGAAATATTCGAGTTTCAGCGGCGAGGGCTTGGCGAAGGCCAGGAACTCGGAAATCAGGTTGTTGATGCGGGCCACTTCTTCAACCACGAAGCCGAGCAGCCGGACTTCCCGCGACTTGACGGCGAGGGACGCGAGCACCACTTCGGCGGAGGTCTTGATGACCACGAGGGGGTTGCGGATCTCGTGGGCGAAGCCGAGGGCTATTTCGCCGAGCATACGCGAACGCTCCTGCCGGGCGGACTTGATGCTCTCGTGCCGCATGATTTCCAGCTGCCGCGCCATGACGTTGAAACCGGCGGTCAGCTCGGCGATCTCGTCGTTCCCCCGGACGGGAAGCTGGCAGTCGAGCTTTCCGGCGGCGATGTCGCGCGCGCCCTCGTTGAGCTGGCGGAGGGGGCTTATCAGCCTGCGGGCCAGCACGTACCCGATCCCCGCCGAGAGCAGGGTCCCGAAGATGAAAAAGCCCCAGAACAGCACCGGGCTCGCCAGCCAGCCCCGGAAGGGGAGCAGGAGGGCGGAGGTGACGAACAGCGCCTGGACCTCGCCGTTTTCGCCGCGCGCCACGGCGATCAGGGAATGCGCGCCGGGGGTGTCGTCGGTCCAGTCGGGTTCGGGGATGAAGACGGTTGAGGCCCCTTTCCCGATCTCTTCCAAGGCGCTGCGCGGGATGTGGAAACGCTTGTCCGAGGCCGAAGAATAGACCTGCCGGAATGTGCCGCCCTCCGGCAGGAAGATACGCAGGATCACCGGGCCGCTGGCGCTGCTGTCCGAGTAATCGATGCTGAACCAGCTGGCAAGCTGGAGGGTACGGACCTTGCCGTCGTCCGCCGTGAATGCCCGTTCGCTCGTGACGGCGACCCGCCGCGTACCGTCGGCCATGAGGACCCAGCTGAACAGGGCGCCGGGATACAGCGGCTCCGCGATCCGGCCTTCGGGCAGGGTGGCGTAGAGCAGCCCCCCCTCCGCGTCCCGGAGCCACAGCGCGTCGATATCCATAAAGGAAAGGGCCGCGGCTTCCCTTTTGTTGAGGGTCGTCTTGCCGTCGAAGCGGGTATCGAGGAGGCGGCTCACGGCCTTGAGGCGCTCGTGCGTTTCCTCGACGCTGTGGCGCATGTAGGTCGTGGCTTCCCCGAGCCAGCGCTCGATGTTCCTGTTCACCACATCGGCGATGAGCTCCGTGGTGATCTTGCTCGCCACCAGCATGGGTATGACCGCCACCAGGACGAAGGCCAGCACCAGCTTGGCGACGAGCGATATCTTCAATCCGCGAAAATACTTCATAACCCGCCCTGAACAGCGTATATTATTAAGGATAACCGGGGGACGGAGACTACCGCATGTTGTGTGGCCCAGCATAGCGCAGCCGCTGGGCGGGGTCTAACACCATTTCCTGTAGCAAGCTCCATTTTTTGTAGCTCGTTTCCTTCATTTTATGTTGCTTCCTCTCGATCCCCGCGGTTTTCGCCGCCTCGCGCCTTTTTTTGCAATCATAGGGGAAGCAATGGCATTCCCCGGATTTCCGGCGCCGTGGCACGCTGTTTGCTTATTTTGGGGAAACAGCCCGGAGTTTCCACATGCATACCGATCACCCCTTCACGGAGAAGCAAGACGTGTTCCAGTTGCCCGATTTCGCGGCGGGGCCGTATTCCGTCATCTGCGATTTCGACGGCACCGTCACGCCGTTCGACGTGACCGACGCGATCCTCGAACGGTTCGCCCGGCCAGCCTGGAAAACCATCGAGGACGAATGGGTGCGGGGTGCCATCTCGGCCCGCCAGTGCATGGAGCGGCAGATCCCGCTCATCGAGGCTCCGCTGGAGCGGCTGGACGCCTTTCTGGACACGGTCCCCGTCACCGGCGGTTTCGTGGAGTTCGTGCGGTACAGCCGCTCGAAAGGCATCCCCCTCGGCATCGTGAGCGACGGCATGGACTACCCCATCAAGCGCATCTTGAACAGGCACGGCCTGCGCCATGTCCCCGTGGTCGCCAACCGCATGGTCTACAGGGAAGGGGCCTACCGCCTCGAATTCCCCTACGGACGCGAAGGCTGCGCTTCCGGGGTGTGCAAGTGCGGCGTTGCCGAGGCCGTCTCGGGGGACGGCAAGACCTTGCTCATCGGAGACGGGCTTTCCGACTGCTGTCTGGCGCGCTCGGCCTCGTTCACGCTGGCCCGGCAGGGCAAGGCCCTGCACCGCCGCTGTGCCGCCGAAGGGTATCCGTATTTCACCTATCTTGATTTCTTCGACATCCTTGAGGCGTTCGGCGCACCCCTGCCGAAGCCCATCGCCGCGCCCGCCGCGGCTCCGGCTGCCTAGGGCGGAGAGCTTTGCCTTTGGAACAAATTCCATTTCGAAGGGGATTGTTTGAACCTGCATCCCTCCTTTCCCCAAGATCTCCGGCCCCTTTCACATTTCACCCCCAACCTGTGGAGAATGTCTTGAAGACCACGAAAGCAGACGAAAAGGCGCTTCTCGAAGCCGAATCCCGGTATTGCTCCTACGGCGACACCGTGCACTATCTGGAGCCGGCGAAGCTGTTCGCGGGCTGTAACGGCTCGTTCCTGTACGATTACGAGGACAAGCCCTATCTCGACCTCCAGATGTGGTATTCCGCCGTCAACTTCGGCTATGCCAACCCGCGCCTGAACGATGCCCTGAAGCGCCAGATCGACACGCTGCCGCAGGTCGCCTCCCAGTACCTGCACAAGGAAAAGATCGAACTCGCCGCCATGCTCTGCGAATCCATCAGGGACGCGTGGGGCGAAGAGGGCCGCGTACACTTCAACGTTGGCGGCTCGCAGGCCATTGAGGACTCCCTCAAGCTCGTGCGCAACGCCTGCGGCGGCAAGAGCCTCATGATCGCCTTCGAGGGCGGCTACCACGGGCGCACGCTCGGCGCGTCGTCCATCACCTCCTCCTACCGCTACCGCCGCCGTTACGGGCACTTCGGGGAACGCGCGCTGTTCGTGCCCTTCCCGTACTGTTTCCGCTGCCCCTACGGCAAGCGCCGCGACGACTGCGGCATGTTCTGCGCCGACCAGTTCGAGCGCCTGTTCGAAACCGAATATTACGGCGTGTGGGACCCCAAGGCCGGGGAAGCCGAATACGCCGCGTTCTATGTGGAATGCATCCAGGGCACGGGCGGCTATGTGATCCCGCCGGACGGCTATTACCCGCGCCTCAAGAAGGTCCTCGACGAGCACAAGATCATGCTCGTGGACGACGAAATCCAGATGGGCTTCTACCGTACCGGCAAGCTCTGGGGCCTCCAGAACTTCGGCATCACCCCGGACGTGGTGGTCTTCGGCAAGGCCATGACCAACGGCCTGAACCCCCTCGCGGGCATCTGGGCCAAGGAACGGTATATCAATCCGCAGGTGTTCCCCTGCGGCTCCACGCACTCGACCTTTGCCAGCAACCCCCTCGGCACGGCGGTGGCCCTCGAAACCATGCGGATGCTGGCGGAAGAGGACTACGAAACCCGCGTGCGCGAGATGGGCGCCTACTTCCTTGAGGGCCTGCGCGAGCTGAAGTCCCGCTACGCCATCATCGGCGACGTGGACGGCCTCGGCCTTGCCCTGCGCGCCGAAATCTGCGCGGCGGACGGCTTCACCCCCGACAAGGCCATGATGGACCGCATCGTGGACGAGGGCATCAAGGGCGACCTCATGGTCGACGGCAAGCGGTACGGCCTTGTCCTTGACGTGGGCGGCTACTATAAGAATGTGATCACCCTTGCGCCGTCGTTGAACATCACGCGCGAAGAGGTCGATCTTGCCATGCGCCTGCTGGATGAAATCCTGCGCCGCGTGACGAAAAACTGACTTTTGCCGGGCCGGGGGAAACCCCGGCCCGACGACAAGGATTTTCCCTTCTATGCAGAGCCTTGAACGACTCGGCCCTTTCTTCCCGGGGGGGCGCATCGGCTTTTTGCTGGTGCACGGCCTTGCCGGGACGCCCGCCGAAATGAAGATCCTCGGCAAGCGCCTGAACAGATACGGCTTCACCGTCCTGTGCCCGCAGCTTGCCGGGCATTGCGCCTCGGAAGAGGAGCTCATCACCACCTGCTGGTCGGACTGGTCGCGGAGCGTCGAGGACGCCTTCGACGCGCTCTCGCGGCACATGGACGCGGTGTTCGTGGGCGGGCTTTCCGCCGGGGCCGTGCTCTCGCTGCGCCACGCCCAGCGTTATCCGGGGCGGGCGCGGGGGCTGGCCCTCTATTCCACGACCCTGCGGTACGACGGCTGGACCATCCCCAAGCTGAGCTTCCTTCTGCCGCTCATCCTTAAGACGCCCTATTTCGGTAAGCGCTACCGTTTTGAGGAAGCCTTCCCCTACGGCATCATGGACGACAAGCTGCGCGGGCGCATCCTCGCGCAGATGCAGAGCGGGGACGCTGCTGCGGCGGGCTTTACGGCCACGCCCGGCGCGTCGCTGAAACAGCTCTGGGGGCTGGTGGCGGCGGTGAAACGCGATCTGCCGAGCATCAAGACGCCCACGCTCATCGTGCACGCCGGCAACGACGACATCGCCAGCGCGCGCAGCAACGCCCTGTATGTGCGCGACCACATCGGCGGGCCCACGGAACTGCTCCTGCTCGACAGAAGCTACCATATGGTCACCATCGATCAGGAGCGCAACGTGGTGGGCGACGCCACGGCGCGTTTCGCCTGGAATCTGCTTTCCGACGCGGAGCGCGAACGCCTCGCCGCCGTGGCCCGCGAGCCTGTCCCCGCCGCGCCGGAGACCTCTGCGCAAACGCCGGACGCCGCCGCGCCATCTCCCGCTTCCTCGGTTGCGGAAGGGATGGAAAAAGCGGCGGAGGGGGCGGGGCGATGACCGCGCTGATCGTCTTCCTGTGGATCGCCAACATGCTCGTGGACACGGGCGGGCAGCTTTTCTTCAAGGCGGCGGCCAGCGAGCATACCGCCGGGGCGGGCGGCCTCGCGCACTGGAAGCGCATGGCTTCCCGGCCTTGGCTGTGGTTCGGCATCTGCTGCTACGTGCTCGAGTTTTTCGTGTGGATGGCGTTCCTTTCGCAAGTTGAGCTTTCCGTGGGCGTCATGCTCGGCTCGTTCAACATCGTGGTGATCATGCTTGCGGGGCGGCTGTTCTTCAAGGAGAAGCTGACCCGCTGGCGCGTGACCGGCATTTCCCTGATTACGCTCGGGGTGGCCATTGTGGGGGTGGGCGGATGAAGCGTTTTTACATCATCGGCTTCCTCATCCTGATGTCGTTCGATACGTTGAGCCAGATCAGCTTCAAATACGCTTCCACGCAGGCCCTGCCGCTGGAGCTGAGCCCTGACTGGCTCATGCGCCTGTTCCTGAACCCGTGGCTGTACGGGGCCATCGCGGGCTACCTCGGCGCGTTCGTGACGTGGATGACGCTCCTGCGCTATGCCCCGGTGGGGCCGTCGTTCGCGGCTTCGCACCTTGAACTCATCAGCGTGACCCTGTTTTCCGTGTGGCTGTTCAACGAGCCTCTGAACGCCTATAAAATCCTCGGCGGGGTGCTCATCCTGCTCGGCGTCCTGTGCCTGGCGAAAGACGAAAAGGACGACGAGGCGGGCGAAGCGGAAGCCGCCCCCGTCCGGGCCGGAGAGTAGGACGTTCTCTTTGAAACGTATCCAGAAACACTGCGGACAAGGATTCGATAAACACAAACGTCTTTGGAAAAGGAGGGATGGGGTTTGGGGAAGGGAGGGAAAAGCCTTTCTTCAGAAAGGTTTTCCCTCCCTTCCCCAACGCCTCTCTGCCATGTTAAAAAGAACTCGCTTCAGGATGCGCGAGCTGCCGCCCACCGCAGGACTGCCCATGCACATGGGGGATTGTTTCCGTGCGCCGGAAAAGCCGTTCACGGCGGGGCTGCGGGACTGGCTCGGCATCCCCGAACCGATCATGGCCTGCTCCGGCACCGCCGCCTTCGTGGTGGCCCTGCGGACGCTGGCCCGCCGCAATCCGGGCCGGAGCCGCGTCGTCGTCCCGGCCTACACCTGCCCGCTCGTCCCGCTGGCCGTGCGGCTTGCCGGTTTGCGGGCCGTGGCGTGCGACACGCTGCCCGGAGGGTTTGGAATCGATCCCGGCGCGCTCGGGCGCTGCTGCGATGAAACCGCGCTCGCCGTGGTCCCCGCGCATCTGGGCGGCAGGGCTTCGGACATTTCCGCCGTCTCCGCCGTGGCCCATGCCTATGGAGCCGTCGTGATCGAGGACGCCGCGCAAGCACTCGGCGCGTCTTTCGGAGGCCGGAGCGTGGGGCTGTCCGGCGACATCGGCTTTTTCAGCCTTGCCGTGGGCAAGGGGCTTACCACGTACGAGGGCGGCGTGCTGTTCAGCCGCGATCCGGACCTGCACGCCGAGCTTCAAGGGACGGCCTCCCGCGTCTTGCGGCCCGGCCTGCTCTGGAACGCCCGGCGCGTCCTTGAACTGCTCGGCTACGCCGTGGCCTATAACCCGGCGCTGCTGCCCTTGGCCTATGGGCGCCCGCTGCGGCGCGGGCTTGACCGGGGCGACGAGATTGCGGCGGTGGGCGATGCCTTCACGCTGGACGGCATCCCCCTGCACCGCATGGACCCGCTGCGCCTGCGCGTGGCGGCGAACGCGCTGGAGCGGCTCCCGGCGTTCCTCGAGGCCGGACGTGACCGGGCCGTGCGCCGCGCCGGGATGCTGGAGCGGGCGGGCGCGGAAGTCCTGCGCGACGATCCGGGCGGGGAGGGGATATGGCCTTTCTTTATGGTCCTCATGCCGGATCGGGACCGGCGGGACCGGGCGCTCGGCGCGCTGTGGCGGTCGGGGCTCGGGGTTTCCAAGCTGTTCGTCCGGGCCTTGCCGGACTATCCGTATCTGGCGGGTGCCGTCGAGGGCGGGCCCTGCCCGGCGGCGCGGGATTTGGCGGGCAGGATGCTGACCGTCACCAATACGCACTGGCTGGACGATGCCGCGTTCGCCCGTCTTGCCGGGGAGATATGCCATGCCTGATGCCCGCCATGCCAATCTGCTCGAACCCGAGGCGTTGGTGGAGCTGTTCCTGCGCCACCCGCCGCAGGGCTTTGCCGCCGCTTCCGAAGCGGATCTGCCCGTCTTCGGAACCGATTTCGATCTGCTGACCACGCTGGAACCCGCGATTCTGGCGAAGATCCGCAGGCTTCCCCTGTTCGGGCTGTGGTCGCGCCTGCTGCGTTTCCCGGCCCGTTTCGCCGGGACCACGGCCACCGAATACGCGCCGCTCCCGAAGGGCTTGGAGCCGGGCGCGCTTCTGGACGGCTTCCGCGAGCGCTGTGCCGCCGGGCAATCCCTGCTGATCGTCAAGGACGTGCCGGAAGTTTCCCCGCTGCTGGGTGCAGGTGACAACGAGGCCGCCATGCGGCTGGCCCGGATTGCGCCGGACAAGGGGTTCATCGTCGTGGAAGGGCAGGCGCTGGCCTACGTTCCCATTGATTTTTCCAGTACAGACGAATATCTGTCGCGCCTCTCCAAAAGCCGCCGCAAGAACCTGCGCCGCAAGCTGAAGTCGCGCGAACGGCTGGACATCGAAGCCGTGCCGTTGGGGGACGCCCGGTTCGGCAGCCTTGATGTGCTGGAGGAGCTGTACGGCCTCTACCTCGGCGTCTACGCCCAGAGCGAAATCCATTTCGACCTGCTGACGCGGGATTTCTTCGCGGGGCTGCTGCAAAGCCGGGAGATCGGCGGCGTGGTATTCTGTTACCGCCATGACGGGGAACTCGTGGGCTACAACATCTGCCTTGAGCACGGCGGGATGCTCATCGACAAGTACATCGGGCTGCGCTACCCGCAGGCACGGGAGCTCGACCTCTATTTCGTGAGCTGGTTCGTGAACCTCGAGCACGCGCTGGAGCGCGGCCTGCGCTTCTACGTGGCGGGCTGGACCGATCCTGAAGTCAAAGCCGGCCTCGGGGCGCGGTTTACGTTCACCCGGCATCTGGTCTGGGTGCGCAACCCGATCCTGCGCCGCATCCTGTACATGTTCCGGCATTGGTTTGAGTCCGACGCAAAGGCCGTGGGCGTGAAGGCGGCTGATAAGGATACGGATCATGCATGACCCCCGCGAATCCTTCCGGCCTTCCCCGCCGGTGATCCTCGATTTCGACGGCTCGGTCCTGCCTGTGGCGGAGGGCGAACGCCGCATCCCGCTGGGCTCGTGGCAGGAGGCCATACGCTTCGGCTGCACGCGCCGGGCGTTCAGTGCGCTGGAAGCCCATCTGGAAGGCGTGTTGCCTGTGGATTGCGGCTGTGCGTTCATGGGCAGCGGCGACTTCCACCACGTCACGCTGATCCCGCTGCGCCGCCTGTGCCGCCGCCTGCCGCCCGCGTCCCTTGATGTGGTCGTTTTCGACAACCACCCGGACAACATGCGCTATCCCTTCGGCATCCATTGCGGTTCGTGGGTGTCGCACGCCGCCTTGCAGCCGAGCGTCCGGCGCGTCCATGTCATCGGCATCACTTCGGGGGACATCGGCCTTGCCCACGCGTGGGAGAACCGCTTGACGCCCTTCCTGCGGCGCAAGCTGACGTATTGGAGCGTCGGCACGGACGCGGCGTGGCTGCGCCTGATCGGGCGGGCGGAGTGCTGCAGATCATTCGGATCGGCGGACGAACTGGTGCGCGGGCTGCTCCCGGCACTGGCGGATGCCGGGAACATCTATCTTTCCATCGACAAGGACGTATTCGCGGAAGACGTGGTGAAGACCAATTGGGATCAGGGCGTCTTCCGGCTCAGCCATACCGAGGCCGTGCTTGCCGCCTGCGCGGGCAGGGTGATCGGCGCGGATGTCTGCGGCGACGTGTCGGGTTACGAATACGCGAGCCCCTTCAAGCGGTTCCTGAGCCGCCTCGACGGGCAGGAGCCCTGCGATCCGCAAGCTCTGCGCGGCTGGCAGGAAGGGCAGAGGGCTGTAAACGCCGCCTTGCTGGAGAGCCTTGGAAAGGTGTTGCGAGAGCCCGAAGCTTCTACCCGCGTTTCCCCAATCCTCCGCCGCTTCTTCTAGAAACCGATAAAAAGGGTGAGGCCGAGACAAGAGTATCGTGCCGTCCCTTGGGTCGTATGCATAGACTGAAAAAGCCCCTTTCCAGCATTCCCGAACAGCCTTTCTCTACGAGAGAGAAATTTTCCGCCGTTGCATCGTGAAAACCTTTATGTTAGAGTGCTTATAGATTGAAGTTTATCTTGTTATTTCAGTTGATTGCATTTTGCAAATAGAGGTGATCCGTATGCTCTCTCTGTCACATATTACCAGAATTAAGAGATAAATAATTATAAAATTCAAATAATTATCAAAAAGATGTTTATCCCGAAAATCCATTTTGGATAAGTTTTGGATAAGTATCTTGCAGAAATAGATTTCACTGGCTATCCTGCTTTCATGCAAAGCACAACTAGCCGAAAATACATAAAAACTAAGTTCGAGGGCGTTTTCTGCCGCGAATCGGCCAAGCGTGATCCGCGCACAGGTAAGCCCGATCTCATCTATGCGTTCTGGTACGCTGACCACGATGGCAAAGGCCACTGGAAAACCGTCGGCAGACACAGTAAAGGCATACGCCCGTCCACAGCCAGAAAAGAGCGGGCAAAATTCCTCGCCGAGTTTGATGCCACCGGCGTCAATCCCATTGAGCGCGACAAAGTTACCATCGGGGAGATAGTGGACGCCTACCTTGCCTGGGGCAGAAGCGAAGGGAAGTACGTTGACCAGCACTACAGCCAGTATCGCGCTCATATCAAGGCCAAAATCCACGCCCTGCCCATTGCCGAGCTGACCCCAAACCTGCTTTCCAATCTCAAGGCGCAGCTCCTGAAAACTCCTGCCGGGAATACAAAGCGCAAAAAGGCCACAGGAAATTCCAAACCCGGAACAGGAAAGCGGAAAACACTGGCTGGGCAGACCGTGAACAATATCTTCTCGTTCATGCGTTCCGCTATAAACCGTGCTGTCGCCACCGGTATGTGGAGCGGCGTCAACCCGCTCTCCACCAAGGGCGGCACCTGGAAGATGGTAAAAGCCAATAATGCAAGGTTGCGTTTTTTGACCAGAGAAGAAGCCCAGGCCCTTCTGGACGATCTCGAAAAGCGTCATCCCCAGTTGCACGACATGGCTTTGCTCTCGTTGCGAACCGGCCTCCTGCCCACGGAGATTTTCAAACTGCGTGGGCAGGAGGTGGACGGCAATGCCTGCGGCCTCTACATCATCCAGAAAGGAGGCAAGCGGGTCTTTGTCCGTGTGCCGGAGGACATGATTCGGATGCTCCAGGCATATAAGCGCAAACCTGCGGAACCTATCTTCCAACAGCCTCGAAAGAAGACGGCGTTTGAGAAAACCCCTGCCTGTTTCCAGACCGTCGTCAGAAAGCTCAATCTGGCCCCGGAAGACGGCGACAGTCTGTACGCCGTCACCCTCACACCATGAGACATACCTTCGCCTCCTGGTTGGCGCAGTCCGGCAAAGTCACGCTCATGGGACTGCAAAAGCTCATGCGCCACAAGAATATCACCATGACCATGCGGTATGCTCATCTGTTCCCCGGACAGGAAAACGAAAAGCTCTCGATTATAGGGGATATATTGGTATGAGAAGTCCGTCATCTGATTGATTCCGAGGTTTGGACACGCCCCGATGCGATATACTCTTCCAGCACGGCACGTTCATAAAAGGCACGCCTGCCGAAGTTCGTATATACCGGGCCAACGCCTTCTGTACGCCAGTAGGCGAGCGTCTTTTGATGAATACCGAACTCCCTTTCCACATCTTTCGGAGCAAGCAGTTTTTTGCCCGGCACACCAGTGTCATCTGTCGTTTTTCCGCAACCTGCGATGCGCACGGCTTCGGTGATGAGCGGAAGCAGTTCTTCCGGCGTGGAAAGTATGATCGTGCGGCCTTCAACTTCCATGAGAAATTCCTTGTGGATGTTGTTCCGTATATGTTCCGTAATATTTTGCAATCAATTCCAGCATGGAATCGCATCCATTTGCCTAGAGCATTTTTTCCCTGTGGCGTCGGACGCCGCTACGGGAGATCTCAAGATAAAAAGCAATCCGGCTGATGCTGAAACAGTCGAGAGTAAGCCGAAAAACTTCCTTTCCCCGTGGAGTCAGTTTTATGGCATGGGGGGGAATGTCCATCCCCGTCCCTACGCACCTCATAATCTCTATTGTGCTGTGCACAGAAAGCTTCTTTCTGATATGGGAAAGATGCAAATGTATGATAATATACGACGTGCGCAGTTTACTGGCTATTTTTTTGGGAGCCAAGCCCTGCATCAGCAGCCAGACAATACTTTGTTCCTTTCTGGTCAGTTGCTCCAACATAACTTCTCCTGACGATTGCTGAACAAACTCAAAGGGGATTGAGCCTTGTGTAGCACGGAGAAATCAGGCCGGGCAGTGGCCAATTTATATACTTTTCGCCTTTTTTTGAGAATCTCAAAAACTTGTGATGTATGCCGCCAAGGATGACCGTGAAAGCCCAGCCAGGCTTGGCAGAGAGCCTTCTGAAGCGTCGCCCAGCCTTTGCAAAGCGCCGACAATGTCCGCGCTGATGCAACTTTTTTATTGATCAGGGTACGAATCTTGAGAATTCGCTCAACCCCGCTAGTAGTTTGACCTATTTTATTTTTTTGAAATAACGTGTTCCATATTATCTATAACTACTATTGATATTTTTTATTTTATGAAAAACTGTATACGGAAGTTTAAGCAGTTCAGTATACTAGATTAACAACATGTTGTAGTGAGGTTCATGGTATGTAGCCAGGTCAGGGCCAGATCATGCACATCCAGAGGACGTTCCGTGCCGTCCATATCTTTTGCGGATGGCCCGGTTTCCCTGTTGTGTAGGTTCATATTCCGCGCGTATTGGTTGTTCCAGCAAAGATAAGGAACTCTGCCCGTAGGCTCCGTCAGTTTTTTGTAAACGGAAGGCATTATGGGAACGTGATCTCCGTAGAAACAGAGGGAGGCCGGGAAATCGGCTTGTTGCAATGCCGTATGCAGCAGGTGAAGCATACCGTCGGCATTGCTCACATGGCGCAGATAGGTCCCCAAATCGTCACAGCCGTCAGGCGGAGGGAAGGAATAGACATCCGGTGCTCCTTCCAAGCGAAGCGGGTCCATGTGCAGGGGGCCGTGGTTTTCCATCGTGACGGCAAAGATGAAGGTAGGACATGCCGTTGTCTGTAACACCCGCATGATGCGTTGTCCGACCTCTTTGTCGCTCACATACGATCCGGCACGCTGCGCGCCGTCAAACGCGCTGATGTCCAGAAAGGCATCAAAACCCAACTGCCGCAAGACGCGATCCCGCCCGTAAAAGTGCGCCCAATAGGGATGGATGCACACGGTGCGGTATCCCAGACGTTTCAGAAACAGCGGCAGGGCTTGCACCTTCCAGCCGCGTGCGACGGTCTGATAGGGATTGAAGCGGTGGACTCCCATACGTTGCGCGGCTATGCCTGTAAGAAAGGAAAACTCCGTGCGCACCGTGTTGGCTCCCCATGCCGGTACGGTCAAGGGGCCGTGTATCTCGGCCTCCTTCCTCATCATGTCGAATGATTGCAAGACATCTTGGCGGATGCCCGTAAAAAGTGTCCGGGCATCGAAAAACGATTCGCTTTGTATGGCGATGAGGTGAGGGAGGCTGTGCCCCTTCGATGCGGAAACGCGCAAGAAAGGCGATTGTGCTTCAGGAAGCGTCTGTGAGGCTGCGGCATACGCCCAGAGAGCGGGCAGTAATCCCAGCTTTTGAAGGTCCTTTTCGGGGTCGACGCCTATGGTGAGTGGACGGCGCTTCACTTTCCACAACAGCAACGCGGCGGCGGTCAGCAGGGCGAGTTCCCCGCCCAATTGGTCATAAGGCGTAAAGCGTGCCGGCGGCTGTTCATACAGGAAGCCGAGCAAGGCAAGGATGAAGAATACCGCCGCCAGACAGAAGCTTTTCAACCCCAGAAAGGGCAGAAAGAGGCGCGGATAGCGGATGGCATCAAGAAAATAGTCATAGTCGTGGAAAAGGAACGGCTCACGGAGGCTTTTGTATTTGGCGTTGCTTACCAACACCAGGGTAACCAGCATGGCCGATGTTGCGGCCAGGGCGCACCAGGGGCGGTCCATGAGCAAAACCAGTGGGGTATACACGGCGCACCACAGGGCCACATGCGCTCCCCACGCTTCTTTGGGGCGAATGAGAAAGGGCCGGGGCACTAGAAAACGCTCAATGCCCACGGAAAGGGCAAGGCCCACGGCACCGACCGCCAGCACCCGGAAGAAGGCACCTTCAACGCCCATAGCCAAGTATCCGCGCTATAGGCATGGCAAGACAGGCCGGTAACATCGACAGCCCCCAGATGCCCACATTAAGAGGGAAGGGGAAGGAAATACGCGCCCAGTCCCGCTCAAGGCCGCGCCGAATGGTACAGGCGGCACGCTCCGGCTTCCACAGAAAGGGCTTCGGGCCGGGCATGGCGTCGCACATGGGCGAGGAGACATAACCGGGCAGTACCACGTTGACGCGGATGCCTTCGGACTGAAGCCAGCCGCGCAGGGACGTTCCCCACATCCGTAAGGCCGCTTTGGTGGCGCAGTAGGCGGGTGTGGCGGGCAGGCCGTAATAGCTGGCAAGGGAGCTGACAAGGGCTATCTGGCCGCTGCCCCGCTTGCGCATGGCGGGCAGAACGCCGTCCACAAGAGCCATTGTCGCCAGAAGGTTTACTTCCACCAGAGCCTCAACCTCGCTGAAAGGTTCGCCTTCAGCGCCGGAGCCGATATTGGTGTTGCGCCCGGCATTCGCAATGAGCAGATCGGGGGCGCCGTCGGCGCAAAGTTCGCCCGCCCACTGCCGCACGGCGTCTCTTTCCCGCAAATCCAGCACTGCCGTTTCGACGCACGCGCCTTTGGCCCGGCACTGAAGAGTCAGCTGCTCTAGCCTTTCAGCCCTGCGGCCGTGCAGGGTCAAACGTATTCCGGGAGCCGCGTATTCCAGCGCCAGAGCGCTGCCCAGAGCGCCCGTCGCCCCGGTGATGCACACATGGTACAGCGTCTTCCTCACGCTTTTTCGGCTGTCGCTCAAGGAGAAAGAGAGCGTCATGGTAAAGCCTCCGACGGCAAGGCCGGTGTATAGGGTTACCCAGTAATTATCTTCTTCCAGACCGATCACCAGAGCTATCAGTGCATACAGTAGGGAAAGGGCTTCACAAAAGAGCAGAATGGTGTTCACGGGCGGATGCGACACGTTTTGACGTCCGCAGCCTTTGGGCGTGCAGTGGAACTCTCCTCTGATTCCCGAGAAAACTTGCACGGCGGCGGTGAAATAGTAGAGCGAGATGGGAAAGAACATCAAAACATAGCCGAGAGCATCGCCGAGTCGTTTCCAAAGGGAGACGGGGGAACCTCCCGTCCTCTGTCCTGTGGTATTGCACCATGCCCAGATGACGGCGGAGAGAAGAAAGACCGTACAGCATACATGAAAAAACAGGCCGTAGGATGCCGTCATCAAGGCGACCGGCAGGCAAAGCAGCAGCAAGGCATACAGCGCTGCCAGCAACAGCGAGGAAAAGATGAGGGAAACGGCATGCAGCCGCGACAGCGTCGACATGGACGCGGCCATCACGTTTTGCGCATGTCGCAGGGCATTGTGGATGAGTCCCCGCGCCCACCGCTGGCGCTGAACGCGGAAGGCCCCCACCGTTTCCGGCAGTTCCGCCAGCGAAACGACATCCCGGAGGAAGGCGTATTCCCATGCGCACAGTTGCGCCTTATAACCCATGTCCACATCTTCAGTGATGGTTTCGGCGCTGATGCCGCCGATGGCCTCGATGCAGGTTCTGCGCCAGACGCAGGAACTGCCGGTCAGCGAAGCCATGAAGCCGTCACGGGAAAGTCCCGAGGTCACATCTTCCTTATGCCCGGCCTCCATGGCCTGAAAACGCGTGAGGAAGGAGGCCTTGGCGTTGGCAAAACCGATGGCTGTTTGCAGAAAGCCTACTTTTTCATCTTGAAAACAGGATATGACCCTGCGCAAAAAGTCGGGCGGAGGGAGGCAGTCCGCATCAAAAATGGCAATAAAGTCGCCGGTGGCCAGACTGAGGCCGAAGTTGAGATTTCCGGCCTTGTAGCCGATGCGCGTTTCCCGCCGGGCGTGGCGGATGGGAATCCCCCGTTCATGGTGATACGCGATTTCCGCCTTGGCGAGGGCGCCGGTTTCATCTGTGGAATCGTCCAGTAGCAGGATTTCCAGTCTGTCCACCGGGTATTCCAGCGCACATGCGGCGTTGATAAGTTTTTCCACCACCAGTTTTTCATTGTATACGGGCAGGAGAACACTGACCTTGGGCAAAAGCGCATCCGGAAGGGGGGCTGGCGCTGTCCCCACGGTGACGAGCGTCAGCCCGCCGACACGCTTCGACCTGCGCACGGCGCGTACCTCTAGAACGACATAGAGAATAAAAAAGCCCACCAAGAGGGTAAGCAACACTTCTATCAAGAGTGACATCATGACCGACAGCCCACCTAAAAATCTATAGAATCAGCCAATTGTTCCAGCCTGCATTGCCAGGTATGCGCTTTGCTCACATAGGCCGCTCCGGCTTCGGCTCTGTCCCTGTCGTCCGCAGAAGGCCCGAATCTGAGGCGCGCGAGCAATTCCCGCATCTGCTCCGGAGATGTGATCACATGGCAGTAGTCACGGAAAACCTTGTCCACGACGGGGCTGCCGTTGGTGATGAGGATGCCGCCGCAGGCCAGAATTTCCAGCAGGCGGCGCGAGCACATGGTTTCCGAATCCGTGACCGAATTGACGTTGAGGGATACGGTGTACCGTTTGTACACGGAGGCTGTTTCGGTATAGGGGATTGTATCGTGCATGTGCAGTGAAGGCTTGCGCGGATAACGGAATTCAAAAAAACGGGACAGGCGATGGCTGTTCCTGTCGAACACATGCAGCGGCATGGCTGTGTGTTCGCATGCGTCGAACATCATATCCATAACCTCCCGCCGGGCGTTCAAAATATTTCGGTAATAGCTGCCCACAAAACAGGCTTCATTTTTTTCAAACGCAAAGCCTGTAAAATGGTGAAACGCCGGTTGATAGGGCATGGCTAGCACGTCCGCCCGGCTTCCGGAGGGCAGTTGCGCCGCGTATCGGGGCAGGCAGGTGTTGTCCGTTGTAAAGACATAGGGAAAAAGACGCGCCACATCAATGAAGGCATCAAAGAATGCACTGTCATCCTTGTTCCAGAACACGGCGGGAATGCCCTTGTCCCGCACCAGTTGCGCCAGACGGCGTATGGTGCGCGGCCTGCTCATGCGGATATATTTAGGCTGCCTCGCCAGCTTGTAGCGCCATTCACCTTGTACGCCGTGAAAGGCGGACTCCACGAACACAAGATCAGGCCGCCACTTGCCTATGACGTCCCTGTAATTGTCGGGCGTAAGCGAACGGATACGGCATTCGGCGGACAGGCAGACGGAGGTGAAATAATCCGCCACGAGCGCGACTTTCAGTTTTCCAAAAGGTCCGCTGTGCGCTACGTCCTGCGGCACCACAGGGGGCGTGTACACCAAGCGCCCCACTGTACGAATCATGCTATCTATCAATGTCGCTCTTCCCCAGTTGAAGGATGCCCTGTGTAAACTGCCGCCATTGACGGCACGCCAGGACATGCTTTCTGCCCTGCCTGCCTTTTTCCGCAAGCAACACCGGATTCGCCAGCGCCGCAGACAGTACGTCCGCCAGATGTTCTGCATTGCCAGCATGGAAAAACCACCCCGCAGGCTGCTCTCCCAGCTCATCGCGGAAAACAGGCAAGTCCGGCACCACAACGGCTTTGCCCAGCGCCTGTGCTTCGGCCAGCTTGAGGGGTGGTACTACTTTGCACACCTGAAAGGGTTTGCGGGGGATGCAGATCAGTGCGCATTGCGACAACCGGGCACGGGCTTCTTGAGGCGAAAGCCTGCCCGAAAAGTGGATGCGGTCGCGCAGGCCAAGGCGTTCTGTCTGCACCTCCAGCGCCGCGCGCGCCTCTCCCTCCCCCATGATGTGCAGGCTGGCCGTTATGCCGCGTTGTCGCAGCAGAGCCATCGCATCCACCAGCGTATCCAGCCCTTCATAGTTGATGAGCGAGCCCGCATAGCCGATGCACAAGGGTATGGCAACATCGTGTGGCGCGGGTTTGATGCGCTCGCCATCCACACAATTGGGCAGCAGGGACAGGCGACTTTCGGGTATATTCCACCGCTGTCGAGCATAATGACCCAACTGGCGGGAAATGACGAATACGCGGTCGGCATGAGTGGCCACAAAGCCTTCCAGTTCGAGGCCCAGATGGTAGTTGTGCGAATTTTCAAAGGATGGCTGGCGTGAAGCCCGCGTCAACTCCCACAGGCCGCGCATCTCGTACTGAAAAGGAAGACCCAGCCGCCGGGCGGCGATGAGCGCGGGCAGCGCGTTGACATGGTTTGACGCCGCATGGATGACGGCCACCCGTTGACTCCGGGCATAGGCTTCCAGCACCACGGAAGCCTGGGCCGCATAGACTGCGGTAAAACGATTGTTGCGCGGCGTATGGCTGTGCGTGTACGTCACGTCGTCAATGACCGTCGCTTCCGCCTCGGGCAGGCACAGGCTGTCACGCCTGTCCCAGGGGTAACCCGTGCGCGTAACGACGCGGACATCTCCACCATCGGCCCGTAGAGTACACAGCAATTCATGCGTGCGCGAAGTGTAGCCGCTGATGTGGTACGGCAGACAACTGGCGGCCACATAGAGCAGGCGTCCTGGAATCGGCGAAAAAGAGGAGCAGGTTTGTTTTTTTCGCAGTAACCAATGGAGACGAAGCAGCGTCGTGGCCCTGTGCAGGGTAAAAGGAAAAAAGGACATGGAACGCTTATTTTCCTTTTGTCTTGGGGAGTTCGGCACGATCAAGCTCTTCCGTATGGGGAAGAGCTATTTTTTTACGTTCGATCAGATCAAGCAGTTCTGATGTAGTGATGATATCATAATCCTTGCTGAGCTGATTGAGCAGTTTGCGGTAGCCCTCAATACGGGCATCATCTTTGTACATTCCATGCCCGCTCTCATCCCAATAGAGCAGTGACCATGAGTGCAGTAAAAAAACCATGAATGGCGTCCGGTGGCTGACGCTGCCGGGAAGGAATGATGCCCACCAGGGGCGGTAACGGAAAAACTTGGATTGAGGATATTGCAAACGGGCCCACCAGTCGCGTTCAAGGCGTGGGAGGATGTTTTTTTCCGACATCGGGATTTCAATAATGCCGTTAGACCATCTGAACGGCATATTGGTCGGAAGGCTGTGCAGGCATTGTTCGTTGTGTACCGCGCACATGGAATTATTGAAGGACAGCGGAATGCTGTGCCGAGCAAGCGCTCGTATGGTTCCAGCATTCCAGCGAAAAGAGCCCGCCCGAAACGCGCGTAGCGGTTTGTGGGTGATGTCGGTAATCATTTTGCTGAAGTAGCCGATGACAAAATCATCCTTGTCATCAGCGTATTGGTTCATGAAGCGCGGACGATATTTGAAATTATGTTCGGGCCAGAAATCTTCCGGCAGATATTCGGGATGCGCGTGCAACTGCACATCCTGCCCGGCCTCGTCCAGCCAACGGATAACGGAGCCCATTTCGTCCCGCCGGGCATAAGCTCCGCACATGTCCACAAAAAAAACATGTTTGACGCCGAATTCATCGCCCACAGCGCACATTTCACGCACGCCGGCAGTGCCGTTTTCATGTTCGCCCCAAATGAGACGGCGGACATGATCCGTCACAGCACGTTTGGGGAGGGCTTCGGTGTCGACTGTAATGATGGTATATTTATTTGTAGGCATCAATATATATTCCCTATTGAATTGGTAAGAATTCCTTGTTAGTGAGAAGCGAGGTATTCATGTAGTTTTTTGGAGATTGTCAAGAATTACGATTTTTTTATCCAGAAGTCTGCGGTCAGTTGTAAATCGAACCATAGTGTAAATGCTTTGGTTCGATTCCTGATTTAAAAAAGTAGTCCAGATGATCTGTTACAGTATTTAGGTATTCTTGGTTTCTATCCTTCAGAAGGCAGATCAAATTATGCAGTATATTTAATCAATCTAAAGCCATAATATCTTCTGAAAGGAGCTTTTTTTGCATCAGAAAAGGGTTTTTGTCTAAATAGATAAGTATATTCCGTTTGAGAGGGAGAGATTTATTAAGTACATACATTTCACAGATATCGGAAGGAGAAAGTATGTTTCCT
>ENA-UEYL01000354-UEYL01000354.1-human-gut-metagenome-genome-assembly--contig:-NODE-354-length-48846-cov-4.790338_pt1 | contig 48846 bp, 49 predicted proteins | sample MGYA00242941_ERZ507946 | MGnify/ENA primary metagenome ERZ507946 (study PRJEB26167, sample SAMN06115482) | human gut metagenome | host: Homo sapiens | place: China:Guizhou | collected 2015-03-11...
AGCATAATACTCCAGTATGTATTCCTTTTTCTGCTGTTTGTTCATAAGGCTGAGTTTCTGTTTCTCAGACATATGCTCATCCACATCCAAGACGCTCTCCGGCTCTCGTTTCTCTTTTTCATCGGTTTTCTCATCGATGATATGTCCAGCGATACTTTTTATATTTTTCTTTTCTATTTCTCTCTCTTTTTTTATTTCTTTTTCTATTTCTTTTTCTGGCATATAATCTCCTATACTACTCCTATCCGCGTTTGCCACACACTGCAGTTACTTTATACATTGTAGCATTTTTTAGTTAATTTTTAAACAGATTTTTAGCATTTTTAACTATATTTTACTTTTACAAAAGGGACCTCAGCCTCAAAGCCGAGATCCCTCTTGTTCAGCGCATTGGCTGGAAAGTGCATTTACATGTTAAATTTTGTAGTATATGGAAGGAATGTTTTTTTAGCAGTAAATTCTGCCATATTTTGTGATTGTTTATTTAACAAGCTCCTGCACACATGCTTTCATCTCGTCTATCTTTGACATGGCATTTTTTAGGCTGTTTTCATTCACGCCAAAGTAGAATTTGATCTTTGGTTCGTTTCCGGAAGGCCTAACCGCGAACCACGCATTATTTTCCAGCTCATAGTACAGCACGTTCGACTTTGGAAGGCCCATATTCTCCTCCTCGCCATCAAGCGGCTTGCGGATTCCGCTCACATAGTCCCTCATGCCGATAACCTTGATACCTGCAAAGGTCGTAAGTGGATGGTTTCTGAAGTTCTCCATCATCTCCTTAATCTGTGCTGCACCATCTACACCCTTTAGAGTTATCCCAAACGCACCTTCAAAGTAATAGCCATATTTGCGGTAAACCTCTTCCATGGCATTACAGATGGTTTCTCCCTGCAGCTTATAAAATGCTGCTATTTCACATAAAATGACAACGGCTGCGCAAGCGTCCTTGTCACGAGTGTAGTCTCCTACTAAACATCCAAAGCTCTCCTCCATTCCGAAGATGAACTTGTATGTGTTGTTCTTCTCAAAGAGAAGTATCTGCTCACCTATGTACTTAAATCCGGTGAGTGTCTCTATATATTTCAGGTTGTAATTCTCTGCTATAGCCTTTGTAAGATTGGTGCTGACAACCGTGTTACAGATAGCTCCGTTTGCCGGCAGCTTGCCGACTGCCTTCTGCTCGCGGCATACATATTCTGCTATCAGGGCACCTGTCATATTGGCATTGAAGCGGACATATGGATATGCCGGATCATCTGCAAATTCCGTGTCTTTCCAGATTCCCGTGCTGTCCTTGACGTATATTCCAAGTCTGTCTGCATCAGGATCTGTGGCCATGATAACGTCCGCATTCACCTTCTTCGCCAGGTCTATTCCCATGGCAAATGCTGATGGTTCCTCTGGATTTGGTGACTTGACTGTGCTGAAGTCTCCGTCAGGAACAGTCTGTTCTTCTACAACATATACATGCTTGAAGCCAAGTCTCTTGAGCACTTCTCTTACAGGTACATTTCCTGTTCCATGAAGCGGTGTGTATACTATCTTGATATCGTCTGCAACCTTCGGAATGATGTCGCCGTGGATGGTCTGCTTTATGAGCGCCTGATAATAGTTCTCATCAACACTTGCAGGAACCATACAGAACAGACCGTCTGCAACCGCCTTGTCCTTGTCCATGGTCTTGACATCCTCGTATCTCTCTACATCCGCCACATGCTTCAGGATATCCTGATCCTGAGGGGATACGATCTGGCTGCCGTCCTCCCAGTACACCTTATAGCCGTTGTACTCCTTGGGGTTGTGGCTGGCGGTGACGTTGATGCCGGCGATGCAGCCGTACTCACGCACAGCAAAGCTGAGCTCGGGGGTGGGGCGCAGGGACTCAAACAGACGCACGGGGATGCCGTTGCCCGCCATGACGCAGGCGGCCTCCCGGGCAAAGGTGTCGGAGTTGTTGCGGCAGTCAAAGCACACGGCCACGCCCCGCTTTACCGCCTCGGGACCCTCCTCCAGGATGACCTGAGCAAAGGCCTGGGTAGCGTGACGGATGACATGCACGTTCATACGGTACAGGCCCACGCCCATGGTGCCGCGCAGACCGGCGGTGCCGAAGGACAGCTGGTCAAAGAAGCGGGACTCGATCTCTTTCTCATCGTTCTTGATCGCCTCCAGCTCGGCCTTTTCGTCGGCGGACAGAGCGGGGCTGTTAAGCCATTTCTCGTAATTCTCCCGATAAGACATAGGTACATAACCTCCTGTAAAGATAAAAACTCCGCTGGGATTGGCTGTTGTGGTAAGTGTACCACAACCAGGCGCAAATTTCCAGCGGAGTTTCGTCAAATTTATGGAAAAACATGGGATTCTACTTGTGGTAGCTGGAGCCCTCGTTGATCTTAAAGGCCCGGTAGACCTGCTCCAAAAGCATCACCCGTGCCAGGTGGTGGGGGAAGGTCATGGGGGACATAGAGAGCTTGAGCCAAGCCTGCTGCTTGATGGAGGGGTGCAGGCCATAGGAGCCGCCGATGAGAAAGACCAGATGCTTGGCGGAGGACTGCTGCCAATCGGCCACGATCTTGGCCAGTTCCTCACTGGAGCGCAGCTTTCCCTCCACACAGAGGGCTACCAGACTGGCGCTGGGAGGAAGCTTGGCGCGGATAGCGTCGGCCTCCTTGGCCAGAGCCTGATCGATCTGGCCCTGGGTGGGGTTCTGAGGCAGCTTCTCCTCGGGCAGCTCGGTGAGGGTGAGCTTGCAGTAGCCGCCCAGCCGCTTTTCGTACTCCTTGCAGGCCTCCAGATAGAACTTCTCCTTCAGCTTTCCAACGCAGATGAGATGAACGCTCAGCATACGGCGGCCTCCTGTCTGACTCCCTGGCGGGAGAGATGGTATACCCGGCCCGGCTCCTTCCGGGGAGCGGCCTCCAGGGTCACCCCGTCCTCAAAGCCAGCCTGACGCAAGGTGCGGTCCACCACCTCCAGGGCGTGGGCTGGGGTGTTGTTCTCTTCGGACAGATGAGCCAGCAGAATAGTGCGGGCGCCGTTTTGTGCAGCCAGCAGAGCCAGCTGAGCCCCGGCCTCGTTGGACAGATGCCCACGGCGGCCCAGTACCCGCTGCTTAAGGTAATAGGGGTAGGGACCGGTGCGCACCCACTCCTCGTCGTGGTTGGCCTCGCACACCAGCAGGTCGCATCCGGCCACCGCACGCTCCACCTGGGGAGATATGTAGCCCAGGTCGGTACACAACACCATGCGGCTGTCGCCGCCGGTAATGGCGTAGCCCACGCTGCAGGCGGCGTCGTGGGAGGTGGCAAAGGGCTCGATCCACAGTTCCCCCAGGGGGAAAGACTCTCCGGGGGCAAAGAAGCGGCCCAGCCGTTTTTCGGGAATGGCGGGTACTTTCATGGCCAGGGCATCCAGGGTGGGAGCGGTGGCATACACCGGCAAGCTGAGCTGCTTGGTGAGAGTGGCAAGGCCGGAAATGTGGTCAGTGTGCTCATGGGTGATGAGGACTCCGGACAGGGATGCTGGGTCCACCCCAAGGCCGCGCAGGGCGGTGGTGATGCGCCGGGCAGAGATGCCCGCATCCAGCAGGATATGAGTCTGGCCGCAGGAGACCAGGGCGGCGTTGCCGCTGGACCCGCTGGCCAGGGTGACAAATGACAGCAATGAAGGCGCTCCTTTCCGCGTACAGGCAAAAAAAGCGGGAGCCGGAGCGGGACAGTCGTCCCGGACCTGCGCTCCCGCTTTTTATCATTCATTTAGCCCACCTGGGACTTGGCGTCCTCGTCGGGGACGGTGATCATTTTAATGTTGGCGCCTACGCCGGACAGCTTGCCAACCAGGTCCTCGTAGCCGCGCTCAATGTGGTGGATATCGCCCACCTCGGTAATGCCCTGAGCAGCCAGACCGGCGATGACCATGGCAGCGCCCGCCCGCAGGTCGCAGGCATTCACCGGTGCGCCGGTGAGCTGGGGCACACCCTCAATGACGGCCACCTTGCCGTCCACCTGGATGTGAGCGCCCATGCGGCGGAACTCATCCACATAGCGGTAGCGGCTGTCCCACACGCCCTCGGTGAGTACGCTGGTGCCGGTGGCAAGGCAGAGTACCGCGGCGATCTGAGGCTGCATGTCGGTGGGGAAGCCAGGGTAGGGCATGGTCTTCACGTTGGTGCGGCTGATGGGGCCAAAGCGGCGCACCCGCACCGCGTCATCCAGCTCCTCCACATCTACGCCCATCTCCACCAGCTTGGCGGTGATGCAGTCCAGATGCTTGGGGATGACGTTCTGAATGAGCACGTCGCCGCCGGCAGCGGCCACGGCAGCCATATAGGTACCGGCCTCAATCTGGTCGGGGATGATGGAATAGGTGCCGCCCTTGAGACGCTTGACGCCGCGGATTTTGATCACGTCAGTGCCCGCGCCCATGATGTTGGCGCCCATGGAGTTGAGGAAGTTAGCCAGGTCCACGATGTGGGGCTCCTTGGCGGCATTTTCAATGATGGTCATGCCGTCGGCCAGCACACCGGCCAGCATGATGTTCATGGTGGCGCCCACGGACACCATGTCCAGGTAGATCTGCCCGCCGGACAGACGTCCGCCGGGGACCTTAGCGCAGATCAGGCCGTTGCGTACATCCACGTCCGCGCCCATGGCCACAAAGCCCTTGATGTGCTGGTCAATGGGCCGTCCGCCCAGATCACAGCCGCCGGGCAGGGGCACCTCGGCCCAGCCGAAGCGGCCCAGCAGAGCGCCTACCAGGTAGTAGCTGGCGCGGATCTTGCGGGCCAGCTCATAGGGGACCTGACGGTTGCGGATGTGAGAGCAGTCAATGTCCACCGTGGTACGGTTGACGGTACGCACGTCAGCCCCCAGCTCCTGAAGGATCTGGAGAATCAGAGTGACGTCGCTGATCTGGGGAATGTTCTCGATTCGGCACACCCCGTCCACCAGCAGGGCAGCGGGGATGATAGCGACAGCGGCGTTTTTGGCGCCGCTGATGGTGATGGTTCCGTGAAGGGGCTTACCGCCCTGAATCTGATACTTATTCAAACTTGTCTGCACCCTCTCGAAGGAAATAAACATGGGGTTTATATGAACATACGGCGCAGCGCGCCATAAGTAGCCGCAAAAGCGATCCAAAAAAGGCTTCTCCCACAGGGAGACGCTCTAAAACGCATATATTATACCATCAGTATATCCAAAAGGCAATGAATTTTACACCGCGGGCACAAAATTGTGCAAAAAGTAAGAAGCATCGAAAAATCAAGGACAGCCTTGGTCGAGATGATCATGGCGGGGTCTGGAAACCAGATCCTCCCAGTGCGCCTGCTCCTGCCGTTCCAGCAGGTCGCCGATAAGCTGGTTGGACAGCAGGAAGCCTTTTGGGGTGAAATGCCAACGCCCGTCGGTCTGCTCCGCCCAGCCCTGAGCGCGGAATTGCTCCAGCCGGGCCTGGAGAGGAGCGAAGTCCATGAAATAGGTGCTGCGGTACTCCTGCTCGTTGATGCCCTGCACGGTGCGCAGGCGCAGCATCAGATATTCTCCGCACCGCTCCCGCTTGGGAATGATTTCCGATTCGTCAATGATATCGCCGCCCTGGAGCACCCCCTGAATATAAGCGTCCAGATCCCGCACAAAGGAGTAGCGCCGCCCGCCGAAATCGGAGTGGGCGCCGGGACCAAAGCCGATGTAGGGCTGGGTGAGCCAGTAGCGCAGGTTGTGCCGGGAGGCAAAGCCGGGCTTGGCAAAGTTGGAGATCTCATACTGGGGGTAGCCCGCCCGCTCCAGCCGTCCCACCGTCCACAGGTAGAGGTCGGCCTGCTGGTCGTCATCGGGCAGTATCTCGCCCTGAGCCACCCGGGCGGCCAGGGGGGTGCCCTCCTCCACCTTTAATCCATAGCAGGACAGGTGCTGAGGAATAAGAGACAGGGCGTGCTCCACGGTGGCCTTCCAGCTGTCCATGGTCTGGCCGGGCAGACCGTAGATGAGGTCCAGGGACAGGTTGGTAAAGCCAGCCTTCCGGGCGGCAGTGGCCGCTTCGTTGACCTGCTGGGGGGTGTGGATGCGGTGGATGCGCTCCAACTCGCAGGCGTTGGCTGACTGCATCCCCATGGACAGGCGGTTGACCCCTGCCTTGCGCAGGATCTTCAGGGACTTCACGTCCACACTGTCGGGATTACACTCCACGGTGACCTCGGCGTCCTTCTCTACCTTATAGAGTTTGCGGATCACACCCAGCAGCTCTTTAAGCCGCTTGGCCCCGTAGTAGCTGGGGGTGCCGCCGCCGATGTAGATGGTGTCCACAGGGAAGTCCTGGGCCAGGGGAGCGGTCTCCTTAATGTGGGAGAGCAGCGCCTTTTGATATTGGTCCATCCGGTCGTCCCGACCGGCCAGGGAGTAGAAGTCGCAGTAGTCGCACTTACTGCGGCAGAAGGGAATATGGATATAGATGCCCAGCTTGTCCGCCATGGATACACACCTCATAAAAACATGAAAAATATTGTCTGGAACAAACCGGGGTTTGCTCCCACGCATTATATACCACAGTCTTTGGGAGTGCAAGGGAGGGAAAAGAGAGAGAATGCTGTTTTTTTCAGGAGAAAATTGGCAAAATATGCCGAGACGCAAAAAAGATGTAAAGCCTGCTTGACATGTAATGTAAAGCAGGCTATACTATTTTTGTAAAGGGAGCTTTACATAGAAAGGAGGCGGCGATGTGACCAACCGCATTGCCCAGCTGCGCAAGGAGCGGCGCATCTCCCAGGCGGAGTTGGCCGACGCCGTGGACGTGACCCGGCAGACCATCATCTCCCTGGAGAACGGACGCTACAACGCCTCTTTGCTGCTGGCACATAAGATCGCCAAATATTTTGGGATGACCATTGAGGAAGTATTCCTGTTTGAGGAGGAAGAGGAATGAAAAAGATTCATCGGAAGTACTGCATCGCCCTGGCGCTGCTGAATATCTTCGCGCTGCTGAAGGTGACCCTGGTGCCCAACCTCCAGCACACCGCCCTGTACCGCCCGTTAAAGGATGGCATCACCGCCTTGGGCTGGGTACTGGTGGCCTATATGGGATATTGGTATCTGGAGCGGAGACGGTGGGAGAAGGCTTCACCGGAGGAGCGGCGGGATATGGAGCGCTCCGGACAGGACGAGCGCAACCAGTTTCTCTGGGGCCAGGCGGCCTATTTTTCCTGGCAGATCACGCTGGCGGCCATTGCGGCCATGGCGGTGGTAATGTCGGTGCTGGACTGCACGGCGGGGATCCTGGCCGCGGCGGTCCTGTTTGGGGTGCATGTGCTGTCCTATCTCGTCCAGCTGTCCCGGCTGAGTCAGAAGTTTTAACGGTGTTTTCTGCGTGGAAAGGAGTTCTGCCATGAAAGAGCGTTTGAAGAAAATATTGCCCATTCTGGGCATTCTATGCGGAGCCTGCCTGGTTCTGGCCGCCGTAGTGCTGGGGGAGCAGGTGCCCAAGGGGATGGGCGGAGCCCTGTTCGGCACAGGCGGTGCGTTGATGGGCCTGGGTGTGTCCGGCATCGCTATGGATGTGATCTGGCGGCGGATGAGCGAGGACGAGCGCCGGGAGGCGGAGCGGGGCGAGCGGGATGAGCGCAATGTGGCCATCCGGGAGAAGGCGGCCTACGCCAGCTGGTACTGGACCTTGTATCTGCTGTGGGGAGCCTTCTTTGTGACCCTGTTTTTGGGCAGCGGCTTTCCCACCGCCCTGGTGTCGGTGCTCATCGTGCTGCACTGTGTCTTTTTGATGGTGAATATGAACCGCTGGGCCAAGCGGATGTGAGGGGGATAGGGATATGATCTTGAAAAGGATGACGCAAAATGCAGGCGGAGATTACAGCAAGAGCCTGCGCCAGCGGAGTTGGGCGGCCCTGGCTATCATGGCCATTGGGCTGGCAGGTCTGGGGTGCTATGTGTGGCTGGTGCCGGGCAGCGGCCTGAGCGACCACGCTCAGGGTTTTTACCTGGGAGGCGCCTGCGGGATTACCGCAGGGGGACTGGGCCTGCTGGTCCGGAGCCAGTGGATGCTCCGCCACCCGGAGAAGTGGCGCAAGACCCGCATCCAGGAGACCGACGAGCGCAATCAGCGCATTACCGCCCAGGCCGCCCAGATCGCGGGGAGGTGGATTCAAATTCTCCAAGTCCCCATCGTGCTGGTACTGTTGTTGGTGGATCTACGGCTGGCACTGGTGATCGTTTGTTTTATGGGGCTCTATTCCCTGCTGTATCTGATTGCCCGGTCTATCCTGGTCAGGAGGATGTGAGGATGCGGAGATTGGAACTGTCCATCACCGGAGCCTTGGCGGGGATCAAGGTGGATACTCTGCTCAAGCGGCACCTGGGGCTGTCCGGGACGGTGGTGCGGCGGATCAAATGGTTAGAGGACGGCATCCTGGTGGACGGGGCGCGGGTGAACACCCGGTTCTGTCCTCAAGAGGGGCAGGTGCTGTCGGTGCGCTTGTCCGATCCCGAGCGGCGCAGCGGCATCCTGCCCGCCCCTGGCCCCCTGGATATCGTCTACGAGGATGGGGACGTGGTGGTACTCAATAAAGCACCCGGCGTGCCTGTCCACCCCGGCCCGGGGCATTATTCCGATACTGTGGGGAATTATCTTCTCTATTATTACGATCGGGAGGGGACAGAGGGGGATTTTCACCCCGTCCACCGCCTGGACCGGGGGACCTCCGGACTGCTGGTGGTGGCCCGCCACCCACATGCCCAGGAGGTGCTCAAGGAGCAGCTCCACACCGACGGCTTCCACCGGGAGTATCTGGCGGTGTGTGAAGGGATTCTGGAGCCGCCTGTGGGAACCATCGAGGAGCCCCTGGGGCCAAAGCCCGGCTCCCTGGTGGAGCAGATGGTCCGCCCGGACGGGAAATTTGCCCGCACCCACTATGAAGTGTTGAAAGCGGGGGAGAGCTGCACCCTGGTGCGCCTGGTGCTGGACACCGGCCGGACTCATCAGATCCGGGTCCATCTGGCCCATCTGGGCCACCCGTTGGTAGGGGACTTCCTCTACGGGAAGGAGGAGCCGGAACGCATCCCACGGCCCGCCCTTCACTCCCACCGCCTCACCTTCCGCCACCCCATCACGGGACAGGAGATGACCTTTACCGCCCCGGTGCCGCAGGACATGAAGCGGCTTCTGGAGCAGGAAGGATTATAGAAAAAGCCCTTTGGCTGCCAAACGGCAGCCAAAGGGCTTTTGTGTGCTTAGTGCGCTTTCAGCATCCGGCTGGAATTGAGAATGGCGATCACCGACACGCCTACGTCGGCAAACACCGCCCACCACAGACCCACCAGTCCTGCGGCGGACAGAGCCAACACCGCCAGCTTGACCCCGATGGCAAAGATGGTGTTTTCCTTCACGATGGTCATGGTCTTGCGGGCAATGGCCACCGCCCGGGAGAGTTTTTTCAGGTCGTCGTCCATGAGTACCACGTCGGCAGCCTCAATGGCGGCGTCGGAGCCCATGGCTCCCATGGCTACTCCAACGTCTGCCCGAGACAGTACCGGCGCGTCGTTGATGCCATCGCCCACATAGACCAGGGTGCGGCCGGGGGCTTTTTCCTTTAAAAGAGCTTCCACACGGTCCACCTTGTCCCCGGGGAGCAGCTGGGCATACACCTGATCCAGCCCCAGCTCCTGGGCAGCAGCCTGCCCGGCGGCTTCGCTGTCGCCGGTGAGCATCACCGTGCGGCCCACCCCGGCGGCCTTCAGAGCCTGGATGGCCTCCCTGGCTGCGAGTTTAAGCTGGTCGGCAATGACCAGCCGCCCGGCGTACTGCTCCTCCACCGCCAGATAGATCACCGTGCCGGGAGCTGCCGGCTGCTCGGGGAGGACGATGCCATTCTCAGCCATCAGCCGCTCGTTGCCTGCCAGCACGGTCTTGCCATCCACCTGGACCCGCAGACCACGGCCTGCCAGCTCCTCCACCTGGGCCACCCGGTCCCGGTCAGGGGTCCCGCACCAGGCGGTGAGGATGGAGCGGGCAATGGGGTGGGTGGAGAACTGCTCGGCCTGGGCGGCCAGTTCCAGCAGTTCCTGCTCACTCATCCCCACAGGAGAGACCTCGGTGACGGCAAAACGGCCCTGGGTCAGGGTGCCCGTCTTGTCAAAGACCACCGTATCCGCCTTGGCCAGCGCCTCCAGATAGTTGCCGCCCTTGACCAGGATGCCCTGACGGGAGGCTCCGCCAATGCCGCCGAAGAAACTGAGGGGGATGGAGATGACCAGAGCGCAGGGGCAGGATACCACCAGGAAGTTCAGTGCCCGCAGCACCCAGGTGCGCCAAGCACCCAGCCCCATCAGGGGGGGCAGCACGGCAAGGGCCACGGCGCACAGCACCACGGCGGGGGTGTAATACCGGGCAAATTTCGTAATAAAGTGCTCCGCCTTGGCCTTTTTGGCGGCGGAGTTTTCCACCAGATCCAGAATTTTGGCCACGGTAGACTGGCCGAAGGGGCGGCTCACCTTCACCCGCAGCAGACCGCTGAGGTTGACACAGCCGCTGACCACCTCGTCCCCCGTTGCCACGTCCCGGGGCATGGACTCGCCGGTGAGGGCGGCGGTATCCAGGGCGGAGGCGCCCTCCACCACGGTGCCGTCCAGGGGTACCCGCTCTCCGGCACGGATGACGATGATCTCGTCCACCGCCACCTCCTCCGGGTCCACGGTGACCACCTGGCCGTCCCGCTCCACATTGGCGCTATCGGGGCGGATGTCCATGAGCTGGGCGATAGAGGCGCGGCTGCGGCTGACGGCCACGCTCTGGAACAGCTCGCCCACCTGGTAGAAGAGCATAACGGCCACGCCCTCCCGGTACTCTCCGCAGCCAAAGGCGCCTACCGTGGCCAGAGCCATGAGAAAGTTCTCGTCAAATACCTGGCCGTTTTTGATGTTCCGGACTGCCTTCCACAAGATGTCCCAGCCGATGAGGGCGTAGGGCAGCAGATAGAGAAGAAATTCCCACCAGGGGGGCAGGGAAGCCAGAGCGGTCACCGCCCACACCACGGCAAACAGCACTGTGCTGCTTAAAATGCGCCGGAGGGTCTTTTTCTGCTTTTTGGTCATGGCCAGCGGCCTCCTTTTCTTTCTCCGATCTTACTTGACCACGATCTCGCAGTCAGGCTCCACCTTCTTGCAGGCCTTCACCGCTTCCTTTACGATCTGATCAAAACGCGCGTCGTCCGCTTCCAGGGTGAGCTTCTGGGTCATAAAGCTGACGGTGGCGTGGGTGACGCCGTCAATGTTCTGGATGGCACGCTCCATCTTGGCGGCACAGTTGGCACAATCCAGGTCGATCATCTGAAAGGTCTTTTTCATGGTTTATTCCTCCTCAATATGTTCCATTCCTTGATTCAAAATACTTACCACGTGGTTATCGGCCAGGAAGTAGTAGATGGTCTTGCCCTCCCGGCGGAATTTTACCAGCTTGCTGGCCTTCAAGACCCGCAGCTGATGGGAGACGGCAGACTGGCTCACATCCATGAGCTTTGCGATGTCGCAAACGCACAGCTCCGACTCCAGCAGGGCATAGAGAATTTTCACCCGGGTGCTGTCCCCGAAGATCTTGAACAGCTCTGCCAGGTCGTAAAGCGTCTCGTCCCGGGGTAGCTGGGCGCGGACATGTTCCACCGCGTCGGTGTGTACCTGGGTGATGGCACAGCACAGATCCTGGTCCCGCTCCTGCTCCATGGGTCATTCCTCCTTCAAATTATCATATGAATAACTGTTCATACATTGTACCATCAAGATACACCAAACACAGCCAACTGTCAAGGGCGGGCAAAAAATTTTTTAAAAAAGTTGGGAACCTTTTTTTCCAAAGACCGTCCAACCCACTGAAAACAAAAAATACCGCTGAAATACAGCGAAGAAAAAAGGAGTAATCGACTATGAAACACCGCACTTATGCTCTGCTTCTTGCCGCCACCCTCTCCGTCTCTCTGCTGGCCGGCTGCGGCTCCAGCAATGGCGCAAACAGCAGCCAGAGCTCTGATAACAGCAGCATCTCCTCCAGCCAGGGCAGCCAGTCTTCTTCCGGCTCCGATGTGAGCACCCCTGACGCCTCTGGCTCCGGCTCTGACGTGAGCACTTCCGCCTCTGGCAGTACCAGCACCCCCGACGGCTCCCGGGGCGAGACTCAGGAGCAGGCCAAGCTGACCCTGAGCCGCACCGGCTTTACCCTCTTCTCCGCCGGTTCCAGCTACACCCTGAAGGTGGACGGCGTGGCCGAGGGCACCAAAGTGACCTTCAAGTCCGGCAACCCCGACGTGGCTACCGTAGATGAGAATGGCAAGGTGGTAGCCGTCAAGCCCGGCAATACCAAGATTACCGTCACCGCCGGCGACCAGACTGCTACCTGCGTGGTTGCCTGCAAGTGGGAGGAGGAGAAGCCCTCCACCGGCGGCGGCTCCAGCTCTGGCGGCGGTTCCAGCTCCGGCGGCGGTACCACCACCCCGGATCCCGAGCCCAGCAAGGTGGATCTGGCGGCTTTCTACAGCTCTGTCACCTCTAAGTACTCCATGCCCAACCTGAGCCTGGCTGATTCCACCATGCTGGACAACTACTACGCTGGCCTGAGCAGCGTGGCTACCGAGCAGAGCCAGGTATACATCAATATGATGTCCATGAACATGGGCGAGATCTCCCTGGTCCAGGTGAAGGACAGCAAGGACGTGGCCACTGTGAAGGCCATCTTCCAGGCCCGCATTGATTCCATGGTCAACGGCGGCGCTTGGTATCCCGAGCCCACCCGCATCTGGAGCGAACAGTCCCGCGTGGTTTCCAACGGCAACTACGTGATGATGGTGGTCGGCGAGGACTGTGATGCCATCGTGAAGGATTTTAATGCTCTGTTTTGATTGATTCTCCCCCGCGGAATGTGATATTATGGGGCGGACGGTCTGTGCCGTCCGCCTTTCATTCTGTTTCGTTTTACCCAGGAGGATAACCCTATGGTTTTTTCGACCCCAATCTTTCTATTTTATTTTCTGGCCTTGACCTTACTGGTCTATTACCTGGTGCCCCGGAAGGGGCGCAACGTGGTACTGCTTATTTCGTCCCTGTTCTTCTATTACTGGGGCGAGCGAGAGTATGTAGCCATCATGTTCCTGTCCACCGCCATCGACTATACCCACGGTATGTTGGTGGAGCGGTGCAAGAACAAAGGCAATGACAAAGGAGCCCGGCTGGCGGTGGCCTCGTCCATCATCTTCAACCTGGCGCTGCTGCTGTTCTTCAAGTACTGGGACTTCCTGGCCGGTTCGCTGCAGGCCATGGGCCTGACCTTCATGCCGGTGCTGGGCATCCATCTGCCCATCGGTATCTCCTTCTATACCTTCCAAACCATGAGCTACACCATCGACGTGTACCGCGGAGATACCCGTGCCCAGCGCAGCATCATCAACTTCGGCACCTTCGTTACCCTGTTCCCCCAGCTCATTGCCGGTCCTATCATTAAGTATAAGGACCTGGGCGATCAGATTAACGAGCGCACCACCTCTACCGAGAAGTTTGCCTCCGGTGTGCAGATGTTTATGGTCGGCATGGCCAAGAAGGTACTGGTGGCCAACAACGTGGGCATGCTGTGGGAGGCCTATAAGGCCATGACCGCCGGAGAGCTCACTGTGTTGGGCGCGTGGCTGGGCGTGATCGCCTTTACCTTCCAGATCTACTTCGATTTCTCCGGCTATTCTGACATGGCGGTAGGCTTGGGCCGGATGTTGGGCTTTGAATTCCTGCCCAACTTCAATTACCCCTATATCTCCAAGAGCATTACCGAGTTCTGGCGGCGCTGGCACATCTCCCTGTCCACCTGGTTCCGGGAGTACCTGTATATCCCCCTGGGAGGCAACCGCTGCTCCAAGCCCCGGTGGATGTTCAACCTGCTGGTGGTGTGGGCCGCCACCGGTATCTGGCACGGCGCCAGCTGGAACTACCTTATCTGGGGCCTGTACTTCTTTGTGCTGCTGATGCTGGAGAAGTTCTTCCTGCTCAAAGTTCTGAACAAGGCTCCCGCTGTGGTGGGCCATATCTACACCCTGTTCTTTGTGGTGGTCAGCTGGGCCATCTTCGCCATTGAGGACTTTGCTCAGCTGGGCGCCTACCTGAAGGTGATGTTCGGCTTGGGCGGCGTGCCTCTGGTGGATGCTCAGCTGGGCTACTACGTGACCAGCTACCTGCCCATTCTGCTGGTGGCCGCTGTGGCCTCCACTCCCTTGGGCGCCAAGCTGTACCATAAGCTTAAGCCCCGGGCGGCTGAGGTTGTGTGTACGGTGCTGGTGCTGGCGGGACTGGTTGTGTGCACTGCCTATCTGGTGGACGGGACCTATAACCCCTTCCTGTACTTCCGCTTCTAAGGAGGGTATCCATGAATAAAAAGTATTGCATCTTTTTGACGATCCTGTTTTCCCTGTTCATCGGCGGGATTTTGGTGGGCAGTCTGCTGGCGCCGGATCAGGAGTTTTCTGAGCTGGAAAACCGTTATCTGCAGACGCCCCCTAAGCTGAGCCTGGAGAACCTGGAAAGCGGTAAGTTTATGGAGGACGCAGAAGACTACGTCAATGACCACGTGATCGGCCGAGACTTCTGGGTGGCCCTGAAGGCCTGGAGCGAGCGGCTGAGCGGCAAACAGGAGAACAACGGGGTCTACTTCGGCAAGGAGGACACCCTGCTCAACCGTCTGGACGAGCCGGACTACGACACGTTGATGACCAGCGCTGGATACGTCAACGACCTGGTGTACAATTTGAACGTGCCCGTCTATTTCGGCATTATCCCCTCCTCCACGGAGATTTGGTCGGACCGGCTGCCCGCCGGAGCCCCCACTGCCGATGAGAAGACCATTATTGACGATCTTTACGACACAGTGCAGACGTTCACCATTGACATGTACTCCGCTCTGGAAGAGCATAAGGACGAGGAGATCTACTACCGCACCGACCACCACTGGACCAGCCTGGGCGCCTACTACGGTTACACAGCCCTGATGGAGGCCATGGGGATGGAGGCGGTTCCTCTGGACGAGAGCGCCAAGGTAACGGTGTCCGACTCCTTCTATGGTACCACCTTCTCCACCTCCGGCGTGCGGTGGGTGGCTCCTGACCACATCGACCGGTATATCTCCGGCGACGGCGTGAAAGTGACCGGCTATCCCGAGGGAAGCCCGGTGGAGAGCAGCCTGTATGTGGACAGCTATCTGGATAAGAAGGACAAATATTCTTCCTTCCTGGGCGGCAACCAGCCTCTGTGCGTCATCGAGACCGAGCACACCGACGCCCCCAAGGTGCTGGTGATCCGGGACTCCTACTCTGACTCTCTGGCTCCCTTCCTGACCCAGAGCTTTTCTGAGATCCACCTCTTTGATACCCGTATGAACAAGACCAGTATTAAAGCTTATGTGGAGGAAAACGACATCGACCAGGTGGTGGTGCTGTACAGCATCTCCAACTTCATCTCCTCCAGCAAGGACATGTTCCTGCTGGGCCGATAAGCAAAAAAATCCCGTGGATTGCTGTGAATCCACGGGATTTTTCGTTCTCAGAGGAAGAGGCGAAACGCAGTTTCGCAGGAAGTTCTTTGCTAAGCTTTCTTTCAAGAAAGCGTTGTCTACTTTTCTTTCGAGAAAAGTAGGCCTGTTAGGTCGAAGGGCGGGGTGTACTCCTCCTTGGCGCTGGTGCGTTCCTGACAGAAACCGTCCAGCCCTAAATTCTGCATATACTGGATCGCAGAGCTCATCTCTCCCCGGCGCAGGCGGCGGTCGATCTCCGGCACGTTGGAGAGGTCGCCCCAGGGGGTGTACTGGCTCATCAGGGAAAAGAGCACCGTCCCCTTGGGGAAGGTGTCCGCAACCCAGTCCATCACCGCCTTTGCCCCGTCCACCTGTCCGGGCAAAATCAGATGGCGGATGATGACACCTTTTTTCATCAAGCCGTTCTCATCAAACTGGCATGGGCCTACCTGGCGCACCATCTCCTGAATGGCATCCACAGCTACCTGTGGATAATCGGGGGCGGCAGAGTAGCGGGCGGCGGCGTTTCCGTCCAGATACTTTAAATCCGGGAGGTAAATATCCACAAGTCCGTCCAAACTGTGCAAAGTTTCCAGGCGCTCATACCCGCCTGTGTTCCACACCACTGGAACCGTAGGACGGTACCGGGTCAACAGCGCACGGAGCACGTGGGCATAATGGGTGGGGGTGACAAAGTTGAGGTTGTGGGCTCCCTGGGCAATGAGGTTTTCACACACCTGCTCCAGCTGAGTCAGAGTGAGGGCCTTCCCGAAGTGCTCGTGGCTGATCTTCTCGTTCTGGCAGAACACGCAGCCCAGTGGGCACCCGGAGAAGAACACCGTGCCCGACCCTCGGGTGCCGGAAATGGGGGGTTCCTCCCACATGTGGAGAGCCGCCCGGGCCACCATAGGGCCTTCCGGCATCCCGCACAGCCCGTCTCCGCGTTCAGAGGTGCGCAGGGCATGGCATTGCCGGGGACAGAGATCGCAGATCATAATCGTCCCTCCTTAAAAATAACCCAGGTGTTGGGCGACTGCATCAGAAAAGGCAGAGAAGGCGTTGGGAACCGCGTAGTCCCGTTCCAGCGCGCCCCGGTCGGCCCACACCCAGCCATCGGGCAGGGCCTCCGGTTCCACCTGGGCGGTGCAGGCAGTCATGTGCCACTCAATGTGGGAAAAGATGTGCTTGCCGGTGGTCACTCTCTTGCATTCGTCCGGAGAGAGTCCCAGCTGCGCCGGGATGGCGGTCTCTCCCTCCAGCTCGTTGGGGTATTCCCAAAGTCCCGCTAACAGGCCCCGCTCCGGACGGCGGCGGAGAGCCACGCCCCGGTCGGAGAAGATCAGGTACACCCGCCGCTTTTCGATCCGCCGGGGTTTTTTAGGGGCTTTTACCGGAAACTCCCCGGTGCGGCCCTGCTGAAAGGCCTGACAGAACTCGGCGGCCGGGCATTTCTCGCACAGAGGCGCCCCGTTGGGCAGGCAGACGGTGGCTCCCAGCTCCATCATGGCCTGATTGAACTGCCCGGGCTGGGCGGTGGGGATGACCTGCTGAAGGGCGGCGGTGATGCGCTTTTTGGTGGAGGCGGCGAGAATATCCGAAGGATCGGCAGTGAGACGGGTTACCACCCGCAGCACATTCCCATCCACCGCAGGCACCGGAATGCCGAAGGCGATGGAGGCGATGGCCCCGGCAGTATAATCCCCCACACCGGCCAGAGAGCGGATGCCCTCATAAGTATTCGGAAATACCCCGCCCCAGTCCTCTACGATCTGCCGGGCGGCCTTTTGCAGGTTGCGGGCCCGGCTGTAATAGCCCAGTCCCTGCCACAGCTTCATCAGGGCATCCTCGGGCAGAGCGGCCAGATCCTGCACGGTGGGTGCGGCCTGCAAAAAACGGCGATAATAGTCCAGCACCGCCGCTACCCGGGTCTGTTGGAGCATGATTTCTGACACCCACACCCGATAGGGGGTAGGGTCCTGCCGCCAGGGCAGAACCCGGGCGTGCTCCCGGTACCATAGAAGCAGAGGGATGGGCAGTTGTTCCAATGGCTGCATGGAGATCCTCCTTGGAGAAATGGATTTTTTGATTATAGCCTATTTCCTTTTCCCGCGCAAGGAAGCAGAGAATATAAGCAATCACCAATATAAACTATAATGAAATTGGGAATGGTGTTTTTCCAGGAAGGGTGGTAAAGTTTGTATCGGCAAAAGGTTAAAAATTTAACAAGAATTTGGTTACCGCTCTTACCAGGTTCTTGAAAAAACCTTTGCAGCTCGATTTTCCATTCCTTCCTTCTCACAAAACAGTCAAAACGGGAAGCCCGGCGGGGCTTCCCGTTTTGGCGTTTTCCGGGGATTACTCGCCCTTGGAGGCAAAAATCTCCTCCAGCAGCTCAGCCATCTCAAAGACCAGCGCGTCGCAGTGGTCCTTGCGGGGGATGCCCTGTTCCTTGGCCAGGGTCAGAAGGGTGGTGCAGTCGGTGGCCTGGTGGCGCTGGCGGAAATCGTGGATGATCTGGCGGGCCTGCTGGCTGTCGTAGCCAGCCATGCCCAGGATCATCTGGGTGGCGCTCAGGGCGCCGCAGGCGGAGCCGTGAAGCATGCCGGAGCCAAAGAAGCTGCCCAGCTTGTCCGCCTGCTCCTTGTCCAGGCCAACCTGCTCGGCAAAGGGGACCAGCAGGGACTGGGCGCAGTTATAGTGGCGGCCGTTGGGCTCGGTGCGCAGGTACTTGACTTCTTCCATACGGGTCATATTGGGGTTCCTCCTCAAGTTAATTAAAAATATCCGGGGTGTCGGCAAACATCTGCCGCACCCGGTCCAGAACCGGCCGGTTTTCCGGCCGGGAGAGGGTTGGGTCATGTTGGAGCAGCTGCCGGGCAGACTGCTGGGCCTGCTGCAAAAGGCGCATGTCTCCGCTGAGATCGGCCAGGGCCAGCTGAGGCAGGCCGTGCTGGCGGCTTCCAAAGAAGTCGCCGGGGCCGCGCAGCTTCAGGTCCTCCTCGGAGATCTTAAAGCCATCGGTGGTGGAGGCCAGAGTTTTCAGCCGGGTCATGGCGTCGGGAGCGTGGGAGTTGGTAATGAGTACACAGTAGGACTGGTGCTTGCCGCGGCCTACCCGGCCACGGAGCTGGTGGAGCTGGCTGAGGCCAAAGCGCTCCGCGTTCTCCACGATGATGAGCGCGGCGTTGGGTACGTCTACGCCAACCTCTACTACCGTGGTGGATACCAGCACGTCCACGTCCCCGGCGGCAAAGGCGGCCATGACGGCGTCCTTTTCCCTGGGGCGCATTTTGCCGTGGAGCAGGGCCAGACGCAGGTCTGGGAACACCTTGTCCTGGAGGTGCTGGGCGTAGCTCCTCACTGCCTTTAAGTCCGCAAAGGGGGAGGGCTCCCCATCGGGGCTGTCCTCGGCGGTACGGTCCTCCACGGCAGGGCAGATGATGTAGGCCTGCCGCCCCTCGCCCACCAATTTGCGGACAAAGTTGTACATCCGCTGCCGCTTGTCCTCGTGGACCACGTAGGTCTCCACCGGGGTGCGGCCGGGGGGGAGCTGATCGATGACGGATACGTCCAGATCCCCGTAGATGATGAGGGCCAGGGTGCGGGGAATGGGGGTTGCGGACATGACCAGCACGTGGGGGGCATGGCCCTTGGCGGCCAGGGCGGAGCGCTGGGCCACACCGAAGCGGTGCTGCTCGTCGGCCACCATGAGGCCGAGATCGTGAAATTCCACATCCTGAGAGATGAGGGCGTGGGTCCCCACCACGAGGTCAACGTCTCCCTGGGCGATGGCCTGGCGGAGCTTCTTTTTTTGTGCCGGGGTGAAGGAGCCGGTGAGCAGTCCCACCCGCACGCCTGCCGGTTCCAGCAGGGCGGAGAGGGAGCGGGCATGCTGCTGGGCCAGCACCTCGGTGGGAGCCATAAGGGCGGTCTGCATCCCGGCCTTGGCGGCCAGGTAGGCTCCCCAGGCGGCCACTACCGTCTTGCCGGAGCCCACATCGCCCTGGACCAGCCGGTTCATGGACCGGCCAGAGCTGAGGTCAGCGGCTACTTCTCCCATCACCCGGCGCTGGGCCTGGGTGGGAGGGAAGGGGAGCAGAGAGAGAAATTCCTCCAGCGGGCGGGATGGCACCACCCGACCCGCCGCATCGCCCCGGCGGTGCTTGAGCATGGCCAGACCGGTGGACAGGTAGAAGAGCTCTTCGAAGGTGAGCCGCCGCCGGGCCAGGTCCAGACTCTCAGGGGAGTCGGGAAAGTGGATGTTGCGGAAGGAAAATTCCGTCTGGGCCAGCTCGTGCTCCAGGCGGACCGACCGGGGGAGAGGTTCCGGCATCTGGGAAGCACAGGCCTCCACCGCCGGACGGATGAGAGAGCAGAGCAGGTGGTTGGAGATGCCTGCTGTCAGGGGGTAGACCGGGAGAATACAGCCGGTGACCGCCTGACGGTCAGTGCGTTCAAAGATGGGGTTGACCATGGTGCGGCGGCTGCCCTGCTCCTCTACCACGCCCCAAAAGACGTACTCCTCTCCAGCCTGGATGGCTCGCTCCACATAGGACTGATTAAAAAAGGTGATGTGCAGGGCTCCCGCGTGGTCCACCGCCTTTACCTTTACTAGCTCCATACCCTTGCGGATGCGGCTGAGCCGGGGATGCTCGGCGGCCATGGCCTGGACGCACACCTTGACCCCCAGGGGAGCGGAGCGGATAGACCAGATCTTCCGCCGGTCCTCATAGTCCCGGGGAAAGTAGGTCATCAGATCCCGGACCCGGGTAAGCCCAAGCTTTTCCAGCTTGGCGCTCCGGGCAGGCCCCACGCCGGGAAAGTCGGTGAGCGGGGTGTTCAGGGTGATATCCAAGGTGTGCGCCTCCCTTCTGAGATAAGTTCAGACCCCCATTTTAACACAAGCGGCGGGGTGCGTAAAGCAAAGACGAGGGGTTCTGATGCAAAGATACATATGTGAAACTGGTTTTGTGGATTTGAAATAAAGTAAAACATTTGGAACCATTGCGGATATTTTGCGTCTGTAAAGGTAGAAGGAACATCAGCATGGGAGGGATTTTATGAAGAAGCTGACCGTGTGGATCATGATTGCAGTATGTGCCCTGGGACTGATCGGATGCGCAGGCAAAAAAACAAAACCACTTCAGGATTTGACTGCCGCTGAAGTATCATCAGCCACTGTGTTTTTGCAGCCACCGGGAGAGACCGTGGAAATAAAAGATATCAGCAAACTGGTTGACCTCTTGAATGATGTGATCCTCTATGAGAAGGACAATTCCTATACGGAGTACGGGGGACAGGCGGTCACCTTTCAGCTGAACATGGCAGATGGCACGCAGACAAAGATCATGGCCTATAACCCGTTTATCGTGATTGACGGAGTGGGATATCGGACCGAGGATGCGCCCTGTGAGGCACTCAACCAATTTGCCAACGAGTTGCTGGAGGCAGAGGGAACGGTTGGATGATGTCGGCAGATGCGGTGCCGCAGTTCCATGCTCAGCTTCCGGCATAGTGAAATCATATTTAGGCAAAAAAACAGGCTTCACTCCATGAGAGTGAAGCCTGTTTTTTTGCCTTCGGCGCTTATGTCTGCGTTCCCGGTTCCACATAAGATTGCAGCTGTTCCCAGGTGAGATGCTTCTCTTCAATGTCCTGCCAGGTAGGCAGCCGCTGCTCCAGCTGCTCCCAGGTGATAAACCAGAAGCGGTAGCGGATGAGCAGGTGGGCGGGAATGATGTCGGAGATGATTTTATCGATCTCCTCAAAGGCGGGTGGGATGCCTGGAATTTCGGGAAACCAGACCTCCACGGTGCCCGGCTCGTCGGTCTCATCCACCCGGGCAATCACTCCGCAGCCGGCAATGGTGTCGTTGATGGCCTCCAGGGTAAAACTGTCTCCGCTGATGCGTAGCAGAGCGGCCAGAGCCTCCCGCATGGCCTTGGTGGTGGAGGCGGGAGGACGGCGGCGCAGCAGACCGGCAATGCGTTCCAGCCCCCAGTCCTCGGCGGTAGCCAGATTGGCCTCCCGCTGCAGTTCGTCCAGAACGCTCTCCACCCCATCCAGGGCAAGACCTTCCGCCTCCAGCTCGCCGCTGAGATAGCGGCCCTCTACATCGTAGACGCCCAGGGGGCGCAGCAGTTGGCGGAGATACTGGGCGTAGCTCATACCATCGCCTCCACCGTCAGAGTGCCCAGGGTGGGTAGCTGATCCAGCTCCACCGCCTGGTCGGCGGCAGGGGAGAGAATGGCGTAGTTTTCCACGTTCTCACAGCTGTAAATCACGCTGCCAAGCTGAGCCAGCAGCACATTGCGGCCCAGCCGTTCTCCAGAGAACCACCGGCGCACTTCCTCCTCCACGGCTTGCTCTACCGCCTCTTGGTCAGCTCCCTCCTTGGCCTTTACCTGGATGGAGACATTGACGGTGAGGGCCTCGGGGGCCAGGACCTTTACATCCACGGCGATCTCCCGCCGGGACTGGAAGTACTCCTGCAGCTGTCCCAGCAGCTCCTCATCGGGCTGACCGCTGAGGGTGGCCACCACAACGTCCACGGTCCCGATGCCTCGGCTGCGGGGCAGAACGGACACCGCCGCCACTTGGTCAAAGGACAGCGCACCCTGCTCGTAGAAGGCGATGTTGGCTCCGTTGGGCAGGCGCTGGTAGGTGTCCAGAATTCGGGTGCGGAAGGCCTCATCCCCCTCCGCGTCGCTGCCTCCAGTAAAGGGCAGGGGATTGGTGCAGGCGGACACCCCCACCGGAGCCACCGCCATAGCGGTGATGGCCCGGGCAGATACGTTGCCCGCCGCACCGGGGAGCAAGGCCTGGGCAGGGACGTCCACTTCCGTCTCGCCGGGGGCGATGATCCCGTCCTCTGTGGTCTCAAAGCGCACCATATCCGCCGTCAGACACACGGTACCTTGTGGGATAGTGCGGGCAGTGTCAGAGCTCTGGGCAGTAAAACGGATGGAGCCCAGCGCCTGGGTGGCCTGCTTGCGGGTAAGTCCCCGCAACTGACCGTGGAGATCCAGATAGTCGCTCTCCGCCGTCTGGGGGAAGGCCTGGCGGGTGACCCACTGGGCCTGGATGTACAGGGCGTAGACCTGGGCGGCCACAGCGTACATCCGCACCGACAGGTCGCACCCGGGTTCGGGCTCCAGACCGGTCTGCTCCTCCAGGCAGGAGAGCATCTCCCCGAAAATTTCATCAATGGTTTTCATGTCGATCCCTCCTTACCCGGTAATGTCCAGGGACACAGACAGGGGTTCTCCCTGCCATTCCAGATAGACCTGTAAATGTCCCCGGCTGCCCTCCAGCTGAGTCCACTGCACATCGGTGACGGTTAGATTCTCCTCACTCTCCAGCGCCTGGACGGTATACTGCCGGGCCAGGGCGGAGCGGGCGGAGGGCTTTCCGTCCCGACACAGCTGGTAGAGCCGACTGCCCATCTCGGGCAGGAAGGGGAACTGGCCCCGCCGGGCGGTGAGCCGGAACAGTACCCGCTGCAGCAGGGCCTGAGCCCCATCCAGGGACTGTACGCCTCCCTGCGAACCGGGGAGATAGTCCCCTCCACTGAGTTTTCGTTCCAAGCGGTCAGCCTCCTCCCCAAATTTCCAGGGTCACCTCCCGGGCGATGGCGGCCACATAGTCCTCCAGCGTCTGCTCCCCGATCCATACCTGCCCGGTGAGACGGATGCCGTCTTTGCACAGGTCGATCTGTCCCTCGCCGCCGCTGAGCCGTACCCCGCCGGGCTCCAGCTGCTGTTCCGACTGGCGCACACCCACCAGACAGGGGGACTCCTGATGGTCCCCTGCCTTTAAAACCAATACTTTTTCGCCCACGGCAGGCCGCCACTGGTAGCCGCCGGGGGCGTACACCGCCACCCAGCGCCGCTCTCCGCTGAGATACACGCCTGCGGGGTCGCCTCCCAGGGTGACTACTCCCACGTCACCGGGAGCCTCCTGGGTCCTGCCATCCTGTTTTCGATTGGATGTCCACATAACCTTCACCTCACACCAAAACTTCGGGGGACATGAGCTCCAGACGGGTCCAGCCCCCGCTCTCGTCCACCCCGACCTGAGCCTGGTTGACCCGGTAGAGCCCGTCGCGCCCCCAGTCGGAGCGCTGCAGCTGTACCAGGTCTCCCGGCTTTCCGTAAAAGAGCACCGGAATGGTCACCTCCAGTACCAATTGTTCGGTGGCGGACTGGTCCAGCTGGAACTGCCCCGAGTAGCGCATGGCCTGGTACTGGCTTTTGCCCGGCATGGTAAGTACCTGGCGGCGGCTGCCTCCCAGGGCCTGAAAATCCGTGTTGTTGACCACCTGGGTGAGCTGCTGATACCGGTCCCGCACCACCACCTGGGACAGCACGCCGTAGCGCTTGTCCCGGCATACTAGCTTCGTCACCGGGGTGGCGTCGTCCAGCAGCAGCCGGGTATTGTCCTCCCAGGGGGTAAGCACCAGTCGTCCCTCCCAATCAAAGCGGGGGGAGATGCTGTGGTAGTAGCGCACAAAGTCGTACAGAACGGACCACTCGCTGCTGCCCACCGCCACAGAGAATTGGCTCACTGGGGCCATGTAGGCCTGGCTGGCCACCGTGATGCCGTAGGGGCTTACATGGTCCCGGAGAATATCGGCCAGAGTGGCCACCTGGTAGTCCTGGCCCAGGGCCTCGTTGTCCAGCAGCCGGGCGGCCATTCCCCGGCCGGACACATCGATCCAGGCTCCTTGGGGGGTGAGGGCGGTCTCGCACTCATCCACCACCCCGGTAAAGACTACCTGGTCCTCATCCAGGGCCTGAAAGGTGCACCATTGCCTGGGGTCCACGGTGTTGGTGCCCTCCCAGAGACAGCGGACCTGAAAGCTGTCACAGGGCACTCCCGAGGTGTATTGAAACGTCCAGGACAGGGGAGCGGGCAGTGCCGTGGCATCCCCTTGGGCGGAAATCACATATCCGGTCACGATACCCTCACCTCATCTCCAATGTGAATGAGGTTGGGGTTTTTGATCTGGGGATTGAGCGCAATGAGATCGCTCAGTGCCATGCCGTAGCGCATGGCGATGGACCACAGAGTATCCCCCTTTACCACCTGGTAATAGACGGGGATGGCCTGAGCAGCCTGGTCCGAGCCAGAACTTTGGCTGGTCTGGGCAGTCCAGGTGCGCACCTGGCCGCTGTAATAGTTGGCCTCCTCCCAAAATTCAAAGGAGTAGCGTACATAGTCCCGCATAGGTTCCTGCTCCAGCCGCAAGGAGACAAAATAGGCGTTGGCGGTCTGCCACAGGGGGTGGATAAGCTGGCCGGGGCCGCCGGAATAAAACACGTTGGCCAACTGGCCAAACTGGGTATAGGCGTCCTCACCGATGAATTCGCCTTCTCCCTTCATCACCCGCCGGGTCCGTCCCAGATCCTGCAGATAGTAAAGACCAAAGGGCACCTTGTTTACTGCCATGATCCGTTCATAGTCGATGGAGTACACCCTGGGATTGTGGGGCCAGACGTACTCCTTGTAGCGCATGGGGGTCAAAAGCAACGCCCCATCCCTCCTTCCTCAGTACAGAGAGAAGCCCCGGTCATACCGGCGGCTGTCCCGCTGAAAGGCCCGGTCCACCGCCCGAGCGTCCTCCTGCTGCTGAGCCGCGGCCGCGGCGGCGGCCAGAGGGGACTCCCTCAGGGCGGCGGGGTCATACTGCAGCCCGGAGCTGCCCTGCCCGGAAAAGGCGCGGGAGGAGAGGCTGCCGCCGTTTTCTTGACTGCGGCCCAGGGCCTCTGCACCGGCCTGGATGTCCTCCAGGGTCCGCAGCTGCTCCAGCAGAGCGGGGGAGGAGGACTGTGCGGCAATGCCCTGGGAAAGGTCCTGGGGGTCACTGCCGTTTGATCCGGGCGTCTGCGAGTTATCCTCCCCGGCCCGCTGAAAACGGGGCAGAGCCTGCTGTTCCTCCAGAGCGGAGAAACCCGCCAGAGCATCCGATGGGTCTGCATACGCTCCGGCCTGGCTGTCCTGCGGATTTGCCTTGGCCCGGTCCTCCGGAGCCTGGGGCAGCACCAGCGAGGTGAGGTCGGGCTGCCACAGTGCGCTCCCGTCCTCTTCCAGAACATCCTCTACCTGCTCCAGCAGGTTGTCCAAATCGTTGGTCATCTCGTCTCCCCCTTCCCAAGAGCTGCAAACCGTTGGAGATCAAAGTTGGGATTTACCCCACCCTCTACTGTCCCGATGGGCCGGCCGCAGCCGGGGCACAGGCCCTGCTGGCTCTGAGCCCGGCAGCTGGGGCACAGGCGCTCCAGATCTTCCTCCCGGTCCAATACCATGTGGGTGAGACACCACAGGTAGTCCCGGTCTCGCATCTGCCGGGCCCGCGCCTCGGTGGGCAGAGCGCCAAAGGCCCGCAGCACTTTCCAGCGCAGCCGGTCAGCGCCGTCCGCGGCTACTTTTTTTTTACCTGCTCCGCCTGTTCCCGGCTCAGGGTGAGAGGCGGATTTTCCTCCCGGTTAAATTGGCTCCAGGTCCGGGCCAGGGCAGAGATCTCCTCCACCCGCAGCCCGGAGAGCACCGCCTCACCGCTGGAAAAGACGGGCTCGCCCTCCTGAGTTTCCAGTGCCCGGGCCAGCAGACAGGCGTTGGAGCACAGGGCGCGCTCACTGCTGCTGCGGCACAGGCCGTCCGCCTCCCGCCGGGCCTGGAGCACCTCCAGGGCGGACAGCAGCCGCAGGTTCATGCCGTTGTCCAGCGCTATCCGATCCCGGCCGGCTAAGATGGAAGGGCTCATCTCACGCCTCCATTTCCAGCCGCTTGGAGGCCACAATGGTCACCTTCTCCAGCACCATGTTGCCCAAGGTGCCATTCTCCTGGATGGAGGACCACTGGCAGCCGGAGTAGACAATCTTCCGGTCGGGCTTACAGATGACTAGAGAGAAGTCGGACAGGCCGTAGAAGTCGATGCCGTCCTGCACCGCCTCTTCGGTGGCGTAGAGACGGCTCAGCTCCAGCACGTGGCTGGTCTGGCCGGGAATGGTGGCTACGGGTTCCTCCTCGCCAAAGGCCTCCACCGCCCGGCTGGTCTTGTCGGAGCGGGCGGAGTAGCTCTGTACCACGGCCACCTTGGTGCCGTCTACCTCCAGGTAGATGTCGCTGCTGGTGGGAAATCCTGTAATGCTCAAATTGATCCCTCCTTAAATGACGATGTGGGCGGTCAGCCAGATCTGGTTGAGACCGTGGGTGACGGTGAAGGTAAAGTCCACCAGGCACACGGTGGGGTCGTCGGGGTGAGCGGAGACGGTGACCTGGTCGTAGTCGGTGATGATCTCCCGGCTCTTCTTGTTCTCCAGCTCCAGCACCACCTGGGTGCGAATGGCGCCCCGGCTCTGGGCGGTGTTCTTGGCCCGGCGGAACTTGCTGCGCAGGCTGTCACGCAGGGTGGGGATCACATCGTCCACAATAAGAATGGTGGACAGCTCCCGCCAGGTGGTGTCCTCCACCTCGCCGCTGGAGGTTCGGGTCGTGACGCCGCGCACCACACCTACCTGACCGCTGACGCTCTCCAGGGCGGTCACGCCGCCCCGTACCAGCAGGTCGATGTCGTTGTCGCTGTACTGCGCACTCAATCCCTTCAGGCCCAGCAGCTCCGCGCCGCCCAGAGGGATGGCGGGGTCAGACTGGGCGGCAATGGCTCCGGCTACGGCGGCCGCGGCGCTCAGTCCGTCCTGAGCGGCATCCTCACCGTCCACACTGCCGGGAGCCACCAGTACCATGCGCTCGCAGTTGAGCCCCTTGGCCCGCTCCACCAGAGCGGATACCTCCTCGCCTGCGGCGGCGCCAACCACAGCAATACGCTCCCGGCGGGCGGCGCTGGCGGACAGTACACTGTCCCGCAGGGCCTGCTGTACCGTCAGGGTCGTGCTGTCACACAGCATCACGCTGATATTTTCCAGGCCGCCCAGGGTGTCAAACGCGGCCTGGTAGCCCTCCTCGTTGGCAACCGGAACGGCTACTACGGCGGCCGCGCCGTTGAGCAGGGCAATGCGGATGAGCTCGGCCATGTCCTGCTTGCCCTCCTGGCTGCCGAAAGCGGCCACCGCCGCCTCGTAGCTGGTCACGGTGATGGGGACCCCGGCGGAAGCTGTGGAATTGATGGCCGCCAGGCCCACCGTCTTGTGTCCTCCGCTGCCCCGCACCAGGGTGGAGGCGTCATAGGAGGAGTAGACGCCGGGGCGCTCGTGAGTGGTCAAATTCATAAGGTTCTCTCCCCTCTGATCTCAAAGTCCAGGAACTCGCCCTGCTCCTGCGTGCTGCCGGACACCAGCAGGGCGGTGCAAACCAGCTGGGCCGGGCGCTTGAGCAGCCGGGCCTGCTGGTCATAATCGGTCTCGCCGCAGGAAAAGGTCCCCACGGTCAGCCCTTTGGGGCCGGGGGGCAGACAGGCCTGGGCCAGAGCGGCCCAAATCTGCTCCAGGGCAGCGGGATCGGCGCCGGGGGCGGCATACAGGTCCAGTCCAAAGGTCAGCTTTACCGTCTTGCCGTACCGTTCCTCCCAGGCCTGGGTGTCGGGATTGAGCCGCTGCCCCAGATAGCCGGAAAAGCCCGCCGGGGCGCTCTCGCACCCTCGCAGAGAGACCGCGATCACCGGAGCTTCCAACTGTGGCCGGGCTTCGGTGCTCCAGGCGGTGCGGGCAGGCAGCTGCTGGTCCCGGAGGTGCTGGCACAGCACCTCCACCGCTTGCTCCATGGGGGTGCTCATGCTCCTGCCTCCTCTCCTGTGTCTCTGGGCCGCAGAACCGCCCAGATGTGGGACACGCTGTTTCCTACATGCACCGGGTGGGCGGAGACGACGGCATAGCCTGATCCTTCAAACTCCACCCAGTCGCGGTTAGCTGTTAAGGGACGGTTGGGGTCGCCCAGATATAAAAACCGGTCCTCCCGCTGCCAGCCCAGGGGAGAGGGCAGGCTTTGAGCCTGCCCCTTCTCCCGGATGGGCTGGAGAAAGGCACGGGCGTCCACCGTACTGTTCCCCTGGTGGAGGACCACCCGCTGGCCGTACTTGGCCAGCAGGGCGGCCCAGGCTGCATCCATCATCCCGTCACCCCCTGAAAATAAAAGCCGCCGTCCCGCAGGTAGGGAGCCATCAGCCGCTGGATCTGCTCTGTAAGGCTGCCAGAACTTCCACCATTTCCGGTCTGAATGGATACATCCCCGGCGGTGAAGGATGTCACCTCCCCGCTGCCACCAGCGGCGGAAAGTCCGTCCAGAGCCATCCAGGCCGCGCACACCATAAAGGCGTCGGCGCAGCTTTCCGGCGTGACTCCGGGCCGTAGCTGGGCGGTCAGGGCCTGCTCCGCCGCGGCGCACAGGGGCTCCAGTACCTCCCGCTGGGATTCGGAAGCGCCCATGGCGATGGCTAAGGCAATGATCTGCTCGGTCATGCCTGCACCTTCAGCACGTGGGAGGCCTCCTGGAAGATCTTCGCAAAGCCGCTGATGGTGGTGATAGCCGCCCGTTCCAGCTGGCGGTCAATGAGCTTGTCGTACTCCACCATCACGTCGCTGCCCTGAATGAGCTCCAGAGCGTAGCGCTTGTCCAGGCCCACGGCAGTCTTCTCGGGCAGCACGCTGGTGCGCAGCAGGTTGGCACCCAGGGGGGTGGACAGCTTGCCGGTGCCCTGGAAGTTCAGGCCGGTGAGGGGGTTCTGGAACTCGGGGAGCTTCAGCAGCTTCACCATCACGTCGGGGCTCACCAGCAGGGTGTTCATCTCGTAGGGCTCAAACTTGGCCCAGAAGTCCACCAGATCGTCATAGGTCAGGGTGTCGGAGGCGGCGGTGGTGAACACGTCGGCGGCGTTGTCGTTGCCGTCGCCGTTGATCAGCACATCCACGCCGTCGGCCAGCAGCATCTGGGCGATGTGGGAGCCGATCTGACGCAGGGTGACGGAGAACAGGTCCAGCTTGCGGTAGCGCACCGACTCGTAGGAGGCCACCAGCATGCGGCCGCGCTTGTGCAGCTTAATGAGGTTGGCCTGCACCTTGATGGTGGTGCTGGGGATGGCGGCGCCCTCGTCTACCGCCCGCAGCTCCTTCTCCTCGCCGCCGGCCTGGGTGGCAATGGAGCGGTAGTCCATGCCGTCAAAGTTGGTGGTGGCGGCAGTGATGGAGGGGATGAGGTTGCTCTCATCCATGCCCTGACGTACGGAACGGGCGATGTACTCAGGGAAGAGGACGGCGGCGTCGGAGGTGCGGAAGAACTTCTCCACTGCGTCGCAGCCCGCGCCCTTTACCTTGATGTCAAAGCGCTTGAGCTGGCGCTGAAAGGCGTCCAGACCCTCCAGACTGGTACCCTTGTACTGCTCGGAGGGGTCCAGGCGCTCCAGCACCTGGGTAAAGGTGCTGCCTGCCTCCTGATACATGCCCTTCTCCAGCTTCAAAGTGTCATAACGATTGGCCATCGCGATCCACGCTCCTTTCTTAAATTACAGGCACACCACAGCGGTGTGGGCGGCGTCGTCCACCGAGACCACCAGGGCGGTCACGCCGGTGGAGGCGGTCTTTACCTTGCCGGTGCCGTCGGCGGCCAGAATGACCTGGCCCAGGCTCACCGAGCCGGAGATGGGCAGGGTCATAAAGCCCTTCACCTGCACACCGGCAAAACCCTTGCGGTTGGACAGGGCCAGGCCGCAGAACGCGTCGTTGTCGCTGCACGCGCCCACCTGGCCGTCGTCGGTGATCTTGACTACCTGGCCGGGGACTACGTCTTCCTTGGCCAGGAAGGTGGCGGTCACGGCGCCGATCTCTTCAAATGAAACCTGATTCATTCTTGTTCCTCCTTAAGTCATGAAGTATCTGGGTCAAATCAGAAAGGCCCCGTCCTCCTGGGACAGGGACTGGGGCTTTTGTGCATAGGGCAGCTGCAGGGGATAGCTCTTGGCCGCCTTCTGGCCATAGAGCCGCTGGAGCTGCCGCAGTTCAGGCTCTTCCAGGTGCTTGACCATGCTCTGCAAGACCTTCATCTCTGCCTGGGGGTCTGCCAGAGCCGCCAGCCGCACCACATCCTCCCGCAGCTCTTTGAGCGCCCGCACCCCCAGCTCTGCCTGGGCCTTCAGCTTGTCCACCTCTCCGGCAAAGCGGGGGTAGTCGGCCAGTAGCTCCTTGAGTGTCTCGTAGTGCTTCACGCCCATGGCCTTCACCACGCCGGCCTGGGGCTGGGCGGGCACGGCCACAAAGGAAAATTCGTAGGCGTCGGCAGGCTCCTCCAGACTGAGGTAGCACAGCTTTCCGTCATAGACCTGTCCGGGCTGGTGTCCGCAGCCTGCCCCGGCCTCCTCGCCGCAGATGGAGCATACCCGGCGCTTCACCGCGCAGCCCACGCTCACTTCCTTTTTGATGCCACCGTCGATCTCGGCAATGAGCCCCCGGTTGTCGTCGGTGCGCACCATGTAGGCCCGTGCTTTCAGCCAGCAGTAGGGGTCGCCCGCCTGGGTGACCCGCTCCGGCTCCGAAACGACCTGGGCGGAGAAGATCCGGGCGGCCTGGCTGCGGGCCGACCAGTTGTGGTCAAAAATGCCGCTCTTGCCCAGAAACAGAGGGGCCAGAGCCTCCAGTGTCTGGGCGGGGAACCGCTCATAGTCCCGATCCACCTCGTTGTCGCACAGCCGCACCGAGAAGACGTACACCTCCTGGGCGGTGAGGGGCTTTTTGCTCCAGGTATTGATGAGCGCCAGCTCCTCGGGGCTTACCCCCTCGGCCTCCTGTAAGGCCAGGGCGGTTTTGGTAATGTTCAACTTGCTTCCCTCCCAATCTCTTCGGCCTGGGCGTGGAGCAGCTGTGCCCGGGCCTCCTCTACGATGTCCTGGAGGTTGATGTCCTCCCACTCAATGCTCACCTGGTCGTCATAGCCGCCCAGGCGCAGCCACAGCCGGCAGATTCGTCGGAGCATGGGCTCCAGGCTGCGGCGAATGGCGGTGATCTCGCTGGTGAGCAGGTCAGCCTGCTGGGCGCTCATGCGCTCGGTGGACGACCAGGACAGCCCCAGCAGGAAGGGGGGGATGCCCGTCTTGGCCACCAGCTGCTCCAGAATCTGACGTACCGGGACCTCGCTGTCCAAGATCTGGTTGTCCGCCCCAATGACCTTGATGTCCACATCACCCACTGCCACAAAGTCTCGCACCGCACCCTGGCGGGAGGACTGCATGGCCTGGGACCACTGACTGGCCACCTGTTCGCCACGTTCCTGGGCGGAGAGGGGGCTGTTCTCGTCAGGTTTGCACACTACGGCAAAGCGCAGGTTGCCCACCCGCTCCCAGTTCTGGCCCAGAGCCTGGTAGATTTTCAGCAGTACCCCAGTGAGAAAAGGCATGGAGCGCAGCATGGATACGCCGTAGGGATGCTCCGCCTCCGGCTGGAAGGGAGTGAAGAGCAGCAGCTGCTGCCAGGGCAGCTCCTTAGGCTCACCCCCGTTTTCCCGCACGCACAGGCGAAAGTCCAGAGGGGAGTCTCCCTCCCGAATCTCCACCAGGGCGGGGTCGGCGCACAGCACAGCGGCAATGGATTTTCCCTGGGGGTCCAGCACCATCTCGCCCACGCCCTGGCCGCAGGTGATCATGCAGTCCAGGTATTGGTCCAAAAAGGACTGGATGCCCTGCTGACCCCGGCCGGTGTCCACGGTGGCCAAGAAACGGCTAAGTCCCTGCTGAGCCCGGGGATCCCCGCAGCGGATCTGTACCCCGCCGCACAGCCGCACCAGCTTCCAGATGGCTGCGTCCAGGATGGGCACTGCCTCTCGGATGGAGCGGTAGAGGGCGATCTCTCCGCTGCGCAAAGGCACGTACTGATCCAGTATCCCGAAGGGGTGGTGTTCCCAATCCCGCAGCTGGACCTGAGGTGGTTTCCCTGTTGGCTTTTTCTTCTCAAACCATTTCAAGTATCTTCCTCCTTTTCAAGACATTCCCGGTTGTATTGCTGGGACCTGTCCCATAAACTGGGGTAGGCTAAAATCTAGTCCGCTCCACGCTTCCCGCGAAAAAACCGCCGGAATTTCCGGCGGCAATGGTAGAAGCGAAGTATCGAATGTCATCCATAGCGTGGTCATGTTCTTTTACCACCCGGTCGCCGCCGCTGCCGCTGGTGTCCCAGCGGTACAGGCCGAACTCCCGGATGGCGTCCCGGCAGGGGGAGCAGATGACTAGCTTTCCCTCTTTCAGGAGCCGGGCGGTGAGCCGAATGCCGGAGAGTACATCGTTGTGAGCTTTCCGCACCGGCAGTCCACGCCGCCGCAGTACCTCAATGAAGCTGGCGGCGGAGGGGTCTACTACCACCGCGCCCAGAGGACGGCCCCTGACCAGGGCCTCCAGGTCGTCGGCGTACTCCTGGTCGGTCTTTTGCCTGCGCGCCTGGCGGGAGTTGTAGTAGTACTCCTCCAGCCGGTACCACACCCCGTTTTTCCTCCCCCAAAGTCCCATGGAGGTGGGGTTCACCGTTCCATAGTCGCAGGAGACGTAGAAGGGGCCGCTTACATCCTGGGGGGGTTCCCGCACCAGGTCCTGAGAGAAGAAGTCGTACACCAGACCCTCTGCGTTTACCCACTCTCCCAGCACGAACCGGCGGTAGAAGGCTCCCTGGAACATGGTCCGGTAGCGCTCCAGCATAGCGGGGGAGAGGCTGGGGTTGTCCGTCATGGCAAAGGACAGGCGCAGTGCCTTCTTTTCCTCCGCTTTTTGGATCCACTCCTGGTAAAACCAGTGGGCGGGGCTCTCCGGGTTGCAGGAGAACCACAGTCGGCTTCCCTCCACCGAGCACCGGGCGCACACCTGCTCTACAAAGGAGCGGGGCATCAGGGCCACCTCATCCAGCAGTGCCCCGGCCAGGGTAATGCCCTGTACCAGGGCGGCGGAGCGCTCATCCAGGCCGCCGAACAGATAGAAGGTGTTGCTGCGGTGGCCCATAGTGACGGTGAGCTGATTGCGGGAGGCGCGCTCCCGGCAGGAAAAACCAAGCTGTCTTAAGATAGGCAGCAGGTCGCTGAGGAGATTGCGCCGCACCGAGGGAATGGACTTGCCGCACAGGGCAAAGGTTTTGTCCTGATAGCAGCTCATGGTCCAGCAGAAAAAGGAAAGACCGGTGCACAGAGTCTTGCCGCTGCGCACGGCACCGTCGCAGATAATAGCCTGGCAGTTCCGAAAGGGAGAGCTGGGCCGCCACCAGGTGAGCACCCGCCGCTGTTTTTTGGAGAAGATGAGAGATTTCATTCCTCCTCATCCTCCATACGCCGGAAAAGGGAATCCAGCTGCTCCTCTCCGCTGGGACCGCTCAGCTCCAGCAGCCGCTCCAGGGCCTTCATCCGGTCGGCGAATTTCAGCTCCACCGTTCCGGCGCCGCTGCGCCGAAATTCGATCAGGGCGGACAGGTCCAGCTTTCCGATGGCCTCCCGTTCTTCCTCGGGCAGGTAGGCCAGCTTCACCGCGTCGTTCACCCTCGCGCAGGCCAGGGCGCGCATCTGCTCCAGCAGCTGCTTCCGATCCAGCGGTTTCTTGTTTCGTTTCACCACATCCCTCCTCTACCCCAGGGGGGAAGGAGCAAAAAGTTGTACACTTCACGTCACATATGAAAAAACTGAAAAATTTACCGCCATGCTCTGCGGTATAGAAGCCTCTCCGTTGTCACATCCTGTCATCGCATACCACTTGAAACACAGATAGGGAGGCACAGCGATATGAAACGAATCGGTTCCCTGGTGCTGGCGGTGCTTTTGCTCACCGGCACGGCGTCGGCCCAGGAGGCCGCCGCCCAGTCTCCGTTGGAACTGAGCGCGCCGTCAGCGGTGCTTATGGAGAAGGAGACCGGGACGATCCTATATGAGAAAGAGGCCAAACGGCAGATGGAGCCGGCCAGCGTCACCAAGGTGATGACTTTGCTGCTCATCATGGAGGCACTGGACAGCGGCCGCATCAACCGAGAGGACGTGGTCACCGTCTCTGCCCGGGCCTCGGGCATGGGAGGCTCCCAGGTCTATCTGAAGGAAGGCGAGCAGATGACGGTGGGAGAGCTCATCAAGTGCATCACCGTGGTCTCAGGCAATGACGCCACCGTGGCTATGGCGGAGTATCTGGCGGGCAGTGAGAGCGCCTTTGTCCAGCAGATGAACCAGCGGGCCCAGAAGCTGGGTATGGAGGACACTAACTTTGTCAACTGTACCGGCCTGCCCGCATCCGGCCACGTGACCACGGCCTACGATATTGCCCTCATGTCCCGGGAGCTCATTCTCAACCATCCGGGCATCCGGGAGTACACCACCATCTGGATGGACTCCATCCGGGACGGGGCCTTCGGCCTGACCAACACCAACCGCTTGGTGCGGTTTTATGAGGGCGCTACCGGTTTGAAGACCGGCTCCACCGACTCGGCCCTGTACTGTATGTCGGCTACCGCGGAGCGGGACGGCATGGAGCTTATCGCCGTTGTGATGGCCGCTCCCACCGCGGCAGACCGCTTTGAGGACGCCAAAGCCATGCTGGATTACGGCTTTGGGGCGTATACACTTATGCAGGTGTATCCAGAAAGTCCCCTGGCCCCCATTCCGGTGCTGCTGGGCACGGTGGGGCAGATCCAGCCTGAGTTGGAGCGGGAGTGCCGGGTGCTGGTGCGCAAGGGAGAAGAGGGAAGCGTTACCACCAAGCTGACCTTGGCCCAGGACCTGGAGGCCCCGGTGGAAGCGGGGCAGAAGGTGGGTGAACTGGAAATTTTGGTCAACGGAGAGACACGGGATACCCTGGCCATAATTTCCAGACAAGAGGTGCAGCGGCTGACCACTGGCGGGATTTTTCAGCGGATGCTGCGCGGTCTGCTGATGGCAGAACAACGATAAAAAACCCCCTGGGGCGGAAGGTTTTTGGGCCTTTCGCCCCAGGGAAACAGGGGTGGGAACAAAATTCCAATTAACACCCTTTTGACTTGACGGTGTACAGACAGTGTTGTATAATTTATATAAATATCGGGGGTTCCGATTTAGAGAGGTTGTCGTTTTCGTTGGGAAAATAGCGAAAAAGACGAGATTGAGGTGATTACTATGGTCAAATATGATACAAAACTATCAGATTATGACCTGTTTTTGGAGCTGGAGGCCTTCTCAGAAGGCCGCAGCTGCCACGCGTGGAGATGCTTCGGCTCCCACCCGGGGCAAAAGGACGGCCAGGACGGATATGTGTTCCGTGTCTGGGCGCCCAATGCCAAGCAGGTTTGCGTCTTTGGTGATTTCAACGGATGGGATGAGAATGCAGCTCCGCTGGAAAAACTGGAAGGCGGAATCTGGCAGGGTTTTGTTCCTGGCTTAAAGCGTTTTGATACATATAAGTACGCGGTACACGGTGCCGACGGCAAGGTGGTGGCCAAGGCTGACCCCTATGCGTTCCACGCCGAGACCCGCCCGGGCAATGCCTCCAAGATCTATGATCTGGAGGAGTATCCCTGGGGCGATCAGGGCTGGCTGGACCACCGGGCGAAAAACGCTCCTTACCGCCGTCCCATGAATATTTATGAATGCCACCTGGGCTCCTGGCGGCGCACCGGGGAGGGGGAGTTCCTCTCCTACCGGGATACTGCCCAGTATCTGGTGCCCTATGTGAAAGAGATGGGCTACACCCATGTGGAGTTGCTCCCCGTGATGGAGCACCCCCTGGATGCCTCCTGGGGCTATCAGGTCACCGGCTACTTTGCCGCCACCAGCCGCTTCGGTACCCCTGATGATTTGAAGTACCTCATTGACCAGCTGCATCAGGCTGGCGTGGGTGTCATCCTGGACTGGGTGCCCGCCCACTTCCCCCGGGACGCCTTTGGCCTGTACCACTTTGACGGCGGCCCCACCTATGAGTACGCCGACGCCCGTAAGGGCGAGCACCCCGACTGGGGCACCCAGGTCTTTGATTTGGGCCGCAGTGAGGTGCGTTCCTTCCTGTTCTCCAACGCCATGTTCTGGCTGGAGGAGTACCACGCCGACGGCCTGCGGGTGGACGCGGTGTCCTCCATGCTCTATCTGGACTATGGCCGGCAGGACGGGGCCTGGATGCCCAACATCCACGGCGGCAAGGAGAACCTGGAGGCCATCGAGTTCTTCCAGAAGCTGAATACCGCCATTTTTGCCGCCCATCCCGATGTGCTGATGATCGCCGAGGAGTCCACTGCCTGGCCCAAGGTGACCCATCCGGTGAGCGACGGCGGCCTGGGCTTCAACTTCAAGTGGAACATGGGCTGGATGAACGACATCTGCCACTACATCAAGCTGGACCCCTACTTCCGGCAGTTTAATCATCGGGATATCACCTTCTCCCTGATGTACGCCTTCTCGGAAAACTACATTCTGCCTCTGTCTCATGACGAAGTGGTCCATATGAAGGGCTCCTTCCTGGGCAAGATGCCTGGGGACAACGCGGAGAAATTCGCCGGTGTTCGGGCCTTCTATACCTACATGCTCACTCACCCCGGCAAGAAGCTCACCATTATGGGTACCGAGCTGGGTCAGTGGAACGAGTGGCACTATGAGTATTCGCTGGACTGGCACCTGCTCCAGTATGAGCCCCACCGCCAGATCCACCAGTTCTTCAAGGCGGCCAACGCCATGTACCTGGAACAGACCGCGCTTTGGGAGCAGGATGACTCCTGGCAGGGCTTCCAGTGGCTGTGTGCCGACGACAACACCGCCAATACTGTGGCCTTCCTGCGCTGGGATCGGGAAGGAAGACCCCTGGTGGTGGTGGCAAACTTCTCTCCCATCCATCGAAAGGGTTATCAGGTAGGTCTGCCCTTCCCGGGCACCTGGGCGCCGGTGTTCAACACCGATGCCGAGGAGTTCGGCGGCGCGGGCCTGGGCGACACCGCCCCCATCAAGAGTGTGGACATCCCATGCCACGATCAGGAGCAGTCCATGACCATTGATCTGCCGCCCATGTCGGTGATGATCTATCGCTGCACTCGCCGCGCTCCCGTGCGCAAGAAGAAGGACAGCGAGAAGGCGGGAGAGAAGAAAACTTCGGGAAAGGTTAAGAAGCCGGAAGGCGCAAAGGACGCGGGGACCGCCGCCAAAAAGACCCAGGCGATCAAGACCGTGAAAAAGAAAGACGATCAGGCGTAAGCCTCTCGCCTGCGCTTCTTTCGCAGAAGGCGGACCTTTAAAATATAACAGAGGTGAATGAGAGTATGAAAAAAGAAGTCGTGGCCATGCTTTTGGCTGGCGGTCAGGGCAGCCGTCTGTATGCCCTTACCAGCCATGTGGCCAAGCCTGCCGTCCCTTTTGGCGGCAAGTACCGCATCATCGATTTTCCCCTGTCTAACTGCGTCAATTCCGGTATTGATACCGTTGGCGTGCTGACCCAGTACCGTCCTCTGGAGCTCAACAGCTACATTGGCTCCGGTCAGCCCTGGGACCTGGACCGGTCCGACGGCGGCGTGCACATCCTGCCCCCTTACATGCGTGAGGGCGACCAGGGCACCTGGTATAAGGGCACGGCCAACGCCATCTATCAGAATATCGGATTCCTGGATATGTATGATCCCGAGTATGTGGTCATCCTCTCCGGCGACCATATCTATAAGATGGACTACTCCGACATGGTGTACTTCCACAAGAAGACCCAGGCGGCCTGTACCATCTCCGTGCTGGAGGTCACCCTGGAAGAGGCCACCCGCTTTGGCATCATGAACGTGGACGAGAACGATCAGGTCTACGAGTTTGAGGAAAAGCCCAAGCATCCCAAGAGCACTCTGGCCTCCATGGGCATCTATGTGTTCACCTGGAAGAAGCTGCGTCAGTACCTCATCGATGACGAGGCTGATCCCAACTCCTCCAACGACTTTGGTAAGAACATCATCCCCAACATGCTCGCCGCCGGCGAGAAGCTGATGACCTACCGCTTCCATGGCTACTGGAAGGACGTGGGCACCATCAACTCCCTGTGGGATGCCAACATGGATATGCTGGCCATCAACAGCGGCATCAGCATGTACGACAACAGCTGGCCCATCTATGCCCGTACTCCCGTTAAGCCTCCCCATGTCACCGGTCCTAACGCTCAGGTATCCCACTCTCTGGTCACCGGCGGCTGCCGCGTGGACGGCGTGGTGGAGAACTCGGTGCTCTTCAATTCCGTCACCGTGGAGGAGGGAGCCGATATCCAGTACTCCATCCTGATGCCCGGCGCCGTGGTCAAGAAGGGCGCTGTGGTGTCCTATGCCATCGTGGCTGAGGGCGCGGTCATTGAGGAGGAGGCCACCGTGGGCGCGCCGCCCTCGGACGACCCCGATTGGGGCATTGCCGTGGTGGCCGGTGGAGTCACCGTTGGCCCCAAGGCCGTGATCAAACCCAGCGCTATGATTCGTGAAGATGTGAAAGGAGGTGAGCAGGCGTGAACGATCTGCACGGAATTGTCTTCGCTTGCCGCTCTGATGCCAATCTGGGGGAGCTGACCCGTCCCCGCAACACCTGCTCCCTGCCCTTCGGCGGCCGTTACCGCCTGATTGATTTCATGCTCTCCAACTACGTCAACGCCGGTATCCCCGACGTGGGCATTATCGTTCACCAGAGCTATCAGTCCCTGCTGGACCACGTGGGTTCCGGTAAGGATTGGGACCTGAGCCGCAAGCACGGCGGCCTGCGTATCCTGCCTCCCTTCGGCTATGCTGAGCGGGGCGGCGAGTATAAGGGCAACATGGACGCCCTGGCCGGTGTGGCTGACTACCTGGAGAATATCCGCCAGGATTACGTGATCCTGGCCTGGGGCGACATGGCGGTGAACCTGCCTGTGGCCGAGGTCTTCCAGCAGCACCTGGATTCCGGTGCCGATGTGACCATGGTCTGCACCCCCACCCTGAAGGGCGCTCCCCGCTTCTCCGAGTACGTGGAAGTGGACGAGACCGGCCGTGTCACCGACCTGTCGGTTCACCCTGTGGCCGCCGACAAGACTCTGGAGAGCCTGGAGGTCTACATCCTCTCCAAGAAGCTGCTCATGGATATGGTGGACTACTGCGCCGCCCATGACATCTACAATTTCAGCCGCGGTGTGCTCCAGCCCCGCCTGAAGACCCTGAAGCTCATGTCCTATGTGCATAAGGGTTATGTGGCCCGCTTCCAGTCGGTGAGCGGCTACTTTGAGCGCTCCATGGATCTGCTGGATCCCGAGGTGCGGGATGAGCTGTTCAACCCCGCCCGTCCCATCCGGACCAAGGACCGCTCCAACCCCTCTACTTACTATGGCCCCGAGGCCAAGTCCAACCACTCTCTGGTGGCCGACGGCTGCCGCATTGAGGGTGAGGTAGAGAATTCCATCATCTTCCGCGGCGTGACCATTGAAAAGGGCGCCCGGGTGTCCAACAGCGTGCTGATGCAGGGTACCGTGGTTAAGAGCGGCGCCTCGCTGGCTTACGTCATCGCGGACAAAAACGTTACCGTCAATCAGGACCGCATGCTGATGGGCCACTTTACCTATCCTCTGGCCATCGCGAAGGAATCGGTCGTGTAAGCTGAGTAAAACTCCATCACGCCGGGGGCCGGGCGGAGTACCGCCCGGCTTTCCGGGGATGGAGTTTGCTTGTTCTTAATATCTGGAACTGGGAAAGGGGAACTGATATGAAAATTTTGTTTGCCTCCTCCGAGGTGGCCCCGTTTATTAAAACCGGCGGCCTGGCCGATGTGGCCGGCTCTCTGCCCAAGGCTCTGGCCCAGGCGGGTCATGAGGTCAAGGTGATTCTCCCCCTGTACGAGGGCATCGGCGGCGAGTGGCGCAGCCAGATGACCTTCCTGAAGTATTTCAACGTCACCCTGTCCTGGCGGCAGGTTTACTGCGGCGTGTTCTCTCTGGAGCGCGACGGCGTGACCTACTGGTTCGTGGACAACGAGTATTATTTCAAGCGCTGGCAGCTCTATGGTCACTTCGATGACTGTGAGCGCTTCGCTTACTTCTCCCGGGCCGTCATCGAGACTCCCGGCCAGCTGGACTTCTGGCCCGACGTGATCCACTGCAACGACTGGCAGACCGCTCTTGTGCCCATCTATCTGCTGGAGGAGAAGTACCGTATTCCTCAGCTGGGCCGGGCCAAGAGCGTGTTCACCATCCACAACATCGAGTATCAGGGCCGCTACGGCGACCAGGTGCTGGAGGATGTCATCGGTCTGGACAAGAGCTACTTCAATGAGGGTATGCTGGCCTACCACGACGACGTGAACCTGATGAAGGGTGCCATCATGGCCTCTAACTTCGTCACTACCGTCTCTCCCACCTACGCCAATGAGCTGAAGATCCCCTTCTATGCCCACGGCATGGACGGTGTCATCAACCAGCAGAGCGGCAAGGTCCAGGGTATCCTCAACGGCATCGACATGGACCTGTACAACCCCGCCACCAACCCCGGTCTGGCCTCCAACTTTACCGCGGATGATCCCGTGGAGGGCAAGCTGGCCTGCAAGCTGGCTCTGCAGCGTGCAGTGGGCCTGCAGGAGAACGCAGATGTGCCTATCATTGCCTGTATCTCCCGTCTGGTGGGCCACAAGGGCTTCTCCCTGGTCACCGACGTGCTCCACCAGATCATGGGCATGAACGTGCAGATGGTGGTGCTGGGCACCGGCGACTGGCAGTTTGAGGAGGCCTTCCGCAATGCCCAGCAGCAGTATCCCGGCCGTTTCTCCGCGCAGATCACCTATTCCGGACCTCTGTCCACCATGATCTACGCCGGCGCGGATCTGTTCCTCATGCCCTCGGTGAGCGAGCCCTGCGGCCTGAGCCAGATGATCGCCATGCGCTACGGCACTGTGCCCATCGTCCGGGAGACCGGCGGCCTGAAGGATACCGTGTTCCCCTATAACAAGTTCACCGGCGAGGGCCGCGGCTTTACCTTCACCGATATCAACGCCAATGACATGCTCTGGGTCATTCGCGAGGCCGTGGACCTCTATTACAACAATAAGGAAGCCTGGCGCGGCCTTCAGAAGGAAGGCATGACCGCCGACTTCAGCTGGGATCATTCGGCCCAGCAGTATCTGGATATTTATCAGCGCATCCAAGGTTAAGCAAGCAATTTGGTCAGCCGGGCGGACAGAAATGTCCGCCCGGCTTTTTGCCTGCATGCAGGAAAAAACACCGGTTTTCCACCGAATTTTGCACAAGCAAAATCACCGTTTCCAAGGCGGCAAACCCTTCTCCCATAAGCATTTCCGCCAAACTTTTCGGAATCGCTGGCATTTTTAGGCAAGGAGCGCTCTGCGCATTTGACGTGGGTACTGGAGTATGGTAAAATATGTCCCGTGCCACACCTGCGGCAGGAAAAATGCTATTAAGAATTTTGATACGGGAGGCAACATCATGGCTGAATATACTAAGGCCCAGCTTACCGAACTGATTATCGGGAAACTTCACCGCAATTTTGGACGGGACGTAGAAGACGCCACCCCTAACCATATGTTTAAGGCCTGTGCTCTGGTGCTGCGGGACATCATGTCCGGCCACCAGATGAATACCAGCAACCAGGTGTGGGAGGGCCAGGAGCGCCAGGTCCACTACCTGTCCCTGGAGTTCCTGATGGGCCGCTCTCTGGAGAAGAACGCCTACAACCTGGGCATTCTGGATACGCTGAAGGAGGCTCTGGAGGGGCTTGGCTTCTCTGTCTCTGATCTGTTTGAGATCGAGCCCGATGCCGGTCTGGGCAACGGCGGCCTGGGCCGTCTGGCTGCCTGCTACCTGGACTCCATGACCACCCTGGAGATCCCCGCCACCGGCTATTCCATCTGCTATGAGCTGGGTATCTTCAAGCAGAAGATCGTGGACGGCAAGCAGGTGGAGCAGGCCGACAACTGGCTGGGCCTGGGCGATGCCTGGCTCATCCCCAAGATGGATGAGACCGAGGAGGTCCGGTTCGGCGGCAAGATCGTGGACCACTGGGATGACAAGGGCCATAACCACCCCGAGCATGTGGGCTACACCACCGTGCTGGCCATTCCCCGCGATATGGAGATCGCCGGCTACAAGACCAACCACACCAACGTGCTGCGCCTGTGGGACGCCAAGAGCCCGGTGCCCGTGGATATGTCCCTGTACTCCCGCGGCGAGTATCTGAAGGCGGTAGAGCAGCAGGCCATGGCCGAGGTTATTGCCAAGGTGCTGTATCCTGACGACAACCACTACGAGGGCAAGTCTCTGCGTCTGAAGCAGCAGTACTTCTTCGTTTCCGCCACCGTACAGTCCATCGTGCGCAAGCACCGTGCCCAGTACGGCACTCTGCGTAACTTCCATGAGAAGCACGTCATCCAGATCAACGACACCCATCCCACTCTGGTCATCCCCGAGCTCATGCGCATTCTGCTGGACGTGGAGGGCTACAGCTGGGACGAGGCCTGGAATATTGTCACTCACACCGTGGCCTACACCAACCACACCGTGCTGGCCGAGGCTCTGGAGCGCTGGCCTCAGGGACTCATCGAGACCCTGCTGCCCCGTATCTGGCAGATCCTCAAGGAGATCGCTGCCCGCTATCAGCGTCAGCTTGAGCAGCACTTCGGTGGCGACATGAACAAGGTCTCCAAGATGGCTATCATCTGGAACGGCGAGGTCCGCATGGCCAACCTGTGCATCTGCGCCTGCTATGCCGTCAACGGCGTGTCCGCACTGCACTCTGAGATCCTGAAGAAGGACGTGTTCCACGACGCGTACACCATGCATCCCGAGCAGTTCAAGAACGTAACCAACGGCATCGACCACCGCCGCTGGCTGTCCCAGATCAACCCCAAGCTGGATGCTCTGGTGCGCGAGTGCACCGGCGGCGATGACTATCTCCTCCACCCCGACGCGATCCTGGGCCTGGAGAAGTACAAGAACGACAAGGCCGTACTGGAGCGCCTGGAGGCCATCAAGAAGGAGAATAAGCGCCGCTTTGCCTCCTATCTGGCCCGGGAGAGCGGTGTCATGCTCAATACTGACGCCATCTTCGATGTTCAGGTCAAGCGTCTGCATGAGTATAAGCGTCAGCTGCTGAACGTGCTGCACATCGTACACCTCTATAATCAGCTGCGGGATAACCCCAACATGGAGTTTACTCCCCAGACCTTCCTGTTTGGCGCCAAGGCGGCTCCCGGCTACCATGTTGCCAAGCGGATCATCCAGCTCATCAACTCCCTGTCCGCTCAGATCAACGCCGATCCCATCTGCAAGGATAAGCTGCAGGTGGTCTTCCTGGAGAACTACCGCGTCTCCCTGGCTGAGAAGCTGATGCCCGCCAGCGAGCTGTCTGAGCAGATCTCTACCGCCGGCAAGGAGGCCAGCGGTACCGGCAACATGAAGTTCATGATGAACGGCGCGCTGACCATCGGCACCCTGGACGGCGCCAACGTGGAGATGCGCCAGAAGCTGGGCGACGAGAACATCTTCCTGTTCGGTCTCACCGCCGACCAGGTGACCTCCATGAAGGCCAATGGCTATCATCCTCAGGACTACTACCACCAGAACGGCGACCTGAAGCGGGTCATCGACCAGATCTCCGCCGGTTTTGCCGACAAGGAGTCCTATGCCGATCTGATGGACCGTCTGCTGCGCAGCGCCGGAGGCAGCCCCGCCGACGACTATATGCTGCTGGCTGACTTCGACAGCTATCGTCAGGCCCACTGCCGTGCTCTGGAGACCTACGCTGACCAGCAGCGCTGGAATCAGATGTCCCTCATCAACATCGCGCGCTCCGGCATCTTTGCCGCCGACCGCTCTATCCGCGACTATGCCCGGGATATCTGGCACGTGCCCACCCGTGACTGATTCATTTCCCATCGATAAAAATAAGGTCCGCTTTTGCGGACCTTATTTTTTGTCTGCTCTTGCCAAAATGGGGGAAATGCACTACAATAAAGTAGAAAAGAAGCGGACTGCCAGCTAGAAATAGCTGTCAGAATAGAATCATTTGCAGGAGGAAAAGGTTATGGTTTCCATTGCTTCCGATCATGGCGGCTATCGCCTGAAAGAACATATCAAAGCGTATTTGACGGCCAAGGGCATCAGCGTGCTGGACTGCGGCTGTGACAGCTTGGACAGCTGTGACTATCCCATTTTCGGAAAGGCAGCGGCCCAGGCGGTGGCTGACGGCCGCTGCGAAAAGGGTATTGTGATTTGCACTACCGGCATCGGCATCTCCATCTGTGCCAATAAGGTCAAGGGAATCCGCTGCGGCTTGTGCAGCGATCCTTTATCGGCTGAATTAACGCGCAAGCATAACAATGCCAACATGCTGGCCATGGGTGCGGGGATCATTGGCCCCAATATGGCTGAGCGCATCGTGGATGTGTTCCTCTCCACTGAATTTGAGGGAGGCCGCCACGCTCGCCGGGTTGGCCTGATGATGGATATCGAAAACGAGCAGTAACATAAAAAATCCTGGCGACCTTGGTCGCCAGGATTTTTTTATGTTAGGGAAATCGCAATTGTTGGAGAGTTAGGACCAGTCGTAGGTGACGGTAAACTCCTTAGAACCGCCGTCCTCAAAGGTGACGGTCACAGTGATCTCCATGCTGTCGCCGCTGGTGCAGCTGGCCAGAGTATCGTCCTTAGTAAAGGTCAGCTCCAGGTTGGGGTCAGAGTAGGAGACAGTAGCCTCGGTGTCGGTGCCCACAGCGGACTCGGCATAGGTGCCAGTGCCGGTGGCCTTGACGGAGGAGATCTTAGAGGAGATATCCAGACCAGCGGGATCGATGGTCAGCTTCACACCGGCAGCAGCCAGGCCGCTGGAGGAAGTGGCATCTTTCACGGTCACTGTGGCGCTGAGGTAAACAGCGGTCAGGGGGATGTTGCCCTGCGCGTTGGCAAATCCGTCGCCGGCGGCGTACAGGTTGCCCTCGCCGTCAGACCAACCCAGGAACTGGTGGCTGCCGTAGGTGGGCTCAGTGCCGCTGATGGTAAAGTCCTTGCCCTGAACGGCAGTAGCCTCCTGGGGAGCGCCGGAACCGGAGCCGGCGGAGTAGGTCACCTTGTAGTTGGCGGGAGCCACGTTGCCGGAAACCTCCTGGATAAACACGGCCTTCACAGCGCCGTCCTTCAGGATGACGGTGGCCAGGTCGTTGGCGTCGGTCTTGATGCCGTTGATGGTGCCCACGGTCAGGTCCTTGCCGTCGTACTTCACAACCAGAGCGTTATCCTGGAAGCTGTAGTAGCTGAAGCCCTGATTCTCGTTACCAAAGCCGACCACGCCGTTCTCCACGCGCTTGGTGCCATCGTTGACGGAAGCGATCTCGCTGGTGTACAGGTTGACCTTGGTGACCAGGCCATTGGCGTCCATGGAGTAGCTCTTCACGGAGAAGATGCCCTCAGCCTTCAGGGTGGAGGCAGCAGCAGAGCTCTTCTTCACATCCAGAGTGGTGACCTTGCCGTCGACCACAGCGTCAAAGGTGTAGTACTCGCCGCGGTTGTCCTTGTTCTCGGCGGCGGAAGCATCGCCCACCACGAAGGTCACCTGCTCGGCGGTGTTGCTCTCCAGCACGGCGGACTCAATGTAAACCACCTTGGCCATGTTGGAGGAGCTCTTAAAGACGACAGTCTTGGTGGTGCTGTTGTCGTCGCTGATGTTGGGTACGTTCTGGATACCGGTGTAGATCACGTAGTCGTCGCCGTCCTTGACCTGGAAGATGGTCTGGCTGTTAGCGTAGACAGTGGCGCCGTTGATAGTCATAGCGGCCTTACCGGTCTCGATGTTCAGGTTGTTGTCGGAAGAAGCGGCAGCGCTGCTCTTGTCAGCCAGAGTATAGACGTTGTCGCTGTCCTTGGTGTAGGCAACAATGTGCTTGTCCAGAGAAGAAGCGGAAGACTCGGTCTCCACCTCAATCACCTTGCCGTCGGTGAGCAGCAGCTTGGCGTAGTGGGTGGTGGTACCAAACTTGGTGTCATCCTGATAGCCCACCACGAAGGCGTAGTCGCTGGAGGACTCAGCCTCGCCGATGGCGATCACGTAGCCCTGAGCGTCCAGATAGAACACTACGTCCTTATCCACGGAGCCAGTGGTGATGTAATCGCTGGTCTTAAACTGAGCAGAATACTTATAGGTCTGGCCATCCACCACGAAGCTCTCGTTGGCGGTGACCTTGGTCACCTCTCCGGAGACCTTGCGGGCGGCAGTCATGGACTCGATCTCAGAGGTCTTCTTGCTGTAGGTGAAGAGGACCACGTCGTCCACGTCATAGCCGGTAGCCTCAAACTTCTTGCCGTCGGCCACAGGAGTCTGGGACAGATCGGAGACGATCACATATGGCTCCTCGTCCTCATCCACGTCGTCCTGACCCATCACAGAGGAGATCTGGCCGGCGTAAGTGTTTACGATGGAGACGACCACAGAACCCTTCTCGCTGGAGGAGACATACTCCTTGGTGACAAAGATCTCCATCACGGTGCCGTTGCCGGTACCCAGCAGAGCGTTGTCGTTGCTCTTGGACACATTGCTCTGGGAGAAGGTGCTGCCGGTGGTGCCGTCCAGGTTGATGGTCCAGGTGTACTTGTTGGAGTCAGCCAGGGTCTCACCCACGGTGTTGAACAGCTCCTTGCCGGTGACCTCGCCGTTCAGGACGTAGTCGGCCTCGTCGGCGGCAACCACGACCTGCTCACCCTTGTAGTTCCAGGTGCGGGCGGGACGGGCAAAGGCATCGGAGGTAACGGCGGTGTCGATCTTCAGGCTGCCGTCGAAGAGCTTCTCGCCCAGCTGAACGGCATACTTGCCATCGTCCAGCACCTTGTCGGCCATAGCCTTGGCGTAGTCGGCGGAGCTGGTGATGTCCTTGTACTCCACATCGCCAGTGATGGTAATGTCGCCCACAATGATGGTAGAGCCGTTCTTGGTGGGCTGAACCATGGTGGCCTCCAGGGTGTTCAGAGCCAGCTGAGCCACATTGTTGCGGGACAGGGCGTCGTTGGCGCCGGTGTTGATGTCCTTAAACAGGTCAATGGAAGAGGCCTGCTTAATGGTGGCGATCTGCCAGTCGCTGCCGAAGTCGGAGCCGTACTGGAAGTAGCCCAGAGCTTTCATCATCATCAGGCTGGCCTGCACGGCGGTAACAGGATCGTTGGAGCCGTAGGTGGTGGCGCTGGTACCGCTGGTCACGCCGGCGGCGTAGCAGGCGGCCACATAGGGACGGGCCCACTCAGGCACATCGGTGAAGGGGATGGAAGCGTTCTTGAAGTCCTCCACCTTCAGACCCAGCAGATTGGACATTACAACGGCCATCTCGGCGCGGGTGACCTGCTTGTCGGGATTGAAGTTTCCATTCTGATCGCCGACCATCACGCCAACGGCCTGCATCACGGCAATGGCCTCCTGGTGGTGGTTGGATGATACGTCAGCATAGCTTGCGGCGCCGGCGCCCGCGACCATCATGCTGGAGAGCATAGTGGCGGAGAGAGCCAGGCTCAGAGTCCGCTTTAGGTTTCTCATTAAGAGTTCCTCCTTACAAAATTTGGTCAAAGAAAGTTGGCTACCAAGTACAGGAAATGCATAACGACCCTTGCTTTTTGAAATTTGTTGTACAATTTGATATATATAATAAAAATTGAGCGAAAACAATAAAAAATAATTGAAGTGGTAGACTTTTGGTAGACGGAGTAAATGGAAGAACCAAGAAAATGACTGGAAACTGTTGCGGCCCAAGGGTTTCCAGATGACCTGTGGTAGACATTTGGTAGACTTGCGATAGACCAGAGCATAAAAAATCCCGCCTGCAAAAGAGCATGGCGGGACGTAATTACCAATATTTGTATAAGATTATGCACTTGCAGACGCATTCCTGCCATAGGTGAACACTACTTTTTAAGGAGGAACCTCTATGGCGAGCAATTACACAGAAAACTACGGACTGTGCCAGTGGGAGGCCACAGATCAAGTACTGAGGGAGGAGTTTAATCAGGACAATGCGAAGATCGATGAAACGCTGAAAGCTCTGGCAGACAAGAATACTGCCCTGGACGGGGCTATTGCAGCGGTGGCAGCTGCGGCAGGAAACTGCCAAATGGAACTGTTTACTTACACAGGTACAGGAACTTATGGTGAAGGCAAAGCAAAAAAGATTACGTTTACAACTAAACCAGATATTTACATGATTGCAGGTTATAACACTTTGCTTTTAGGCTTAGGTGGAGATAAACGCCCACTTATGATCGCAGAGGACGCTATTTCTGGTGCCTTTCTGGACGGAACAGACATTACTTGGAACGGAAACACCTTTACCATTATTAATTATGTAAGTGCCCAATATCAGTTGAATACAAAAGATAAACTTTATTGGGTGATTGGGCTGATTCAAAAAGGATAAAAGGAAGATCCCCGGGCTGCAGCCCGGGGATCT
>ENA-UEYL01000380-UEYL01000380.1-human-gut-metagenome-genome-assembly--contig:-NODE-380-length-46880-cov-19.038502_pt1 | contig 46880 bp, 46 predicted proteins | sample MGYA00242941_ERZ507946 | MGnify/ENA primary metagenome ERZ507946 (study PRJEB26167, sample SAMN06115482) | human gut metagenome | host: Homo sapiens | place: China:Guizhou | collected 2015-03-11...
ATCTGCGGCGAGCTGGGCGCCGACACCGCCCTGACCGAGACCTTCCTGCGCATGGGCGTGGACGAGCTGTCCATGAACGCCAAGAGCATTCTGCCGGTGCGCAAGATCATCCGCAGCGTAGACCTGAGCAAGCCCTCTGAGAAGGCCTGACCCGGGGGAAGGACGATTTAAAATGCGCTCCGCGTTCGCTCTGCGCATCTTCAGCGGAAAGAATATTTTATAATTTGTGGCTCAGAAACGCCTGCGGGCGTTTCTGAGCCACTTTTTTCACAGAAGGGGTAACTCCCGAGCAGGCAAACCTTGCCGCCACACAAAAAAAGCTCCCCCTTTCGGGGGAGCTGGCACGCCGTAAGGCGTGACGGAGAGGGGTCGCGTAGAGGGCATTCCCAATCATTTCTGCTGTTCCAGCATGGTCTGGAGGCGGGTCTTGGCGCGGTAATAGGTCACCCGCGCCCATGCGGCATTGTGGCCAAAAATGGCCCCGATGCTCTCAAAGGGCAGCTCACCGAACACCCGCAGGCTGAAAACCTCTTTGTAAGGCTCTTCCAGCGCGTGCAGACACTGGTGCACCGTAAAGGCGGCATCCTTGTCCACCAACAGCTGCGCGATGTCCGGGCCGTCGGCGGCTTTTGTTTCGGCACCTTCCAGCGGGGCGTCGTGCTTTGCGCGGCGGCAGTGGTCGTAGTAGGCGTTGCGCGCCACGGTGAACAGCCACGCCCGCACATCCTGTTTGCCGTCGTAGTCTTTCAGGCCGTCCAGCGCCCGGAAAAAGGTCTCCTGCGTCAGCTCCTCCGCCAGCGTCTCGCTGCGGGTAAGCCCCTGCAAAAACAGGCAGACGTCCCGGAAATAGAGCCGGTAGATGGTTTCAATGTCCATAGTCAGCCCTTCTCAAACACGCCTTGTTCCTGTGTGACCACATCCTCAGATTCGTAAACATAGGTCTGCGTTCCATCCTCTTTTTTCAGGATGAACCGCTTCACCTGCTGACCGTCCCTGTAATAGAGGTTCTCATCGGCGCATTGCACCGTCAGCAGCTGTGTGCCGGAAACTGTGATGCTGGTATCAGAAGCCGATGTGCCCAGCAGCCCTTCCAGCGCAGCATGGATGTGCGGGAAGGTATAGCGTACCGCCCGGACGGTAACGGATGGTTTGCCCCAGTTAAAGGAGCCTTCCAGTTCCAGACGGACGTTTTCGCCCTGCACTTCCAGCACACAGAGGTTGGCCTCGTTTTCCTTTTTGTTGTAAGTCCAGATCTGCGCCTGTTCTGCCGTCACCGGCGTTTTTGCGCCGCCCATCCAGAACACCAGTCCAAAAGCGCACAGCACTGCCAGAACCGCTGCCGCCGCTATGCGGATGCTCTTTTTCTGCAAGGTCTTTCGGATGCTCCGCAGCGGTGCATCCGGCTGGGGTTCCGGCTGCACCGGCACCGGCTTTTCCATCTGTTCCAGCTCTGCACGGCAGGCGGGGCACGCTGCAAGGTGCTGCTCCACCAGCGCGCTGCTGGCGGGGCTGGCAAGCTTTTCGGCGTACAGGGGCAATAAATCGCGGATCACGTCACATTCCAGTTTCATGGTCATTTCCTCCTTTGCGGGCTTTCGTGTGCCCTTTCACCCCAATAACGCACAAAAAGGAAAAACGTTACAGAAAAAACGCAAATTCACCTGACTGCGGTCTTTTCCCGCAGTTTTTTCGTTCCCTTGAGGAAGAGCCACACCAGCACCCCCAAAAGCAGGCAGATGCCGACGTGCATGGCGGCCATCATGTAATACCCCTGAAAATCGAACCGCACCGTCCCTGCCATCAGGTAGGGCTGGTGCCCCGCCTTATACAGGGTGACAAAGCAGGAGATGGCGTTGTACAGGCCGTACAGACCCGCCGCTGCGCACACGATGACCCGCAGCAGCCTGCTTGTGATGAATCTTATGAACATAATTGCAGCTCCGTTCTCTCTCCGTCCTTGTAGCAGTAGATGCCCCCTGCGCGGGAGAAGTCCTTGTTTACCTCCACGCAGTCAAAGGCGCTGAAAGCCTGTTCAATTTTTTCGGGCGTGCAGACAAAACCCCGGATCTTCAAAGCAGCCTCCTCGCCCACCACCGCGTTCCACAGATGGACCGACCAGTAGCTGCAATTTTTGTCCACCGTCCATTTATCGTGCTGTTCCATGTAGTCCTCGATGACCTTCAGCTGCTCTTCCCCGATATTGGTGCTCAGGGACAACCTGCCGGAGTAGCGTCCGTAATTGGCGATATATCACGGTTCCAGATCGAACAGCAGCCCCGAAAGCCCCGACACCGCCCAGACCGAGAAGGTGACCATCTCGCCGTCCGGGATGGCGCGGTCTTTCAGGTAGACCGTATGTCCAGTGCGGTTGTCCAGCCCGATCCATGTATGCCCGAAACACTTGAGAAAGGGCTTGGATTCGCTTTTGCCGTCAAAGGTGGTGATGGAAAGGATAAGCCCCTCCTCCTCACAGGGCAGGGTGCGGGCAGTTTTGCCGGCGGCGGCGCTGCACCACAGCCCAAGGGCTGCTGCGCATACCGAGAGCAGCACCGCCCATGCAATGATCCTCTTTTTCAATGTCGTTCCTCCTGCATCTTACGGCTCAGTCGTTTTCCTTCCAGAACAGACCGCCGGAGGTCTGGAACAGCAGGCGCGGGTTCACGCTCCTGCTGCCCAGCTTGAAGTCCATGGTCAGCTCTTCGCCCAGTGCGCCCACAGCCTGCCCCTTTTCCACGGTCTGGCCCTTGCTGACCGAAATCTCCTGCAAGCCGTACAGGTAGCTGCGCAGCCCGCAGCCGTGGTCGATGACCACCGTGTTGCCGGTAAGTTCCAGATTGCCCGCGAACACCACCGTGCCGTTGGCCGCTGCGCGGCAGGGCGCGCCCGGGATGGTGTACAGCTTTGTGGAGTTGGAGCGGCTGCCCTGCTGACCGTCCGTTACCTTGATTTGTCCGTAGTCCACCAAAGTCATGGAGTCCTCGGCGGGGGGCACAAAGCCGCCCTGCCACTGCTTGGCGGTGACGGCAGCTTCGTACAGCGGCCAGATGGCGCTGCGGAACTGGGCGTTGGCGCTCTCCGGGGCGGGCTCTTCGGCCTCTACCTCTGCCGTGCCAAAGTCCTTCGGCAGCACGGTCAGGGTGCGGGTGATGGTCTCGCCGTTCACCGTGATGTTCACCTCGTGCCCGCCGGAGGAGGCGTTATAGGCTGCCGGGATATAGGCGCGCCAGCCCTCGGCGGCGCGCACGCACTGCACGCTGCCAAGATCGGTCTCGATGGTGGGCACGGCGTCTCCGGTCATGCCGGAGATGCGCACGCCCACCGTGCCGCCCTGCTCCACCCGCTCGGCGGAAAGTTCCACCTCCGCGCTGGCCTGCAGGGTGAACCGGAAGCTATACCGGTACCAGCCCGTGGGCTTTGCGGGGCGCTCTAAACCCAGGTTTTTACGCAGCTGTCCGGTGCTGCCACCCTCGAACTGGGTGATGACCCCGCCCTTGGGCACGCGCCACGCGGTCAGCTCGGCCTTATACTCGCCGTTCGCGGGGAAGAGAAAGTTCTGGTACTCCCCTGCGCTGCCCGCAAACAGCACATCCCCCGCCGCATTCTGGATGGTCAGGGCGGTGTAGCAGGTCCACTCCGGCAAAGAAAGTTCCGGGTGGGCGGTGTACAGCACCCCCAGCTTCTGCACGGTCAGGGTGGCGGGGCTGGCGAATACCTTATCCAGCTGACCGCCCAGCAGCGGCACCTGCCAGCAGGAGCCGTTGGCTTCCAGCGCCTGCCCGCCGAACTGTGCTGCATCGTCCGGGCAGCCGCCCTCGGCGGTAAAGGCATAGCTTACCCCCATCACAGCCGCCAGCAGCACCACCACACCCAGCGCCACACTGATGATCCAGAGCAAAAAACGCTTCATGTTCCTTCTCCTTATGTACAAAAAGGGGCGCAACAGAACAGTCCGTTCAGACAGACCGCTCCGTGCGCCCCGATGCGCTTATCTTCCCGGCAGTTTCCGGTATTCAGGGAATTACTCTGCCTCGGTCTCGTCCTCAGCAGCGGCTTCCTCCGGCTCTACGGTGGTTGCGTCATCCTCGCCGAACAGCAGACGCTCGTATTCGTCCAGCTCCTTCTCGCGGCGGTTCAGGTAAAGTGCCACAGCAGCCAGCGCACCAGCCACAGCAGCCAGAACAGCGATCACAGCGACCAAGCAAGATTTTTTCATAGATTCAGTACACTCCTTTTTGCAGTTGAAACGTTGTTTCAGCTTGATTTTTCCAGCGGGCGTCCCGCAAAAGGATCTTGATTCAAGCGGCGATCAGCGCCGCCTTGTAGCTTTTATTATACCCGTTCGCGTTCAAAATTACAACCGTTGCGCCCCAATTTTCACGCCCCGAAGGTGCTGCGGGGCGCAGTTTGTTCAGTGTGCCGGTTTTGGCGCGGCGCATTACAGCAAATTGCCAAACTCAGAGCAGCAGCGGCTTGTACGCCCGGAATGCCCCGGGCAGGGCGTAGGTGGTGCGCAGCTGCTCCCGGCTTGCCCAGACATAGCCCGCCGGGGCGCTCTGCGCCGGAACGTGCAGTTGCACGCCGGACATGAGCCATTCGATATGGGTAAAAATATGCTTTGCGGCGGGCAGGGCGGCGGGAGCTGCCGTGCCGGTGTCCAGCCCCAGTGCCGCAAGCCGCGCCAGCACTTCGGCCTGCAAAAGATGCTCGCCCTCCCACAATACCGGCTGCCACAGCCCGGCAAGGAGGCCTTTTTGCGGCCGCTGCTGTACCAGAAAGCCCGCCGGGCTTTCCACCAGTGCCAGCGTTACCGGCACAAGCTTGCGGGGCTTGGGCTTTGCCTTCTGGGGCAGCTGGGCGGTGGTGCCCGCCGCCCGGGCAAGGCAGAACGCCGCCAGCGGGCACTGCCCGCACAAAGGCGCACCGTTAGGCACGCAGACCAGCGCACCCAGCTCCATCAGCGCCTGATTGTAATCCCCGGCCTTTTCCGGCGGCTGATGCTCCATGACCCGGGCGGTAAAGGCCTTTTTTACCGCCGGTTCTGTAATCACACCCGGGTCATTATACAGACGGGAAAACACTCGCAGCACATTGCCGTCCACGGCGGGCACGGGCAAGCCGAAGCTGATGGACGCGATGGCTCCGGCGGTGTACTCCCCGATGCCGGGCAGCGCGCGCAGGGCGGCGTAGTCGGCGGGCAGCTGCCCGCCGTACTGCGCACAGACGAGCTTTGCGGCCTTTTGCAGGTTGCGCACCCGGCTGTAATAGCCCAGCCCCTCCCACAGCTTATGCAGCTTTTCCTCACCGCAGGCGGCAAGCGCGGGGATATCCGGCAGTTCCTCCAGAAAGCGGTAGTAATACGGCAGCACCGCCGAAACCCGGGTCTGCTGCAGCATCACCTCGCTGAGCCACACATGGTAAGGGGTGGGGTCCTCCCGGAAGGGCAGGCTGCGGCGGTTTTTGTAAAACCAGTCCAAGAGGGCAGACGAAATGTTTTCCACTTGTTTTGTGCTCCTTGTTGAAAAGTCAGGTGTTTTTTGATCGAAAATGGCCGCCGCGTGCGCTTTGGCCATCATCAGCGGAAGAATTATTATAAATTTCGGGTTACAGGAAAGTCTGCGGACTTTCCTGTAACCCATTTTCACAGAAGGGGACGTCGAGGAAACCGGCATTTGCAGCGCCGCTTTCTGCGAAAGCGCGGCGCTGCGGGCGGGCGTTTGCTCCCCCTTGGGGGAGCTGTCGCGCAGCGACTGAGGGGCTTCAAATCGGCGGAGCCGGAAAAAACGGTTAAAAGATCTTCACGCCGAACAGGCGTGAATCTTCAGTTTTTTCCGGTGTAGCCCTCTGCTTTGGGGTTAAAAGGGGCGAGCAGCCCCTTTTTCGTGGCTCCAGCGCGTCGAAATCGCTGGCACTTTTCTGGTTCTCTTTTGGTGTCAAAAGAGAACATCCCCGGCAAGCAGAAGCTTTCCCTTCAACCAAAAAAGCCGCCGCAGAGGCGGCGGCTTTCTTTAGTTACAGTATGCGCGCTTCTCAGAAGCCGTATGCGGTGCGGGGGAAGGGCAGCACGTCACGGATATTCTGGATGCCGGTGAGGTACATGATCATGCGCTCAAAGCCCAGACCGTAGCCTGCGTGCTCCACGCCGCCGAACTTGCGCAGGTTCAGGTACCACTCGTAGTTGGTCTTGTCCATGCCCAGCTCGTCCATGCGTGCCACCAGCTTGCCGTAGTCCTCTTCACGCTGGCTGCCGCCGATCAGCTCGCCGATGCCGGGCACCAGCATATCTGCTGCGGCCACGGTCTTGCCGTCGGCGTTCTGCTTCATGTAGAAGCTCTTGATCTCCTTGGGGTAGTCGGTGACAAAGACCGGCTTTTTGTACACAACCTCGGTCAGGTAGCGCTCGTGCTCGGTCTGGATATCCACGCCCCACTCCACGGGGTACTGGAACTTCTTGTTGTTCTTTTTCAGGATCTCAATGGCCTCGGTGTAGCTGATGCGGGCGAAATCGCTGTTTGCCACCAGTTCCAGACGCTCGACAAGGCCCTTGTCGATGAACTGGTTAAAGAAAGCCATCTCGTCCGGGCAGTTGTCCAGCACATAGCGGATGACGTACTTGATCATAGCCTCGGCGTTGTCCATGTAGCCGTTCAGGTCACAGAAAGCCATCTCCGGCTCGATCATCCAGAACTCCGCAGCGTGGCGGGTGGTAAAGCTCTTCTCGGCGCGGAAGGTGGGGCCAAAGGTGTACACCTTGCCAAAGGCCATCGCCATGGCCTCGGCTTCCAGCTGACCGGAAACGGTCAGGTTGACCGGCTTTTCAAAGAAGTCCTTGCTGTAATCCACAGCGCCGTCCTCGGTCTTGGGCACATTGTCCAGATCCAGCGTGGTCACGCGGAACATCTCGCCGGCACCCTCGCAGTCGGAGGCGGTGATCAGCGGAGAATGGGCGTAGACAAATCCGTTCTCCTGAAAGAACTTGTGGATAGCGTAGGCAGCCACGCTGCGCACGCGGAAGGCAGCGTTGAAGGTGTTGGTGCGGGGGCGCAGGGTGGGCATGGTGCGCAGATACTCCATGCTCATCTTCTTTTTCTGCAGGGGGTACTCGTCAGCGGGGCAGTCGCCCAAAATCTCCACGCTCTCGGCGTTCAGCTCAAAGGGCTGCTTTGCCTGCGGGGTGAGCACCAGCTTGCCCTTGATGCGCAGGCTGCTGTACAGACCGGTGTGGATGACTTCATCGTAGTTTGCCAGCTTACCGGCTTCCAGCACGACCTGCAAGGTCTTGAAGCAGCCGCCGTCCGACAGGGCGATGAAGCCGATGTTCTTGGAGTCGCGGATGTTCTTTGCCCAGCCGCAGACGGTGATCTCGGTGCCGTCCGCCGGTGTGTTCTTGAACAGCGAAAGGATCTCGGTACGTTCCATAGTAGTTCTCCTTTTCGTCCTCTGTACAAAGAGGCTCGATCCTCTGCTTTGTCTGCGGGCACCGGGGTGCCCGCAGACAAAGCCAAAAATAAAAAAATAAAAGACAGCTTTTGCCCTGAAAGTTCAGGGCGAACAAGCTGTCTTGTAATGTCCGCGGTGCCACCTGAATTACCGGAAGTGTCCGGTCGCTCACGCGCTCTTTGTTTAAGCGCTGTCCCTGTAACGCTGGACCTGCGGCGCACCTACTTTGCGGCAGACGCGCTGCCGTGTTCAGTTTGCTGCTCCCGGGTGTTCGTTCACGCGGCGCACGGGCGCGGCTCTCAGCTGTGCCGCACTCTCTGGGCCGGACGGCCCGCGCTACTTTTCCCGTTCCTTGCATTTGTTGTTTTAAAATAGCACGTTGGCGGCATTTTGTCAACCTCACCGCACGGCATTGAATAAAATTCTGCGTTTTTTCTTGTCAGAACGCCTTTTCTCTGGTAAAATTGAAAAAGCGGTATTCCGCAAAAACAGATACTGGAGGAGATCATGAAACACGCACACCGCGCCATCCGTCTTTTGACCCTCGCCGTGGTCAGCTGCGCACTGGCAGCCCTGCTGAGCGGCTGCACCAAGGAGGAATTCATTGCCGGGTACAACGAGTTTCTGTTCGGCGACTGGTTCCCCTCTCCCCCAAGCGCCGGGGAAAGCACTTACGAAGGAGGTTCCACATCAGTGGAGGACAGCGGTCATGTCTACGACCCGCCAAACCCGGAGTGCGATGCCAAGATCGCCGCGCTGATGAGCCAGCTGTATTCACTGGAATCCTCGGCACGGTCGGATGTCAGCAGTGCCATCCAGCGCGCAAAGGACGAATACCACGCCCTGCCCGCCAGCGAGCGCAACCTTATCAATAAGGCCAGCATTGCCTACAAGCATCTTTCCTCGGTGGAGAGCACCTACGACAGTGCCGTCTCCTCGGTGGTCAGCGAGATGCGCAGTGTGCTGCGGGAGTATAACCAGCCCGAGACCGTAGCCGATCAGGCATGGAGCTACTACCAGTCTGCCAAGCGCAGCATGATCTCCAGCCTTGGCGGCTGACCCTCAACTTAATAGTGCATCCGCGAGGCCCTGTGCTGCCAGATATCCGGCGTACAGGGCCTCATTTAAGTTGTTGCCGTGCCCGCCGATCTCGATCAGCAAGCTGCCGGTGGTCAGGTCCTGATTATAGAACCGGTAGCTGAACAGCACCGGACGGGTAAAGCCGGGATATTTTGCTTCCATGCTGCGCTCCCACGCGGCGGCAAAGCGCAGGTTCTGCCGCCATGCAGGCAGCTGCACGCTGGTGCCGTTGTCGCACCCGCAGATGATCATCACCTGCGCCGCCTGCCGCCCGTTTATGGTGCACACCGGGGCGCAGCGGGTGCCGTTTTCCCGCTCGATGGCGTCGCGGTGGACGTCCAGCACCACCTTGATGCTGGGGTACTGCGCCAGATACTGCTGCACCACCGCCCGGCTGTTGGCATAGCTGCCGGTGTAGCTGGGGTAGTCGTTCAGGGTCTCGTCATGCAGGGTGCAGATGCCCGCCGCGTTGAGGGTATCCGCCATCACCCGCCCCACCGCGCACATATTGATGTTGCGGTCGGTGCTGCGCGCCCCGTCCCCGGGGGTGAACCACAGCCCGGCAGAAAGGCGGTAGTCCTCGGTGGCGTGGGTGTGCATGATGAGCACCTGCGGTGCGGCGCTGTCCTTTTCGATGGCAAAGGGCAAGGGCTGCGCCGCCTCGGCGGCGATGTCTGCCGCCGATTGCCGGGTGTTATTTTTGATGCTGCCCGCGCCGCAGGGGATGTACTTTTCGCCGCTGCCCTGCCCGAACTGCTGCTCTGTCACCGTGCCCGCATCGGCAGGGCGGGCTTCGTCCGGCTGTAAGGCCACAAAATACTGCTCCACCCCGGTCTGCACCGGGGCGGCAGTCTCCTGCGCCGGAGAGGGCGCGGACGCGGCTTCCGGCACGCTTTCCGCAGCCGCTTCTGCCGCTGCCCGGCTCTCCACCGCCTGCTGTCCCAGATGCAGCAAAGTCTGCGCGGCGGGAACCGGCGCTGCCAGAAAGGCTGCCAGCACCAGCGCGGCGCTGCGGGCAAAGATGCACAGGGCTGCAAACAGCACCGCAGCCTGCAAAAAGGGCACTGCCCTGCTCTGCCCCGCAGGCAGACGCCAAGGCTCTCTGCTGCGCATGGCAAGACCTCCTTTCTTCACCCCGTCAGCCAGCAGAGCTGCTGCACGGTAAGGCGGGGCTGCAAGGCGCGGTTGACGCTGCCCGCCAGCAGCGCCGCACCGTGGGCGATGACGCTGTCCAGCGCGCGGGGCGTGACCACAAGGTCTGCGCCCTCCTGCGCTTGCATCAGGGTGGGGATGCCCGCTGCCACCACCGGCACGCCCAGGGTGTCCCGGGTCAGGTGGCGGGTGTGGTCGGCCTGCGCCGGGTAAAGCCCCGAGTCCGAAAACTGCACCGTGCGCCCCAGCCGCTGCCCCTCGGCGGAGCAGAGACTGTCCACGCAGACCACCGCCGCCGGGCGCAGCTGCCCCACCAGCGCCGCCGCCAGCTGCTGCAGCGAAAGCCCGGTGGCTGCCGCCACCCCGGGCGCAACGGCTGCTACCGGGCGCAAGCCCCGCACCGGCGGGGCAGCGCCCGCGCCCATGGTAACAAGGATGCGCTGCACCGTGCGCGGGCCAAGAGCATCGGCGGTAATGCGGCGATTGCCCACTCCCAGTACCAGCACCGGGCCTTCCGGCGGCAAAAGAGCGCGCAGCTCCCGGGCGCACACCTCAATGACGGCGGCGTCCCGCTCGTCCAGCACGCTGACGCTGGGCATTTCCAGCGTGACATACCTGCCCCGGGGGCGGCTGAGCCCCTCGCGGGCAATTTCCACCCTTGTCACCGTCACCCCGCCGTGGCGGGCGGTAGCCAGCCGCACCCCTGCGGGCAGCGGCTGCGCCGCTGCTGAAAACAGCTCGTCGGCCATATCTGTCGTACGCATTTTCCACACGCTCCGTTCCTTTTGGGGGCAAAAGCCCGCTTTCTTGCCGGAAAGTATGGGAAAAACAAAACTTTTCCAAACAAAAATCAAAAAAACGCTTGCGCTGGTACGCGAAATATGGTATCATAGGGTGCGCTGTTATAGGTAGCCAAGGAGGTGGAACGAATGCCTAACATCAAATCTCAGAAGGACCGCGTCGTGCAGGCTGCTGCAGAGCAGGCTCACAACAAGGCCATTAAGACCAACCTGAAAACAGTCGTCAAGAAGGCAGACGCTGCCATCGATGCGAATGCCGCTGACAAGGACGCAACCGTCCTGGCTGCTGTTTCCGCGATCGACAAGGCTCGCGCTAAGGGTGTCATCAAGAAGAACACCGCCAGCCGCAAGATCAGCCGTATGGCAAAGCGTGCTAACAAGAACGCTTGATCGCGCAGTTTGATTGACGAACAAAACCTCTGTACCGGGTACCCGGCACAGGGGTTTTTGTTTTTTCCGGGGTCATGCCCCGCACAGCGCGGCAAGGCTCTGCCGCTGCACCGGCTCCAGCAGCTGCTCCGGCGGCAACGGCTGCGGCGGCACCGCCATCCACCACACCGCCCACGCGGCGGGCACCAGCACCGCCAGCGCAAGCCCCGGGTATAAAAGTGCGGGTTCGTGCAGCCACGGACTGCCGGGCGGCAGCACCAGCGCCGTGCACAGGCACAGCGCCGCCCACAGCTCCCACAATACGGTCTGTCCGCTGTGTTTCATCCGCCTCACCTCCGTTTTGCCCCCAGTTTACCAGCCGCCGGGCGCAAAATATAGCGAAGCAGCGCGGACAAAACAGCTCAGTTCTGGTCGTGGCTTTTGCCCACAAGGCTGCACACCACACCGCAGACAAGGCTTGCGGTGATGCCCGCAGAAGCCGCGGTCAGCCCGCCGGTCAGGATGCCGATAGCCCCCTTTTCCGCCACGGCGGTGCGCACCCCCTTTGCCAGCAGATGCCCAAAGCCCAGCAGGGGCACGCTCGCCCCCGCACCGGCAAACTCTGCCAGCGGCGCATACAGCCCCACCGCCGAGAGCACCACCCCCGCCACCACATAGCCGGTCAGGATGCGTGCCGGGGTCAGCTTTGTCAGGTCGATGAACAGCTGCCCCACCGCGCAGAGGACGCCGCCCACTAAAAACGCCCACAGATAGTTCATTTCAGCTCTCCTTTTCCGGCGCGGTCAGCTCGACCAAGTGCGCCACCGCCGGGATGCTCTCCTTCTGCAAAAAGGTGGTCTGGCTCATCAGTGCCCCGGTGGCGAGGAACAGCACCCGGCGGCTGCCACGGCGCAGCAGCTTTGGCAGGATATGCCCACAGAGCACGGCGGCGCAGCAGCCCGCGCCCGAACCGCCGCTTTTTACCCGCTGTTCCCCGGCATCGTACAGCAGACAGCCGCAGTCCGCGTGGTTTTTCAGCAGCAGACCCTCTGCCGCCAGCAGCTCCCGCAGCATCTGACTGCCCACCAGCCCAAGGTCGCCGGTGTAGATGCAGTCGAAATCCCGCAGTTCGGCGTGGGTATCGGCAAGATACTGTAACAAGGTAGCGGCTGCTGCCGGTGCCATGGCTGCGCCCATGTTGTTGATATCTTTAATATTATAGTCCTGCACCCGCCCAAGGGTGGCGGCGGCAATGCCCACCCCCTGCCCTGCCGGACGCAGCAGGCAGCACCCGGCGGCGGTAGCCGTCCACTGTGCCGTAGGGGTGCGCACCGCGCCGTAGCTCAGCGGGGTGCGGAACTGCCGCTCTGCCGCGCAGAAATGGCTGGAGGTCATGGCCAGCAGGTTCTGCGCCGCCCCGCTGCTGCACAACACCGCGCCCAGCGCCAGCGCCTCGGCCATGGTGCTGCACGCCCCGAACAGCCCCGCAAAGGGCACGCCCAGTTCCCGCAGCGCATAGCCGGAGGCGGTGCACTGCGCCTGTAAGTCCCCTGCCAGCGCAAGGTTTACCCGCTCTGCGGGCAGAGACGCCTTTTGCAGGCAGAGCCGTGCCGCCCGCAGCTGCAACAGCTTTTCGGCAGCTTCCCAGCTGCACTGTCCCAGCCGGTTGTCGGTGGTCAGTTCGTCAAAGCCCGCTGCCAGCGGGCCTTCGCTCTCTTTTTTGCCACCCACCGCCGCCTGTGCGGCGATGACCGGCGGGGTATGAAACAACAGGGTATCGCCCCGGCGCTCTGTCATAAAAAATTTTCTCCTTTTCTGCAAAAAATGCCCCGGAACGTGCTATACTGGTGCTGTAGCGCTGCAATATCCGGCGGGGCTGTTCCGTATTATAAAGCAGAAGTCCCCAGCAGCCACAGCACTGCACCGTACACCACCGCCGCCAGCGTGCCGTACACGATGACCGGCCCGGCGATGAGGAACATCTTAGCTCCCGTGCCCGGCACACGTCCCTCGGCCTTGAACTCGATGGCCGCGCTGACCACCGCGTTGGCAAAGCCAGTGATGGGTACCAGCGACCCCGCCCCGGCCTTTGCCGCCAGCTTCTGGTACCAGCCCAGCGTGGTCAGCACCGCCGAGAGCAAGATCAGGGTGCAGCTGGTCAGGGTGCCCGCCGCTTCGGCGTCCGCGCCCTGCCGTAAAAAAAGCTGCCGCAGCCCTTCGCCCAGCAGGCAGATGCCGCCGCCCACGCAGAACGCCCAAAGGCAGTCTGCCAAAAGCGGCGAGTGCGGCCCCGCCTTTTGTACCCGCCGTGCGTATTCCTGCGCTGTCATCTTCATCTTCCCGCGCCCCCTTTTGCAGATAGTCTGCCCGGGGCGGCGGGTGCTTATCCTTTTTTTGTGAAAGAAGGTATAGTCTATGCGTTCTTCCCATCCTCATAAACATAACGCCCGCCGTCTGCTCTGCCTGACGGCGCTGGCCTGTTTTGTGGCGGGCGGCACTGCCTACGCCTGCACCCGCAAAGCTGCGGTGCCGCAGCTGCCCGAGCTGCCTGCCGAGAGCCTTGCGCAGCCCGCCGAATACGGCGTGCAGCAGAGCACCCTTACCGCCGCACAGGCGCAGGCTATCCTGGACGACCCCCGTATGATCCTTGTGAGCCGCGCCCACCCGATAACGGAGGACTACCCCGTCGAGACCAAGGAATGCGGCTCGGCTACCGCCATCAACAAGACTTTGCAGACCGAAGCCGCCGATGCCTTTCTCTCCATGCAGGCTGCTGCCGCCAAGGACGGCGTGGATGTGCGGATGCAGAGCGGCTACCGCAGCGTCAGCTACCAGAAAAAGCTGTACGACAACAAGACCCAGTACTACCGCGATAAGGGTCTGAGCGAAGCCGCCGCCCGGGAAAAGGCGGCTGTCATCGTCAACCCGCCGGGCTGCTCGGAGCACAACTGCGGCCTTGCTGCCGACCTGAACAGCCCGGAGCACACCACCCTTGACACCGGCTTTGCCGACACCGCCGCCTTCCGCTGGCTGTGCGAGAACGCAGAGCAGTATGGCTTTATCCTGCGCTATCCCAAGGAGGCCGAAAGCGTGACCGGCATCACCTACGAGCCGTGGCACTGGCGCTATGTGGGCCCGGAAAACGCCGCCCTGCTCAACCAGAGCGGCCTGTGTCTGGAGGACGCCATCGCCGTTTTGCAGCGCATTGCCGCCGGGGAGACCGTGACCGGTTAAAATCCGATGAAAACTGCCGGAAAACCCTGTGGGGTGCGTTGCAATTTACCTGCTGTTATGGTAAGATAAATACAGTCTGCCCGTGTGCGCGGCACAGCCCCGTACCCCGACAAACGAATTCAACAAAAGAAGGAATATTTTATGATAAACCGCACAAAACTTTCTGTGATCGCCGTCAGTGCCGTGCTGGCTGTTGCCCTGACCGGCTGCGGCGGCAGCGCATCTTCCGCGCCGTCCTCCGTGTCCAGCACCGCCGCCTCTGCACCGGCTTCCAGCACTGCCGCCCCGGCAGCGGATACCGCTGAAAACGGCACCGCCGATCTGGACAGCGCCGTGGAGACCCTGCTGGCTGCCAACCCCATCTCCAACCAGTTCGAGATCGCCGCCATGAACATCGAGTACGACTTCGGCCTGAAGGCGGAGGACGTAGCCGCCTACAAGGGCGTAAAGAGCAACGACAACGGCGACGCCGGCCTTGTGCTGGTGGTGGAAGCCGCCTCCGGCAAGGCACAGGACGTGGTGACCGCGCTGGAAAGCTACAAGCAGGATCAGGTGGCCTTCTACGGCAACTACGCCGAGTTTGCACAGGCACAGAGCAACGTGGAAAACGCTATCATCTCCTCCAAGGGCGACCGTGTGGTCATGGTGATCGCCTCCAACGCGTGCTCCGCAGACCTGAACAGTGCTGTGGACAGCGCCCTGAACAGCTGAATCTGATCTTCTGAGCCGGTGCCATCTGCGGCATCGGCTTTTTTCAGTAGAAAGCCCCTGATGAGGGTATTTCTGCCGAAGATGCGCCCTCATCCGTCATGCCGCTTTGCGTCATGCCACCTTCCCCCCGACCGGGGGAAGGCTGAATCTGTAATTCCGTGTAAAAAAAGGAGGCTGACCCCTTGGTTTTCAGCACCATCATCTTCCTGTTCCGTTTTTTGCCCATCACGCTGGCGCTGTACTATCTTGCCCCCGCAAAACTGAAAAACACCGTGCTGTTTTTGTGCAGTCTGGTGTTCTACTGCTGGGGCGAGGTGCGCTTTTTTCCGGTCATGGTGGCGCTTATCCTCATCAACTACCTCAGCGGCCTTGCCATCGAACATTTTGATGCAAAGCCCGCGCTGCGCCGTTTCTTTCTGCTGGTGGCGCTCGTTGGCAGTTTGGGGATGCTGTTCTACTTCAAGTACGCAAACTTTGTGCTGCGCAGCGTGAATGCCCTGCTGGGCACCGCCTTTGCCGAGATCCAGGGCATCGGCACACTGCCGCTGGGCATCAGCTTCTACACCTTCCAGACCCTTTCCTACTCCATCGACGTCTACCGCCGGGACGTAAAAGCCGAGCGCAACATCATCAACTTTGGCGCTTATGTGGTCATGTTCCCGCAGCTCATCGCGGGGCCTATTGTCAAGTACCGGGACGTCTCCGACCAGCTGCACGTCTACAAACACCGCTATAACCTCAAACAAATCGAAGAGGGCATGACCCTGTTCACCTTCGGTCTGGCCAAAAAAGTGCTGCTGGCAGACGCCGTGGGCGCGCTGTGGACGGACATCATCGGGGTAGCCGACAGCCCCTCCACCACCTTTGTGGGTCTGGCGAACGCCTCCACCCCGCTGGTGTGGCTGGGCATCATCGCATATAGTTTGCAGCTGTACTTCGATTTCTCCGGCTACTCCCTGATGGGCATCGGCATGGGCAAGATGCTGGGCTTCGACTTCCCCGCAAACTTCAACTATCCCTATATCTCCGCTTCCATCACCGAGTTCTGGCGGCGATGGCACATGACCCTGTCCGGCTGGTTTAGGGAGTATGTGTATATCCCGCTGGGCGGCAACCGCAAGGGGCTCAAGCGGCAGATCCTGAACCTGTTCATCGTGGAGCTGCTCACCGGCATCTGGCATGGCGCAAACTGGAACTTTATCTGCTGGGGTCTTTACTACTTTGTGCTGCTGGCAGTCGAAAAGCTGTTCCTGCTGCCCTACCTGAAAAAAGGCAGGGTGTGGCCGCATTTCTACACCCTGTTCCTTGTGGTGGTAGGCTGGGCGATGTTCGTGGGCAACGACACCGGCGTGTCCTTCGGGCTGCTGTTCCAAAAGCTCTTTGTCCCCTCCGGCGGGGTGTCGCCGCTGTATTTCCTGCGGAATTACGGCGTGCTGCTGGCGGTAAGCGTGGTGTGCTGCACCCCGCTGATCGAAAAGCTGTGGGACGTGCTGCGCAAAAACGTAGTCACCCGCTGCGCTGCCATCCTGACGCTGCTGGTGGTCTCCACCGCCTATGTGGTGGGCAGCACCAACAGCCCGTTCCTGTATTTTAACTTTTAAGGAGGCGGGAAGATGTCCAAACACGAGAAAAAGACCTCCTCCCTTTTGCACTACCCGGTGCTGGTGGTGTTCAGCCTGTTCTTTATCGGGCTGTTCGCGCTGGATCTGGTCACACCGGACCGCAGTTACAGCGAGCTGGAAAATACTACCCTCAGCCAGCGCCCGGCGCTGACCCAGTTCACCGCCAAGGGGCTGAACAGCTACTTTACCGCCTACACCAAATACGTCAAGGATCAGGTGGCGGGGCGCGACCAGTGGATCAGCCTGCAGAGCGTGGTGGAGACCACCCTGCTGCAAAAGCAGCAGAACGGCGGCATCCTGCTGGGCAAGGAGCACATGATGTTCCCCCGCACCTACGGGCTGCTTTCCAGCGAGGAGCGCACCCTGCCCAAGAACACCGCAGCGCTCACCAGCCTGTGCCAGCGCTACCCGGGCAAGGTGAATGTGCTGGTGGCACCCGCCGCCAGCGATATCTATAAAGAGAACGTGCCCGCAAACGCCCCCCTGCTGGATGAGGACGGCTACCTTGACCAGCTTTCCGCTGCGGTGCAGGCAGCGGGCGGGAATTTTGTGGACGTGCGCCAGACCCTTACCGCCCACAAGAGCGAGTATATTTACTACCGCACCGACCACCACTGGACGAGCCTTGGCGCCTACTACGCATACAGCCAGCTGTGCCAGACCCTTGGCCTTACCCCCTTTGACACCACCGCCCACACCGCTCTGACTGCCGACGGCTTTTACGGCACCCACTACGCCAAGGCGCGCACATGGAACGCCGTGCCGGACGTGATCACCTACTACGACCTTGCCAACACTCTGACCATCTGGAACGTAACGGCGGCGGGTCAGCCCACAGAGGGGCAGACTACCGGCCTGTACGACACAGAAAAGCTCTCCGTCTACGACAAGTACGCCATGTTCCTGCACGGCAACAATGGTTTAAGCCGGGTGCAGGGCAACGGCAGTGGGCACATCCTTGTCATCAAGGACAGCTACGCCAACTGCTTTGTGCCCTACCTGACCGCCAACTACGCCGACATTGACGTGGTGGACTTCCGCAACTACAACTACGGCTTGGACAAGCTGATCGCCGATAACAGCTACGACCAGATCCTTGTGCTGTACAACTTTGACAGCTTCAAGAGCGACCCCTACCTCTACCGCGCCGGTGTAACAGGCTAAACAGCCAAAAGCCCAAATTATTGCAGTCTATTTTCACAAATTTATAGCTGCAATTTCATGCGTCCCGCCAGTTTTTGCACAGATGTACCAAAACCCCTTGATAAAATCCGACCACTGTTGTAGAATGGCTATATAGAGAACAATGCTCTATCGGCCTTGGGTATAGACACCGGGGAATCGGGATGCAATGCGGCATTTCCCTTGACAAAGGAGTATTGAAGATGAAAAAGATAAATTATCCCGCAGACTATGCGGTACTTTCCAATGAAGAAATGACCTATACCGCAGGCGGCGGCGCAGTGGATAGTGCTGCCAGTATCGCTGCCACTGCTGCAACAGTCGTAGGCACTGTGGTGCTGGCTTCCAGCTATATCTGGGGCATCAAGCAGGCACGCACATGGCTGCAGCAGGACGGCAACAAGGACGGCAACTTCTTTACCGTGATGGGTCGCGCCACCGATGCCATTGCCGCCGATATGGGCAAATCTGCCAGCAACTTTGTGCGGGACGCCGTTTCCACCACCATGGTAGTGGCACTGGCTCCCCTGAGCGCCGTTCTGCTGATCGTGCGCTGACCTTTTTAATCAGATAAAACGGTGCGATTTGGGTGCACCGTTTTGGATAGCTTTGTTTCAAAAGGAGTGTTATTATGGAAAAAATGATGATGCCCGCGTACTACAATGTCCTGTCCACTGAGGAAATGACCTACACCGAAGGCGGCGCCAATGCTACCATGACCGAGGCTCTGCTGTGCTGGCTGATCCCTCCGTATGGCTGGTTCAGAGGCGTGACCGCTGTCCGCGACTACCGCCGTAAGAACCCCAACACTTGGACTGAGACCGGTCTGGATGCTCTGACTGCCGATATGGAGAAGAGCACTGCCAACGCCATCCGTGACATTGCCTGCACCGCTTACATGATCAGCTCCACCGCTACCGGTGTCGGCCTGATCATCAATGCAGCAGTCATCCTGCTCTGATCCATCTTATCTCATAAGATCGGCTCGGAGTACACCAAAGAACAAAGCAAGCGGAGGCGCTGCCCGAAAGGGCAGCGCCTCCGCTGTTTTTGCAGATTTTTCTTTTGTCTTTCGTCTCATGATACCCGTCTTTCGTCTCAATCATACCCCATTTTAGACGAAAGCGCAAGAGTGTGAGACGAATCGGCCTTACCGCTCCAGCGCATCCCTGCGGACATAGCAGGTGTTTTTGCCTGTACCCAGCTTTTGCAGAACGCCCTTCCGGGTCAGCTCCTTCAGTTCCCGCAGCACTGTAGATCTTGCAATCATCGGGCAGGCTACCACCACCTCTGCACTTGTAAAACGCCCGATTTTTCCGTTGACATAATGCTCCACGATCTGCTGTGCCGTGCTCCGTGTTCCCTCTGCGTTCACCAGCCCTACGCGCTGTTCAAACTCAGCATAGCAAGCCAAAATGATCTTCAGCATATACCGGATAAACGGCACCGGGTCATTCGTTCCCTCATACCAGCCCTGATCGATCTGCTGCAACACCTCGTAGTAGGTATCCTTCGTTTTTTCGATCTGTTTTTCAATGCTGATATACTTTCCCACCTCGTACCCGCTGCGGTAGAGCAGAAGCAGCGTCAGCAGACGGCTCATCCGGCCATTGCCATCGTTAAAAGGGTGGATGCACAAAAAATCGCATACAAACGCCGGGATCACCAGCAGCGGGTCCACCTTTTCCTGTAAAAGCGTCTGATTATAGCTCTCGCAGATGGCCTGTATCGCCGCAGGCGTTTCATAGGGTGCCACCGGCTGAAACCGGGTCACCTGCGTGCCGTCCGGTCTGGTCTCGTTGATATAGTTCTGTACGTTCTTAAAATGTCCTCCGTACGAAACACCTGCATACTGCATCATGTCCCGATGCAGCTGAAGGATATAATTGGAGTTGACCGGGATCAGATCATGGTTTTCATGGATGGTATTCAGCACCTCGCGGTACCCCATGATCTCGCTTTCGTCCCGGTTGCGCGGTGTGGTTTTATCGGCCAGCAGCTGCTTCATGCGGGTATCGGTCGTTACGATGCCCTCGATCTTATTGGAAGCCTCTGTGCTCTGTATTCTGGCAATCTCCACCAAACGATCCAGTTCTGCCGGTTTCTGGCGCACATAAAGCTCCTGTCGGCCTTTGCATTCATGGATCTTTGCCACATACGAGAGCGTTTCCATATCCCACATCCGGTCTGCCAGTTGTCCGTAGTCAAAGCTTCTCATGCTGTGTCTCCTCCTTCTTCCGGCGGTTCTTTCGTCTCATGATACCCGTCTTTCGTCTCAATCATACCCCATTTTAGACGAAAGCGCAAGTGTGTGAGACGAATCGGCCTTGCGCAGACACAAAAAACGGCGGCACGCTCCATTGGAGCGCGCCGCCGTTTGGTTTTTTACGCGTTGAACATATCCTTCAGCTTTTTGAAGAAGCCCTTACGCTTTTCGTAGTTTTCTTCCTTCAAAGTGCCCTCAAATTTCTTCAGGGCATCGCGCTGCGCCTTGTTCAGCTTTTTGGGGATCTCCACCTCGCACTTGACGTACATATCGCCGCGGCCGCGGCCGTTCAGATACTGGATGCCCTTGCCGCGCAGGCGGAAGGTGGTGCCGCTCTGGGTGCCCTCGGGCACGGTGTACTCCACCTTGCCGTCAATGGAGGGCACGGTGACGCTGTCGCCCAGCACAGCCTGACTGTAAGTGATGGGCACAGTGACCCACACATCGTAGCCGTCGCGCTGGAACACCTCGCTGGGGCGCACGCTGACCATGACGATGACATCACCGGCGGGGCCGCCGTTGGTACCGGCATCACCCATGCCGCGCAGTGCAAAGCTCTGGTCGTCGTCGATGCCCATGGGGATGGACACCTCCAGCGTCTTTTTGGTAGCCACCTTGCCGCTGCCGTGGCAGACCTTGCAGGGGTTCTTTACCAGCTTGCCCTTGCCGCCGCAGCGGGAGCAGGGCTGCTGGGTCTGCATCACGCCAAAGGGGGTGCGCTGCTGACGGATGACAAAGCCGCGGCCGCCGCAGTCCGGGCAGGTCTCGGGGCTGCTGCCGGCGGCACAACCGCTGCCGTGGCACTCGGTGCACTCCTGCTGGCGGGTGATGGTAATGTTCTTCTTGCAGCCGTGCACGGCCTCGTCAAAGCTCAGGGTGATGCGCACCCGGATGTCCTGACCCTTGCGGGGGGCGTTGGGGTTTGCCTGACGGGACGAGCCGCCGAAGCCGCCAAAGCCGCCGCCGAAGATATCGCCAAAGATGTCGCCCAGATCCACGCCGTCGCCGCCAAAACCGCCAAAGCCGCCGGGGCCGCCGCCATTCTGTGCTGCGTAGGTGGGGTCAACACCGGCAAAGCCGTACTGGTCGTACAGCTGGCGCTTTTTCGGGTCCGAAAGCACCTCGTTTGCCTCGTTGATCTCCTTGAACTTTGCCTCGGCGTCCTTATCGCCGGGGTTATAGTCCGGGTGGTACTTCATGGCAAGCTTGCGGTATGCCTTTTTGATCTCGGCATCGCTTGCGCCCTTGGATACCCCCAGCACTTCGTAATAATCACGCTTTTCCTGTGCCATATCCACTCACCTCTCCGGGAACGCCCTCCCCGGGTAACGCCCCGGTCGGTTCCTCACTCTATAAACCAGCAAGAGCCGCCCCGGCCTAAACCGGAGCGGCTTTTGCTCTATTGCGCGTGTGCCCGCCGGTTTGGCCGGACGCAGCGCTTTGTGTCAGACTTAGACTTCCTTGAAGTCGGCATCCACAACGCCGTCATCGTTGGGCTTTTCGTTGGCTGCACCTGCGTCAGCACCGGGCTGTGCACCGGCGGCCTGCTGTGCGGCAGCGGCTGCCTGATACATCTTCTCGAACACCTGGCTCAGGGCTTCCTGCTTTGCCTTGATGTCGTCCACGTTGCCGGACTGGACAGCGGTCTTCAGGTCGGCCAGCTTTGCCTCGGCATCGCTCTTCACGTCTGCAGGCAGCTTGTCGCCGTTCTCCTTCAGCATCTTCTCGGTCTGGAACACCATCTGGTCGGCACCGTTGCGGATATCGACCTCTTCACGCTTCTTCTTATCATCGGCAGCAAACTGCTCAGCTTCCTTCACAGCCTTGTCGATGTCCTCCTTGGACATATTGGTGGAAGCGGTGATGGTGATGTTCTGCTCCTTGCCGGTGCCCAGATCCTTAGCGCTGACCTTCACAATGCCGTTGGCATCGATATCGAAGGTAACTTCGATCTGAGGCACGCCACGGGGAGCCGGAGCAATACCATCCAGATGGAACACACCCAGACTCTTGTTGTCGCGGGCAAACTCACGCTCGCCCTGCAGCACGTTGACCTCAACAGAGGGCTGGTTGTCGGCTGCGGTGGAGAACACCTGACTCTTGTGGGTGGGGATGGTGGTGTTGCGGTCGATGATCTTGGTGCACACGCCGCCCAGCGTCTCAATGCCAAGGCTCAGCGGGGTGACATCCAGCAGCAGCAGACCCTTCTTCTCGCCGTTCAGAACGCCGCCCTGAATAGCAGCACCGACAGCCACGCACTCATCGGGGTTGATGCCCTTGAAGGGCTCGCAGTTCAGTTCCTTCTTCACTGCGTCGTAGACAGCGGGGATACGGGTGGAACCACCGACCATCAGGACTTTCTTCAGGTCGGAAGCACGCAGACCTGCATCCTGCAGAGCCTTGCGCACGGGGGTCATGGTGCGATCGACCAGATCAGCGGTCAGCTCGTTGAACTTTGCGCGGGTCAGGGTCATATCCAAGTGCTTGGGGCCGGTAGCATCGGCGGTGATGAAGGGCAGGTTGATCTGGCTGCTCATGGCGCTGGACAGCTCGATCTTAGCCTTCTCGGCAGCTTCCTTCAAACGCTGTGCAGCCATCTTGTCCTTGCGCAGGTCGATGCCGTTCTCGGTCTGGAAGGCGTCTGCCATCCAGTCGATGATGCGCTGGTCGAAGTCATCGCCGCCCAGATGGGTATCACCGTTGGTGGCCAGAACCTCAGTAACGCCGTCGCCCATCTCGATGATGGACACATCGAAGGTGCCGCCGCCCAGATCGTAGACCATGATCTTCTGGTCGTCCTCTTTATCCACACCGTAAGCCAGAGCAGCTGCGGTGGGCTCGTTGATGATACGGCGGACGTTCAGGCCTGCAATGGTGCCTGCGTCCTTGGTGGCCTGACGCTGGCTGTCGTTGAAGTAGGCAGGCACAGTGATGACAGCCTCGGTGACGGTCTCGCCCAGATAAGCCTCGGCGTCAGCCTTCAGCTTCTGCAGGATCATAGCGCTGACCTGCTGGGGAGTGTACTCCTTGCCGTTCAGGGTCACCTTGTGGTCGGTGCCCATCTGACGCTTGATGGAAGAAACGGTGTTGTCGGGGTTGGTGATAGCCTGACGCTTTGCAACCTGACCTACCAGACGGTCGCCGGTCTTGGTGAAGCCGACAACGGACGGGGTGGTGCGGGCACCCTCAGAGTTGGCGATAACAACGGGCTCGCCGCCCTCCATAACAGCTACGCAGCTGTTGGTAGTACCAAGGTCGATACCAATAATCTTACTCATAATGAAGTCTCCTCTCGAAAGAACAAATCTTGTTTATATGATGCTTATGATGATGTCAAGCGGATGTTATTGCAAACTCCCTTGCGGGAGGTTCGGCTTATTTATTCGGCCACCACAACGGTTGCATGGCGGATGATCTTGTCACCCAGCTTGTAACCCTTCTGGAAAACGGTGACCACCGTGCCGCTCTCCTGCCCGTCCGGGGCGGGGATCTGCTGCACAGCATTCATAAAGTTGGGGTCAAAGGGCTTGCCCAGCACCTCGATCTCCTCCACATGGAGGGCTTCCAGTGCCTTTGCCGCCTTATCCAGCGTCATGACCACGCCCTTTTTGTAGTTCTCGTCGGTGGTGGGGGCGTTGGCAGCCATATTCAGCGTATCCAGAATGGGGATGATCTTTTCCACTGCGTGGGAAACACCGTCGCCAAACTTCTGGTCGGCCTCGCGGGTGGAGCGCTTGCGGTAGTTGTCGTACTCGGCAGCCATGCGCAGCAGCTGATCCTTGGCCTGTGCAGCGTTCTTTTCCGCTGCATCCAGCTTTGCCTTAACGGCTTCCATCTCCCGGGCCTTCTTGTTGAACCAGCCGCCGTCCTTCTTCTTTTCCTCTTCGGTAGCGGCAGCCTCGGCAGCAGCCTGTTCGGGCGCTGCGGCAGCGGTCTTTTCCTCGGGGGCAGTCTCCGGCTGCTCGGTCTCGGGCACCGTGTTCTTTGCTTCTTCGCTCATTCCAGATCCTCCTTATAGATCACAGTCCGCCGTGGTACGGCAGCCTGCGGGGTGTCTTTTCGTTTGCCGCTCATGCCCTCGCCCAGCTGGTCTGCAAAGTCGTGCAGCAGGGGCATCAGCTTCTGGAAGGGCATCCGGGTGGGGCCGATCAGGGCAATGGAGCCACACAGCCCGCCGCCTACCAGATACCGGTCGCTCACGATGCACAGCCCGGGGATCTGCGGTTCCAGATCCTCGCCCAGCAGCACGCTTTCGCTGCGGTTTTCCGGGGGTGCGATCAGGCTTGCGGCCTGTTCCTCGTCGTTCAGCAGGGTAAGGATATCGCCCACCCGGCCGTCCAGCTGCGGCCAGTCCAGCAGGTACTGCTCGCCGCCCAGAAATACATGGGGCTTTACGCTGTCCTGCAAAATTGCGGCTGCGGCGCTGACCACCGGCACAAGCTCCGGTGCGATCTGGCTGCACAGCTCGCTGAGCATCCGGGTGGAAAGATCCACCGGTGCCACAAAGGTAAGGTTGCGGTTGAGCAGCGCCGCAAGGGCAGCTGCATTTTCCCGGGAAAGCCCGGTGCGTACCCGCGCCACCCGGGTGCGGACGTAACCGGCGGTGGTCACAGCCAGCACTGCGGCTGCGCTGCGGCCCACCTGCACCACCTCGTAATGGGCGATGCACAGATCCTCGGCGCAGGGAGTGCTGACGGCGGCGGTGCAGCCGCTGATGGCGGCCAGCGCCTTGGCAGCGCCCTGTGCCAGCTTTTCCGGCTCGTGGTCAAGGCTGGCGAACACTGCATCTACCCGGGCGCGGGTAACGCGGTCCAGCGGCTGATCATCGGTCAGCAGGTTGTCCAGATAATACCGGTAGCCCTTGGCGCTGGGCACACGCCCTGCGCTGGTGTGGGGCTGCTCCAGCAGGCCCAGCTTTGTCAGCGCCGCCATCTCGTTGCGCAGCGTTGCGCTGGACACTGCCATATCAAAGTAGTTTGCCAGCACGCTGCTGCCCACCGGCTCGCCCTCAAGGCCATACAGCGCCACGATCGCCTGCAAGACCCGTTGCTTGCGTGCATCCATCGTCATAGCGCCTGCCTCCTTTTTGTATCGCTTTTGTTTGTTTAGCACTCCTTGTTCCTGAGTGCTAAGACCATTATAATCGTTTTTGCCCTGCTGTCAAGCCCTTTGCAAAAATGTTTATAAAGATTCATAATTCTGTCATAAAGGGGGTGTGAACTCCCTCAGTCAAAGCCTGCGGCTTTGCCAGCTCCCTCGGGGAGGGAGCCTTTGGCATGGCGGAAAAGTTTGCGGCTCAAGTGCAAAGCTTGCGGGAGAGAACGCTCCCCCGGGGGGAGCTGTCGCGCAGCGACTGAGGGGCTTCAAATCGGCGGAGCCGGAAAAAACGGTTAAAAGATCTTCACGCCGAACAGGCGTGAATCTTCAGTTTTTTCCGGTGTAGCCCTCTGCTTTGGGGTTAAAAGGGGCGAGCAGCCCCTTTTTCGTGGCTCCAGCGCGTCGAAATCGCTGGCACTTTTCTGGTTCTCTTTTGGTGTCAAAAGAGAACATCCCCGGGCAGCAGTGTTTTAGTTTTCCCTCTTTTTCAGCCATTCGCGCAGTTTCAACCCCCATTCGTGCAGAATTTCTTTTGTTTTTGCCCAATTTGTGGTATATTTATGGTAACGACACCCCGTATAAACCCCACACGAAAGGAGCGAAATTTTATGAAAGCCAAACGCATTGTAAGCATCCTGCTGACCGGCAGTATGCTGCTGTCCCTGCTGCCGGTGTCTGCACTGGCAGCCGCCCCGGTGTTCGATGCACCCGCCCAGACCACGGTCAAAAAGGCTGCACCCCTTGTACAGGAGGCCGACGCCTCCCGCAGCACCGAGGAGGAAGCCGCCACCCGCAGCAGCCGTGATCTGGACGCGGAGAACGGCACCGCCGAAAGCATTACCATCCAGCTGAACGCCGAAGGCTATCCCGCAGACAGCGGCGACGGTACCCATTGGCTCTACGTCGCTGACTCCGGTTGTTGGCTGTACAATGGCGTTTTTGCCCTGCAGCCCTCCTCGGAGGCCGAGGCTGAAAGCGCATTGCAGGCAACTCTCCGTATTATTAAAGATGCCGAATTTAACAGCGGCATCGTCGGCAGTGGAACCGATAATTACGGCACCATCTCCGGCGGCACCTTCCTAGGAGAGGTGAACAACGACTACAGCTACAACAACAATAATGTGTCCATCCCCGGCGTCATCTCCGGCGGCACCTTCCAAGGGCAGGTGCACAACTCCGGCACCATCTCCGACGGCACCTTCCAAGAGGAGGTGGGCAACGACGGCACCATCTCCGGCGGCACCTTCCAAGGGGGGTCGTACAACTTCCGCGGCACCATCTCCAACGGTATCTTCCAGGGGATTCTGCGCAACGACAGCGGCACGATCTCCGGCGGCACCTTTGAGAATACTGTCGAGGTATCCGCCGCCTCCGGCACAGATGCCACGATCAAGGGCGGGACTTTTGAAAAGCGTGTGACGCTCAAGCGTTCTGACACTCCCATCACCATCAGCAACGGCCTGTTTGACGGCGAGGTTGTCGCCGAAGAATGTAACTCCCCGCTTTTCATCACCGGCGGCCTGTTTACCCAAGCTGTGGATGTAAACAGCACCGACCCGTCCAATCTTTCCATCACCGGCGGCTATTTTGTGAACAAGCCCACTGTGCCGGAAGGCAGCAACATTGCCTTTACCACTGTGAGCGATCAGAGTTGCAGGGCCTTCCATGTGCCTGTAAATGATGACTGGTCTGAAAGCGGCTACAACAAACTTTATGTTCCCAGCGGATCGTCTGAGCAGCCCAACACCATTACCGTAAAGACCAATACCAAACTACTCTATTACCTTGCAGACGGTGAACAGTTCCCCGTACCTGACAGCGACAGTGACAGCTATGTTTACGAGATCCCTGTGCGGGGCTATGAAAAGATCGTGCTGGTGACCGAGGAGCCTTCGGCACCTCCAACGGACGACCCCGGCGAGCTTGACCCGGCGTTCTCCTCCGGTGCAGCCGCACTTGGCGTGGTACTGGGCACTGCGGGTCTGGGTTATATCACCTATGCTCACATCTCTTCCCTGTACCTGTACTATACCCTGCCGGGCGGCTTTATCCCCTCCACCCGTCAGGAGCTGGCAAACGTCCTGTGGACGACTGCCGGCAAGCCCGACCCTGTAAGCACCGCACTGTATACCGATATCCCCGCTGACGCCATCGAGCAGCAGAAGGCTGCCCGCTGGTGCGCAGAGCAGGGTCTGCTCTCCGACCACGGCGCAACCTTCGGCCCGGACACCACGGTGACCAATGCCCGCATCATCCGCGCATGGAACAGCCTGAAAAAGGTGCCCGTGACCATTAAATAATCATTCTCTTATTCATCCTTTCATGTACACCGCCGCCCGGCTTGCTTCCACAGGCCGGGCGGCGGTGTTTTTGCGGGTGAAACCCTCTCGTAAAAATGCGTTTGTCGCGCTCCGCAGAGCGCGACAAACGCAAAATTTTAAAAAATCTTTCCGCTGATTATGGCCAGAGCACAGCGGAGGCCATTCCAGATCGTCCTGCCTTATTCCTCCATCTGCTTTGCCAGAAAGGCCGCTGCCACCGCAACCGCCTTGCACTGGGCGTCCTCCGGGCAGGCGGTGCGGTCCTCGGTCAACAGCCCCACCGCGCCGGTCACGTCTCCGCCCGCCAGTACCGGTGCGGCGCATAGCAGCACCCGGGGTGTACCCTCGCAGGGCAGCAGCGTCTTTTCCGGGTTGCCCGGGCTCTGGTAGGGCTTGCGGGCTTCCATCAGCTTTTCCAGCGGCTGGCTGATGCTGCGGTCGGTCAGCTCCCGCCGCCCGCTGCCGCTGACCGCCAGAATGCGGTCCCTGTCGCACACAAAGGCAGTCAGTGCAAACTGGCGGCTGAGCACCTCTGCCAGCTGGGCGGCAAGGGTGTTCACCTCGCCCATGGGCGAGTACTTTTTAAAGATCACTTCCCCGTCGCCGGTGGTAAAGATCTCCAGCGGGTCGCCCCGCCGGATGCGCTGGGTGCGGCGGATCTCCTTGGGGATCACCACCCTGCCAAGTTCATCGATGCGGCGCACGATACCGGTTGCTTTCATTATTTTGCCCTCCTTGCGGTTTCCTTTGTATGTAGTATCTGTCAGCGGCGGCAAATTATACCGGCAGCGCATTTTTTGCTTTGCCCGCTGCATTGCGTTCCGGGCGGGGTTCTGCTACAATAAATAGGAATAAACCCAAAGAAAGCAGGTGTCCGCATGGCACACATCCTTATTCTGGGCGGCGGTGCCGCCGGACTGGCCGCTGCGCTGGCGGCTGCACAGGCCGCGCCCGCTGCCCGCGTCACGGTGCTGGAGCGCAACCCCAAGGTGGGCAAAAAGCTGCTGGCCACCGGCAACGGCCGCTGCAATCTGGACAACACCGCCATTGCGCCGGAAAAGTATTTCACCGCCGACCCCGCCGCGCTGCGGCCTTTGCTGGCAGCGGTGGATGCCGCCGCACCGCTGACATGGTTTGAGCAGCTGGGGCTGTACACCCGCACCGATGAAGCCGGGCGAGTGTACCCCTATTCCAATCAGGCGGCAGACGTGCTGGCGCTGTTGGAGCTGCATTTGCAGCGGCACAAGGTACAGCTGCGCACCGGCTGCACGGTAAGCACTCTGCGGCAGAGCAAGGGCGGCTACGCGGTGCAGTTTACGAACGCCGAGGGCGGCACCGAAAATCTGCGGGCAGATGCCGTCATCTGCGCCATGGGCGGCGCCGCCGGGCCGCAGTTCGGCACGGACGGCTTCGGCACCCGCTTTGCCGCCGACTGCGGCGGGCAGATGCGCCCCCTTTACCCCTGCCTGACCGCCCTGCAATGCGCAAAACCGAACAAAAGCCTTGCAGGCATCCGCGCCAAGGCCGCTGCCCGTCTGCTGGACGGCGACCGGGTGCTGGCAGAAGAAATTGGCGAGGTGCAGTTTACCGACTACGGGCTTTCCGGCATCTGCATCATGCAGCTGTCCGGGCTGCTTGCCCCCGGGCGCAGCCCGAAGCACCCGGCGGTGGAACTCGATTTGTTCCCCGCCCTGCCGGAGGCAGAGCTTGCCGCCCTGTTTGCGGCGCGGACGCCGCTTTTAGCCGAGGACACGGCGGCGGCGTTCTGGCTGGGGCTTTTGCACGGCAAGCTGGGGCGCGCCCTCTGGACTGCCGCCGCCCTGCCGGATACTGCCCCCCACGCCCTGCCCGCAGGCAGCTGGCAGAAGCTTGCCCACGTTGCCAAGCACTGGCGGTTCGAGGGGCTTACCCCCTGCGGCTGGCGGCAGGCGCAGACCACCGGCGGCGGGCTTGCCCTGACCGAGGTGGAACCCACCTTCCAGTTCAAGGGCTGTCCGGGGCTGTACTTTGTGGGTGAAACGCTGGACTGCGCCGGAAGCTGCGGCGGCTTCAACCTGCATTGGGCGTTCGGCAGCGGCCTTGCCGCCGGGCGGGACGCCGCAAAGCACCTTTGCAGCCGAAAACGATAAAAAAGGGATCCTGAAGCGCCGGTTGGCGCTTCAGGATCCCTTTTTATTTACTCGCCCTTGGAAAGCAGCTTTGCACGCTCCAGCGCGGGGCGCAGTGCCAGATACAGCACCACGGCGCAGGCAGTGGAAGCCACACTGTTCACAAAGGTGACGCCGCCGGCGATCTTGGTCAGCGCCTGTGCCACGGTGTACTCCTGTCCAAAGATGTACACGTTGCGGAAGTAGCCAAGGAAGGGGTCGGTGAACACGTTCAGCAGCAGGCCGGAGCCCGCAGAGACGATCACCTTGACCAGATACCCGGCACTGTGACGATCCTGATCCCGCAGCTTGAACACCTTATGTGCCACGGCACCGCAGGTGATGCCGATGATGAACTTGAGCACGAAGGTGGTAACAGCGTAGCCCGGATCACCGGCAAGGATATCCGCCAGCGCCAGACCGATGGCACCCGCCAGACCGCCGGATACACCGTCCAGCAGCAGCGCCGTCAGGGCGGTAAAGGTGTTGCCCAGATGGAACGAAGAGCCGCCGTAGAACGGGATGCGGAAGAACAGGTAGGCCACAAGGCTCAGCGCAGCCATCACGCCGGTAAGCGCCAGCTCGTGCACCGTAAAGCGGCGCTTGTACAGCACACTGAAAAACAGGATCAGGATAACGACGACTGCCAGCAGCAGCCACATTGCAATAGTAGACATGATACTTTCCCTCCAATCACGCCGATAACCCCACAAAACTACTTGACATTTGGGTGTTCGGCGGGTATGCTCCTATTATACGCAGAACTGACCCTATGAAAATACCCAGAACAAAGTTTTTTTATGGGGTCAGTTTTACAAAATGCCTACACGGGAGGAATATTCTATGGTACATCTGACCACGGCACTGGACCCGGCTTCGGCAGTGCCGCTGTACGAGCAGCTTTACCGCAGCCTTGCCGCCGAGATGCGGGCAGGCACCCTGACGGCGGGCACCCGGATGCCCGGCAAGCGGCGGCTGGCGGCAGAGCTGTCGATCTCGGTGAACACGGTGGACACCGCCTACCAGATGCTGGCAGCCGAGGGCTACCTGACCGCCCGGGAGCGCAGCGGCTTTACGGTGCAGGAGTATCTTGCCCTGCCGCAGGGGGTGCAGCCGCCTGCCGCGCACCCTGCGCCGGTGGCAGCGCACCCCGCCGACACCGCCCCGCCGGTACAGTTTGATTTATCCACCCGGGGCGTGGACCCGGGGCTGTTCCCCTTCCGCACATGGGCGCGGCTGCAAAAGGAACTGCTCTATTCCGCGCCGGAGCTGCTCACCCCCGGGGATGCCCGGGGCGATGCCGCCCTGCGGCAGGCGCTGGCAGGGTATCTGGCCGAGTACCGGGGCGTGCAGTGCGACCCGGAGCAGCTGGTGGTGGGCGCAGGGCTGGAATATCTGCTGGGACTGCTGGCACCGCTGCTGCCCGGCCCTGCTGCCGTGGAGACCCCCGGCTATCCCCGCGCCCGGCAGGTGCTGGAAAACAACGGCGTGCCCTGCCGCTGCCTGCCGGTGGACGCGGACGGCCTGTCCCTTGCCGCCCTTTCTGCCAGCGATGCGGCGGTGTGCTACGTCACCCCCAGCCACCAGTTCCCCACCGGGGTCACCATGCCCGCCGGACGCCGGGCAGAGCTGCTGCACTGGGCGGCCCGCGCCCCGGGGCGGCGGTACATCATTGAGGACGACTACGACTCCGAGTTCCGTTTTGACACCCGCCCGCTGCCCAGCTTGCAGGGCATGGCGGGCGCAGACGGCCCGGTGGTGTACCTGTCCACCTGCTCCCGCAGCCTTGCCCCGGGCATCCGCATCGCCTACATGGTACTGCCCCGGCAGCTGCTGGGCGCGTGGCAGGAAAAATACCGGCTCTACTCCGGCACGGTAGGGCGGTTTGAGCAGCAGACGCTGGCACGCTTCATCACCGGGGGCTATTTCACCCGGCACTTAGCGCGGGAGCGCACCGCCTACAAAGCCCGCCGGGATGCACTGGCGGCGGCGTTGCGCACCTCCTTTGCACCGGAAGAGCTGACCCTTGCGGGGCTGCACACCGGCCTGCACCTGCTGGCACAGCTGAAAGACCCGCCGCCGGACGCCGCCCTGCGGGCTGCTGCCCGGCAGTACGGGGTGCGCTGTTCCCTGCTGAGCGACTACGACCTGACCGGCACGGCACATTCTGCCGCCGGGACGCTGGTGCTGGGTTACGGCTCACTGCCGGACGCGGACTGCGCCGCCGCCGGGGAGAGGTTGAAAAAGCTCTGCACCGCCGCCCGGGAGGCATCGGACACCGTATAATGCCCGCCTGCCCAGTCCCCAGGCAGGGCGTCGGCGGTAATGTCCACTGGCTCGGCACTGGTGGCTAAAAATTCCAATGTGCGCTCCAGCGTTGCAAGGTCTACGGCGGTCAGGCTGGTCAGCAGACTGCTGCTCACCTCCCGCAGCCCCTGCGGCAGGGTGGTGGGCAGCAGCTCCAGCGCCTGCCGGAAAAAGGCATCCCACACCGCCGCCCGGGCGGCGGCGCTGCGCCGGGGCGAAAGAGAAGTGTCGGCATCCAGCGCCGCTAAAAAGCTGTGGGCATCGGCAGCGGAGATACCCTGCACCCCGGTGCCTTTGCCGTACTGCTCCAGCTGCTCCGGTGTGAGCGCCCCGGTAAAGCCCACCCGCACCGCGCCGTACCGCGCCGCCAGCTTTGTCAGCACCGCCGGAGCGATGGCAAGATAGTCGGTGTCCTCCGGCAGGGCGAACACCTCGCCCAGCGCCTCCCGGCAGCGGGCGGGGCCTGCGGCGGCGTAACAGTCCGCAAGAGGGACGTTTTTGCCCCCGAAGGGCACTTCCAGCGCGGCGGGCACGGCCAGCAGATGGATGCAGTTCTGTCCGGCGTTCAGGTAGGCCAGCACAAAGCCCGGGGTCTCGTCTGCCACGCACAGCAGCACGGTACACCGGTCGGCGGCTTTTGGCAGACGGATGGGCACCCCGCTCTGGCTTTTTGCGGCCTGCCGCAGACTGCTGCGCAGCTGGGCGCGGCTGAGCAGCACCGTGCCGCCCACCAGCGGCAGCAGCACCAGCAGGGCGGCGCACAGCGCCGCCCAGAAGGGACGCCAGCCGCTGCGTTTTGCGTGTTTCATGGCTCTGCCTCCTTTTTGTGCATAAAGCATAGCCCACCGGGCGACCCTTTATGCAGAAAGGCAGGGATGCTGTATGGATAAAACAAATACCCCCAACGAAAGAGACCGTGAGGAACAGGAGGACTTCTGGCTGACACTGGAACCCCTTCCCGCACCCGACCCCGAAAAACCCTCCTCACCGCATGAGGAGTAAGGGCGCTGCATAGGATGCGGTAAAGGGGTGAGCCGTTTCTCGTTACGCCCCTTCTGTGAAAATGTGTTTGGAGCGGCCCGCAGGCCGCGACAAACACGAAATTATAAATAATTTTTCCGCTGAATATGCCCAGAGTGCAACGGAGGGCATTTCAAATCGTACCACCACAAAGGAGGCCACGAGATGCCGGAGGGTTTCATGCGGGGAGTCGAGGCCGTAAACGGCATCGTGTGGGGGCCTTTGGGGCTGGGGCTGCTCTTCGGCACCGGGCTGCTGCTGACGGTGCGCACCGGGGGCTTCCAGCTGCGGCGGTGGGGCTACTGGATGCGGCACACCCTCGGCGCTATCCTGACCGACCGGAGCGTCACCGCCCATACCGCCCGCGAGGAACAGGCCATCAGTCAGTTTCAGAGCCTGTGCACCGCGCTGGCGTCCACCATCGGCACCGGCAACCTTGTGGGGGTGGCCACCGCCATTTTATCCGGCGGGGCGGGGGCGGTGTTCTGGATGTGGGTCATGGCGCTGCTGGGCATGATGACCAGCTACGCCGAGAACGTGCTGGGCATCTACTACCGCCGCAAAGACCCGGCGGGTGGCTGGCGCGGCGGGCCGATGTACTACCTGCGGGACGGCCTTGGCGGCAAGCCGGGGCGGGTGCTGGCGGTGCTGTTTGCCGCGTTCTGCGCGCTGGCAAGCTTTGGCATCGGCAACCTGAGCCAGCTCAATTCCATCGCGGGCAATCTGCGGGCGGCTTTCGATGTGCCGGAAGCCGTCACCGGCGCGGTGCTGGCGGCAGTATCGGCGGTGATTTTGCTGGGTGGGCTGAAGCGTGTGGCTGCGGTGGCGGAAAGGCTTGTCCCCGCCATGGCGCTGCTGTACATCGTGGGTGCGCTCACCGTGGTGGGGGTGCACCTCACCGCCGTTCCGGCGGCGCTTGCCGCCATCCTGAAGGGCGCGTTCGGGCTGCGTGCCGCCGGTGGGGGCATCGTAGGCTATGGGCTGTCCCGGGCGGTCACATGGGGCTTTAAGCGGGGTGCTTTTTCCAACGAGGCCGGGCTTGGCTCCTCGGTGATGGTGCACGCGGCTTCCAACGTAAAAGAGCCGGTGCAGCAAGGGATGTGGGGTATTTTTGAAGTGTTTGCGGACACCATGGTGGTGTGCACCCTGACGGCGCTGGTGGTGCTGACCTCCGGCTTTGTGGATCTGGACACCGGGTGCATTGCCGCCGGGGCGGCGGGCAGTGCGCTGGTGGGGCAGGCGTTTGACGCCGTGTTCGGCACGCTGGGGTCAAAGCTCATCGCGGTGTGCATCCTGCTGTTCGCCTATTCCACCGCACTGGGCTGGAGCTGCTACGGCTGCAAGGCCGTGGAGTATCTCTTCGGCACAGGCGCGGGGGCGGGCTACCGGGTGCTGTTCGTAGCGCTGATGCCGCTGGGCGCGGTGATGCAGCTGGACCTTGCATGGACGCTTTCCGACACCTTCAACGGCCTGATGATGCTGCCGAACCTTATCGGCGTAATTGCGCTGTCCGGTATGGTGGTGAAAATCACACAGAACTACCTTGCCCGCAAGCTGCACGGCAGCCCCGCGCCGCCGCTGTTGTCGGCAGGTGAGACGATTTAGAATGCGCTCCGCGTTGCTCTGCGCATCATCAGCGGAAAATTTATTTGTAATTTGTAAATCGGGAAAATCTGCGGATTTTCCCGATTTACTTTTTCACGGATGGGGTCGTAAAGGAAAACGGCAGTTACAAAAAAGCCCCCACGATACCGACCTGAAATCAAAAGATAACAGGGGCAGCTTGTGGGGGCTTTGGAAGATACCTCCACACAGCTCTCGAGGTCTGTGCTGAACACCGCAAAGGATGCCCAGGAAGCATCTTCTGATACAAATATAGCACCGGAGTACGCCAAAAGCAAGTACCAGCCGCAGCGCAGAGGAAACAAGGAACGAGCCCTCTCAGGCGCTCCCCCTTGGGGGAGCTGTCGCGCAGCGACTGAGGGGCTTCAAATCGGCGGAGCCGGAAAAAACGGTTAAAAGATCTTCACGCCGAACAGGCGTGAATCTTCAGTTTTTTCCGGTGTAGCCCACCCCTTTGGGGTTAAAAGGGGCGAGCAGCCCCTTTTTCGTGGCTCCAGCGCGTCGAAATCGCTGGCACTTTTCTGGTTCTCTTTTGGTGTCAAAAGAGAACATCCCTCGGCTAGCAGAATCTTTCCCTGCGGAGTGCACACTCTCAATCGTCAGCCCTGCCCCTTGTCCCGGGGCGGGGTTTGTGCTATGCTAAGGGGTACAAGCGATTTTTTTGCGCTGAGAGGAGGAACCCCATGGCCGCCGTAAAAACACGGAGCACCGCTACCCTTATGACCGAGGGCAGCATTGTAAAAAGCCTGCTGCTGTTTGCCCTGCCGCTGATCTTCGGCAACCTGCTGCAGCAGATGTACAACACCGCCGACAGCATCATCGTGGGCAATTTTGTGGGCAGTAATGCCCTTGCCGCTGTGGGCTCCAGCGGGTCGCCTATCTATCTGCTCATCGGCTTCAGTCAGGGGCTTGCCGTGGGCGCGGGGGTGGTGGTCTCGCAGTATCTGGGCGCGGGCGACCACAAGGAGACCCGCGAGGCGGTGCACACCGCCCTTGCCATTGCGGTGGTCATGGGGCTTTTGCTGACGGTGGGCGGCGTTGCCTGCGGGCGCGCTTTGCTGGTTGCCATGAACACCCCCGCCGAGGTGCTGGCCGATGCCGTGACCTATATCCGCATCTACTTTGGCGGGGTGCTGTTCAGCGTGGTGTATAACATGACCGCCGGCATCCTGAACGCCGCCGGCAACTCCCGGCGCTCGCTGGTGTATCTTGCATGGGCGTCGGTGACCAACATCGTGCTGGACCTTGTGTTCATCGTGGGGCTGCGGATGGGGGTGGCAGGCGCTGCCATCGCCACTGACTTAAGCCAGCTGGTGTCCTGCGTGCTGAGCCTGCGCTTTCTGATGAAAAGCGAGGACGCCTGCCGGGTGGAGCTTTCCGCCATCCGGCTGCACCGCAAAATGGCCAGCCGCATCATCCGGGTGGGTCTGCCCACCGGCATCCAGAACATGGTCATCTCCTTTTCCAACGTGCTGGTGCAGGCCAGCGTGAACAGCTACGGTGCCGCCGCCATGGCGGGCTTTGCGGCCTACATGAAGATCGACGGCTTCAACATTCTGCCCGTCAGCAGCATCAGCATGGCCGCCACCACCTTTGTGGGGCAGAACTACGGCGCGGGGCGTCTGGACCGGGTAAAGCGCTCGGTGTGGGTCACCCTTGCTATCGGGGTCATCTACACCCTTTGCACCGGCGCTGCCCTGTTGGCCGGACAGGACGCCATTCTGCACCTGTTCACCGCCGACGAGGCCGTGGTCACCTACGGCAAGCTGGCCATGCGGTGGTTCTGCCCGTTCTACTTCCTGCTCAGCATCCTGCACGGCCTTGCCGGTGCCGTGCGCGGCACGGGTGCCAGCATCCCGCCCATGGTGGTGCTGCTGGTCTCGCTGTGCCTGTTCCGGGTGGTATGGATCCAGTTCCTGCTGCCCTTCTTCTCCGGCATCGAGGGCGTGTTCATCCTCTACCCCGTCAGCTGGGGTCTGGGCGCATTGCTCATGATCCTGTATGCGTGGAAGGGCAAGTGGCTGGAGTATCATACATAACATTATTTTACAAAAAAGGACTGCCGTGCAGCGCACGGCAGTCCTTTTTTATCTTATTACAGCTTTTCAAACACCAGAAAGCGGAAGGCGATGGTGGTGGTCAGCTGCGGCAGAGCCGCAAGGCGGGCAGCACCGTCGCGGGGCGTTTTCCAGTAGTAGGGGGTCATGGCAAACAGGGCTTCCAGTTGGGCGGCGGGCACGGTGATGGTTCCCTGCACCTCACGCTCGTCGATGGCGCAAAAGCCCGGGTACTCCACCTGCTGCACCGGGTTTTTGTAGGGCTTTTCGTAGAGCACGGCCTTCATCTGGTACAGATGCTCTGCCCCCGGCACAACGTAGATCATGCGCCCGCCCGGGCGCAGCACCCGGCTGAACTCCTCCTGCGCAAAGGGTGAAAAGCAGTTCAGCAGCACGTCTGCCCAGCCGGTGCGCACCGGCTGGCTGAAGCTGGACGCCACCGCATACTGCGCAGTGGGCAGCGCCTTTGCGGCCAAGCGCACGGCGGGCTTTGCGATATCGAACCCGGCCAGCTGCAACGGCTTTTCTGCCGCCGCGAACTGCTGCGCGATGCAGCGGTCGTACCAGCCCTCGCCGCAGCCTGCGTCCAGCAGGTGCAGTGGAGTATCCTTCGCGGCGGGCACGCCGTGGGCAAGGCACAACTCCCCCAGCGCCTGCCCGAAGATGCCGTAATATCCGGCGTTCAGGAAAGCGCGGCGGGCAGCTACCATCTCCTTGCTGTCCCCGGGGGCTTTGGTGCGCATACTCTGCACCGGCAAAAGATGCCAGTAGCCCTCCCGGGCACGGTCAAAGCAGTGGCCTTTTTCACATTTCAGGTCATTCTCCCCTTGCAGCGCGCCGCCGCACAGGGGGCACTGCCACGGGGCAAAGGCTTCGTTCCGGCTCATACTTCTTCGCTGTGATCCTCAATGGGTGCGGTGGCACCGCCGTGGGCGTCCATATACTCCTCAAAGCTGGTGTACTTCTGCTGGGGCGGGCGGCGGCTGATGAGCATCAGCCCCGGGTCCTCGTCCCGGGCGGCGGCATTGCGGCCGCGGCGGGCAGGCTCGGCCTTGGGAGCGCGGGGTGCGCTGCCGGTGCGGCTCTGGCTGCCTGCATTGCCGCGCTCATTGCGGGCAGGGCGGGCGTTGTTGCTCTGGGCAGCGCGCTGCTCGCTGCGGTCATTGCGGCGGCTGCCGCTGCGGCTTGCGTTCTGATTATTCTGGGGCTCCTGTGCGCTGCGGATGGCAGGTGCTGCCGGAGCAGCAGGAGTCTTGCGTGCCGGGCGCAGCGGAGTAGCCTCCGGGGCGCTGACAAAATGGGGGTCAAATTTGGGCTGGGCGTTGCTGCCCCGGGCGGGGGCGGCATTCTCGCGGCGGGCACGGGGCGCTGCCGCCTCCTTAGGGGCGTTTGCGCCCCGGTTGTTGGCGCGGCGGTCGTTGCGGGCCCCGCGCTTTGCGTTGCTGTCTTGCATCAATGTTTCCTCTTTTTTCGGTTTTGCAGGCACCGCGTTCTTTGCAGCCTTCGGCTCCTGCTTCGGCGCGGGCGCAGCTGCCTTTGCAGCTTTTGCGGGCGCAGTTTCGGCCTGTTTTTTCGGCGCTTCGGCCGGTTTTTCTGCTTCGGGGCGGGGCTTTTTGCCGCGCACGGGCAGCACGGGGCGCACCGGGGCGGGCACGCCGTCCCACGGATGACCGGACACCACCGGGATCTTGCGGCGGTTCAGCTTTTCGATGCCTGCCAGATACTCCTGTTCCTCCGGGGCACAGAAGCTGACGGCGGTGCCGTCCGCACCGGCGCGGGCAGTGCGCCCGATGCGGTGCACATAGGTCTCCGGCACCTCGGGCAGGTCGTAGTTGAACACATGGGAAAGCTCGCTGATATCAATGCCGCGTGCGGCGATATCGGTCGCCACCAGCACCCGGGTCTTGCCGGACTTGAAATCCTCCAGCGCGGTCACGCGGGCGGTCTGGCTCTTGTTGCCGTGGATGGCGGCGGCGGGGATGCCCTGCTTTGTCAGGTCTTTTGCGATCTTATCCGCGCCGTGCTTGGTGCGGCTGAACACCAGTGCGTTGACCACCGGCGGCTGCAAATTTTTGATGAGCCACGGCAGCAAGAGCTTTTTGTTGCCCTTTTCCACATAATACAGGCTCTGCTGGATGCGGTCTACGGTGCTGGACACCGGGTCCACCTTGACAAAGGCGGGGTCGTGCAGGATGCCGGCAGCCAGCTGCTCGATCTCGGCGGGCATGGTGGCGCTGAACATCAGGTTCTGGCGCTGGGCGGGCAGCTTTGCAATGACCTTTTTCACGTCATGGACAAAGCCCATATCCAGCATCCGGTCGGCCTCGTCCAGCACAAAAATCTCCAAAGCGGACAGGTCGATAAAGCCCTGCCCGATCAGGTCGTTCAGCCGTCCCGGGCAGGCGATGAGGATGTCCACGCCCTTTTTCAGCGCTTCCACCTGCGGTGCCTGTCCCACGCCGCCAAAGATGACGGTGCTGCGCAGTTTCAGGTACTTGCCGTAGGCTTCAAAGCTTTCGCCGATCTGCAAGGCCAGCTCCCGGGTAGGGGTCAAAATCAGGGCGCGGACAGCACCCTTGCGGCGGGGTGCATTGGCGGTGAGCCGGTCCAGCATGGGCAGCGCAAAAGCCGCCGTCTTGCCGGTGCCGGTCTGGGCGCAGCCCATCAGATCCCGGCCTACCAGCACCGGCGGGATGGCCGCTGCCTGAATGGGCGAGGGGGTCTCGTAGCCCGCTTCCTGCACAGCACGCAGCAGCGGGGCGGACAGATTCAGTTCTTTAAATGTCATGGTTCTCCTATTATTCTGTGATCTTCCGGCACTCGATGTAATAGCGCTTTTCCTCCGCGTGTCCCATGCTGAAGGTCTTGCGGGGCAGCACGCCGCCCATCACAACGCCGCGGAACAGATCGCTCTTGGCGAAGGGCGGCATCAAAAACGCCACCGCACCCTGCTTGCACAAAGCGCGCACAGCCGGTTCGTCATGCACATAGTCCACCTTTGCCTCCGGGTGGCGTGCGATATAATCCGAAATAAAATCGTCGATGGTGCCCACGGTCAGCGGCTCGGTGGGGTCCTCAAAGCTGAGCACATTGGCCATGTGGGGGCCTGCCAGCGTAAAGGGCTGCTGTTTGCTGCCGCCAAAGCAGCAGCCTGCCATGTTGGCGTCGCTCCATGTAATGAGGCTCAGCAGCACGGTGGCACAATCCACGTTGAACAGCACCCGGTGGATGGGCTCGATCTCAATAGCCGGGGAGTGCACGTTGCACACCTCTGCCAAGCACCAGCGGGCGGGGTGGTTCTCTGCCTGCTCCGGGGTCAAGGTCTTTTTCAGCTCCTCCCAGCAGGCTTTTGCGGTAGCCAGCGAGTGGTTGCCGTCGCCCACCGCCAGCGTCAGCGGGTCGCGGCGGGTGGCATCGGGGTATTTCTTGTCAAATTCTTCCTGACTGCCCAGCACGGTCAGCGCGTTTTCGATCTGTGCGATGAGGGCGGGGTCCTCCACCGCCCAACCTGCCACATGACCGCCGCCCAGCATCAGCTCACCCTCGTACACCTTGGGCAGGCTGTCCTTGTGGGCAGCAATGGGCTCGATGAGGGTGCAGTCCGGGTCATCCGCCAGCATCATGATGTGGGGCGTTTCCAGCGCCGCACCGGTGCGCACCTTCATGCGGGGCGGGATGCGGCTTTCCACGGTGCACTCGCTGGGACGCACGGTGCATTTTTCGCCACGGCGGTAGCTGTAAGCCTCCAAGTCCACACGCCCCACAAGACCCTGCCGCACCCGGCCGCTCTGCTCAGTGCGCTCTACATAGATAAAGCCGTCCACCGCCCGGGTGAGCACGTTCTGGGCATAATCCTGCATGGTTTCGTGGATCTTTTCCACCCGTGCGTCGGCGTCTCCGTCCTCCAGATACACTTCCGGCAGGATCAGGTTCAGGGTGCTGGGCGCACCCGCAGCAGTCTCTTCTGCCCGCTGCCAGTAGCTGCGGTCGCTGGTAAACTGGTCACAGGCAATGCAGCCCCACTGTTCCAGCGGCACCTGCTCCGAAGGCAGCAGGATGTGTGCGGGTGCAAAACAGGTAGTCGGTTTCATAGTCGTTTCCTCCCCTCTCTGAAAAGGCATGGCAGTCCCCTGCCGGTTTTACTTAAAGGCGGCGGTGTCGTGCACCACAACGTGCTGCACACCGGCGTCGGCAGCGGCCTGCTCCAGCGCTGCGCGGCTGTCCGCGTCCAGTGCGGTGCTGCTGGTGACCAGCAGGTTTTCCATGCCAAGGGATATGCCGGTGGTGCCAAGGGCATCGGTGGCGGCGGTGCACAGTGCGTCCGGGTAGCTGACCCACAGGGTCACGCTGCCCGCAAAGCGGGTCTGCCATGCGGCGATATCTGCGGTCAGCTGGGCGGCGCGTCCCTCCCGGCTCTTGCCGCCGGAAGCGCCGAAGTCCTGCTTGCGGGTGATGATGTTGGGGAACTGCACCCCGGTAAGCACCACCTGCTCGTAGCCCATGCCCTGCACCTCTTCAATGAGGTCACCGACATACTGCACCGCGCTTGCGGCAAAGGGGTTCATCCACGCCTTGCCGCCCTTGGCTGCGCTGACATTATCCAGCCAAAGGCTGTTGCCGTCGTAGTGCACGCCCATGCTGCGGTCGGTGTACACCGACACCGGATCGGTAAAGGCGGCAAGCTGTGCCGCCGGGATAATGCCCTCCTCCCGCAGGATGGCGGCGATGCTTGCCGCATCCACCGGGCTTTCAGTGATGCTTTGAGCAGCAGCTGCCACCCCGGAAGCGTAGTACACCGTGCCAGCGGCGTCCTTCAGGGTGACAAGGGCGTAGTCTGCGCCCTGCTGCTTCAGCTGCCGGGCGGCGGCGCGGATGGCGGCTTCATCGGTCAGGGCGGTCACGTCCAGCTCTGCCCAGCTGCCGCCGGTAATGGCCTTGCCGTCCAGCGGTTTTTCCTCCTCCGGCTCCGGTTCAGACGCTGCCTGCGAGGCGGCGGCGCTGCTTGCCGCCGCAGAGGAAGCGGCTGCCTCGGCGCGGGAAGCACTTTCGGCCTCGAGGTCCCGGTCCTTGACCACGGTATACCATGTGTGGGTGGCCCAATCCAGCACATGGGGTGCGGCAAACCATGCGGCTGCCAGCACTGCCACTACCAGCACCGCAATGCCCAGAATGCGCTTGACGCGCATTTCCCGGCTGTAAAAGCTGCGGTGATAATGCTTGACCTTCTGACGTTTATACTTAGCCATGGTATCCTTTCCTCCCTGTCTGCATCACAGGATAACGGAATGTCCGGTAAAGCCATAGATCGCCAGCGCCAGCACGCCGATATACACCAGCGTGATGGGCAGGCCGCGGAATGCCTTGGGGATCGCTTTGCTGCGCAGGCGGTGGCGTGCCTCGGTGACCAGCAGCACTGCCAGCACATAGCCAAGGCCGCTGCCAAGGCCAAAGCCAAGGCTTTCGCCAAGGGTAAAGGTCTGGGTGCGCTCCACCAGCACCGTGCCCAGCACGCCGCTGTTCAGCGCGGCCAGCGGCACGATGCGCAGCAGCTGTGCGCGGCGGGGCAGGCTGCGCAGCAGCCACAGCACCAGATGCTCTGCCAGACACACCACGGCGATGCTGGCGATATACACCAGCGGGCGCAGCTGTGCGCGGTTATCCAGCGGGGCGATGAACCACCGCCCGGCAAAGAAAGCCACCGGTGCCACCAGCACCTGCGTGATGCACAGCATCATGCCGAACAAAGCGCTGCTGGTGCGGTCGTCCCCCACCAGCTGCACCATGCGGGACACGCCCAGTGCACGGGTAAAGACAGCGTTCTGTGCAAAAATAGCCAGCAGTGCGTAGCTGAAAAACACTGCCGAGCTGCTTACAACTTCCTTCACGGTTCGCGGTCCGCCTCCTTCTGGTAGTGCACGGTCAGGGTATCCCGCGCTTCCTTTTGCAGATATTCCTTGTGCTTTGCAGCCGCAGCGCGCCAGATGGCGCACAGGATGCCCAGCACGATAAAGCCGCCCGCCGGCATCTTAGCCAGCGGCAGCAGCGCCCAGCGCCCCACCGGGGCACCGAACACGGTGCCAAGGCTGAGCCACTCGCGCACGATGCCCACCACGAGCAGCAGCAGCGCATAACCCACGGTGATGCGCACGCCCTTGGAAACGGCCTTGTGCACCGTCTCCTGCACGCGGCCAAAGCGGTAGGTCAGAAGCGGCTCCACCACCAGCATGGGCAGGTAGATGCCAAGGTTCAAAAGACCCGTGCCGAACACGAGGTTCAAAATGGGGTACGCCGCCAAGTACACCATAGCGGCGCTGGCTGCGTACAGAATCGCACGGGGCAGCAGCTTTTTTTGCAGCTGCTCCGGGGTAGGCTCCTCGTCCTGCAGGGGCACAAGGCGGCTGAGCAGGCAGGCCAGCACGCGGGAGGGCACCAGCAGCAGCGCCACCGCCGCCGCCAGCATCAGGCTGTTCTGGCCGGTGGTAGCCACGACCACCAGCGGTGCCAGACCCATGCCCTGCATGACCACCGGGTTATTCAGAAACACGCGGTCATGATGGGCAAACTTTTCGGGGTCTTGCAAAATCAGATCCGCAGTACGCTTTTTCATTCCGCAGCCTCCTTTCGTTCGGATGGCAGACGGTGCAGCAGACGGTACAGCCGCTCCTCGGTGCGGTCAATGAGCGCAGACACGCTGTTGACCGCCAGCAACGCAAAGCAGACGCCGGTCTCGTACACGCCGAAATAGCGGAAGCCCATGGTGGCAATGCCCACCAGTGCGCCGTACAGGATGCGCCCGAGCCGGTGGTGGGCGCAGGTGTAGGGCTCGTTGAGCAGGAACACCGCACAGAACAGCACCGCACCGGTGTGCAGCTCGTCCCGGATGCCCTGCAAGCGGGGCAGCAGGCTGCTGAAGAGGGTGCTGTCTGCCAGACCTACCTGACGCGGGAAGAAGAAAGCGATGAGCCCGCAGGTGATCAGAAAACTTGCCGATGCACCGATGTGCACGTCCTTCTGGGCCCACAGCACAAGGCCGCAGGCCAGAATGACCAGCGCTGCGCCGGTGCCCATGGGGGCGGCGAACTCGCCCAGCACAACGGCGAGGGTGTTCAGGTTCAGGATGCCGCCGCTGCGCAGGGTATCCTCGATGGTGCTGCCCACCGGCACGGCGGAGGCATTCCACAGGGGCAGCGACGTGTAGGGCTGCGGGTAGCGCACTACCTGCTCCGGCCACGATACCGCCGCCACGGCGTAGCCCACGGCAGCGGGGTTGAAGGGATAGCTGCCGTAGCCGCCAAAGACTTCCTTGCCGATGAGCACGCCCGCCATCACCGCCACCACCAGCACATAGATGTCCACGGTGGCGGGCATGAGCAGGGCGATGATCAGGCTGAAGCTCTCGTTGGAGAGATCGCTGTTTGTGTACACCCGATGGCGCAGCAGCGCCACCAGACGGTCGCACAGGTTGCCGGTAAGCAGGGCGACGCCGCATAGCAGCAGCGGGCGCGCGCCGTAGAAATAGCAGGCCATGCACAGCAGCGGCACACACAGCCAGAAAACATGCTTATAGTACCGGCCGGTCTTTTGCAGCTGCCGCTCCTGCTCCTGGATCAAAGCTTCATCCATATACAGGCCTCCTTACAGGCTGGCCAGCGCGCCCACAGCCGCAGCGGGGTCGGCGGCACCGAACACGGCGCTGCCTGCCACCAGCACGTCGGCACCGGCTTCCACACACAGGGGTGCGGTGGCGGCGTCCACGCCGCCGTCCACCTCCAGCAGGTAGGAAAGGCCGCGGGCTTCCCGCTCCGCCTTGAGCCAGCGGAGCTTATCCAGCGCCGAGGGCATGAACTTCTGCCCGCCGAAGCCGGGCTCCACGCTCATCACCAGCACCAGATCCAGCTGCTCCAGCCACGGGGCCAGCGCCTCGGCCGGGGTGCCGGGCTTGATGGTCAGACCCACCTTGCAGCCCAGCGCACGCACGGCGTCAATGGTGGCCTGAATATCATCTTCGCACTCCAGATGGAAGTTATACAGGGTCGCACCGGCCTTGATGAAAGGCTCGGCGTATTGCAGCGGGTGGCTGATCATCAGATGCACGTCGTAAAAGGCATCCGGCAGCGCCTTGTGCAGGCTTTTGAGCACCGGCACGCCAAAGCTGATGTTGGGCACAAAATGCCCGTCCATCACGTCGTAGTGCAGCATCTGTGCGCCGGCGTCCAGCACCATGCGGCAGTCTGCACCCAGCTTGCCAAAATCAGCAGAAAGAATCGAAGGACTTACGATGGCCATAATATTTCATTACGCTCCGTTATTTTTAGCATTTTTTATCCCATACGTCGCACATTTTGCGGGCTTTTCCCGCCCGGAAAACACGCGGGCATGGTTATCTTTTAGTTTACATGAAAACGGCCAAAAAATCAAACCCGCAGCCGTTTTTTTCACGGAAAAGTCGTAAATAGAGTAAAAAGTCCATCCGGGGGAGTTTCTCGCGCCCTGCGCCCTCTCAGTCAAAGCCTGTCGGCTTTGCCAGCTCTCCCAAAGGGAGAGCCAAGAGCACTGCCAGAAGCTTTCTCGTTTCTCCTAAAGCTTTAGCAACGGGCTTTAGACCTTGGCTCCCCCTTTGGGGGAGCTGGCGCGGGAGCGCCTGAGAGGGCGGACTTGCGGGGAGCTGGCGCGGGAGCGCCTGAGAGGGCAACAACGCCAAAGCAGCCAGACCGCCCGGGCGGGGCAGTCTGGCTGCGGGGTCTTATTCTACCGGCTTCATGCTGGCGGGGTCCTCCACTGCGCCGGGCTGACCGGCGGCGTCCGGCAGGCGCTTCATGCCGCCGGGGTTGGGGGAACAGGTGGGCAGGGTGAACACAAAGCGGCACCACTCGCCCTGCTGGCTCTCCACGCGGATCTGCCCGCCGGCCAGATTGACCAGCACCTTGCAGATGTTCAGCCCAAGGCCGGAGCCGCGGGCGTGCAGGCCGCGGGAGCGGTCCTCCTTATAGAACCTCTCAAACACATAGGGCAGCGCCTCCGGGCTGATGCCCTGCCCGGAGTTCCAGATGGAGATCTCGGCCTCGGGGCCAAGCTTTTCCACGCTGAAGCGGATGGTGCCGCCCGCCGGGGTGAACTTGATGGCGTTGTCCAGCAGATTATAGGCCACCTGATGGATCAGGTCGGGGTCGGCGTAGACCAGCACCTTTTCGTCCATGGTCAGGCCTTCCAGCTCGATCATGCCGTCATTGATGCGCTGTTCTGCCGCAAGCGCCACGCCGGTCAGGGTCTCCCAGATATTGAACATCCGGGCGTTCACCTGATACTCCCCGCTTTCCAGCTTGGAGAGATCCAGCATATTCTGGATCAGCCGTGCAAGACGCCCGGTCTCCTCGCTGACCAGCTGCAAATAGTGGTTCTGCATCTCGGGCGGGATGGTGCCGTCCAGAATGCCGTCCACAAAGCCCTTGATGGTGGTCATGGGGGTGCGCAGCTCGTGGGCAATGTTGCCCATGAACTGACCCCGGGAGTTATCGTTGGACTGGATATTCTCTGCCATCTGGTTGAAGGTGCGGGCAAGGTCTGCCACCTCGCCGTCGCCCTCCACACCCTCCACGCGGACGGAGAGGTCGCCGCCGCCAAAGCGCTGGGCGGCATCGGTGACTTTTTGCAGCGGGTCGGTGAGCTGACGCATCAAAAGGCGGGTCAGCACGCTGGCACACAGCAGCATCACGCAGGCAGACATGAGGAAGTTGGACCAGAACTGCTGCTTGAAGTCGGTGAGCTGCGCGCCGGAAGAGCACAAAAACAGCCAGCCGCTGAACAGGCTCTGGTCGTCGATGGTCTCCACCGCCGCGATATAGCTTTTTTCGGTCAGGGCACCGCCCAAGTCGCTGAAGGCGTGGTAGTGCCGGGCGTCCGGGTCTGCCACTGCGTTGGCGCGCTGGCAGATATCCAGCGGCACGGTGCCGGTGGTAAGCTTGTCCGGGTCGGAGGCGATGAGCACATTGCCCTGCCGGTCGGTGAAAAACAGATAGGCCTCGGCGCTCTCACCGATGATCTCCAGCTTGGTGTTCAGCGCGTCCAGCTCTGCGCCCTGCGGCATGGTCTCGCTGTTTACCAGATACTCTGCGGTGCGCTTGGCAACGTTTACCACCTGATCCAGCGTTTCGTAGCGATCCTTCGCAAAATAATTTTTGAACAGCACCCACTCCGAGCAGCCCATCAGCACGATGCCCAGCACCATCAGGGTGGACACCATGGAGAAAAAGGCCGTGGAGATACTTTTACGCATTACTGACGCACCTCGAACTTATAGCCCACGCCCCAGACGGTTTTCAGCTCCCACTTATCGGAAGCACCTGCCAGCTTTTCGCGCAGGCGCTTGACGTGGACATCAATGGTGCGGCTGTCGCCGTAGTACTCAAAGCCCCACACCTCGTCCAGCAGCTGGTCGCGGGTGTACACGCGGTTGGG
>ENA-UEYL01000397-UEYL01000397.1-human-gut-metagenome-genome-assembly--contig:-NODE-397-length-45791-cov-27.451240_pt1 | contig 45791 bp, 24 predicted proteins | sample MGYA00242941_ERZ507946 | MGnify/ENA primary metagenome ERZ507946 (study PRJEB26167, sample SAMN06115482) | human gut metagenome | host: Homo sapiens | place: China:Guizhou | collected 2015-03-11...
TATGCCAAGAACACTCATACAGACAACCCGGACGACCTGAACGGTTGGCATTGGCCAAGCGACATTCCGGGAGAGACATACGATGAAGACGATCTTAACGCTCCTATTATTGGAGGCTATTGCCACCCTACTTTTCAGGAAAGAGTGAAAAAACTGGTAGAGAAGGCTGGACAAGCATGGGACAACGATCCGCGGGTAGCGTATGTGGAAATGGGGATTATCGGCGAATTCGGGGAACATCATGACCCGGACATCACCACAGTATGGGCTCCTCACGACCAACCCAATCATGTAGAGAACCGTACCTGGTTACCGGGCATTGAAAAGGTGTTGGGAGATGCATTTACCGCTGCCTTCAAAAACAAGAAAGTAATGGTTCGCTATGCGTACGAGTTTAAAGATTATGAATTCGGAATCTATTGGGATTCATGGGCTATTGATGAAGAAAAGGTGCGTGGCTACGAGGAAATGAAAAAGCTCGGCGACCGCTGGAAAACTCAACCGATAGGTGGAGAAATAACCTGGAACTGGGGAAGCCTCTATAAATTCAAATCTTTTGAAGAAGTGGTGGCAGATGAAAAGACAAGAGACCTGGTCATCCAGCAAATACGTGATTTGCATTGCAACCACTTGGGAGGCATCACCTGGGCTAACTTTAACGACCCGTCTTTTGAGCCAAACGCTGAATTATTGCAAAAGACAATGGGGTACCGTTTTGTTTTATCCAATTTCAGTTACCCAACAAGTATCAAGCCGGATGAGCCGTTCAAAATATCATTTGACGTAACCAACACAGGCTCGTCACCCTTCTATTATGACTGGCCGGTAGAAATATCCCTGCTAAATTCCCAAACCAAGGAAGTTGTATGGAGCAAAACACTGAAGACTCCCAAGATATCCCAATGGATGCCGGGAGATAACTGGAACAACTCAAGCAAAGTTTATACCCAACCGGCTACTCCGAACCATGTTGAAGAAGAACTGACTTTAGACAAGAAACTGGATACGGGAGATTACATCATCTCTATTGCTGTGCTAGATCCGGCCGGTATGCTTCCTTCACTGAGATTCGCCGTTCAGAACTACTTTGAAGGAGGACGTCACCCAATGGGACATATCGGCGTCAATACCGAGCCTATCTATTTTGAGATACCGGTCAGCAGTTTTAATGACATGAGGCAGGATAAAACCCTGAAATATAAAATCCAATAACCAATAAGCTTAATGAAATCAAGCATCAGAAACATATTACTCCTAATGGCATTCGGAACGTTATCTGCTTGTAGTGAACAAACCGTCACGGTTTCTTACCAGGAGTATCCGAATGCATTCAGGAATCCGATGAAAGGCTTCAGGGAATTCTTCGCTCCCGGTATCGACCGGGTCAGGGAAGAATATCCCTACCCTTACGGTTCACTGACAAAAGAATATATGCAGTGGAATATGATCGAGGATGACGCCAATGACGGGGTAGACAAGATTATCGCTTACAGCAATCATCGATGGAAAGGCGTGGAAGACATAAATGTCAAGGTAATTCCCCGGGTTTTTCTTGTATGGCTGGAGCCCTGGCATGGCGGAAAACCTAAAGACCCCACTAATCCGGACGACTTGACCGGTTGGCACTGGCCTAAAGGAATAGATCCGGAAAAAGGTCCTTATAAACAGAAACCGAACTCCGTGGGCGCCTATGTAGAAGAAAAAGACAAAAATACCCCCATTAGCGGGGGGTACTTTGATCCTTCTTTTCCTGAGCGCGTAAAAAAACTGGTAGAGAAACTCGGACAGGCATGGGATAACGATCCACGGGTAGCGTATGTAGAAATGGGGATCATCGGCGAATGGGGAGAACACCATGATCCGGATCTCTCAACTTACTGGGCTCCGCACGACGAACCGGAACACGTAGCTAACCGGACATGGATTCCGGGCATGGAAAAGATCCTGGGAGATGCCTTTGCCAAAGCATTCAAAAACAAGAAAGTAATGGTTCGCTACGCCTATGAATTTAAAGATTATGAATTCGGAATTTATTGGGATTCATGGTCTCAACCCCAAGAGATTGTAAGAGGTTATGAGGAAATGAAGAAGCTGGGTGATCGTTGGAAAACCCAGCCGATAGGTGGAGAAATTACTTGGAACTGGGGAGATTTAGCCCGGTTCAAATCTTTTGAAGAAGTGGTGGCAGATAAGGATACCCGGGAATATGTCATGGAACAGATCCGGAACCTGCACTGCAATCATCTAGGCGGAATCACCTGGGCAGACTTCAACGAACCGGAGTTCCGGAAAAATGCAGAGATACTGCAAAAAGCCATGGGGTACCGGTTCATTATCAATGAATTCTCTTACCCGAAAGAAATTAAGGTGGGGGCACAATTCCCTATTTCTTTCAAAGTTGTCAACAGCGGATCGTCTCCATTCTATTATAACTGGCCGGTAGAAGTAGCTTTACTAGACCCTGAAAGTCATCAAAAAGTGTGGGGAAAAATATTGGAGGAAGTAAACATCTCCGAATGGATGCCGGGAGATAATTGGTCTGTAGATGAACATAAATACCAAATAGCTCCGCCAACTTATCACATCCGAAAGAATATTTCTATTGACGCCCCCATTGCCAAGGGAAAATATATCCTGGCTTTAACGGTGCTCGATCCGGCCGGTATGCAACCTTCGCTCCGATTTGCCAATGAGAATTATTTCGAAGGCGGTTATCATCCAATGGGCTATATCGGTATTGGTGAATCAGTTGCCGATACCCGTCTGAATCCAGATTTATTCTTCGACATTCAAAGTGACAAGTCTTTAAAATATCAATTCAAACAACCCGATAAATAATCAGTAACATGAAAATATATAAATATATCACATCTGTTGCACTCCTTTCGTTCTGCTTCTTGAGCGCCTGTAACAAGCCTACAGAAACGAAGATTCCTGTTCCCGTGATATTCGACACGGATGTCGGCAATGACATTGACGACGTGCTGGCTATGCAAATGCTATTCAACTATGAGAAAGCCGGAACAATAGATCTGCTAGGTATCACAATCAGCAAGTCCAACCCTTATTCAATTGAATATATTGACGGATATTGCCGCCTCAACGAGAGGGGAGACATTCCATTGGGATATGCATACAACGGAGCTACTCCCGAAGACGGAGGTTATCTCCGCCAGACTTTGGATACCATTATTGAAGGCAATAAGATACTGTATCCTCAAAGAAGCATAAAAGACAATCTGCCGGAAGGATATAAGTTATTACGGAAATTACTGGCTTCACAACCAGATAATTCCGTGGTATTTATTGCCGTAGGACCGGAAACGAACCTTTCACGCCTGCTACGCTCAGAAGCCGACGAATACAGTCCTTTGGACGGCAAATCACTCGTTGCCCAAAAAGTGAAGCTGTTGTCCGTAATGGGAGGACTCTATGGGAACGAGTTCGACTTCCCCGAATGGAATCTAGTACAGGATATAAATGCCGCACAAACCGTATTCAGCGAATGGCCCACTCCGGTCATTGCAAGCGGCTGGGAACTAGGCAACAAATTGTTGTATCCGCATCAGAGTATCTTGAATGATTTCCCGAACGCTTACAAACATCCTCTTTGTGTATCTTACCAGATATATGACAAAATGCCATACGACAGGCAAACTTGGGATTTGACTTCTGTCATACAGGCCATAGAACCGGAGAAGGATTATTTTGAACTGTCAACAAAAGGAACGATTACAATAGACAGTGCAGGACACAGTCTATTTAATGCGTCAGACAAAGGACAACATCAATATCTTATGATTCAAGGAAATGAGAATATTCAGAGAACATTAGGTGCCATTGTCCGCCAGGTGACAGGGAAAGAAGAAAAGAATATAAACCAATAAAGAAAGAGTCATGTTTATAGTCAATAGTTATACACTAGCCATTATCTTTTGCTTCATAACCATGATATGTTGGGGTTCCTGGGGTAACACCCAAAAACTGGCCAGTAGGAACTGGCGTTATGAGCTTTATTACTGGGATTATACAATCGGTATCTTATTATTTGCCTTACTTCTCGTTTTCACACTCGGAAGTTTCGGAGATTCGGGGAGAGGTTTTCTGGAAGATATCCGGCAAGTAGATACCAGATACATAGTCAGTGCCTTGATCGGAGGAATTATTTTCAATGCTTCCAACATCTTACTTTCAGCTTCGGTCTCCATAGCCGGAATGGCGGTTGCTTTTCCGTTGGGCGTAGGACTTGCCTTGGTCCTAGGTGTGTTCATCAACTATTTCAGCACTCCTAAAGGAGATCCGTTCTGGTTGTTTACTGGAGTAATCTTGATTGTTATCGCTATCATCTGCAATGGAATAGCGGCAGGCAGACAACAAAAAAAGGGAAATAATAATAGCAAGAAAGGGATTATTCTTGCGGCTATTGCCGGCATACTTATGTCTTTCTTCTACCGTTTTGTGGCTGCTGCCATGGACCTTAACAATTTTGACTCTCCGACTCCGGGCATGGCTACTCCATACACCGCTTTCTTTATATTCTCAATCGGTATCTTCCTGAGCAACTTCCTATTCAATACAGTTGTTATGAAACGCCCGTTTGTAGGAACTCCTGTAAGCTATAAAGAATATTTTGCAGGAAAAGCAAGCACACATCTGGTAGGTATCCTCGGAGGATGTATATGGGGATTGGGAACTGCTTTAAGCTATATAGCCGCAGGAAAAGCGGGAGCTGCCATCTCCTACGCTCTCGGTCAGGGAGCACCTATGATTGCCGCCTTATGGGGTGTATTTATCTGGAAAGAGTTCACCGGTAGTTCCAAATCAACCGACAGACTTTTAGGAATCATGTTTATTCTGTTCATCACAGGATTATCATTCATCGTTTTATCCGGAGGAAACTAATTATGAAAATGAACCATATTCTTTTCCTACTAACAGCAGCCTTCTGTTTTCCTTCGATAACAGTTGCTAAAATAATTGAGGCCAGTTCGCCGGACAAGAAAAATGTGATAACTATCGAGACTGACAATCAGGTCAGTTACAGCTTATCCCGGAATGGAACAAAGATTCTTGATACTTGCCCGCTCTCACTTACAGTCGGAAACGACACTTGGGGAACAGACAAATGTAGAAAGATAACCCGCAAGAGCGTTTTGGAGAAAGTGGAATTTATTGTGCCGCGTAAATATAAAGAGGCAGTGGATAATTATAACCAGGTTGAGCTTATTTACAAAGACTATAAGATCGAATTCAGAGTCTATAATGACGGAGTGGCCTATCGTTTCGTAAGTACTGCAAACAATAAACAGCCTGTGAAGAAAGAGTCGGTATCTTTCCGCTTCGGACAGGATCACACCTCGTACACTCTTTTAACCGACCAGCTACAAAACTGGTTTGAGCAGGATTATACGGTAAAGCCGATCAATGCATTACCCAAAGACAGTTTCTCCGTAGCTCCTGTAATGGTTGAAGTAGACAAATACAAAGTATTATTAGCTGAAGCCAATCTCTATAATTATCCGGGAATGTACTTACAACCCGCCCAAGAATCCTTCCATGGCATTTTTGCCAATTATCCGGATAAGGAAGTGCCATACGAAGGGGATAATAAAATCTATGCCTCCACACGCAAAGACTATCTTATTCCCACCTGCGGGAAACGGGTCTTTCCATGGCGGGTGACCGGTATCTTCGACAATGCTTCTTCCATATTACAAAGCGAGCTTATATATTTACTCTCCGAGGAGAAAGAACAAGCCGCCGACTATACATGGGTTAAACCCGGTAAAGTATTATGGGACTGGTGGAATGACCGTAATATCTATCATATAAATTTCAAAAGTGGCATTAATACCGATACATATCTCTATCTGGTAGACTATGCAGCCAAACATCACATCGAATATGTCCTGATTGACGAAGGCTGGTCGGCACGTAACGATCTGTTAACCCTCAATCCCGATGTTGACATTCCGCGTATCTGTGAATATGCAACAGAAAAAGGAGTAGGTATCCAGTTATGGTCGAAATGGGTAAACATCATGCGACAAATGGATGAGGCTTTTGCACAATTCAGCAAATGGGGAGTGAAGGGAGTCAAAATAGACTTTATGGACCGTAATGATGCCAAAATGGTTAACTTCTACGAACAAGTAGCTATTAAAGCCACTCAATACAAATTATTAGTAGACTTTCACGGTTCTTACCCCAACGAGGGCATGAGACGCAAATACCCGAATCTGATGACACGCGAAGGAGTAATAGGACTGGAGTATAACAAATGGAGCAAAAGAGCCACGGTTACACATGATGTAATCATCCCTTATCTGCGTATGTGGGTAGGCCCAATGGACTATACTCCCGGAGCTATGCTTAACGCACATCCGGAAACATTCTATGAAAATCAACATGAACCGATGAGTCAGGGCACACGTAGCCACCAGTTAGCCATGTATGTAGTCTACGAAAGCCCGTTGCAAATGATTTCGGACAGTCCTACTAAATATGACAAGAATCTCCGGAGTTTTGAATTTATCAAAAGTATTCCTACAACCTGGGATGAGACAGTCCCTTTGGAGGGAGAAGTGGGCGAATATATCGCTCTTGCACGCCGGCATAACGATACATGGTATATCGGAGTAATCAACGGAGCTACCCCACGGCATATTGAGATTGATTTATCATTCATAGGAAATGGACCGAAGAAAATAAAAGCACATATAGATGGAGTAAATGCCGGCCAACAGGCGAAAGACTCCCAAATAATAGAACAAGTTATCAAGGACAACGAAAAACTGCCCATAGATATGAGCAGAGGAGGAGGATATACAGGTATTATTCATATAGAGAAGTAACATTTTACGGTTACTCAACAAAGCAGGCTGCCTCTTTATATCGAGACAGCCTGCCTTTATTTTATTCCCAATCGTTTCAGACGGTAATATCCAGTAAAATCTTTCCTTTTGCGTTCAGAACTTTCACTCTCAGTTCGTCTTTTTTCTTTTCCAGAATCATCACCGTAGCGCCATCCATTTTATATCCGCCACCGATAATAACCGGATAATTGTTGCCCAGCTCACCTTTCGGATGATAAGCATATTTATGAGTATGTGCATTCAGACTGATATTGAAAGGTGCTTTCTCCAATAGTTTGGTCCACAGATTTGCACAAAGGTTCTTTCCGTCATTTCCATAAAGAGGAATATGATGAATAAGGACACGTTTCCCGGCTTTCTTGAATTCTTTGGAAGACAACTCCTTTTTCAGGAAATCAACTTGTTCATTACGTAACTGGGTAAAATCATTCAAACCGTAATACACCCAATGGTCATCCGGTTTGTCTTCCCCACAGTCCAGCATAACGATACGGGTATCCCCCCAATTGAAAGAGCCGTAAGTCCTGTCCCCTACGTAGTCGTAGTGGTCGCGCAAACCGATAGAATAGGCATTGCGGATTTCATGGTTGCCACGCATAAAGAAAGTCGGTATACGGTCGCCACACACTCCTTCTGTCAGTTCACTGATAAAACTGGTTGCTTGATTATGGTCCACCGGGTCGTCTACACAGTCACCATTGAAGACAACGAAGTCATAATTGACATTCTTGATTTGCTGACACAAAGCTCGGAAGGTTTGCGTATGCTGATGCAGGTCATTAAAGACAACGGCAGTAAAAGAGTCTGTATCCGTTGCCGGAAGTGTAAACTCACTGAAGGCCGACTGCGCCGTATTGCCGAACACCTTTTTATACGCCTGATAAAGCAGAATTTCTTGTGAGCATACACGGTAATAATATTTCTGACCGGGTTGCAGGCCGTCTATACGTATTTTGTGCAAGTAGTTATTGCAAACCACCTGTCCGTCGACAATCGTACGTGCACGTTTCAGTTGGGTAGTGTCCGTTCCATATTCCACCCAGCAATAAGCAGGAACGGTGGTTTCCCACATCACTGTAATACCGTTGCCTACCGGATTCTGCAAGTAAGGTTTCATGCGGAATATCTTATCCGCCTTTTCGGCAGTACGGAGTTCCACCAATATAGGACGATGATCGGAAGCCATCGGTTCATTTATGACTTTTGCAGATATCACAGCAAATCCTTTCGCATTCTGCTTTAGCGTAGCAATGTAATCTATCGTCTCTTTAGGATCAGGCGCAGGGAATGTATGCTGTTTCGGATTAGAGAGTATCTGAAAATCCTTTTGCAGTTCTTTGATAAAGCCGGATTCCGGTTCGGCATTCATGTCACCGGCCAGAAAGAGAGGCTTGGTAGAGGAGGAAGTGAAAGCCTTCACCAGCTCTAATGATTTCATACGGTCTTCTTCGGTCAGCGACATGTGAGTGCAGCAATAGATATAATCGGCAAATTCCGCCAGAATCAATGTACGCGCTTCTTCCCTTCCCGGCAAAGGTAAGGTTTGCAAACGAAGCGGGACTTGTTTCGTCAACAGTCCGATCCCATATTTTCCTCCGTCATAGTCTATTGCAGGTGCAAAATAACCATGCATTTGAGTACGGTCGGCTATTTCGCCCAACACATACTTCTGCCCGCTTCGGTTTGTCATGCTGTCAACTTCCTGTATAGCCACCACATCCGGGGATGTATTGTTTATAACATTCGCTATACGCTGGAAATTACATACATTATCCATACCGTTTGCATTCTTGATATTGTAGCTCATCAGTTTCAACGTATTCTGAGCTTGTGCCGAAAAAGTAAATAGAGCGGCAAAAATGAATAAAAGATTCTTTTTCATGTTTCTCATTGGGGGTTAATTAAATGAGCCTCAAAGGTAATAAAAAAATAAAAGCTACAAAGGCATGAACGATACCTTTGTAGCTTTTATTTTTAGTTCCGGTTCTATCAAATAACGCCGCGTACTCTGTCATCAAAGGCGGAAAGTGCAGCTTTCGCCCCTTCTCCCATAGAGATAATGATTTGCTTATAAGGCACGGTGGAAACATCTCCGGCTGCATAGATTCCGGTCACGTTGGTGCGACAATGTGCGTCAATCACAATTTCACCCGGACGATTGGTTTCCACCACTTCGCGGAATGCGCTACTATTGGCAGAAAGACCGATTTGTACAAACACTCCGTCAAGTTCCACCAGACGTTCTTCTTCCGTTTTGCGGTCTTTGATACGCAAAGCAGTCAGTTTGTCGCCGTTTCCTACCACCTCGGTAGTTTGTGAGCTGACAAATACTTCTACGTTCGGTAATGTTTTAAGGCGTTCCTGAAGTACATTATCCGCTTTCAGTTCATCCATAAATTCAAAGACAGTTACTTTAGAACAAATACCTGCCAAGTCGATAGCCGCCTCGATTCCGGAATTTCCTCCGCCAACTACCGCTACGTGCTTTCCTTTGTAGAACGGGCCGTCACAGTGAGGACAGAAAGCAACACCGCGACCGATATACTCCGCTTCTCCCGGAACGTTCAGCCTACGCCAGCTTGCACCGGTCGCAATAATCAATGCAGGAGCCAGAAACTTTTCACCGACAGAAGTCGTTACCAGTTTCTGCTTTCCCAGTATTTCCACTTTCTCTATCTTACGATGTTCCAACAGATCGACCGGATAACGCAGCAAGTGAGTTTTCAGGTTATCTGCCAGTTCGCTGCCCGTTGTTTCAGGAACAGAGATTAGGTTTTCGATGCCGACAGTCTCTTTCACTTGCCCACCGACACGTTCGGCTACAATAGCTACACGCAATCCTTTACGGGCAGAATAGATAGCAGCCGACACTCCCGCAGGGCCTCCACCGGCAACAATCACATCATATTCTTTCACCTCAGCCACCGCTTTGGTTTCATCAATTCCATATTGTTCTTCCAATTTTGCAAGCAGCTCGCCGAATTCGCCACGGCCTACATGGAGCAATTTGCCGTCAGCAAACACGGAAGGCACTCCCTGTATCTTCAATGCATCTACTTCGTCCTGGTAGAGCGCACCATCCACCATTTCATGCGTAATGGAAGAATTGAGTGTTGTCATCGCATTCAAAGCCTGTACAACATCAGGGCAGTTCGTACAAGTCAGCGAAACGTAGGTAACCAGATGTATCGGGCCTTTCAGTGCTTTCACCCGATTGCAGACAGCCTCATCGGGGAAGTTCTTCCCTTTGCCGTCCAAATTCAGTATAGCCAACAATAGCGAAGTAAACTCGTGCCCGTTGGGGATTCCCCGGAAAGTGATTCCAGTACGGTCACCGTTCTTCAATAAAGCAAATTTCAGTCTGCTTCCTTCATTCACTACACAAGTGATGTGGTCGGAGCAGTCTGCTACGTCTCCTAGCAGTTCAACCAGTTCAGTTCTGTTTTCATGACTGGATGATACCGATATATCAAAAGTAAAATTCGCCTCCAGTCCGGCAAAAATACCCTTCAGTTGTTCTTTTAATGCAGATTCTAACATATACCTTTTTCTCCTTCTATTTTTTTGAAAAGAAAGGCCGGCAGCGTCTCCCGTTACCGGCCCTTCATAATCATCATTATCAAGATCTATCAAATCTTACCTACCAGGTCGATGCTCGGTTTCAAGGTAGATTCACCCTTCTTCCACTTGGCCGGACAAACTTCTCCGTCGTGAGTCGCTACAAACTGAGCAGCTTCCACCTTACGAAGCAATTCGCTCGCATCACGGCCAATATTGTTATCATTCAATTCCACCACTTTAATCTTTCCTTCCGGATTGACAACGAATGTACCACGGTATGCCATACCTTCTTCTTCGATATATACTCCGAGTGCACGGCACAGAGCACCTGTCGGGTCTGCCAACATCGGATATTGAATCTTACGGATACTTTCAGAAGCATCATGCCAAGCTTTATGTACGAAGTGCGAGTCAGTACTTACCGAGTAGATTTCTACGCCCATTGCTTTGAACTGGTCGTACTTTTCAGCCATATCCACCAATTCAGTAGGACATACGAAAGTAAAGTCGGCAGGATAGAAGAACAGAATCGCCCATTTACCTTTCAGGTCATTGTTGGTTACAGTCTTGAAAGCTCCGTTTTGAAAAGCCTGAACACTGAATTCAGGAAGCTGAGAATTTAAAATTGGTTCCATAATCTTTATTGCTTTTATTGTTATTAATTGATTTGACTTATAACATCAGAAACTTCGTTTTGTTTCTTGTTTCTGATGCAAAGATAAAGGCGGAAGACCCGCCCTTGCAAAAAAAGTCCAATCGAATAATTCTATGCGGCGATAGATGAAACCGATAAGTCCGCTAAAAGTCCTATTTTTAAGATTCCCATCACAACCGGGACTGTCAAATTCTCACTAAGAGAAGAAATCGTGCATAAAGCAACGCATATATATACTATATCCAGCCTTTTTATGCATATAAACAAGACAAATATGCAAGAAACAACCGTTTCCCGACTTGTTTCCCGGTGCAACACAAAGTGTTTCCCGGTGAGATACAAAATGTTTCAAGGTGCGAAACAATCTGGACACGATAAAGAAGGATTTTAGACACCTATTTGAAGCACTATTTATTCTAGTTGGCATAAGGGCAAGAAGCAACTGATATTATCATTTTCAAACAGGATCATTAATATCTTCTTCCACACACACCACTAATCAGCAAAAGAGCGACACATTAACAGGGAATAGCCCAATATGATAACATTCGCAAACTCACTAATACTAAATCCTTCGAGTTTTTCCCTTCAGGCCTACGCCGAGCCGTATATTTCAGAAAATAGAATGATTGAATATACAATCCTTCATATCCGGTCTTTTTCCGGACTATTTATTTATAAATAAGCAGTACTCTCCCCTAATTTTAAGGCGTACGGAGATAATTTAAAAGAGAAGTTTGTAATTTGGTCAAGAGAAAAGTACTATAAGTCAAAGCCCGAATATTATAAATCGCTTTATTTGCATCACCATTTAAGTCTATTTGTATTCATTCTTATTATAAACTTTAATATCTGCACTATGAAGAGAAAGGTACTATTAAGCACATTGTTCCTAATGCTCCACATGACGGTAGTATTAGCACAGCAAGTAACTATTTCAGGGCAAGTGTTGGATGAGAAGAGCGAACCTCTGATCGGTGCTACGGTAAATATCGAAGGCACTACCAACGCCGTAATTACAGATTTAGAAGGAAAGTTCACTCTAAAAGCACTTCCTTCCGAAAAGATTGTCATCAGTTATCTGGGATATAAACCCAAGACAGTAGCTATCGGCAAGAACCGCAAGTTTAATATAACGCTGGATCCGTCAGTAACAGAAATGGACGAGGTAGTAGTCGTAGGCTACGGTAGCCAGAGAAAAAGCGACATTGCAACCGCCGTTGCGTCAGTCAATATAAAAGATATTGCCAAAAGCAGTTCGGCGCAAACTCTGCAAGCACTACAAGGCAAAATCAGCGGTGTGCAGATTATCCCGACAGACGGTTCGTTATCGAGCGGAATGACCTTCAGAATCAGAGGTGTCAATTCTATCACAGGCGGAACCCAACCTCTGTTTGTCATCGACGGTGTCCCCATGCCTACTCAACAGATCACCAATGAAGATACCGAAACGGTGAATAATCCATTGTTGGGATTGAACCCGAACGACATCGAATCTATGGAGATTCTGAAAGACGCAGCGGCGGCAGCTATTTATGGTGCCAAAGGAGCCAATGGCGTTGTCATCATCACCACCAAACGGGGAGCAGCCTCTACCAAACCTAAATTCTCGTTCAGTCTGACAGGAGGTCTGGATATGAATCCAAACATTCCGTTGGAAGTATTATCTCCGGAAGAGTACGCAAAGAAGATGCTTGATTACGGAACATACGATAGTCCGAACCTCATCAATTTCTGGCAAAACGTGATTGACAACAAAGGTTGGAACGACCCGTCCGTACACAATTGGATGGATGAAATTACCCGGACAGCGAGAAAATACGAAGCAAACGCAAGTATATCCGGAGGAACCAAAGGAACAACCTATATGCTCTCACTCGGATATCTGAATAATACGGGAATTATCAAACGGTCTGCATTCGACCGTTTCACCTCACGCCTGAACTTGAATCAGGAGGTCAATTCCAAAATCAATATCGGTATTAATCTGTCTTACTCTACCTCTAAAGACAAGAATCCGGTCAGCGACTGGTCACAGTCGGGAGTCATTCTCAATGCCTTGCAGATTTCTCCTTTCCTGTTTTATCCGGGACTGGCAGATATCATGAATTACAGTAACGTGAACATAATGAGCCCTCTGGTAGCAGTCGATCAGGTCAATATCAACAATCGGTATAGTGAGCTCAATGGTAATATCTACTTCAACTATAAGATATTGAAAGACCTCACGTTCAGTACCAGCGCCTCTTATCGCCAGTATTCCATGGATCAGGACAAGCTCTGGGGTTCGGATACCTGGTACGGGCAATCGGAAAGGGGACGCATGGAAATCAGCAACCGGGAAGAAAACAGTTGGGTATATGAAGCACGGCTGCAATATGCGAAAAGCATAAAGAAGCATTCTTTCTCACTAATGGGAGCTTTTGAGGCCAGCAAATGGTCGATGAAAGATGTCTACAACAAATCAACAAACTTCGAAGACATGGCCGTCGGTATATGGGGAATAGACAAGGGGCTGGTCACTTACGCTCCCAAATACACGTATGACAGCAATCAAATGGTATCGTTTATCAGTAGGGGAACCTATACTTTCGACAATAAATATGTATTAAATGCCTCTTTGCGTGTCGACGGCTCCTCCAAGTTCGGAGCCAATAACAAATACGGCTATTTCCCTGCTGTCAGTGTCGCATGGCGCGCTTCTGAAGAAGAATTCATCAAGAAGTTTGATTTCATATCCAACCTGAGGGTACGCACCAGCTTCGGTATGACGGGTAATAATCAGATTCCCTCTTATCAATCTTTATCCCAGTTGGAAAACAATAAGGTGGTAATGCACGGAAGCACGGTGGAAATCGGGCGTTATCCTTCCAACGTAACGAATGACGACCTGAAATGGGAAAGCCAGAAACAGTACAACATCGGATTTGATTTCGGCGTATTGGATAACCGTTTCTCTATTACGGCAGACTTTTACTACAAAAGGATTGACGATATGTTACTGCAAGTAAACATTCCTTCTACTTCCGGCTATACCAAAGCCTGGAAAAATGCAGGTTCAATGGAGAACAAGGGTATGGAGTTCGCCATTAACGCGAACTGGTTTAAAGGCGCTTTCAATTGGTCGACGGACTTCAATATCTCCTTCTACAAGAACAAAATCCTGTCACTGGACAAGGGACAATACCAGCAATTCTACGACAGAGGGATTAATGCCAAAATTACCAGTGATGTCCTGCTCAGAGTAGGAATGCCGGTAGGTATCTATTACGGCTATATCAGCGACGGAACTTACAACAATGATACCGAAGTCATCAACGGATACCCCGGCCCTAACCTCGGATTGGGACAACTCAAAGTTGTCGATGTCAATAAAGACGGTGTTATCGACTCGAACGACCGTACACCGATTGCGGATGTCAACCCCAAACATACAGGAGGAATCGGGAATACATTCTCTTATAAAGGTTTCGACTTGTATGCCTTCTTCCGCTGGTCATACGGCAACGACGTAGTAAACGGCAACGCCTACTATCTCGTAGGAACGACTAGTATCAACAACGTCTTGAAGAGTGTCTACAAAGATGTATGGTCTGCCAACACCCCCACTAATAATTATCCTTTGTACGGCCGAGGAACCTGGGGAGAAAGCGTACTTAGAAGTGATCTGGTAGAAGACGGTTCATTCTTACGTCTGCAAACCCTGACCCTGGGCTATACCTTCCCCGCCAAGTTAACCGGCAAAATGGGACTCTCCAAAATGCGCATAGCACTGACCGGAACGAACTTATGGCTCTGGACCCGTTACTCCGGCTTCGACCCCGAGGCAAATACTGGTTACGGAACAGTAGCCCGTCTGGCTCCCGGACTCGACATGAGCCCGTACCCGAGACCACGCTCCTTCTCGCTTTCAATCGAACTAGGGTTTTAATCATAAAAGAACAAGGACATGAATAAGTTTAACATATTAATTGCAATGCTTGTATGCCTGAACATTTGTGGCTGCTCCGATTTTCTGGAAGAAGACCCCAAAGGCAAGCTGACAACTGACAATTTCTACAACAGTGAATCCGATGCGCGGCAAGCCATTAATGGTGTTTACCGCAGATTATCCGATTCGTGGGTGACGGGATACAATATAAAGCAAATCCCCAACGACTTGCTGAAACGCGCAAGCTGGGACGAAGCAAGCGGACTGAGTAACTTCACATACGGTTCTGAGAACACATATATCGCCGGTATGTGGCAAAATCACTATGCAGTGATAAAAGACTGCAATTCAGTGATAGACAACGTGACTGCCAATAAAGAGAAAATCAACAACTGGGAAAGATATGTCGGACAGGCACATGGCATCCGTGCTTTCCTGTATTTCGACCTTGTCAGGTGGTTTGGTGATGTGCCGCTGGTATTGACCGATACCAAATCTCTTGACGGACTGGAGGTGACACGCACTCCGCAGAAAGAAGTATTCCGGCAAATCATAGAGGATTTCGAATACTGTATCAGTCACACAATGGATAAGGGTGACACTTCAAAAGGCTATCAATACGGCAGATTGACCAAAGATGCCTGCCATGGTTTTCTGGCTAAAGTATATTTATGGCTGGGTAGCGTAGCGCAACGGGACGGAAAAGAAATACTAGGCAATGCAGCCGACAATTTCGAGAAGTCACTCGAACATTCAAGTGCTGTTATTCAAGGCGGACGTTACAAACTGGTGGACTATTATCCGGATGTATTCAATGCCAAGACCCGGGACAAGGCACCGGATGAAGTTTTGTGGTGTGTTCAGGGATTGACAGGTGACGATACGGGAACATGGACAGGCATGATGTTCGGTATCAGAGGCAACCAGAACCTCGGAGGTTCGTGGGATAACATCTCAAGTTCGGACTACCACCGCATGATGTATGAACCGAGCGACTCTATCCGCCGTTTATGGAACTGCCCGCGAATGACCATACAAGATGACGGAACGTTATGGGGCTGGGACTACAAGATGTATTGGGACACAAGGGGCGACCAGAAGCTGAGCGAGGCCACGGAAAACAATAACTGGCTTCAATGGAGTATCGGCAAATTCAGACGATATCCGTTGGCAGACCCTTCATCATACAACTACACCAACTTCGGTATGGATGAACCTCTGCTCCGCTATGCGGACGTGTTACTGATGTACGCGGAAGCATACAACGAAGTCAACCACGGTCCCGGCGACTACCGACCTTCTTCAGGAATGGACATGAGCGGAATCTCCATACAGTCTGCTTACGACGCTGTCAACCTTGTGCGCAAACGTTCGCGAATCGCCAACGAAGGCATTATGCACCAGGATGTACTGCCCCGTAAATTAATTACCGACTATGCTACCGAAGTAGACGAATGTGTACCCGACTGGAAACCCGGAGCATACGGTTATATCTACGACGGAGTGAGAACTGCCTGGGAATATAACAGATACGGCGATGATTATACAGCCTTCAGAACTGAAATACTTAACGAACGGGCACGCGAACTAGTAGCCGAGTCGACCGACAGGTGGTGCGACCTCGTCCGTCGCGGTATCCTGGTAAAGCAGATGCAGGCATGGCGGCAATACAACCCGTTCATCAGTAATACGGAACGGGAAATCACAACTCCCGGAGCTCCGGAGAATATTCAATCCCGCAATATGTTATTGCCCGTGCCTTTGAGTGAAATAGATGTGAACAAGAACCTGACTCAGAACCCGGGATATTAATCTTTTGTGTCAACTTAAAACGATAAGAGAATGAAAACAACCTATACTAAATTCATACTTCTGCTCGCAGCAACTACATTTATTGCGTGCAATGAAGAGGAAGCCCCCAGCTTACATATCTCCGCCAGCGCAGACAAGACAGAGGTAAAAGTAGGAGAACCCGTTACATTCAGTATCCGGCATAATGCAATGGCCGTATCCATTTACACCGGAGACGACGGGCACGACTACAAGAGCAGTGCCTACTATCTGCTGCAAGGAAAAACCAACGATGATTTACAAAACAACAATTATCGCCCTATCGATCCGGAAATTACACCGTATAATTGTAACTTTGCCGATACACCCGCCGGTTCCACTTCCATTACGGACAATCTCGCAGAAGTTGTGAACGCAGGCAGTGGCGATAACCTGATAGGTTCGGAAGCCGAAATCGAGTATGACGAGTCCATTCAGCAGAACGTACTGAAAATCACATCCGTTCATCCCGAATGGTGGTATCAGGCACTCCGCCTGCATACGGATGCCAAACTGGGAACAAACAAAAAGCTGAATTTACGGATGAGATTCGACAAAGACATTCTGGAAGATGTCAGTTCGGGAGAGCAGCGTCCGGACATCACAACCTTTCAGGTAGTCATCCGCCTCGGCGGCATTGGAGTCGGTGAAACGGAGGTTATATTCAGAGATGAAACCGTCTGGGACATATACTGGAATCCCAATACCGCGTTTACGGACTACTCCGTTGATTTGTCGAGTGTTATAGACGCCTGGCAGGGAGCTACGGGAAAAACGATGGGTACATTGTCATACATACAGATCTTATTTACCCCTAGTAATAATGCCGGATATTTAGGCGATTACTACATAGCTTCCGCAAGTTATGGTGATATAGACTATATTCCGTTCTCCACAGGCCAGTCTCTGAACATCAATGACAACTCCGGAATATTGAAATATCAATATACGTATACGCAACCGGGTAATTATCAGGTAGTCGTAATAGGCACCAATACAAGTATGAAAAACTATTCGGATAGTGGGTATAAAGACAATGTAGGAAACAATATTCATGCGAATGAATATGATTACAACACTCAGTTCTCTACCATTGACATAACCGTTCGTCCATAACACAGACGTTTTTTGCTTATGAGATATTATAAACAAATCATTCTGTCACTTATCGTTCTTTCCTGTGCATTCATTACCGGCAATGCACAGGAAGAACTCCTGTTCCGTCATCTGACCAGAAACGAGGGACTGCTACACGATAACGTGACCTGTATCGTACAAGACTCCTTAGGATATATGTGGTTCGGAAGCCATAGAGGGCTTAATCGGTACGACGGATATTCCATTGATTCCTACAAGTACGAAAACGGTATTATAAATTCAGTCTATTATAACAGGGTTTATAGTATTCAGATAGTAGGCCGCTATATCTGGCTGGCTACGGAAGCCGGACTGGCTTGTTTTGATATCAGAACCAAGCAATTTGTCAGTTACCGGACAGAGGCTCAACCCGATCCCGCCTTTTATTCCAAAGTCAGGGTGCTCAAGCAGGGCATTGGTAATCAGTTATGGCTCATATCGGATAACCAAATCAGATTGGTAAAGATTGAATCTTCCGGAAAAGATAACGGGGAGCCGGTCATTTCTGCCAGAAAGATAGGAGACACTTACAATTATATTTCCGACGAGTTGAACCCGAAGGTGGCAACAGACAGCTTGGGGAATGCCTGGATTTCAGGAAAAAGGTATCTGTCCGCCTACAAGGTTGACGCTGAGGGAGAACTGAAGTTTTCCGGCAATATCAATAATAACATAGGATCGGGAGTCAGGGATATTTGTTATGATAACGGAGATTTATGGATCATCTATCAGGAACATCTGGCTAAATATAAAATCGAAAACGACGGCAGTTATACACTTGCCAAGCAGGTCATGTTCCATACTCCGGGTGGGGTACTGTCCTTATGTGTTGACCCCGAATATGTATGGATAGGAGCAAACGAAGGGCTTTTCCAAGTATGGAAAAGCAATGAGTCCACCTCTGTCATGGAACATAAGCACTCACCGTCCAATCCCTATTCGGTAGGAAGTGACATCAACAATATCTTCCTCGACAGGGACAATAATCTATGGGTATCCGCCTGGACCGCAGGCGTGTCTTATGCCAATACAAGGGCCCGTTTTTTCAAAACAGTCAGATACAGTCCTTTCAGAACGTCCGATACAAGTATCGGTTCCGAATTTATCAGTTCCGTACATTACAGCAAGGATGGCCATGTATATATGGGAAGCAAGTTTGGCGGATTGAGCAGTTTCGATATCAGAACAAAAGAGGTGATATGGGATTATTGTCACCTTCCCCAGTTATTTCCGAGTATCACAAGTATACAGTCGGATAGCAGGAATATCTATGCAGCTGTCAGAGATAATATCGTCATTATCAATAAAAAGGCAAGAGAAGTTACCCACTCACTGCGGACAATCAACGGCGGTTATATTTTCTGGCTGGATTTCGACAAGTTCAACCGTTTGTGGGTCACGACGTATGCCGGACTGGAGTGTTTCGAAGAGATCAACGGTCTATGGAAAAACACGATGACCTATACCAGCCGGACACCCGCTCCCTGTAATCTGTCCACCGACTTGCTTCACAACATATATAGCGACACAACTAAAAATGAACTCATTATCACATCGGCAATGGGTATCAACCGTGTCATATTCAATAATGAAGGCAAAGTAGTCCGTATCGTCAAATATCTGGCGAGAGAAAACGACGAGAACAGTTTAAGCAGTAACTACATCTGGCCTATCGACAAGGGAAGTGACTCTACTTACTGGATAGGCACCATGGGCAACGGGCTTAACAAAGTGACACTGATAGACAGGCCCAACGGGATTTATGACTACTCAGCCGAAAGTTACGGGATAGAGGCCGGAGCGACGTCCAACGACATAGAGAGTATCGAAGTCGACAAGTTCGGGCGTGTATGGTGCGGAGGCTTTAATCTGAACTACTTCGACGACGGGATAAAACGCTTCAATGTATTCGACACAAACGATGGCTTACAAAGTTATGTGTTCGGTACTTCCTCTTCCGCCAAGGATGACGAGGGAAACTTATACTTCGGAGGAGCCCACGGCCTGAACTACTTCACTCCTATTGCCGAAACTCCGCATAACACCTCATATCGTGTTTACTTTACCGGTTGCCATATCAACGGAAAACCTGTAGACTCGGACATCGAATTTTCCAACAGTCTTGAACTCAAGTATCCTGATAATAATTTCTCCGTCAACTTCACCTCATTATCTTACAGTAACCAGCACCACATACGCTACCGTTACAAACTGGAAGGATATGATAATGAATGGCGATATATAGAAGCAGGCAAGGAACCAGCCATAGCTTATCAGAAAATTCCGTTCGGTTCGCATACCTTACTGGTGGAAGCAGGCGACTGGCAAACATGGAGTAATGAACAATATGCATTGCAGATTTACTCCCAACCCCCTTTCTGGATGACTTGGTGGGCTTATACCCTATATATTCTCGCCATTCTGGGACTGTTCTACGTAGGTTTCCGTTACTTCATCAAGTGGACTCAGATGAAGAATACGATTTCCATGCAGAAAGAACAGGAACGACAGAAAGAGGAAATGATGCAAATGAAAATGAGATTCTTCACGGATGTTTCTCATGAGTTCCGGACCCCGCTGACCTTGATAAGCCACGCTATCAATGAGATTGCTGAAGACGAGGACATTTGCACAAACAAATATATAAATATCATAAAGCATAATACAGGCAAACTGTCGAACATGGTCAACGAACTGCTAGATTTTCACCGGGCAGAAGTGAAGTCCGCCCAACTCAGGACGACCTATACTTCTATTCCTGAATACGTGAACGATATTTACGAAGAATTCAAAGGCTGGGCGGAAGCCTCCGACATCCATGTGAACTTACAAATTGACAATCCGGAGATCGGGATGTGGATAGACCCGGAGCATTTCGGTAAAATACTATCGAATATTCTTTCCAACAGTATACGCTATTCTCATGCCGGCAGCGAAATCAACATTCAGGTTGCTAAAGGATACATGAATGACATTGTTCCCCGCTATAAGGATTCTTTCTGGAATACCAAAGAAATGATTCCCGGCGAACAGGCGATAATAAGAGTGAGCGATACAGGGATTGGCATGGAGAAAGCCGTACTGCCTACCATTTTCAAACGTTTTCATCAGGTGCAAAATAATACAGGTAAACAGCATACCGGTTCGGGCATCGGGTTATCTCTGGTCAAATCCCTTATCGAACTCCACCACGGCGGAATTATCATCAGCAGCAAGCCGGATGCAGGAACCGAAGTTATCATAGCCCTGCCGATATCGGACACCTATCTGGCCAAAGAGGAAAAGATAGAAGAAAGTACTTTCGTACTAAAAGACTATTTATCAAACTATGCAGTAGAGTACGAACCATTGGAGATGGAAGAAACCACAGCTATCTATATGGAAGGCAAACCTACGATTCTGCTGGTGGACGACAACCACGAAATACTTATGATATTAAGGGAGTATTTCGTAAAAGACTATAATATCATCATGGCTATTGATGGACAGGAAGCCTTGGACAAATGTAACCGCAGCCTCCCGGACATTATCATTTCAGACGTAATGATGCCCAGAATGAACGGCATAGAACTGTGTGCAACTCTAAAGAAGAACTTACAGACTTGTTTTATTCCTATCATTCTGCTTACTGCAAAATCGCAGGTTGAGGACCAGATTGAAGGGATTGAAATGGGAGCGGATGCGTACATCCCCAAACCCTTCAACCCCAGACTTCTCAAAGCAAACGTCCGCAATCTTCTCAATAAAAGTCATCAGATGCGGAATCTGCCTACTGCCAACAACGTCCGGCAGGAGATTCAAGACAAGAAACAGAGAGAAGTGTTTGACAAACTAGTGGAGTTGGTTAATACCAATCTAACCGACCAGCAATTCTCTGTCGACCACCTCTGCCTCGAACTTGGGATGAACAGGACCAAATTATATAGCTTTATCAAATCGGCAACCGGAATGTCTTTGGGAAATTACATCCGTAAGATTCGGTTGGACAAGGCAGCAGAATTGTTAAGAACCACCGATATGTCAATCAGTGAAGTCGGTTATGCCGTCGGAATCGAAAGTCCGTCTTATTTCACGAGAACATTTAAAGAGCAATTCGGCAGTTCACCCTCCGAATTTATCAAGCATTAGTCACATTAATATTTATATTATGAAGAAATTAATCCTCAGTATCCTGGCATTCAGTCTCGCTACAACTGCTTTGCCACAACAGGTAAAAGAAATAGAAATCCTTCCCAATGAAAAATGGTGGGGAGGAGCTACCGACCTCGGCAATAAAATGCCTTTCTGCGATAACACAACAGAAGCCGACCTGCAAACCCAGAATTTTAATAACCAGACTACCCCGTTACTTATCTCGAATAAGGGGCGTTATATCTGGTGTGACGGTCCATTCCGGTTTCAACTGAGAGACGGCAAAATCCGCATAGAATCCGCCAGAGGAACAATAGAGCACGCTACCGCGGGAAACACATTAAAAGAGGCTTACCTGGCCGCTTCCGGAAAGTACCTCCCACCCACCGGTATATTACCGCCCGAACTGTTCTTCTCAAAACCGCAATACAATACCTGGATAGAGCTTATATATAATCAGAATCAAGAGGATATCCTGAAATATGCAAGAAGTATTATCGACAACGGATTTCCTACCGGCATACTGATGATTGACGATAACTGGCAAAAAGATTACGGAAACTTCAACTTCCGCCCGGACAAGTTTCCGAACCCCAAAGCAATGGTTGACGAACTTCATGCCATGGGATTTAAAGTGATGTTATGGGTAAGTCCGTTTGTGTCACCCGATAGCGAAGAATTCAGGTATCTAAAGACAAAGGGATATCTGGTAAAAAGAAAAGGTAGTGACCAGCCGGCAATTCTCGATTGGTGGAACGGTTCCAGTGCCTGCTATGACCTGAGCAATCCCGACGCTTATAACCATTTACGGAGTACGCTCAAGAAAATGCAACAAGACTATCATATCGACGGTTTCAAATTCGATGCAGGAGACCCGGAAAGATATCCAGAAAAAGAGGTAGATGTTTTCGACCGCCAATCGTATGATACCGAACAGACTTATTTATGGGCCAAGTTGGGGCTCGAATTTCCATATAACGAATTCCGCGCCTGTTGGAAATTAGGCGGCCAGCCTTTAGTGCAACGCCTGGGCGACAAGAAATACTCATGGGACGGAGTGGCAAGTCTGGTACCCTCAATGATAGCCGCCGGTCTGTTGGGATATTCGTATGCCTGTCCCGACATGATTGGAGGCGGAGAATATTCCAGTTTTCAGGGTATTGATGCGTCCGGTTTTGACCAGACATTGATTGTACGTTCCTGCCAGATACATTCCATGATGCCGATGATGCAGTTTTCGGTAGCCCCCTGGCGGATTCTAAATAAAGAGAACCTGGAAACGTGCATCAAGTATGCCAAATGGCATGAGCAACTGGGTGATTATATACTCTCACAGGCAAAAAATGCCTCTATTACAGGAGAACCCATTGTACGTCACATGGATTATGCCTTCCCTAATCAGGGATTTGAAGAATGCAGGGACCAGTATATGTTGGGGGATAAATACCTGGTAGCCCCCATTATGTCCAGCGGCAATACACGTACAGTAAAACTCCCCAAAGGTAAATGGAAAGATGATCTGGGAAAAGTCTATAAAGGAGGTAAAACGTATACCCTCGATGTCCCTCTTTCACGGCTTCCCTGGTTTGTAGAAGTTAAATAATCCCGAATATTCACACTTCATATATAGTATCCCATGAAAAGACTCTTCTTATCTCTTTTTTGTATTCCGGCTCTGTTATTGACTTTCTGCAATGACAAAGTAAACTCCAAAGAAGAAACAGAATCTCCCGCTTCCAGTACGCCGGATCAACTGGAGAAAGTAACATACCAACCCTCGGAGGAAATAATTTGTAACCCGGAGAGAGGATTCTTCACTCACCAGGAATATGCCACGGACAATAACCACTCCATTACCCCCGCCTTCTTGAAAGAATGTCGGGAGAAAGGCATGAGCCTTATATTCACCGCCTACTATATGAGAGATTTCAAAGATAAGTTGATCTCCGAAGAATATCTGCAACGGATACGCAACAATATGCTGGCTCTCAGAAAAGGAGGAGCAAAATCCGTATTACGCTTTGCATATACTTCGTCCGAAAACGAGAAGCCATGGGATGCTCCCTGGGAACTCACGGAACAGCATATCCAACAACTAAAACCTATTCTGGAAGAATTTTCGGATGTGATATGTGTACTCGAAGCCGGATTTGTCGGGGTATGGGGAGAATGGTATTATACCGACCATTATAACTACCAGCCTAAAAAGGGAGAGTATGCTCCCCGCCGTAAGGTACTGGATGCCCTTCTGAAAGTAATGCCCAAGGACAGAATGATAAGTGTACGGTATCCAGTAGCCAAGTTATTTACTTTCAATATTAACTACACCGACACCATTACCAGGAAAACGGCTTATAATGAATCCGACTTATCTCGTATAGCTTTTCACAACGACTGTTTTCTGGCCGACATAGATGACATGGGAACTTTCGGAGAGAATCCTGATTACAGAAAATTCTGGGAATGGGAAACAAAATATGTAGCCATGGGAGGAGAAACCTGTAAACTGTCGGAATATTCGAACTGCGAGAATGCTGTAACAGACTTTGCCAAATACCATTGGTCGTATATTAATATTGATTATCATCCCGCAGTCATCAACCAATGGGAGGACGAACAATGCATGAAGGAAATACAAAAGCGTTTAGGTTATCGCTTCACTCTCTCCGAAGGATATTTTACTCCCAAAGGAGAAATAGGTTGTCCTTATGAAGTGGTGTTAAAGTTACAGAATACAGGTTGGGCTGCCCCATTTAATCCGAGAGATGTCGAGATTGTATTTGTCCACAAAAAGAAGAAAGAGAACAAGTATAAGATCAAACTTAAAGAAGATCCGCGTTTCTGGTTTCCGAATGAGCAGATTACCATTCAGGCTCGATTCGGACTACCGGAATCAATGCCAAGCGGTGAATATGATATTTATTTGAATCTTCCCGACCCCAGACCAACCATTTCGGCACGTTGGGAATACAGTATACAATTAGCTAACAAAGATGTATGGAACAAACAATACGGATATAATAAAATACACAGTACAATGTTGGTTACTAATTCAAATAAAGCATCTTGCGTTGGAGAAAGTTTAGAAAATTTCCAAGTAAAATAATTCAAAGGAACGTCTTCTTTGAGGGAAAAAGAAAAGGCAGGCAAAAACGATACACTCACAAAGTTTGTCGTTTTTGCTTTTTTAGGTACTTTTGTAATCGAAAAAACCAAAATGCAGTATCTGCAAAAGAATTATGAAACATCCTCTTGACCTGTTCCAATATTGTCCCGAATGTGGTTCCTCTCATTTCGAAGTCAACAATGAAAAGTCCAAAAAATGTACAGATTGCGGCTTTGTCTATTATTTCAATCCATCTTCCGCTACCGTGGCTCTAATCCTGAACGACCAAAACGAGCTGCTCGTCTGCCGCCGTGCCAAAGAACCTGCCAAAGGTACGCTCGACCTTCCCGGGGGATTTATCGACATGAACGAAACCGGCGAAGAAGGCGTAGCCCGTGAAGTATTGGAGGAAACCGGATTGAAAGTGCAACAAGCCGTCTATCAATTCTCACTTCCCAATATTTACATCTATTCCGGTTTTCCCGTGCACACACTTGATATGTTCTTTCTTTGTACCGTAGAAGATATAAGCCACTTCTCGGCAATGGATGATGTATCAGATTCTTTCTTCCTGCCTCTCTCCGAGATCAATCCGGAAGATTTTGGACTGGATTCTATCCGTCGAGGACTTAAAAAATTCTTATCCGACAGATAATTCGTTAAAATATAACAAATTACGGAAACATATCCCCTTCCATTCTGTCTAATATTTTAATGAGCTTTAAATTAACAGCCATTAAAATACGTTATTGGAAGATATATAGTACTTTTGCATAAACACCCTATTATGAAAAAAGAAATTACTAGACTCATTTGTGCGGCTATCTGTTGCGCACCAATTATAGGATTTGCCCAGACAGGTGATAAATTCACTTCGGCTGACAACCTTTATAAAGAAGGGAAAGAACTTTTCCAGGAAAAAAATTATGCCGCTGCCCTGCCGGCACTAAAGGCATTTGTAAAGCAAAAGCCAACAGCCAGCCTACTCCAAGATGCGGAGTATATGTTGGTCAGTTCAGCTTACGAGTTGAACGACAAGAACCGTATCGAATTGCTCCGCAAGTATCTCGACCATTATCCCGATACTCCTTATGCCAATCGTATCTACTCGTTACTGGCTTCCTGCTACTTCTACGAAGGAAAATACGATGAGGCTATGGCACTCTTCAACTCTACCGACCTCGATTTGCTAAACAATGAGGAACGGGACGACCGCACTTATCAACTGGCTACCTGTTATCTGAAAACAAACGATTTGCGGGAAGCTGCTATCTGGTTCGAAACCTTACGTGCCAACAGTCCCAAGTATGCAACAGACTGTGATTACTATATTTCTTATATCCGTTACACACAGAAACGCTATAACAAAGCATTGAAAGGTTTCCTGCCGCTACAAGACAATGCTAAATACAAGGCACTCGTCCCTTATTATATCGCCGAGATTTATGTACAGCTCAAGAATTATGATAAGGCACAAATCGTAGCACAGAATTACCTGTCGGCTTACCCGAATAACGAGCACGCCGCCGAAATGTACCGCATCCTAGGAGATGCCTACTACCACTTCGGGCAATATCCCCAAGCCGTAGAAGCATTCAGCAATTATCTGGACAGAGAGCACGCCGTCCCGCGCCGTGATGCCCTTTATATGCTGGGACTTTCTTACTATCAAACAAAAGTTTATTCCAAAGCAGCAGAGACGTTAGGCAAAGTAACCACAGAAAACGATGCCCTTACACAGAACGCTTATCTGCACATGGGACTTTCCTACCTGCAATTGGCAGAAAAGAACAAAGCGCGTATGGCTTTCGAACAAGCTGCTGCATCCAATGCCAATATGCAAATCAAAGAACAGGCAGCTTATAACTATGCGCTTTGCCTGCACGAAACTTCTTTTTCTGCCTTCGGCGAGTCTGTCACTGCTTTCGAGAAGTTCCTGAATGAATTTCCGACCTCTCCATACGCCGAAAAAGTAAGCAGTTACCTGGTAGAAGTTTATATGAATACCCGCAGCTACGATGCCGCATTAAAATCTATCGACCGGATTGCCAAACCGAGTGCCCAGATACTGGAAGCCAAACAAAAGATATTATTCCAGTTAGGTACACAATCTTTTGCCAACGCCGACTTCGAACAGGCTCTTAAATACCTGAACCAGTCTATCGCTATCGGACAATACAACCGCCAGACCAAAGCAGACGCTTACTACTGGTGTGGAGAGTCATATTATCGTCTCAACCGAATGGTAGAGGCAGCCCGCGATTTCAACGCCTACCTGCAACTGACCACCCAGCCCAATAACGAAATGTACGCGTTGGCTAATTACAACTTGGGCTATATCGCTTTCCATCGGAAAGACTATACACAGGCAAGCAACTATTTCCAAAAATATATCCAATTGGAAAAAGGAGAAAACACAACGGCGCTTGCCGACGCTTACAACCGTATTGGTGACTGCCACCTCCATGTACGTAACTTTGAAGAAGCCAAACATTACTATTCGCAAGCCGAGCAAATGAATACTCCTTCAGGAGATTATTCTTTCTATCAACTCGCTCTCGTATCCGGCTTACAGAAGGACTACACCGGTAAAATCACTTTATTGAACCGTCTGGTCGGCAAATATCCCGCTTCACCTTATGCTGTAAACGCCATTTATGAGAAAGGGCGTTCCTATGTGCTAATGGATAACAACAATCAGGCTATCACCTCCTTCAAGGAACTGCTGAACAAATATCCCGAAAGCCCGGTCAGCCGGAAAGCTGCCGCAGAAATCGGTTTGCTGTTTTATCAGAAAGGAGATTATAACCAAGCGATCGAAGCATATAAGCAAGTTATCGAGAAATATCCGGGCAGCGAAGAAGCACGCCTCGCCATGCGTGACTTGAAGTCTATTTATGTAGACTTGAACCGCATTGATGAGTTTGCCGCTTTAGCGAATGCCATGCCGGGACATATCCGTTTCGACGCCAACGAACAGGATTCGCTTACGTATACCGCTGCCGAAAAGATTTATATGAAAGGCAGAATGGAAGAAGCCAAAACAAGCCTCAACAAATACCTGCAGACTTTCCCCGAAGGAGCTTTCAGTCTGAATGCACATTACTATCTCTGTCTGATCGGCAGTGAACAGAAGAATTATGATATGATTCTCCTCCACTCCGGCAAGTTATTGGAATATCCGAATAATCCATTTGCGGAAGAAGCACTTATCCTGCGGGCGGAAGTACAGTTTAACCAACAAAATACGGCAGAGGCACTGGCAAGTTACAAAATGCTGAAAGAGAAAGCAACCAATGTAGAAAGACGCCAGCTTGCCGAAACAGGTATCCTGCGTTGTGCCTTCCTGTTGAGAGACGATGTGGAAACAATCCATGCCGCTACCGATTTACTGGTAGAGCCCAAGCTTAGTCCGGAACTAAGAAACGAAGCGCTCTATTACCGTGCCAAAGCTTATACTAACCAAAAAGCTGGCAAGAAAGCAATGGACGATTATCGCGAATTGGCTAAGGACACACGTAACCCTTACGGTGCCGAAGCGAAATATCAGGTTGCCCAAGGGCTTTACGATGCCAAAGAATATGCTGCTGCGGAAAAAGAACTTCTCAACTACATCGAACAGAGTACCCCTCACGCTTACTGGCTGGCACGCAGCTTTGTCCTTCTATCCGATGTTTATCATGCGACAGGCAAAGATCTGGACGCACGCCAATACCTATTGAGCCTGCAACAGAACTATCAAGGTAACGACGATATTGAGAGTATGATTGAAAGCAGACTTCAGAAACTGAAAACTGAAAATTGAGAATCTAAAAAACAGAAATGATATGAAACGAGCTTTTTATATAATAGGAGGACTTACACTGGCAATCTCAATACCGTCAGCTCTTCAAGCCCAGACTACCCAACCCAAAGATACGACCATGAACCGTACTGTCGTTGTGGAACAAGAATATAATCCGGATATTATGGACGCCTCGAAAGTGAACGTCCTGCCCAAAGTGGAAGAACCGACAGTCAGCAAGAAAAATGTGGAATACGCCACGACATTCTTTCCGGCGACCTCCGTTCCAGCAGGTCTGATGCGCCCCTATACCGGAAAAGAAACACAACCCGGCAGCACTCCCGGATATGTGCGTGCCGGTTATGGCAATTACGGCAATCTCGATGTACTCGCCAATTATTTATTCTGCTTGTCTGATAAAGACAAACTGAATGTACGCTTCCAAATGGATGGGATGGACGGTAAACTGACCATTCCTTTCACCGACAGCGAGAAATGGAATGCATTCTATTACCGTACACGTGCCAACGTAGATTATACACACCAGTTTAACAAGCTGGATTTGAATATTGCCGGTAACTTCGGACTGAGTAATTTTAACTTCAAACCGGGAAGTGCGAACAGCAAGCAAAAGTTTACATCCGGAGATTTTCATGCCGGCATTCATTTCATCGATGAAACCGCTCCCCTGCGTTTCAATGCCGAGACGAATCTGTTGATGTACGAACGTCAGCACAATATGCTCAATGAACATACAGACAATACATCGCTTAAAGAAACAATCATACGTACCAAAGGAGATGTCACAGGAGCGATCAACGACCAGCAATCGGTTACTATTGCATTAGCTATGAACAATTTCTTATACAGCGGATATACAAAGAATATCTCCACTGGAGATGAATACTTCAAGAATTATACAACCCTCCTTCTGAATCCTTATTACGAACTGGATAATGATGACTGGAAATTACACGTCGGCGCCAATGTGGACTTATCTTTCGGATTCGACAAAACATTCCGCGTATCACCGGACATCACTGCACAATACATATTCTCTGACAGCTATGTAGTTTATGCCAAAGCAACAGGAGGGAAACTTCTCAATGATTTCCGCAGATTGGAGAGTATTTGTCCTTATGGCGAACTACCGGACGCCTATCTCTCTTCCACCTGGGGATATGTGCAACGTCCTTACGATACATACGAACAAATTAATGGTACGCTCGGATTCAAGGCCAGTCCTTATCCGGGAGTATGGTTCAATATATACGGAGGCTACCAGAACTTGAAAAATGACTTATCTTATTCAGCTTTCGGAAGAGCGAGTGTTACCCATTTCGAATCCTATCTGAATTTCTCGCAAGATAATACAGACAATCTTTATGTCGGAGGTGAAGTTAGTTACGACTATAAAGAAATCGTGTCTTTATCTGCCAAGTACACTTATCGTAAATGGGACAGCAAAACAGAAGAATATCTGTTGGCTGTAAAACCTGCCAGCGAAATGTCTTTCAACGTTCGTATTCATCCGATTTCCGCCTTGAATATCAATCTCAGCTATGACTACATCAACAGGGAAGAAGTGGAAGGATACGCAAAAATGGCTGCTATCAATGATTTGCACATTGGGGCAAGCTATAATGTGTTCAAAGGAGTATCGGTCTATGCGCAAGTACACAATCTGCTGAACAAGAAGTATCAATACTATTTAGGTTATCCTGCCGAAGGATTCAATTTCCTAGGGGGCTTGAGTTTCCGGTTCTAAAGTCAGCAAAAAGATAAATCATAGCAAAATAAATCAGTTCCGGCTTAATCTATTACACACGCCAATGTAGTCAGATTAAGCCGGAGCTAGTTTTATCAATCAGATTTTATCTTTCTAATCTATCGCAAAAATACTTTAATTATTTTATTCAGCCTTTATATATACTACCGAACGTCCTGTCCCATACTTTCTCAAAATACCTTGCCCAATAAAAGTATTTATATCTTTCAATGCCTGTGTTTTTGTCTTTCCGACAAGTGAAGCATAATCCTGTCGGTTAATACACGGATTCTTCACACGAAAAGGAGAATGATAACGTTGCAATACCAATTCACTCTCAATATCCTTCTTAAACTGACGGTTGATTCTCAAATTAATATCTTTAAGAGATACTGACGGTGAACGCAAGTCTTTTGAATCAGTCACTTCTTTGTTCACATTCAAAGAAAGAGTAAAATAACCAATATCACCCAATTCAACGGAAAATCCTTTCAAAAGCAAATGCCGTAATTCTTTCGAGATAGCTTCTATGATACCCACCACTTGCGCATGAGGCATATGCTGAAATGCTACAACTTGATCTGCAATTTCTTCGGCAGTATAACTACCCTTCAATACCACACGTGCATGTAAAGGCAACACTTCCCCTTCCTTGTCAGGATTAGGTGTTTCGTAAAGGTCATAATTAACACTCATTACTCATTTGTTTTTCATTGGGGAAGATTATTCTTTTCATCCTCATATACTATTTACTTCATTGGCTAGTCAGTTTTCGTTCAACAGTTGTTAAACGAAAACTAAAATACTAACGAGATAAATGTACGTAGAATATACAGACATTAATCTATACTAACCAACATTTTATTTTATCCGATAGGTTTTCCTAGTGAATGTAAACATATTTACCCACAACTTCAAAAGTGGCTTCCTGTACTATCACAAAGCGTTTTATAGCATTTTGTGCACCTTATTTGGAGAATATTGCACATCTGTTTTCCACACCTCATCTAACTTTGCAGTATTGTTAAAAGCCAACAAATCCATTAATTGTTGACCTTACTTCAAATGAAGCAGATTATTAACTTAACATATTATTAATCTTTCATTATTAACCTAATTAAATTAAACAGTATGAGAAACGCGCGTAATTTAAGATTCCGTTTTCTTATTATGTTTCTTTTGTTCATACCAATGATGTATGCCTTACCCCCTGAAGGTATTACTATCAAAGGTAAAGTAACGGATGAAACACTCAAAGAAGGTGTTCCCGGTGCTAATGTAACTGTAAAAGGTACAAGCATAGGAGCTATTACAGATTTCGACGGCAACTTTACAATCGTCGTTCCAAACAGAAAGTCGGTGTTGAGTATCTCCTTTATCGGGTATGTAACCCAAGAAATAGTAGTGGGAGACAGGAAATTTATCACAGTCACCTTGAAAGAAGACTCGCAGAACCTTGGTGAAGTAGAAGTGGTAGCTATCGCCTACGGTAATCAGGACAGGAGAATGCTTACGAGTGCCGTCTCCTCTATTGACAACAAGGAGTTGATAAAATCACCGGCAACAAGTATCACGAACATACTTGCCGGTGCATTGCCAGGGGTATCTTCAGTACAGACTACCGGACAACCGGGTAAGGATGCCGCCGCCATTTACGTACGTGGTGTCGGTTCATTGAATGATTCACAGTCCAAGCCCTTAATTCTGGTAGATGGTGTCGAACGTGCCTTTTCACAGATTGACCCGAATGAGGTAGAAACTATCTCCGTGTTGAAAGATGCCTCTTCTACCGCAGTGTTCGGAGTAAGAGGCGCGAATGGTGTCATACTGATTACTACCCGTAGAGGTAAATCGGGAAAGACACAAATATCCGCCAGTACCAAGCTAGGATTGCAGCAACCCATTTCACTGGTAGAGCAGACAGGCAGTTACGAATTTGCACGGTTCTGGAACATGAAGCAGGAAATGGATCATGTCACCAATCCCAAACTTTACTTTACTCCGGAACAGATAGAGGCTTATCGTACAGGCTCCGACCCTATCATGTACCCTAACATGGATTGGAAGAAGTATATCTTCCATAATCTCTACCTCCAAAGCCAGAACAACGTCAACATTTCCGGTGGTAACGACAATGTACAGTATTTCGTATCGGTAGGTTATACGTATCAGAACGGACTACTGAAAGAACTTCCCGGACAGTTGTATGACAACAACTACCGCTACAACCGCTATAACTATCGTGCCAATATCGACGCGAACCTGACCAAGACCACTACCATGAAATTGGGTGTAGGCGGTGTGCTAGGCAAGATACAAGAACCACGCGACGTTCAGTCGGGTACAGGTAACGACCCGAATGCTTGGGTGATAGCGCAAATATGGTCACATCCTTTTGCCGGACCGGGGTTTATCAATGGAGTACGTACATTGGTTCCCGATGACCTGGTACCCTTAGGAGAAGTAATGCGCGATGGTATGTTCGTATTCTACGGAAAAGGATACAACCAAACGTATGACACGACGTTAAATATGGACTTGGACATCACACAGAAATTAGATTTCGTCACTCCGGGACTGAGCGTTTCCGTCAAAGGAGCCTACGACAATCAATTCAAGTTATATAAGGAACGTGCTGGAGGAGCCATAGAATCACAAACAGTATACTACCAATCATATTTCGACTCGAACGGGAATATGCCCCAGACCGATCCCGATTACGACAAGACACATATTTTCGTACCTTCCGGCAGCGATACTCCGCTGACCTATTCGGAAAGTAGCGGACGAGCACAAAACTGGTACCTCGAAGGACGTATCAACTATGATCGTATGTTCGGCGATCATAAAGTGTCCGGACTCATCCTGTACAACCAATCACGCAATTACTATCCGGACAGCTACACTTATCTGCCGCGCAACTATGTAGGACTGGTGGGACGTGCCACGTATGCCTATCAAAGCAAATACCTGCTCGATGTAAACGTAGGGTATAACGGCTCGGAAAACTTTGCTCCGGGTAGCACACGTTTCGGTATCTTCCCTTCTTTCTCAGCTGGCTGGATAGCCACTGCCGAGAAATTTATGGAAAACCAGAAAGTAGTGGATTACTTAAAGCTCAGAGCTTCCTGGGGACGTGTAGGTAACGACAAAGGCGTAAATTCCCGCTTTATGTACATGCCTGCCGTATGGGGTGGCTCAGGAAGTTACAGTTTCGGTATTAATAATCCCATATCCCAATCGGCAGCCGCCATCTCAAGTATGGGTAATCCGGAAGTGACTTGGGAAACTGCGGAGAAACAAAACTACGGTATCGATCTTAAGTTCTTCAACAGCCGCCTGTCTGCAACTTTCGACTATTTTATCGAACACCGTACGGGGATTCTTATTTCTCCAGAATCTACTCCGAGCATTATCGCAACCTCTCTGCCTAACCTCAATATAGGTAAGGTAAACAATCACGGTTACGAAATCTCTTTGGGCTGGCGCGACAGGATAGGTAAGAATTTCGGTTATTACGTAGATGCCAACGTCTCCTTTGCCCGCAACAAGATCCTTTATATGGACGAAGTACCCAAGCAGTTCTCTTATATGAACCATACCGGCGGTTCTACGGGACGTTACAGCGGATTGTACAACTTTGTCCGTCTTTATCAGTACAGCGACTTTACTACCGGTGCCGATGGCGAGTTAGTTTTAAATCCGGAACTTCCGCAACCCTCCGTGAAGGTATATCCGGGCGATGCTATGTACGCTGACCTCAACGGTGATCATGTCGTAGACGGTAATGACAAATGTGTGACCGGCTTTGCCACCCGCCCGGAATATGTATTCGGCATGAACATGGGTTTCAACTGGAAAGGCTTTGACCTCTCCATGCAGTGGGTAGGCTCCAAGAACGTCAACAGAATGTACGAAATCGAATACCGTATCCCGTATACCAATGCAGGAAAGCGCGGTCTGCTAACCTACTTTTATGATGGTTGTTGGACAGAGGAGAACCAATTGGGTGCTGTCTATCCGCGTGCATCGGAAACTTCGGAAAGCTGGAATTCCGAGCCCTCTACTCTTTGGCTGGCAGATGCTTCTTATCTCCGCCTGAAAAGTCTGAGCCTCAGCTACACGCTCACCGGAAAAAAATTCTTGAAGAAACTGGGACTTACTTCACTCGGATTCAATTTCAGCGGTTATAACCTGCTGACTTTCTCACCGCTTAAATACCTTGACCCGGAAAGTAACCCTGACAACTATGGAGAGTATCCGCTGATTAAGGTGTACAGCTTTGGTTTAAATCTTAACTTCTAAAAGAACAACTTTATGAATAGTATATTAAAAGGATTCATGGCACTAGGATGCCTGCTAATGGCTTCTTCCTGCTCTGAAATCAGTTTCGGAGATAAATTTCTGGGCAATCAGCCTGAAAGTTCCGGAGCAACCACCAAAGAGATGTTTTCTTCGAGAATAAATGCCGAAAAGGTGCTGACAAAAGCATATACCGGATTACCTTACGGGCTGCCCACCACTTCCGACTGGAAGTTAGGTGTGAACATCCTCGAATCTCTCACTGACTTATGTTACAGTTTTCGAGACAACATCAACGACGGTCCTCTAAAACTTTATTATAACGGCGCACTCAGTCCCACCAACGTTCCCCGAAGTGCAGCCTACCGTTATGGAAGTAAAGCCGACTGGACTGCCATCCGCTACGCCTGGTGCTATATCGAGAATGTAAAAGATGTGCCCGATATGTCGGAAAGTGAAAAGAGCCAACGTATCGCTGAAGCGAAAACCGTTATAGCCCTTTGTTACTTCGAGATGCTTCGCTATGTAGGCGGCGTGACGTGGATAGACCACTATGTAGACGTCAACGAGGAGATGAACTTCCCCCGCATCACATTCGCCCAAACCGTGGAGAAGATTGTAGCTTTGCTCGACGAGGTCATCAACTCCAACTTAAAGTGGAAACAGGATGACGCGGATGACGGACGTATGACCAAGGCGGGAGCTATGGCACTGAAATTCAAAGTACTGCAATGGGCTGCCAGCCCCACTTTCAACTCTGACAAGAAATGGCATCCCCAAGCGGACGAATATACCTGCTACGGCAACTATAGCGCCCAGCGTTGGGAAGCTGCAAAGGCAGCAGGCGAGGCTTTCTTTGCGGAAGTGCAAAGACAAGGCGGATACTCGCTGATCCAGCCGGAGGAAGATACTCATCGGGCAAGACGTCTTGCCTACCGCCGGGCATACTATAATCGTGGCGGTACGGAAATACTGATCTCTACCCGTCATGGATATGATGTCAACACTATTTGGGAGTATATCGACAGCCGTCCTTGGGGGTATCTTCCTACATTAAACTATGTCGATATGTTCTCTTGGGCGGACGGAACCGATTTTCCGAAAGACTTCAACTGGCAGTCTCCTTCCCGTCAGCCTTTCTTTACCGTGGGTGATATGGAACCTACCCGTGACCCGCGCCTGTATGAAAATGTGGCTTGTCCGGGAGACACCTATTGCAATGGAACAGTCGCCCCTGTCCATCTCAATCATCCCAACTACAAAGCCGGTAGCGGATTCATGACCATGAAGTTCATCTTACAAGAGAACAGTGACCGTGAAGGGCCGATACAGTGGCCTCATACGCGTCTGCCGGAAATCATGCTGGGATATGCGGAAGTACTCAACGAAGTGAATAAACGTCCGAACGATGAAGCCTACAAGTTGGTGAACGATGTACGGAAGAGAGTAGGTCTCTCCGAACTTCCCAAGAACATGAATTACGATGAGTTTCTGGAAGCCGTACTGAGAGAAAGAGCACTGGAATTGGGATTCGAAGAGGTACGTTGGTTCGACCTTGTGCGCAGAGGTCGTGAAAACGATTTCAGAAAGCAACTGTACGGACTGCGGAGCAGAGGTAACGACCAACACAATCCCACAGCGTTCACTTTTGAGAAAGTAGAATTAAGCGACCGCTATTGGGTAGACAGTTGGGATACCAAATGGTATCTGGCTCCGATACCTCAAGACGAAATCAACAAGAGATATGGAATGACCCAAAATCCGGGTTGGTAAATTGATACGCAAACTAATATTCTATTGAACAATGAATAAAATAAACTATATATTAACCACTCTACTCCTGGGAGGTGCGGTAGTTCTGAACGCGCAGACACCAGCAACGGTATCGGATATGCAGCTGGCTGACACCTTGAGCGTAGGATACCGTATAAACGTATCTTCCCAGACCAGTAGTTATTCTGTCAACGGAGTCAATGCTTCTGCATTCGAAAAATCTCCACATATAGACATCAGCAAAGCACTATATGGGAAAGTAGCCGGTCTGAACGTATATCAAGGCGCAGGCTCGTCAGCCGACAACGTTTCTTCTCTCTCCATACACGGTCATGCTCCGTTAGTGTTGATCGACGGTTTTCCTCGCGACATCACCGATATTAGTTCTATGGAGATCGAATCGTGCTACGTACTGAAAGACGCCGCTGCTGCTGCCCTCTATGGTATGCGCGGTGCTAACGGTGTAATATTGATTACGACCAAACGCGGCACAAGCAATGGACTAAAAGTAAAGGTAGACTATAACTTCGGCGTTAACACCCAGTTCCGCTCTCCTGACTTTGCAGACGCCTATACGTATGCGAACACTCTCAATACCGCACTGAGTGGAGACGGTCTGTCCGCACGCTACAATATCCGGGAATTGGAGGCTTTCCGTACAGGTATTTACCCATACGACTATCCGAACGTAGACTGGTGGGAAGAAACGTTGAACAAAACCGGATTTACACATAACCTAAAAATGGCTTTCAGCGGAGGTGGCGAAAAGTTCCGTTTCTATACCGTAGTAGATTACTATCGTGACCGTTCGATGCTGAAGAAAAATACGGAAGACACACGTTACGACACCACGCCCACAGATACACGCTTAACTGTGCGTACCAATCTGGACGTGAACGTGACTAAAAGTACTTATCTGAAACTCGGAATCGCCGGAAAACTGAAAGAACTTCGGGGAACCCGTTACGGGCGTAACGCTATCTTCAATGACATTTACGGCATTCCTTCGGCCGCATTCCCCATCCGTCATGAAAACGGCATCTTTGGAGGAGGTTCAGTCTATGGAGACAAGAACCCGGTTGCCTTACTGAAACATTACGGACATATCCGTAATGTATACGGAAGCCTGCTCGCCGACTTGAGCGTCCGCCAAAAACTGGACATGCTGACCAAGGGATTGGCAGTCGAGGCGGCTATTTCTTTCGATAACATCGGAGGAATGTATGAAACCAGCAGCAAAAGTTACCGTTATATGAACAGCGGAGCCAGTATTTCCGACGATGGCACATTGATAACCACTCCTACTATTTGGGGCACAGACTCCGAAACCTTGGGACACAGCCAGCCTTTTGAAAACCTGTTGTTCAGAAGCAACTTCCAGGCAAAAGCGGACTATAGCCGTACCTTTGACAAACACCGGGTAGGAGGAGCATTGATTTACGACATGCAGTCAGTAAATAGAAACGGCAGAAACAATTCACAAAAAAATCTGTCAGTTTTAATGAATGCTACCTATACTTACGACGACCGTTATACCCTTAATGCCGTATTCAACCGTTCCGGTTCGGCATATTTGCCGGATGGAGACAAATTCGCGAACTATCCTGCCATATCTGCCGCCTGGATCGTATCCAACGAAGCATTCATGGAGAAAATAACTCCGATTAATATCTTCAAGATTCGTGCCTCCTATGGTCTTTCCGGTTGGGATGGAAACTTGAGCCACGAATTATGGCGCCAGTCATACGGTTATGCTGCAGGTTACAACTTCGGCGAAAACGCCGGAAGCGTTTCAGGAGGTAGCGAAGGTAACTTGCCGGTAGTCGGATTGGTAGCGGAGAAATCCCAAAAAGCGACTTTCGGATTTGATCTTTCCGCTCTCAACAACCGGTTAAATGCTACTGTGGAAGGTTTCTACGAGAAACGTTCGGATATACTTGTGTCCGGCGCCAATTCCACGTCCGGCATCATCGGTGTCACGGTGGGGCAAGTAAACGAAGGAATCTATAAATACAGAGGATTTGATGCCTCTTTGAACTGGAATGACAAAGCCGGTGATTTCCATTACAGTATCGGAGCAACCATGTCGTACTTGAACTCGGAAGTAGTCAATGTAAACCAAGCCTATCAAGAGTATGACTACTTGTACACCAAAGGCAACCGTGTGGGACAGATGTACGGTCTGGAAGCAATAGGATTCTTCAACAGTCAGCAGGAAATCAACAACAGCCCGCAGCAAACATTCTCAGGCATCGCTCCCGGTGACGTGAAGTATAAAGACCAAAACGGTGATAACCGCATTGATGAAAAAGATGTGGTAAAAATGTTCGGTTCCTCACTACCACGTTTCTACTTCGGATTCAATCTGAATTTCTCCTATAAAAGATTCGAACTCTCTGCCGACTTCCAAGGAATGACCGGTGTAACAGTCTCTCTACTTGACAGCCCGCTTTACCGACCGCTTGTGGACAACGGAAACATCTCGAACACGTTCCTGAACGAGGAAGTTTACTGGACACCGGAGAACAAAGCCAAAGCTACTATGCCGAGACTGACTACACAGGAAAACCAGAACAACTACCGTGCCAGTTCATTGTGGTATCGTGACGGTTCGTTCCTGAAATTACGGAACCTGCTGGTAGCTTATACATTTCCGAAATCTCAGACCCGTTTTGCCGATTTACAAGTATTCGTGCAAGGCACTAACTTGTTCTCGCTAGATAACATCCATTTTGCCGATCCCGAACAACTTGGTATCGCTTATCCGTCTGCAAGGAGCTATTGGGCGGGTGTGAAACTTAATTTTTAATGTAAAGTAAATGAACATTATGAGAACCAAATACATCATCTTAACCGTTTTGTCTTCGTTGAGCCTTGCTTCGTGCAATTATCTCGATTTTGATGAAACAAACGGTTTGAAGACAAAAGAAGACATGTATAAGTACTTCGGTACAAGCAAAGATATGCTGTCCCACGTATACTCATATATGCCGCAAGGATATGCGTATTTCGCAACTGAAGGAATCTTTTCCGAAGAGAGTTATTCCATGCGTGACTGTGCCTCAGACGACGGTGAGTTCGGAGCTTACGCCGCCAACATCCAAAACGCGAACAACGGCAATTGGTCACCCATCAAAACGTATGATGACGCTTGGACGCTCTATCGTGGCATCCGTGCCGCCAATAGTTTTCTTACAGAGATTGCACAAGTGGACTTCTCGCGTTATGAACACGACGGACAATATCAGAATTGGATGAAGCAATTGAAATACTTCCCTTACGAGGCCAGAGTGCTGCGCGCACACTACTTTTTTGAGCTGGCACGCCGCTATGGTGATATCGCCATGCCATTGGAAGTGCTTACAGAAGAAGAAGCGAACACTATTGGTAAAACACCATTTGCCGAGGTGATTAATTTTATTGTCAACGAATGTAACGAGGCTGCTAATAACTTACCGGATGATTATGTAAACGAACCGGGAGCGGAGATAGGCAGAGTAACCAGAGGTTTTGCAATGGCGGTGAAATCAAAAGCATTATTATATGCAGCCAGCCGCTTACATAATCCTTCTATGGATACCGAATTATGGAAGCAATCCGCCAAAGCTGCATTGGACATCATGAATACAGGACTTTACTCCCTTGACGGTCAAGAGAGTGCCAACAACTTCGCATCAAAAGAAGTGGTACTGATGAGACTCAATGCTGAAGCTACAAACTTCGAGAGATATAATTTTCCTCTTCGTTTCACTTACGGGGCACGCACTTCCATGATTGCTTACGGCAACTTCCCGTCACAAAATCTGGTGGACGCCTTTGAAACCGCCAACGGTTATAGAGTGACACTGGAAAATACCGGTTGGGTTTGCGATGACCCCGATTTCAATCCGCAAGCTCCTTATGAAAACCGTGACAAACGATTCTATCGCACAATTCTCGCCAATGGCATGACATTTAAAGAGAGTACGGTAGAAACGTTCAAAGGAGGTGTCGATGATGGTATTGTGTCAGAAGGAGGTTCGCCCACCGGTTATTTTCTGCGCCGGTACATTCAGGAAGGTACCAGTTTTGAACCGGGCAGGGAATCAGCCAACAAGCACTATTGGGCAATTTACCGTTATGCGGAAACCTTGCTCACCTATGCAGAATCCATGGTTAACGCTTTCAATGATGTCGACTACACTGATGAGACTTATGTGTATTCAGCATTGTGGGCTATCAACGAAGTAAGAAAGAATGCCGACATGCCGCTACTTACTTCTATGGGAAAAGAAGAATTCTTGGAACGTCTGTACAATGAATGGCGCGTAGAATTTGCCTTCGAAGATCACCGTTTTTGGGATGTACGCAGGTGGAAAATAGCTGATACTACCCAGCGCGAACTGTACGGAGTGAAGATTGAAAAACAACAGAACGGCACACTGAGTTTTTATAAAAACCTTTATGAAAGCCGCACATGGAGAGACTGCATGTATCTCTATCCTATACCTCAGAGCGAGCTGTACAAAAATACAAACTTAAATCCTCAAAATGCAGGATGGTAATTTATTGTCTAATCTAATAGTAAATATGATATATGAAAAAGTTATATAACAACACATTATTGCAACTGATTCTTGCATTGTGCACATTCAGTTTCGTAGCATGTCAGGAGTTCGATATCGACTCACAGCCGGAAGGACCCCTCAACATCCAGATAGATGCACTGGAGGCTTATACCGCTTTGGCAACTTCTCCCAGCAACATCGTTTTTAATATCAGTTCAAACACCCCTTGGACAATCGAGAGTAATCAACAGTGGTGCAAACCCACTCCCACTATGAGTGCAGCAAGTTCACTGGTTTCGGAGATTGTAGTAACTCTCGAAAATAATGTGGGAAAACAAATGCGTACAGCTCAACTGTTCATCAAGGCTGAAGGCATTGAGGGAACTAAGGTAGTAACTATCGAACAAGCTTCTAAAGAAGACTTGGTAGTAATTCGTCCTACGGATATCGTTCCTACCGAAGGAGGCATGGTTTCATTTAATATCATTTCCAATAAACCGTGGGAAATCATTACTACGACTCAGTTCCTTGAGAATATCGATAAAACATCCGGTACGGGAAATGAGAACGGTGAGAAAGAGAACATTACAATTACTGTCCCCCAAAATACAGGAGCAATAAGAAGTGCGGAAATCACCGTGAAAACGGCTTTTCAGGAGGAGACATTCACTATTACCCAAGATGGTATTGTGATTGAAACCAAGAATGAAGAAGATGCTGTTAACACAATGAGCGGAGAAGGTGGAGAGAAAACAATAGAAATCAACTCTAGTGTAGAATGGAAAATAGAAATTCCGACTGAATACAAAGAATGGCTGAGTGCAGAAGCAGACGGCAATCGGTTAAAACTGTCTACTACGTTTAATAATTTATTCGTTCCGCGTACCGGACACATCTTACTGTATCCTAAAATGAATGTTCCGGGATTTGAAGGCGTGCCTATTGAAGTGACACAACCCAGAAATATGTCTCTAAACAGAGGAGAGGAGACCGTAGATCCGGTGACAGGATATACTACTATCCAAAGTAAAGGCGCAGCCAGATTTGTATCCAATTTTGGATTCAGAAAAGGAAAAGTTGCTTGGGAGTTTGACAAAGTGGATATACCGGACAGTAATGGAGCAATCGAACTTAACGGAGATACATGGACTTGGGGAGATGGCTCCGGTTATATCAAAGCCTGGTTGAGACCGGAAAGTTCAGAGATGACTTCAAACATTGATGCATGGGACGGAGCTTACTTTAAACTACAAAACTTTAATATAAACATCAATGACGTTAAATCTATTGCCATTGAAGCCAAAGACGATCCGGAAAATGAAGGCAAAATATGTCTAATACTTTACGTCAACGAACAAGAGGTAGCACGGATGAAAAATAAGACGGACATTTATGCGGTCAATCCGAATTTCCGTGGACAACAGTTCTACTTCGGATTTGAAAGTGAAACAGACCAGATTTGTACAATGACATTCAAATCTATCAACTTTGAGTCTTATGAATAATACTAAAAACATAAAGTGAATATGAAATCAATTATACATAAAGCAATATACTGGGCTTTACCGCTTTTGACATTGCCTACAACTGGTTTACTGTTGCAGAGCTGCGAAGAGGACAAAGCAGAGAAGTGGGTCGACTTGCGTTATAGAGTAGAAGACTCTTACGTGATCCAAGCCTCCAACCCGGAGCCTTTCTCTTTCGAAGTCAAGTCTACTGACTCATGGGAAGTCTTCGGAAAATATGACTGGTATACCCTTTCACCCTCAACGGGTGAAGCTGGTAAGACCTATACTGTAACTGTTGCCTGCAAAGAGAATACCGCACTGGACGACCGTATAGATACCATTCACATCAAGAGTGACTATTGGACAGGCAAACGCTTTGTACTCACTCAGAAAGGTACTGCCTATCTGAATGTAGAGGACGTAGAGATGATTAACCAAGAAGGCGATGCTATGACATTCAATGTGCTCAGTAACCAGAAGTGGAGTGCTAAGGTGACAGAAGGTGACATCTGGCTTTCTATCCGAGGTAACGACGGGAAGATTGAAGGCGAGCAAAACGGACAGATTACAGTAGAGGCTACCCCCAACACAGGTGAAATGAGAACGGGTGTAGTAACCATTTACGACCGCCACGGAAAAGTTGCCATGGAAGTGAAATGCACACAAGACGGCGTGCTGCTGACACCGGAAACACCAGTGAACGGTAAGTGGTTTGCCATCTATGAGCAAGAGCAGGAGCTCAAAATCTCCATAAAATCCAATGCAGAATGGACTGTTTATAAAGAGAATGAACTGGACGATACATGGTACGATTTCGAGAAAACTTCTTTCTCCGGTTCTGAAGAACTGGTAATCAAAGTATCCGAACATACGGGGTCCAGCGTTCGTACGGGAACAATCATACTGGCAACCAAAGCCGCCGAAGGCGCTACACCGCTGACCAAGACCGTGAAGTTCAAGCAGGCCAATCCCAAACGTCCTGAGGTACACAACATGGATGTTACGTTAGGTACTCAATATGGTCCCGGCAGCTTGATGCCCGGACGTTACAACTTCTACTTCGAACCTTTCAATGCCAACTTCGAACTCTTCTTTATGTGGGGAGATGTGGAACTTCGTTTCCATGTCAGTGACAATATAACCCTCCTAAGTACGAGACCTTGGTGTAGTGATGTGTTCGATGATAGATCTGATTGCCGCCACACTGTAGATTCCAGTCAACCCAATGTACTGTCGTTTGAACTCCAAGAGAGCGTAACACCTACCGGCAGCTGGCTCTACACCGAATGGATACTGAACAATAAGATAATCGCCAAAGCAACCAGCGATGGTGTGAGCGATGCAGACGGAACAGGCGACACGTGGAAAGTGCCATTCTCGCAACTTAGCTCCGGCGGAACTTTCCTTGTCAGAGCAACAAGCGGCAGTCTCGTATTTACTAAATGGGAATATGTGGCTCCGTTAAACTGGGGAGACTGATTCTTTAGTCAAAAAGTGCTTGCCCGCTTGCCAACAACAATTCGGGTAAGTGCTTATTAAACTCATAATACATAAAACCAAAAGAGTATGATGAAAAAAAAATTATTATTTATATTGAGCCTAACATTCATCGGTATTTCCTGTTTTGCTTGTCTGGACGATGAAACGAAGTACGTCACTCAAAAAAAGACTAACTATCCGCTTACAGCTTTTGCCGTAGCAGTGAATAATGTACAAACGGGTACTACCTCCTATTATCACGGAAAGATAGACCAGACCACCCACAAGATAGAAATCGGAACCATCGAAAATGCGAATGTCATCACCGGCGTGGATTATACATTGATGGACGGAGCGAGCATTTCACCAGACCCCGCTACCTTTATACAAAACTGGCAGAAAGAGCAAAAGGTGACTGTCACCACCGCGAACAATCAGTCGACTACTTATACCATCGTACTACCGAAGTATGACGAAACGTTGAAAGACATTATCTTTATAGACGATTTCAACGTAAATGGCATTCCCAACCCCAACAGCTGGGTACTCTGTCAAAAATCAACATCAGACTGGTGCGACGAGATGTCCGAAAGCTACGACCAAGCATATGTAGAAGATGGCAAACTGATACTAAAGGCAGAAAAAATAGGTAATGAATATCGTGCCGGCGGTATCGAGTCAATAGGTAAGGTAGACTTCACCTTCGGGCGTGTTGAAGTCAGAGCGAGAATCCCCAGACATCCTGACGGAGCCTTTCCTGCTATCTGGCTGATGCCTCAAAAGTCTGCTCCCTTATACAGTAGTTGGCCGAATGGCGGTGAGATTGACATAATGGAGCATATCCGGCAAGAAGATGTGATTTATCAGACAGTGCATACCCACTATACCTACGACTTGAACATCAAAGAACCTATCAACTCGACATCGGTAACATGCAACTACGAGGACTGGAATATCTATGCCGTAGAATGGACAGAAGATAAAATAACGTTCTTTGTCAATGACCAGAAGACTTTCTCTTATAAGAACCTCAAGCTGGCAAATGAAGAAGAAATGAAACAATGGCCGTTCACCAAAGATTCTTCTTTCTATATCATTCTGAATATGGGACTTGGAGGAAACGCAGATTCATGGGCAGGTCCTATTGATGACACCGATCTACCTGCCATTATGGAAATAGATTGGGTAAAGGTTAGCAAACTGAATAAATAGTTTTTCTGATTAAGGTAGAACTAAGTTTTTAGGGACTTCTTAAAGGAATGAAGGTGTGTCGTAATACACGATGCGCCTTCTTTTTTTTCATTGACTATAAAAATCGACTCATTTTTTTAAGCTGCGATATTTTGAGGATTTCTTTGGTTTATGTGTTCGCAACATCTAAATAGAGCAACTGTAAGCTCATAA
>ENA-UEYL01000398-UEYL01000398.1-human-gut-metagenome-genome-assembly--contig:-NODE-398-length-45717-cov-4.775372_pt1 | contig 45717 bp, 41 predicted proteins | sample MGYA00242941_ERZ507946 | MGnify/ENA primary metagenome ERZ507946 (study PRJEB26167, sample SAMN06115482) | human gut metagenome | host: Homo sapiens | place: China:Guizhou | collected 2015-03-11...
GCTTTACAAATCAAGAGCTCCGGGTTAAAATCGGAGCAAGACTATTTATACCACGGTGGACGGGCAGTGTCAACACAAAAAACATTTACCACCAAGAAAGCTTTGAATATCTCCTATTTTCTCTTGAATGCTCCTGAAAGCTCACTTTCGATTTTGCTTTTTTGCGTGAAACCGAAGGGGAGAATGTGCAAGAGCGCCGGGCAGATCGCCCGGCGCCCGGAATATGTATGCTCACAAAACCCATTGCACCAGCAGCAGCAGGATAAAGCCCGGCAGGCCGAATACGCCGATCACCAGGGCATTCCAGAGATTGAAGCCCAGGGTGATGCCGGTGATGCCCGCGGTTGCACCGGTGGCCCAGAGGGCGAGAAAGCCCAGCAGAGTGTTGCCCAAAAGGCGCAGGGCGATGCGCAGCGGCGCCCGGAATACCCGCAGCAGAGCAATGAGGAAAAAGGCCGCCAAGAAAGCGGCCAGCAGTTTTTGACTCAGGTCCATGCGCGGTCCTCCTCCAGACGGAGTGCGGCTGCGGCGGCGTCCGGGCTGCGCTCCTTGATGGCGCGGATGAGGTAGTTGCACCGGGCTTTTACCGCGCTGATCTGGTAGATGCACGACTCCACCAGCTCCGGGTCCAGGGCCTGGTTAAACTGCCGATAGGCCAGGGCCAGGTCTCCCTGAGCGATGTGGAGTTCTTCTTTGAGCGCCAGCAGCTCCGGATCGGGTTTGGATGATTTGGAAAAGATGGTCGTTTTCATGGCAGCGTCCCTCCTACCATAACGTTTATGGAGAGTTTGGACAAATATGCCAGCTTTCATACACCAAGGGGGGAAACTTTATGACACAGCAGGAATGTTATATGAGACAGGCCCTGGAACTGGCCCGGGAGGCAGCGGCGGAAGGAGAGGTGCCGGTGGGCTGTGTGATTGTGCAGGACGGCAGTGTTGTAGGCCGGGGACGCAACCGCCGTGAAGAAAAGCAGTCCACGGCCTCCCATGCGGAGATGGAGGCGATTGCCCAGGCCAATGCGGCCCTGGGGACCTGGCGGCTGGATACGTGTGAGCTGTATGTGACCCTGGAGCCGTGTCCCATGTGCGCCGGTGCAATTCTCAATGCCCGGATCCGGCGGGTTTGGTACGGGGCCCGGGATGAGGTCATGGGGGCCTGCGGCGGGGTGCTGAACCTGTTTATGGAGGACTTTCCCAATCGCCCTGCGGTCGTGGGCGGTGTGCTGGCTGCGCCGTGCCGGGAGGTTTTGGCGGAGTTTTTCGGACAGCTGCGGCAGCAGAAAGACGGAAATTTTTGATTTAAGACTTTTGTAACAATTGATGCTGGTTTGCTTAACAACTACCCGGTATCTTAATAATTGCAAGAGACAAAACTTCTTTTCATCCAATCTTCCAAAACGGAGAACGGGTCAGCTGGGGGCTGACCCGTTCTTCGTTTTTCCTTTATTATAGATGTCGAAAAGAGTAGAATTCGGTTGGGGGATATGCTACAATGTCACTCAATTTCTTCGCTGCCGGTTCCGGAGGGCGCAGAAGCAGCCGTCAGATGCAGCAGCAAAAAGCCCAGCACGCAAAGTCCGGCGCCGATTTCCAGCAGCCGCGCTGAGAGCGAGCTGCTGTCACAAAAGGCCGCCAGGCACAGCACCACTGCACAGCAGGCGTACAGGGCAAAGCGCCGGGTTCGACCGGCGTCAAAGGAGAAAGAAGAGAAGCGGTAAAAGGCCAGGTTTAAAAATACCAGAGCCAGCAGCTCCACATAATAAGCTTCCAAAGCGGGATTGACCGAGTCGACCCGATAGGCCAGCACCAGCCGTACGGCCATGGCCAGTACCGGGGCCAGCAGCCACGTTCCGTTGAAGCGGAGCCGGCTGTGGCGATGTTTGGTGCCGCAGGCGCGAACAGCAAAAAAGAGACCGGCTGCAGCCAGAAGATCCAGTACGCCCAGAATCAGATGGGCCTGAGAGGAATAGCCGTCAGGAGAGGAGATGGTCACCACGGAGGTCATGCCGGAGGGATCTGCTGCCGAGACAGCACTCTGGATGAGCGTTTCTGTCAGGCCCAGACCTGCGACGAGGTCCAATACGCCGGAGATGCCCATCAGGAACAGGCCTGCCATGGGCACAAACAGCAGACGGGGATCCCGGGCGGTGAAATCGGCGGGAAAGGCCGGGGCGGCCTTTTCCGGCAGACGGCGGACCAGCAGAATCAGAACGGCTGCCAAAAGAACCAGCAAAATCACCAGAGCGGTGGCAGGCAGGTTGCCGGGAATGGGAAGGCCGGTGCCCTCCTCGAAACCGGTCGTGTTTTGGAGCAGACGCAAAACGGCGGCTGCAGCGCCGCCCACCAGGGCGATGAAGGGAAGTAAGAGCGGTTTTTTCATGAAAAGGCTCCTTTCGGAGGATGGGTAGACGAAAAACGTGGCTCTTAGTATATCACAGAAAACAAGATTTGTCCATGCCGGCCCACATTTCCGGCTGCGGCGATGCATAGATTGGAGGGACAGGCTGGCCATGAACAAAAGGAGGAGACGCATGAAGCAGACGCGTACGGTCCGGCAGAGCATCGTGGTATCGGCGGTGCTGCTGTCGGTGCTGTTTTTTCTGCCGCTGGCAGTCATTGAGCCATTCCGGGCGGAACTGTTTGGCCGGGAGACCCCTGTGGAGGAATCTGAGCCGGAGGTGGGGAAGCTGGATGGCGACGTGATGCTGAAGGTGCTCAATGGAGATACGGTGGAGGAGATGAATCTGGGAACCTATCTGATGGGAGTGGTGCGGGCGGAGATGCCGGCGTCTTTCCAGGAGGAGGCACTCAAGGCGCAGGCAGTGGCGGCCCGAACCTACACCTTATATAAAATTGAGACCGGCGGAAATCACGGGGATACCGCTGACATCTGTACGGATTCCACCTGCTGTCAGGCGTGGATTTCGGAGCAGAGCGCCCGGGAGAACTGGGGAGACCAGGCGGATACCTATGCCGAGAAGATTGAAACGGCGGTGCGGGACACGGATGGACAGGTGATCTTATATGACGGGGCGCCGATCCTGGCGGTGTTTCATTCCTCGTCGGCGGGACTGACCCGGGCGTCGGGACAGGTTTGGCTGAATGATCTGCCCTACCTGCAGGCGGTGGACTCGCCGGAGCCGGAGGATGCCATCCCGAACTATTACAGCCGTGCGGAGTTTACCGCCGAGGAGTTCAAAAGCCGGGTGATGCAGGCCTATCCGGAGGCGGATCTCAGCGGGGACATTTCCACGTGGATTCAAAATCCGGTGACGGATGAGGCCGGCAGTGTGGAGACCGTAACCGTGGGAGGCATCACGATGAAGGGCAGTCAGGTGCGGACCATTCTGGGACTGCGTTCGGCCTGCTTCGAGTGGGAAACAGAAGGAGATACGTTGGTCTTCTACGTTACCGGCTATGGACACGGGGTGGGATTGAGCCAGTACGGCGCCAATGAGATGGCGGAAGAAGGCGCGGATTGGCTGGAAATTGTGACGCACTATTATACCGGAGTCACCGTGGGGCTGTATACCCCCGCCGCTTTACAAGATCCGTAAAATTATGATAAAATAAAATTCTAGGCGGATCATAACGGAAGAAAGGAGCGTTCCCATGAAAAAACGGGCGGCTGCGCTGGTTTTGTGTCTTATGATGATGCTGCAAATCGCTGCACCTTCGGTTCAGGCGGAGCAGAGCGTATACTTCGTGGCGGTGGGCAGCAATGTTCTGCCCTTGACAGATGCCACCATGCCGTTCTGGTCCGGCGGATATCTCTATATTTCCAGCAGCATTTTTACCGGTGTGGTATGGAGCGCAGTGGGCATTTCCCATGTGCCGGCCAACGCCCGGCAGCCGCTGATTCTCTACAGCGGAGAGGACCGCTCCTTGATTTTTGACCTGGATAAGCCGTACGCGGAGGACCCGCAGGGGAACACCTATTATCCCGGCGCTGTGGTGCGCAACGGAAATGTGTTTGTGCCGGCGTCGATCGTGGCCAATTATTTTGGTTTACAGTACTCCCTGATCCCCAACGTGGAGCATGGATACCTGGTATGGCTGCGGCAGCCGGGATACGGACTTTCCGATGAAGAATTTGCCTCTGCTGCAACCTATCCCATGGCGGCCAGCTATGCCCAGTATCTCAAGTCCAAGGAGTCGGCACAGCAGACGACTCCCACGCCGTCCGTGCCCGAGGAGGATGAGGAGGAAACCCCTGCGGGCAGCGGCAAGAATGTATATTTGTGCCTGGAAGCCGGAGAGAATACGGCGCAGCTGCTGGATGTACTGGACAAAGCGGGAGAGAAGGCGTCCTTTTTCTGTTCCCTGGAATTCTTGTGGACACAGGGAGATCTGCTGCGGCGGATGAGCGCATCCGGTCACACGGTGGGAATTCTGGTGGACGGAGAGGACAGCCGAAGCGTTACGCAGCAGCTCCACGAGGGAAATGAGGCGCTTTGGAGAGCTGCCTGCACCAAAACCCGGCTGGCGTACCTGGAAAACGGAGACAGTGCAGACTTGCAGGCCGCACAAGAAGACGGATTTCGGTGCATCTACCCGGATTTGGACCGCGCATCCTACAGCCTGTCCGGCACCGCACAGGCCGAGGCGCTGCTGGAGCGAATTGCCGCCCGGCGAGGCAGTGTGATGGTATGGCTGGGGGAGAGCGTGAATGCCGGCGGACTGAGTGCCTTTTTGGAACTGGCGCAGGAGGCGGAGGACCAGTGTCTGCCGGTGACGGAGACGACCTGAGCCTACTATTTACAGAAAATTCAACATACCCAGTCAGAATGGGGTATAATGAATGGAAATAGAATTCACTTTAATACGGGAGGGAGCGCCATGGGCCGCAATATTCTGGTAGTGGAAGATGATCCCAATATCTCTGACCTCATCCACATGTACCTGGTTAAGGAGGGGTTTGACGTCCGGATTGCCGGAGACGGCGGAAAGGCCATCGAAGAGTTCCAAAAGCAGGCACCGGATTTGATTCTGCTGGATATCATGCTGCCGGTGATGGACGGCTGGGCGGTGTGCGCCAAGATTCGGGAGACCAGCAAGGTTCCCATTATCATGCTGACGGCCAAAAGTGAGGTTTTCGACCGGATTCAGGGCCTGGAAATGGGAGCGGATGATTACATCGTCAAGCCCTTTGAAATGAAAGAGCTCATTGCCCGAATCAATGCGGTGCTGCGGCGCACCGAGATTCCCAACGATACCAGCAAGCGGCTTACTTTTGACAAGCTGGTGATTGATCTGGATTCCTACGAGCTGATCGTGGACGGCAAGAAGGTGGATACGCCGCCCAAGGAGCTGGAGCTTTTGTATCATCTGGCCGCTACCCCCAACCGGGTGTACACCCGCAACCAGCTGCTCGATGAGGTGTGGGGATTTGACTATTTCGGCGACAGCCGGACGGTGGACGTACACATCAAGCGCCTGCGGGAGAAGGTGGAGAACGTATCCGACCAATGGGCGCTCAAGACAGTTTGGGGCGTGGGCTATAAGTTTGAATTGACAGGAGCCCGCCCGGCGGAGAAGCGTGAGGGATGATGCATCTGAGCAAACGATTTCACGGGCTTTACTGGCGTCAGATGGTCGTCACCGTGGGGATGGTGCTGCTGACATTGTCCCTGTTGGGCGCGGCATTTTTCTCGTTGAGCTATAACTATGCCCGCGGACAGAAGACGGATGAGCTGGAGAGCCGGGCCCGGATTATGAGTCAGCTTTCGGTGAGCTATCTGGAAGGCGGACGGTATCTGAGCATTGAGGAACTGCGCAACGACCCGGATTTTCAGCAGTTGGCTTCCTTTGCCGCCACGGTGTCCGACGTGCAGTTCATGATCTGCGACACGGAAGGACATGTCCTGCTTTCCACGGATGTCAGCCTTTCCGGAAAGGTTGTGACCATTCCGGAGGAAATGACCCGTAAAATCATGGAGGAAGGCTCCGCCTCGACGCGGGACGATCTGGGCGGACTGTATCAGCAAAAGCAGTTTATCGTCGGCGTGGCGGCCGTAAACCCGGTGAGCCAGGAGACGGTGGGAGAGGTCTTTGCGGTGGCCACCACCACCTCGCTGGACACCATGTGGAAGGGCTTTGTGGGCCTGTTCTTCATGACGGCCTTTGTGGTGCTCATGATCTCCTTCATGGCCTCCTCCGTGACAACCATGCGCCAGGTGCAGCCCATTCGGGACATGGTCAAGGCCACCCGTCAGTACGCCGAGGGCAACTTTGATATCCGCATGAACGACAGCGGACGGGACGATGAGATTGGGGAGCTGGCCGCTTCCTTCAATAACATGGCGGAGTCGCTCCAGCAGACGGAGCGGCAGCGCCGGGAGTTTATCGCCAACATCTCCCATGAGCTCAAGACGCCCATGACCACCATTGCCGGCTATACCGACGGTATTTTGGACGGAACCATTCCGCCGGAGAGTGAGCGGCAGTATTTGCAGATTATCTCCGACGAGAGCCGCCGCCTGAGCCGGATGGTGCGCCGGATGCTGGACGTCAGCCAGCTTCAGGCCATTGATCCTCTGCGGGGCGGCAATCACTTCGATATCTGCGAGAGCATGCGCCGGGTTCTGATCTCCATGGAAAAGAAGATCACGGACCGGCATCTGGATGTGGACGCGGATATTCCCGAAGAGCCCATTTTGGTCCTGGGCGACAACGACATGATTACCCAGGTGCTTTACAATCTCCTGGAAAATGCCACAAAGTTTGCCCGGGAGGGGTCCACGCTGTATTTAGGCGTTGCCATGATCGACGGCAAGGCCCGGGTAACGGTGCAGAACTTGGGAGATACCATTCCTGCTGAGGAGCTGCCGCTGCTGTTTGAGCGGTTCCACAAAAGCGATAAGTCCCGCAGTGAGGATAAAGACGGTGTGGGTTTGGGATTGTACATTGTCAAGACGATCCTGGAACAGCACCGGGAAAAAATCAGTGTGACCAGCGAGGATGGTGTGACCACATTCACGTTCTCCCTGGCCACGGAATGAGGAAGCATGGAAGAACAGATGACAACTGGCGGGACGGAACGCCTGCCGCAGGAGGTGGTGGAAGTCTACCGTCCCCGGGACAGCCGGGAGGTGGTTGAGGTTTACACCCGCCCCCTGCCGGGGCGCAGGGCCCGCCCGGCGCCGAAACCGGCAAAACGGCGGAAAACGGGACTTTGGATTTTCCTCGCCTGCCTGATTGCGGTGACGGCACTGGCCCTGGCAGCGTGGCTGCTGCGGGGGAGTGTGGTGGGAGAGTACCGGGATCCCTTTGAGCGATATGATTTTGATCAGGAACAAGAGTCTGCGCAGGCAGAGGGCGTACAGATTCCCACATATCCCTACGGACAGGGCGCGGAACTGACGGTGACGCAGGACCACGGTCAGGAGATGACCATTCAGGAGATCTACCGGCAGGTCAATCCGGCGGTGGTAACGGTCATGGCGGAGCTGGGAGACGGCGTCTCCGTTGGGACCGGCGTGATTTTCACTTCGGACGGGTATATTCTCACCAATTACCATGTGGTGGAGGGCGGCTCGGCCTGCCTGGTTGAGCTGGAAAGCGGCATACAGTTTGAAGCTCTGTATGTGGCCGGTGATAGTAAAAATGATCTGGCTGTACTCAAGGTGGATGCCGCGGGTCTGCCCGCTGCCCAGTTCGGGGACTCCGATACGCTGCAGGTGGGAGATCCGGTTTACGCCATCGGCAATCCGCTGGGTGTGGAACTGCGGGGAACGCTGACCGACGGCATTGTCTCGGCCATCAATCGGGACGTCACGGTGGACGGGCGTGTGATGACGCTGATCCAGACCAATGCGGCGCTCAACTCCGGCAACTCCGGGGGCCCGCTGATTGACCGCTATGGCCGGGTGGTGGGCATCAATGTCATCAAGATGAGCTCCCGCTACTCCAATGTGGAAGGACTGGGCTTTGCCATTCCGTCGTCCTCCATGGACCGGATGGTCAATGACCTTTTGACTTACGGAGAGGTGCTGCCTGAGCCGGAGCTGGGCGTGACGGTTCTCCAGACGGGCATTCCGCTCAAAGACGGACTCACGGGACTGGAAGTGCTGTATGTCAATCCCGGTTCCGCAGCGGACCGGGCCGGAATCCGGGAAGGAGACTATATTCTCTCCGCCGGTGGTGAGCTGACGCACAGCAGTCAGGATTTGCTGCGGGTGCGCAGATATCTCTATGTGGGCGATACGTTGACCATGGAGCTGATGCGGGATGGGAAACGCCTGGAGGTCACGCTGGAGCTGACCGACGCTGTGGAATCCTAAGAAGAAAGCCGTGACGGAATCTTCCGTCACGGCTTTTTTGCCTTTCGGGGAAGCAGAAGACTGATGCCAGAGAGCAGCAGATACATGCCAAAGGGCCTGCGCAGCGCGGAAACATCGATTCCGGTGGCGATCCAGGCACCGGCCAGAGCTGCCGCTGCCGCTGCCGGGACCGCAGCCCGCAGGGTGGGCCGGTCCAGGCGGCCGGCCCGGGCGTGGGAAACCAGTGCCGCGGCGGCGGTGGGGAGGAAGAAGAGCAAATTGATGCCCTGGGCGGTGCGCTGCTCAACATGCAGGACCAGAGTCAGCAGCACCAGCAGCAAGGTTCCGCCGCCCACGCCCCAGGCGGAGACGATACCGGCGCCCAATCCGCAGGCAAAGGCCAGCAGCCATGCACTCACAGCAGGTACCTCACGCCTCCGTACAGCAGGACACCTGCTGCCAGCCACCGCAGTACGCCCAGAGGAATCCGGCCATAGAGCCGCGCGCCCAGCCAGCCGCCCACCAGACCGCCGGCCAGGTACGGGGCTGCTTCTGAAAGCGCAACGCCGCCCCGGAGCAGATATACCACGGCGGAGATGGCACAGGCGGGAAAGATCACGCCGATGCAGGTGGCGTATACCTGCCGGCCGTTCAGATGCCCCTGATGGGAGAGAATGGGCAGGAGCACCATGCCGCCTCCGCCGCCGAATAAGCCGCCGGCCAGACCTGCCGCTCCGCCGGCCAGTGCGTCTGTGAGTCTTTGATTCATGCGCCTGCCTCCCATCCGGTGTACACAGATGTATGGATCGGGATGGGGATGTGCCCCATCCCGGTGCGGGTTATTTCATGCGGAAGCTCTGGCAGTCGGTGCATTCGGGCTTGGTGGGGTTGGTCTCATGGGTGCCCACCTGAATGGTGTTCAGACCGCAGTACTGGGTATCCTGGCAATGATGCGCGCAGTTGCTCACTGTGCATTTGATGCTCTGGTTGGGGGTGCAGCCGCAGCCATTATTGTTATTCATGAAACAATCCTCCTGCAAGATAAAATTGGCGTTTCGCCAGTGCTAGTGTGCGACGGTGTTCAAAAAATATGCGCAAAAAAAAAGGACCGCTTTTTGCAAGCGGTCCCGAAAGAAATCCGTCAGATTCCCAGAATCAAGGTGGCAAAGCGGAAATAGATCAAAAGAGAAATGGAGTCGACAATGGTGGAGATGAACGGGGAGGCCATCACGGCAGGATCAAACCCGATTTTTTCGGCCAAAATGGGCAGAGAACAGCCTACCAGCTTGGCGCACAGCACAGTCCCCACCAGGGTGCAGCACACTACCAGCGCCACCCATGGCGTGACCGCGGGATTGTTCATCAGGATGCGGTCTACCAGCATCATTTTGACAAAATTGGCTGCTGCCAGACAGATGCCGCAGCACAGGGATACCCGGAATTCCTTCCACAATACCCGCATCAGATCCGAAAAGCGGACCTCTCCCAGGGACAATGCACGGATCACGGCGGTGGAAGCCTGGGTGCCGCTGTTGCCTCCGGTACCGGAGAGCATGGGAATGAAAGCGGTGAGAACCGCACAGGCGGACAGAGCATTTTCAAAATGCGTGAGGATGATCCCGGTAAAGGTTGCCGAGAGCATCAAAACCAACAGCCAGGGGGTGCGGGCCTTCCAGGTCTCAAACACGCCGGTTTTCAGGTAGGGCTTGTCAGAAGGGAGGATGGCGGCCATCAGCTCGATATCCTCGGTGGCCTCCTCCTGCAGCACGTCCATGGCGTCGTCTACGGTGACGATGCCCACAAGGCGGTTTTCCGTGTCCACCACCGGAAGCGCCAAAAAGCCGTACTTGCTCAGGGCCAGGGCGGTGGTTTCCTTATCGTCCAGAGTGTGGACGGAAATGATGTTGGTCTGCATGATGTCGCCGATCACATCATCCTCGTCGGCCAGCACCAGAGTCCGGATGGACAGCAATCCGATGAGGTGGCGCTGTTCATCGATGACATAGCAGATGTTGATGGTTTCCTTGTCCAGACCGGTCCGGCGGATGCGCTTAAAGGCGGCCTCTACCGTCATGGTCTGCTTGAGATCCACGAACTCCATGGTCATGATGCTGCCGGTGGAGTCCTCGGGATATTTGAGAATCTCATTGATGCTCTTGCGCATCTCCGGATCGCAGTGGCGCAGAATCCGCTTGACCACATTGGCGGGCATTTCTTCCACGATGTCCACCGTGTCGTCCAGATACAGTTCGTCCAGAACCTCTTTGAGCTCCGTGTTGGAAAAGCTTTGAATCAGCAGCTCCTGCTCATCGGAGTCCAGCTCCACGAACACTTCCGCGGCCAGCTCCTTGGGAAGAAGCCGGAAGACCAGAGGAACTTTTTCTCCCAGTGCGGTACACAGCATGGCGATATCCGCCGCCTCCAGGGGCACCAGCAGGTCCCGCAGCCGGGCGTATTCCTTTTGTTCCAAACACTCCTCAATGGTTTCCTGAAGGTTTCCCAACTCGCCCTCTAACGCAGACACAGCGTGCATCCTCCTTTCTGCGGCTGACCAAAACAAAAGAAAAACCCCAATCGTTCCATCCGGCACGACTGGAGTACATCTTCCTGCCGGAAAACCGTCTGACCAAGACAGTTTTCCCAACCGTTCAAGCTTTAGCCTCACAAGGCGGTGAAATCGCGTTAGACGATACCTTCGTGTTCGATATTGCCTGTTCAAACCCTCTCATGATGTCTCCATCACTCCGCGGCAGCGATCCATATCCCTGTGGTAGCCTTACCTACCGGACCTCATTTGATTTCTTTTTTTATATTATGACAAACCAGTACCACTGTCAACACGAATCCGGCGGAAATCATGACTTTTTACATAAGCTTCTTCTCGAACAAACGTTGCATGGAATACCGGGGTATGATATGATAAAAAAGAATGGAAGCCTGTGCCGGTGTGGGCCGGGCCGGAGGGCAACGGGGAAAACCGCTTGTAGAGGTGCGGCGGGATGTGGTATAATAAACCCTTATGAAAACCATGTAAGCGGGGTTATCCGGCCAGGGGAGGGCGAGCATCGGTGGGCATCCACGACGGACACAGAGAGAAGATGCGGCAGCGGTTTATGACCGGCGGTCTGGACGCGTTTGCCGACCATGAGATTTTGGAGCTGCTGCTCTACTATGCCATTCCCCGGCGGGATACGAATCCCATTGCCCATGCCCTGATGGAGCGATACGGCTCTCTTCCGGCGGTTTTGGCGGCGCCTATGGAGGATCTCAAGCGCACGGAGGGAATTGGAGAGAGCGCGGCGGTGCTGCTGCATCTGGTGCCCCAGGTATGCCGCCGGGCCCGCCTGGCACAGGTTGGGGAGGATCAGGTCCTCAATTCCTCCGAGCGGGCGGGAGCGTATCTGCTGGAGTGCTTCGACGGGGAGAGCCGGGAGGTCATCTACCAGCTGTGCCTGGACCGCAAGGGAAAGCTTCTGGCCTGCAAGCGGCTGGGAGAGGGCAGCGTGGCCTCGGCGGATCTGGATGTGCGGCGCCTGGTGGAAAACGCGATTCTCACCGGCGCCAGCGCCGTGATTTTGGCCCACAACCATCCCAGCGGGGTGGCGCTGCCCTCCGATGGGGATTACACCGCCACCATGCGGGTGCGGGCGGCCCTCAATGCCATCGGCATTGAGCTGGCGGATCATATCATTGTCGCGGATGGAGACTTTGTCTCCATGGCGGACAGCGGCTATCTGAGCTGACGGCCGGGGAGACGAAGAAGATTTGGAAAAGAGGGAGATTGTGCCGGATTTTAAAGTTGTATCGGAGTATCAGCCCTCCGGGGATCAGCCCGGCGCCATTCGCGCCTTGGCGGAGGGCATTGAAAACGGATTGAAGGAGCAGGTGCTGCTGGGCGTGACCGGCTCGGGCAAGACCTTCACCATGGCGAAGGTCATTGAGGCCGTGCAGAGACCCACGCTGGTGCTGGCCCACAACAAGACCCTGGCGGCCCAGCTGTGCGCGGAGTTCAAGGAGTTCTTTCCCAACAACGCCGTGGAGTATTTCGTCTCCTATTACGATTACTACCAGCCGGAGGCCTATATTCCCCACACGGACACCTATATCGCCAAGGATGCCGCCACCAACGAGGAGATTGACCGGCTGCGGCTCAGTGCCACCTGCGCGCTGCTGGAGCGGCGGGATGTGATCGTGGTGTCCTCCGTGTCATGTATCTACGGCCTGGGCGAGCCGGATGACTTTGCCAAGATGGTGGTGTCTTTGCGGGTCGGGGCCCAGTGGGACCGGGACGAGCTGCTGCGGCGGCTGGTGGAGATCCGGTATGAGCGCAACGACATTGCCTTTGAGCGCAACATGTTCCGGGTCCGGGGCGACACGGTGGAGCTGTATCCCGCCTACTACAAGGATCATGCCATCCGGGTGGAGTTTTTTGGAGATGAGATTGACCGGATCAGCGACTTCAATCCCGTCACCGGGACGGTGAACCGGGTGCTGAATCATATTGCCATTTACCCGGCCAGCCACTATGTCACCACCAAGGAGAAGATGGACCGGGCTATCGGTGAGATTCGCCGGGAGCTGGAGGAACAGGTCCAGGTCTTCACGGACAACAATCAGCTGGTGGAGGCCCAGCGCATCCGCCAGAGGACGGAATACGACATGGAGATGATGGCGGAGCTGGGGTACTGCTCCGGCATTGAGAACTACTCCCGGATTATTTCGGAGCGGCCGGCGGGCTCGGCCCCTATGACGCTGCTGGACTTCTTCCCGGACGACTTTTTGCTGTTTGTGGACGAGAGCCACGTGACGCTGCCCCAGGTTCGGGCCATGTACAACGGCGACCGGGCCCGGAAGGACTCCCTGGTGAAATACGGGTTCCGGCTGCCCTGCGCCTATGATAACCGTCCGCTGAAATTCGAGGAATTTGAATCCCGGATCGGGCAGGCGGTGTTTGTCTCCGCCACGCCGGGCCCCTATGAGCGGGAGCGGGCAGACCAGGTGGTGGAGCAGGTGATCCGTCCCACGGGTCTGCTGGACCCGAAGGTGGAGGTCCGCCCGGTCACCGGCCAGATCGATGACCTCATGGAGGAGATTCGGGCCCGGTCGGCGAAAAACGAGCGGGTGCTGGTGACAACCCTCACCAAGAAGATGGCGGAGGACCTGACGGAGTATCTGAAAAACGCCGGCATCCGGGTGCGGTACATGCACTCGGATGTGCAGACCATCGAGCGGATGGAAATCATCCGGGACCTGCGGCTGGGCGAGTTTGATGTGCTGGTGGGCATCAACCTCCTGCGGGAGGGATTGGACCTGCCGGAGGTGAGCCTGGTGGCGATTCTGGATGCGGATAAGGAGGGCTTCCTGCGCTCCGAGACGTCTTTGATTCAGACCATCGGCCGGGCGGCCCGGAATGCCGAGGGCCTGGTCATCATGTACGCCGACGAGATTACCCCGTCCATGCGGGCGGCCATCGATGAGACACAGCGCCGCCGGAGCATTCAGGACGCATACAACCAGGCCCACGGAATTGTGCCCAAGACCATCATCAAGGGTGTCCGGGAGGTGCTGGAAATCTCCAAGACCGCGGAGGGCGAGAGCACCGGCCGGGGCCGCAAGAAGCGCAAGCTGACCGACCAGGAGCGCGCAGCGGAGATCGCCAAGCTGGAAAAGGAAATGAAGGAAGCGTCCAAAATGCTGGAATTCGAGTACGCGGCGGTGCTGCGTGACCGGATCATCGAGCTGCGGGGAGAGCAGTAAAGCGCTTTCTTCAAGAGCTGCAAGCAGGTGCCAAAACCATGCCGGGGACAAGCCGGATTACGGCGGGAGCTCTGGTGATGATTCTTTGAGCAATCTGCGTGTAAAGCGTATGAGGAGGGAATGTGATGGAGGAATCCAGATCCCGGCTGCAAATCGTGGTTCTGATCGCCCTTGCGGCCATGGCAATCTTGTTCGGTGCGGCCCTGATCGTCTCCCATCTTGCGTTTCGGGGCGTTGCCTTTTCCGACTCTTTGCTGCGGGCGGAGACCTCGGAAACGGCGGCCGTATATACCGGTAAGGTGAAAGGCCAGGCGGTGTGCATCCAGGTGGAGCCGGCGGGAGACAACCGGACCGATGTGGTGTACCAGGCGGGAGACCGCCCTGCCCAGACCTATACTCTGGAATATCCCACCGAGACTCCCGTTGCCACCCAAAGCGGGACCACCGTGGATGGCGTTCGTGTCTGGCGGGACGGCAGCTTGCTGTTTGAGGGCGGATTGGACCCGGACGCGGAGTCCGTATTCCGGTGGTACAGCCCTGACGGCACCTGGGACGCCGATATGGTCATTTCTGTATCCACCGGTGAAGATGAAGACTACGGCCCGCCGGAGTACTTGAGCCGGGACAGCGTGTGGTCCTTTGCGCAGGGGCCGGACACCTCTGCCCGGGGCAGTGTGGGGATCTACTTGCTGATGCTGCTGTTCTCCGCCCTGGTGGCGCTGGACGCCGCGTTTCCCCGTGTGCTCTTTTATATGCAGCACTGCTGTGATGTCCGGGACCCGGAGCCCTCGGATTTCTACCTGGCCATGCAGCGCCTGGGGTGGGTGGTGTACCCGGTGCTGATTTTCATTGGCTATTGGATTGGATTCTGGAAAATAACCTGAGTTTTATGAAAGTGATGTGATTGGATGTCCTTTGGCAGTATGGTGTTTCTGTTCGGCTTTTTGCCGGCGGTGCTGGTCTGCTATTTTCTTCTTCCTGCCCGGTGGCGCACCGGCCGCAATACTGTGCTGCTGATTTTCAGTCTGGCCTTTTACTGCTGGGGCGGCGTGGCACTGCTGCCGGCCCTGCTGGTTTCCTGTGTGGGCAACTGGGCGGCGGCGCTGTGGGCGGCGCCGGGACACCGGGGCCGCAAGGCGGTCTACGGCATTGCCCTGGCGGGCAATCTGCTGATGCTGGGATACTTTAAGTACACCGGCTTCCTGCTGGAAAACCTGCAGGCTCTGGGACTGGATGTGACGGTTCCGTCCATTGCCCTGCCCGCAGGCATCTCCTTTTTCACCTTCCAGGCCATGGCGTATCTGACCGATGTCTACCGGGGGACGATCCCGGCGGAGCGGAGCCTGCCCCGGCTGACGCTGTTCATGGCCTTTTTCCCACAGCTGCTGCAGGGGCCCATCCTGCGCTACGGTGAGTTTGCCCCCGCTCTGACGCAGCGGCAGGAGAACAGCGAGGACGCCGCGGCGGGCGCCACCCGGTTTTGCTTTGGCCTGGCCAAGAAGGTGCTGCTGGCCGACTCCCTGGGTGTCATTGCAGATGCGGCCTTTTCCTCCGGAGACCGGCTGACCATGTCCCTGGCGTGGCTGGGCGGCATCGCCTACACCCTCCAGCTGTATTTCGACTTCTCCGGCTATACGGATATGGCCATCGGCCTGGGCCGGATCTTCGGCTTCCGCTTGCCGGAAAACTTCAACTATCCCTACATTTCCAAGTCCGCCTCGGAGTTCTGGCGCCGCTGGCACATGACGCTGTCTTTCTGGTTCCGGGACTATGTGTACATCCCCCTGGGCGGAAACCGCTGTTCCCGGGGCCGCCAGATTCTCAATCTGATGGCGGTGTGGATGCTGACGGGGTTGTGGCATGGCTCCGCATGGAACTTTGTGCTCTGGGGCCTTTACTATGCCCTGCTGCTGATGGGAGAAAAATTCCTCTGGGGAAAATTTCTGGAAAAGCTCCCGGCGGCGGTACGCCATGTCTATGCCTTGGTGCTGATTATCATCGGTTGGGTGCTGTTCCGGTCCGGAAGCCTGGGCCAGGTGGGCCAGATGGTGGCGGCCATGTTCGGCGCGGCCCCCGGCGGCCTTTGGCAGCCGGAAACGGCGTACTATCTCCACCAGTTCCGCTGGGAGCTGCTGCTGGCCATTCCGGCATCCCTGCCCGTCAAGCAGGTGCTGGAGGAGCGGCTGGCCGTCCGGAAGGGCAAGGGTGCCCAGGCGCTGCTGATCCTGGGACCCAAGGTACTGGGCTTCGGCCTTTTGGGCTGGTCCGTGGTGCGGCTGCTCAGCTCCACCTTCCGGTCGTTCCTGTATTTTCAGTTTTGAGAGGAGGCACAACCAATGAAGCGGTTTGCTGACCGGGCCTTTTTGGCCCTGCTGCTGGCGGTGGTGTTGGCGGTGCCTCTGGGTGTGGCGCTGTGGTCCCACAAGGAGACCACGGCGTATTACGAAAACCGCAGTCTGGCGGAGGCGCCGGACTTAACGGCAGAGTCGGTATGGGACGGCAGCTTCGGTACGGAGGCTGAGAGCTGGTATTCCGACCATGCCCCCGGCCGGACCACTTTGCTGGAGCTGGATACCTGGGTGCAGATGAAGCTGATGGGCCGTCCGGTGGTCAACGGGATCGTCACCGTCGGGGATGTCCTGCTGCCGGAGCTGGAGTTTGACGAGTACTCCGAGGAGGCGTACCGCTACGGCGCCGCGCCCATTGCCGAGGATTTCGGGGCGCTGAGCGACTATGTGGAGTCTCTGGGCGGCACCTTCTGTTATGTGGGATTTCCCGAACAGCGGGTGTATTTTGAGGACCAGTTCCCCGATTATCTCAACAACCACAGCCGGGAAGCGGCCACCGCCGACGCGGTCTTTGCCGAAGCTCTGGCGGAGCAGGGCGTGGATTTCCTGAATATGCGGGAGATCTATGCCCAGCAGGGAAATCCCGCGGAGTACTATTCCGCGGTGGACCACCACTACCGGTATTGGGGGACCTACGCGGCTTACCGTGCCATTTTGGACCATCTCAGCGAGCAGGGCTGGGACCTGCCGGTGCTGACGGAGGAGGATCTGGAGTTCCAGTCCCTGCCGTATCCCTACATCGGCTCCCGGAACCGCAAGCTCTATAACCTCTGGCCCAACGACGAGCAGGCGGTCATCGCCGTGCAGAAGGATCCCGTGGCCTTTACCCGGTGGGACAACGGAGAGCCCAGCGACAAGCCGCTGTTCGTTCTGCCCGCTTCGGAGGAGCTGCCCACTACCTACAATCTCTACATGGGCGGAGATTTCGGCGAGACCATTCTGGACACCGACCGGCCGGAACTGCCCAATGTGCTGGTGTTTGGTGATTCCTTCACCAACGCGCTGGAGACCTTGCTGTACGCCTCGTTCAATGAGATGCACAGCCTGGACCTGCGCTATTATACGGAGCAGAGCCTCAAGGACTACATTGCGGCGTATCAGCCGGATCTCGTGCTGTGTGTCCAGAACGACACCTTCTACTATACGGAAGGCGGCAACAACGCGGTCTGGGAGGACTGACCGGAAACGCGGATGCATGGAGGAAGTGTACAATGGCAAAGAATAAAGAGGAAAAAACCAACGTCATGCGGATTCTGGACCAGAAAAAGATCCCCTATACCGCGCGGTTTTATGAAGAGAGCGAAGGCCCGGAGGGAACGCGGGAATACGGCGTGCACATCGCCCAGACTCTGGGACAGGACCCGGCCCGGGGATTCAAGACCCTGGTGGCCCGGGGCGCTTCCGGCGGCATCTATGTGTTTGAAGTGCCTGCCGCGGAGAATCTGGACCTGAAGAAAGCCGCCCGGGCGGCGGGAGAAAAATCCGTGGAACTGCTGCATGTGGCGGAAATCAACGCCGTCACCGGCTATATCCGGGGCGGATGCAGTCCCGTGGGAATGAAGAAGGCCTATCCGGTGATCTTCCACCAGACGGCTCTGGAGTATGAAACCATTTATATTTCGGGCGGACGCATCGGCGCCCAGGTGGAAGCGGCCCCCGGAGATCTCATCCGGCTGCTGCGGGCGCAGACGGCGGATATCATTGTAAACAAAGCCTGATCTTACGCATCGGCGCACAGCGTATGGCCCGGCAGAACTGCCGGGAGAAGGAGAAACCAAACACGTATGCAGGATAAAATTGTTGTCAAAGGAGCCCGGGCCAATAATCTCAAGAATATCGACGTCACCATCCCCCGGGACAAGCTGGTGGTGATGACGGGACTTTCCGGTTCGGGCAAGTCCTCCCTGGCCTTTGATACCATTTACGCCGAGGGCCAGCGGCGGTATGTGGAAAGTCTGAGCTCCTATGCCCGGATGTTCCTGGGGCAGATGGAAAAGCCGGATGTGGATTATATCGAGGGATTGAGCCCCGCCATTTCCATCGATCAGAAGACCACCAGCAAAAATCCCCGCTCCACCGTGGGCACCGTGACGGAGATCTACGACTATCTCCGTCTGCTCTGGGCCCGGGTGGGAACGCCCCACTGCCCCAAGTGCGGCAAGGAGATCCGCCAGCAGACCATTGACCAGATCATCGACCAGGTGATGGCCCTGCCGGAGGGAACCCGGATTCAGGTCATGGCGCCGGTGATCCGGGGAAAGAAGGGCGAACACGCCAAGGTCTTTGAGGATGCCCGGCGGTCCGGCTATGTCCGGGTCCGGGCGGACGGCAATCTCTATGAGCTGGACGAGGAGATCCGGCTGGAGAAGAACAAGAAGCACGATATTGAGGTCATTGTGGACCGGCTGATCATCCGGCCGGATATCCAGCAGCGCCTGACAGACAGTGTGGAGACGGCCTCCACCCTGTCCGGCGGTCTGGTGATTGTGAATCTGGTGCGGGAGGAGCAGGACCTGCTCTTTTCCCAGAACTATGCCTGCGAGGACTGCGGGATCTCCATCGAGGAGCTGACGCCCCGGATGTTCTCCTTCAACAACCCCTTCGGCGCCTGCCCCGCCTGTACGGGCCTGGGCAGTCAGCTCAAGGCGGACCCGGCCCTGATTGTGCCGGATCCGGAGCAGAGTCTGCTGGACGGGGCCATCCAGGCCTCCGGCTGGGGAAATATCCGCTCCGACGGCATCTCCCGGATGTATTTTGACGCCCTGGCCAAGAAATACCACTTCTCCCTGACCACACCCTGGAAGGACCTGGGGGAGGAGGTGCAAAATCTCATCCTGTACGGCACCGGCGGTGAGAAGCTGGAGCTGCACTATGACCAGCCCCGGGGCAAGGGCGTGCTCTATCAGCCCTTTGAAGGCGTGTGCAACAATGTGGAGCGGCGCTACCAGGAGACCCAGAGCGACGCCAGCAAGCGGGAGCTGGAGGAGCTCATGGCGGAGTGTCCCTGTCCGGTGTGCAAGGGCCGCCGCCTGCGCAAGGAGTCCCTGGCCGTAACGGTGGGAGATCTGGACATCGACAGCTTCACCCGCCAATCTGTGGGCGAGGAGCTTACCTGGGTGCAGCAGCTGGAGCTGACGGAGCAGCAGCACCGCATCGCCGACCAGATCCTCAAGGAAATCCGCTCCCGGCTGGGCTTTTTGCAGTCCGTGGGCCTGGGGTACCTGACCCTCAGCCGCAGTGCAGGGACTCTTTCCGGCGGCGAGAGCCAGCGCATCCGGCTGGCCACCCAGATCGGTTCTTCCCTCATGGGCGTGCTGTATATTCTGGATGAGCCCTCTATCGGCCTGCATCAGAGAGACAACGACAAGCTCCTGGCCACGCTGCGGGACCTGCGGGATCTGGGCAATACCCTCCTGGTGGTGGAGCATGATGAGGACACCATGCGGGCGGCGGATTATCTCATCGATATCGGCCCCGGCGCCGGCGTTCACGGCGGCGAGGTAGTGGCCGCCGGTACGCCCGAGGAGGTCATGGCCAATCCCAACAGCCTCACAGGCCAGTATCTCTCCGGCAAAAAGAAGATTCCGGTGCCGGCGGAGCGCCGCCCGGGCAGCGGCAAGGTGCTGCGGGTGATCGGCGCGGCGGAGAATAACCTGAAGAATGTGAATGTGGATTTCCCCCTGGGAACGCTGACTGTGGTCACCGGTGTCTCCGGCAGCGGCAAATCCTCCCTGGTCAACGAGGTGCTCTTCAAGCGCCTGGGGGCGGAGCTGATGCGCATGAAGGTCCGGCCCGGCAAGTGCCGCCGGATCGAGGGACTGGAATATCTGGACAAGGTGGTGGACATCGACCAGAGCCCCATCGGCCGGACGCCCCGCTCCAATCCCGCCACGTATACGGGCTTGTTCAACGATATCCGGGACCTGTTCGCCTCCACCCAGGAGGCCAAGAGCCGGGGATACGGCCCCGGACGGTTTTCCTTCAATGTCCGGGGCGGCCGGTGCGAAGCCTGCTCCGGCGACGGCATGCTGAAGATCGAGATGCACTTTTTGCCGGATGTGTTCGTTCCCTGCGAGGTGTGCAAGGGCAAGCGGTACAACCGGGAGACCCTGGAAGTGCACTATAAGGGAAAGAACATCTCCGAAGTGCTGGAGATGACGGTGGACGAGGCGGCGGAGTTCTTTTCCGCCCTGCCCAAGCTGCGCAAACGGCTCCAGACGCTTCAGGATGTGGGCCTGGGCTATGTGAAGCTGGGCCAGCCTTCCACGGAGCTCTCCGGCGGTGAGGCCCAGCGGGTGAAGTTGGCCACGGAGCTTTCCAAGCAGGCCACAGGCAAGACGATTTATATTTTGGATGAGCCCACCACGGGCCTGCATACCGACGACGTGCGCAAGCTGCTGGAGGTGCTGCAGCGCCTGGTGGATACGGGCAATACCGTGGTGGTGATCGAGCACAACCTGGACGTCATCAAATGCGCGGATTACCTCATTGACCTGGGCCCCGAGGGCGGCGACGGCGGCGGCACGGTGGTGGTCACCGGTACACCCGAGGAAGTGGCGGCCTGCGAGGCCAGCTATACCGGCCAATATCTGAAAAAGATGCTCCGCGGGTAAGTGCAAAAAAACGCCCCGCCGGGCGGCGGGGCGCACTTCAATGACCGGAGGTGGCTTTCAGGCCAATGATGCCGGTCAGCAGCAAGACCACGAACACCATCCGCAGGGCCGTAACCGGCTCTTTAAAGATGACGATGCCCACGACCACGGCGCCGACGGCGCCGATGCCGGTCCAGATGGCGTAAGCCGTTCCCAAGGGCAGCACGCGGGTGGCCTGGGAGAGAAAGAGAAAGCTCAGCGCCAGACCGATGAGGGTCAGGACGGTGTAAAGGGGACGGGTGAAGCCTTCGGAAAGCTTCATGAATGTAGACCAGAAGACCTCCAGCCCACCGGCCAGGAGCAGTTCCAACCATGCCATAAGAAAGACCTCCACAAAAAAATTACGCCTGTTTCCACACCTGCAAAGGCCTAACGGTGTGGGAACAAGCGCCCCTGTTCCACTCGGCAGCGGAACAGCCCTATCAATATACCCAAGCCGGCGGCGGTTGTCAAGCCTGCCGGCAGCAAATAAAAATGCTCAAAGAAAGTTGAGGATGACCTATGAGTGAGATCAAAAATGTCGCGATGATTACCGTGTGCGGACGGCCCAATGTGGGCAAGTCCAGCCTGACCAACGCCCTGGTGGGGGAGAAGGTGGCCATTGTCACCAACAAGGCCCAGACCACCCGGAACCGGATCTATGGTGTGGTGAACCGGGAGGATACCCAGTATATCCTGATGGATACACCCGGCCTCCACAAGCCCCGTTCCGCCCTGGGCGAGTACATGGTCAAGGTGGTGACCTCCAGCCTTTCCGACGTGGACTGCGCATTGCTGCTGGTGGAGCCCATTGCCCATGTGGGCGCGCCGGAGCAGGCCCTGATTGACCGCATTCGGGAAGAGCGGATTCCCTGCGTGCTGTGCATCAACAAGATTGACACCGTGGAGCCTGCGGAGCTGCTGCCGGTGATTGCGGCATACAATGAGGTTTGGGACGGCTTTGACGCCATCATTCCCATCTCGGCCCATTCCGGCAGCGGTCTGGATGATCTGATGAAGCAGCTGCGCAAATACGCCCAGGAAGGACCGCAGCTCTTCCCCGATGGCCAGACCAGCGATCAGCCGGAACGGCAGGTGGTGGGCGAGATCGTGCGGGAGAAGCTGCTGCTGTGCCTGGATAAGGAAATCCCCCACGGCACCGCGGTGGAGATCACGAAGTTCTCCGAGCGGGATTCCGGCGTCATCGACGTGGATGCGACGATTTATTGCGAAAAGGCCAGCCACAAGGGCATCATCATTGGAAAGCAGGGCGCCATGCTGAAAAAAATCAGCACGCTGGCCCGCCAGGATATTGAAAAGTTCATGGGAACCAAGGTGTATCTGGAGACCTGGGTGAAGGTCAAGGAAAACTGGCGGGACAATGTGAACTACGTGCGCAGCTTCGGCTACCGGGACGAGTAAGGGCACCGGAGAAAGCCAGTCTTCGTCCGCCGGTTTTCCGGCGCAAGTGGGATTGCCATTTTCGCTGCGCAAATATGTGTTTTTTGCGCAGACTTTTCCACACATGAATTCCGACAGAATTCGCAGACTAATTGCAAAAGGAGGTCTGCGTATGGAATCGGAACGTTACTGGCGGCTGTTCTGCATGACCGGCGCACCGGAGGCGTATATGCTCTACCGCACGGCCGGCAGCCAGGAGGAAACATAACAGGATCTGGGGGCTTTGCCCCTGTACATCAGGAGGAAACGCATGGCCGGATCGCCCTATATCGTCACCCAGGGTATTGTCCTGCGGGAGACACAGACCAAAGAGAGCGACAAGATTCTCACGCTCCTGACCCCGGAACGGGGAAAGCTCTCCGTCATTGCCCGGGGTGTGCGGCGGAAAAGCTGCCGCTATGCTGCCTGCGCCCAGGCGCTGGTGTGGTCGGAATGGACGCTGTACCACCGGGGTGACTGGTACTATGTCAATGAGGGGGCCACGCTGGAGCTGTTTTCCGGCCTGCGGGAAGATCTGGAGGCCATGGCTCTGGGCTTTTATTTCGCGGAGCTGACCGAAGCGGTGACCGCGGAGGAGGTTCCGGCCCCGGAATTGACCCGGCATCTGCTCAACGGCCTGTATGCGGTTTCTACTTTACACAAGCCGAAAGATCTGGTGAAAGCAGCTTTTGAGCTGCGGCTTTTGTGTCTTGCCGGCTACGAGCCCCTGGCAGACACCTGCGCCTATTGCGGCAGGGAAGAGCCGGAAGATCCCATGCTGGATGTGGTGCAGGGTGTGCTGCATTGCCGCCGCTGCTCTCAGACAGGAGCCGCGGGACGGCTGTCCATGCCCCTGTGTGCCGACTCCCTGGCGGCCCTGCGGCATATTGTGTACGGAGATCCCAAGCGGCTGTACAGCTTCCGGCTGGGCGGAGCGGCTCTGGAGCGGCTCTGCGCCGCGGCGGAGGCGTTTACCGCGGCACAGCTGGAGCGCGGATTTCGGACCTTGGACTTTTACAAAGGGCTTCGTCCGGCGCAGATGCCGTCGAAATAGAATACTTTTTGTAGTTTAAAATCAGATTTATACGAAAAGGAATGGAATATGGCGGAATTTGTATGGGGCGGGTATCGCCTGGAGGTGGATGTGGAAGCCACCCGGGCCTATTATGATTCCCATCCGGGGCCCTGGATTACCTGCACCTGCGATGGGTGCCGGAACTTTATGCTGGCAGTCAAAACGCTGCCGCAGGCCGTACGGGACTTTTTTGACGTCCTGGGGCTGGATCCGGAGAAGCCGGGGGAGCTGTGTTACTATCAGGGAACGGCGCAGCGCCTCAGCGGCGGCGGATGGTACCATCTGGTGGGACGGATTTTGGCCGGTGATACGGAGCCGGGAGCGAAGGTGCTGTTTCCGGCGGGGTGGTATGAGCTGGACGAACACTGTTCGGTGGGATTCAAGTCGGACTGCGATCTGCTGGAGGAGGATTTTCCCCGTCCCTGTTTTCAGATGGAGTTCAACCACGATCTGCCCTGGCTGCTGAACAAGAAGAATCCATATCAAGATGATTGAACGGGGGAAGTCCCGTTCTGGGAGAGACCAGTTATGAGCGAATTATTTGATAAATCGATCCGAACGCTGGAACTGCCCCGGGTGCTGCAGATGCTGGCCGATCAGGCGGTCAGCGCCGAAGCCAAGACCCGGGCGCTGGCCGTGCGGCCGGAGACGGAACCGGAGGAGGTCCTGCGCCTTCTGGACCAGACCGACGCGGCCCGGACCATGATTGGCCTGCGGGGAAGTCCCTCCTTTTCCGGTGTCAAGCCGGTGGCCCAGTCGCTGGACCGGGCGGACCGGGGCGGCGGACTCAACACCCGGGAGCTGCTGACAATTGCGGATTTACTGACAGCGGCCCGGCGTGCCAAGGAGTATTTCAACGCCGACGCGGCGGAAAAGACCGCCATTGACCACCTCTTTTTGTCCCTCCACGGAAACCGCTTCCTGGAGGAGAAGATCAAGCGGTGCATTGTGGACGAGGACACCATTGCCGACGCGGCGTCCACGGAACTGGCGGATATTCGCCGCCACATGCGGGCGGCCCAGGCCAAAAGCCGCCAGATCCTCCAGAGGATCATTTCCTCCCCCAGCTATTCCAAGGTGCTGCAGGAGGCCATCATTACCCAGCGGGACGGGCGGTTTGTGGTGCCCGTGAAGGCGGAGCACAAGGGAGATCTGCCGGGCTTGGTCCATGACATCTCCTCCACGGGCGCGACGCTGTTTGTGGAGCCTATGGGTGTGGTCCAGGCCAACAACGAGTATATTGAGCTGGAGGCCAAGGAGCAAAAGGAAATCGAGCGGATTCTGGCAGAGCTTTCCGCCGAGGCGGCGGCCCACCGGGAGGATATCCAGTGGGACTATGATGCCCTGGTGCATCTGGACCTGATCTTCGCCCGGGGCCAGCTGAGCTATAAGATGGATGCCGTGCGGCCGGAGGTCCGGCGGGACGGCGCCATCCGGCTGCGCAAGGCCCGCCATCCCCTGCTGGACGCCAAGAAGGCGGTCCCCATCGACATCGAGCTGGGGGAGGCCTTTGATACCCTGGTGATCACCGGCCCCAATACCGGCGGCAAGACGGTCAGTCTGAAGACCCTGGGACTGCTGACCCTGATGGCACAGTGCGGGCTGCATATTCCGGCGGGAGACCGCAGCGCTGTCTCCGTATACCGCCGGGTGCTGGCGGATATCGGCGACGAGCAGAGTATCGAGCAGAACCTGTCCACTTTCTCAGCCCATATGGTCAATATTGTGGCAATTTTGAAGGAAGTGGACCGCCAGAGTCTGGTGCTCTTCGATGAGCTGGGCGCCGGTACTGACCCGGTGGAAGGCGCCGCACTGGCCATTGCGGTGATCCAGCACGTCCGCTCCGCCGGGGCGCGGGTGGCGGCCACCACCCACTACGCCGAGCTCAAGTCCTTTGCCATGACCACCGCCGGAGTGGAAAACGCCTCCTGTGAGTTTGACGTGGAGACCCTCAGCCCCACCTACCGGCTGCTCATCGGGATTCCCGGCAAATCCAACGCCTTTGCCATTTCCCGGCGGCTGGGACTGCCGGAGGAGGTCATCGCGGCGGCCCAGGTGCAGATGAGCGGCGAGAGCGTCCGGTTTGAGGATGTTCTGACGCAGTTGGAAGCCAAGCGTCAGGCCTTGGAAAAGCGGGAGCAGGAGGCGGACCGGCTGTACCGCCAGAGAGAAGAGGACGCCCGCAAGGCCCGGGAGTTCCGGCAGCAGATGGAGCGGGCCAAGGAAAATGCCCGCAGCCGCGGCGAGGCGGAGGCCAAGCGGATCGTGCGGGACGCCCGGTCTGCGGCGGATCAGGTCTTTGCCCAGCTGGACCAGATGCGCAAGGAGCAGGCCAAAGCAGAGCGGGCGGCCAATACCAATGAGGCCCGGGCCCAGCTGCGCCGTCAGCTCAATGAGGCGGAGGAAGCCGTCACGAAGCACGACGCCCGGCAGGAGCCCATTCCCAAGCCCAGTCGGCCCATCCGGGTGGGAGATCTGGTGGAAATCCCCGGCGTGCGGACACCGGCGGAAGTGGTATCCGTGGGCAAGGATGGAACGCTGCAGCTCAAATCCGGCATCTTGAAGATGAAGGCCAAGGCCAATGAGGTGCGGCTGATCGAAGAGGATGAGCGCGCGGCCCGGAAGCCCTCCGCCCCGGTGCGGCAGAGCGCACCCCGGCAGCTGCGGACCTCCGCCAGCCGGGAGCTGGACATCCGGGGTCTGGAGACCCTGGAGGCCGAGGCTGTGGTGGAGAATTTCCTCTCCGCGGCGGTGATGGGACGGCTGGAGACCGTGACCATCATCCACGGCAAGGGCACCGGCGCTCTGCGCAAGGCGGTCCACGACATTCTGCGCCGGAACAAGGCGGTCAAGAGCTTCCGCCTGGGCGTCTACGGCGAGGGAGAGAGCGGTGTCACCGTGGTGACGCTGAAATAATCAAGCGCGGAAGCAATCCGCAATCAATTGCCCCGGGGAGTCCGTACTGCATACGGACTCCCCGGGGCTGTGTTGTTCAGGAGACAATGACCCACTGGCCATCCTGCCATTGGGAGACCGTTGTCAGAAATCCGTCCCCGCTGCCGGTGGGATCCGCTTCCTGGTGAATGTTTTTTACATGGACCAGCGCGCCGTACTCATCGGGAACATAGATGTCTGTGTCGTAAGTGCCCCAACCGCCGCGGCTGCTGACGGAGACTTGCCGGGCATCGGGGTCAGGCTCCACGGCGTAGCCGCACAGCCCGGGACCGGCGGTGAAGCGGCCTTGGGCCGGGTCCCACAGCCAGCAGAGATACGATCCGTTCACCGTGCCCATATCGCACATGCACAGGACGTCCTGGGCACCGTCAAAGTTGAGATCCGCCAACGTGGGAAGGTAGAAGGATTCGAACACCGTGGGATAGACTTCCTCTGAGGAAGCTGCCGGATTTTCCTCCAGCGTGAGGACGCCCTCGCCCACATGCAGAGTCTGAAGCAGTTCCTCGCCGTCCAGCACGTCGATGGTGCCCGTACCGTAGGCAGAAAAGCCCTCCATGACCGTTTCCTTGCAATGGGCCACCAGAGTCAGGGTTCTGCCGCCGTCCACGGTCACGGACAGCTCATGATCAAAAAAAGTTCCGTCCGGGGCGTCATCATCGGGGGAGACGCTGCTTGATGGGCTTTCCGGGGCGGGATCCTCCGGCACCGGGGAGGAGGATGGGGCAGCGCAGCCGGCCAGGAGCGCCAGCGGCAGCAAAAGGGCCAGTATGGATCGCATAAGGGACTCCTTTCTGAGATTTTCCTCACTTTATCACGGCACTTCCCGGAGAACATCTCAAAAAAATGACAAAAGACAACAAAAGAAAAAAGGAAAGGGAGAGGGGCCGCCTTTACAAGGCGGAATACGGTCTGCTATACTGAAGAAAAACTGTGAGGTGATCGGCATGCACGAACTGGAACGTCAGTATCATATCGCCTGTACCGAAGAGGACGTGGGACGTTACTGCATCCTGCCGGGAGATCCCGGCCGGGTACCGGCCATTGCGGCGCTGCTGGACGATGCCCGGCAGGTGGCCTATAACCGGGAGTTCTGCGTCTGGACCGGGACGCTGCTGGGGGAAAAGGTCACGGCCTGCTCCACGGGAATCGGCGGACCGTCGGCCGCCATTGCCATGGAAGAGCTGCACAAATGCGGCGCCGACACCTTCATCCGCACCGGCACCTGCGGCGGAATTGATCTGGAGGTCCAGGCCGGGGACATTGTGGTGGCCACCGGCGCCATCCGGTATGAACACACCAGCCGGGAGTATGCGCCCCTGGAGTTCCCGGCGGTGGCGGATTTCACCATTGCGGGCTGCCTGGTGCAGGCTGCCCGGGACCTGGGATTGCCGGTACACACCGGCATCGTCCAGTGCAAGGACAGCTTCTACGGCCAGCACAGCCCGGAGGCCTCTCCGGTCTACTATGAGCTCCAGCAAAAGTGGGAGACCTGGAAGCGGCTGGGCGTCAAGGCCAGCGAGATGGAGTCGGCGGCGCTGTTCGTGGTGGCATCGGCTCTGCGCTGCCGGTGCGGCTCCTGCTTCCATGTGGTGTGGAACCAGGAGCGGGAGGCCGCCGGACTGGATCAGCGCATGAGCGAGGACACCTCCGCCTCCGTCCGGGTGGCGGTGGAAGGCCTCAAGCGGCTTATTGAGCAGGACCGCGCTGCAAACAGCAAATAAAAAAGAGGGCCATACGGCTCTCTTTTTTATTTGTGCCTCTTGACAAGTTTACTTGGTATGTGGTAGGATTCGACTGCAAAGAAAACTTTGCAAAATTACCAGTAAACATTGCGTGTGGCAAGTGATGCTTGCCGGAAAGGAAGAAACACAATGGAACAGAATGGCCGGGAAATGGAGCAGCCCAGCAAGGAGGAAATTCTGGCGCGCAGCCGCCGGGAAAATCGCGGGGGTGATGAGCGGGAGCGGACGGTCCGCATCCAGGGGGAGTCCTTCAGTTTGATATTTGTCCTATTGATGGGACTCGTTTTGCTGACATGGAAGCGGGTCCACGGCTTGCCGGCGGAGGACGTGCTGATCATGTTCTGGACCGCCTCTGCCGCCAGCCGGATCTATCGCCTGGTCCAGCGGCGAAATACGTCCGATATGGTGACCCTGGCAATCTGCCTTGCTTTTTTGGGGTATAATCTGGTAAAATTCTTTCAGATCGCCGGATGAGGAGGTGCGTCATGGACCGGGAGGAAATCTTGAAACGGGCTCAGTCTCAAAGCATTGGACTGGATGAACGGGAGCAGCAGGTTCTGGGCGTATCCTTCGGCTTCGGCGCGGTGCTGATGGCGTTGGTGGCGCTTGCGCTGGCAGCGGCAGCGCTGCTCCGGGGCGGCGCCGCGTATGATTACGCCGCCATTGTGTTTGCGTATCTCACCGGAGCCCAGGCGCATCAGTACTGGAAGACCCGCCGGAGAGCGGCGCTGGTGAGTGCTGCGGCCTGCGCCATTGTGATGGCGGCCAATTTGCTGCTGTTTCTGGGGGGACAGTATGGATGATCAGCTGATTCTCAAAAATCGTCTGAAGGTGGCCCGGGCGGAAAAGGGTCTTTCCCAGACACAGTTGGCGGAGCTGGTGGGTGTGTCCCGCAATACCATCAGCTCCATTGAGACTGGGCAGTTCAACCCCACGGCCAAGCTGGCGCTGGTGCTGTGCATCGCTCTGGATAAAAAGTTTGAAGACCTGTTCTATTTTGACTGAAAAAGAGGCCGCTTCCCACTGGGAAGCGGCCTCTTTGCTTAGTCGTCGGTGCGGATGCCCTGTTCGATTTCCCGGATGTCGTAGGGAGCGGTCTGATAGACGCAGTAGTTAAGCCAGTTGGCGTAGAGCAGATGCGCACAGCTGCGCCAGCGCACCGGGGGCATTTTGGTCGGATCGTCGTTGGGGAAATAATGCTGGGGGAGCTGAATGTCCACTCCTGCAGCCAGATCCCGCATGTATTCCTTGCGCAGGGTGTCCCGGTCATACTCTGCATGGCCCATGAGAAAGACCTGGCGGCACTGGGGCGTTTTTACGGCGTAGACACCGGCTTCCTCAGAAGCGGCCAGAATCTTCAGATCCGGGATGGCTTCAATATCCGCCCGGTCCACGGTGGTGTTCCGGGAGTGGGGAACCAGGAATGTGTCGTCAAATCCCCGGAAGAGAATGAAGTTGGGGTCCTCCACCCGGTGCTCAAATACGCCGAAGAGCTTATGGGGCAGCTGGCGCTTGGGGATGCCGTAATGGTAGTAGAGTCCCGCCTGGGCGCCCCAGCAGATGTGCAGGGTGGAGTGGACGTGGGTCTTGGACCACTCCATGATCCGGCACAGCTCCGGCCAGTAGTCTACTTCTTCAAAGGGCATCAGCTCCACCGGCGCGCCGGTGATGATGAGACCGTCGAAGGTCCGCTCGCACACGTCGTCAAAGGTCTTGTAGAAGGAGAGCATGTGCGCCTGGGAGGTGTTTTTGGAGACATGGCCGCTGGGGGCGATGAGCTCCAGCTCGATTTGCAGGGGCGTGTTGCCCAATACCCGGGCCAATTGGGTCTCGGTGTCGATTTTGGTGGGCATCAGGTTCAAAAGCAGAATCTGCAGCGGCCGGATGTCCTGGGTGATGGCCCGGGTCTCCGTCATGACGAAGATGTTCTCCTGGGTCAGGACATTGGTGGCGGGCAGTTGGTTGGGAATTTTAATGGGCATCAGATGGCCTCCAGTGCTTGCCGGAGATCGTCGATGAGGTCCTCCTTGTTTTCCAGACCGCAGGAAAGGCGGATCAGGCCGGCGGGAATGCCCGCATCCCGGAGCTGATCTTCCGTCATCTGGCGATGGGTGGAGGTGGCGGGGTTGAGGCAGCAGGTCCGGGCGTCGGCCACGTGGGTTTCAATGGCGGCCAGAAGCAGACGGCTCATAAAGACCTCGGCGGCGGGACGTCCGCCCTTGACCTCAAAGGAGACCACGCCGCAGGAGCCGTGAGGCAGATACTTCTGGGCCAAAGCGTGATAGGGATCGCCGGGCAGGCCGCAGTAGTGGACGGCCTCCACCTTGGGATGGCCGGCCAGGAATTCCGCCACCGCCTGGCCGTTTTCGCAGTGCCGGGCCATGCGCACGTGCAGGCTCTCCAGACCCAGGTTCAGATAGAAGGCGCTCTGGGGGGACTGGGTGCAGCCGAAGTCCCGCATCAGCTGGGCGGTGCACTTGGTGATGAAGGCACCGGCCTGGCCGAACTTTTCGGCGTAGGTGATGCCGTGATAGCTCTCGTCGGGGGTGCACAGGCCGGGGAACTTGTCGGCGTGGGCCATCCAGTCGAACTTGCCGGAGTCCACAATGGCGCCGCCCACAGCCACGCCGTGTCCGTCCATGTACTTGGTGGTGGAGTGGGTGACGATGTCGGCGCCCCAGTCAAAGGGACGGCACCCCACGGGGGTGGCAAAGGTGTTGTCCACGATCAGGGGCACGCCATGGGCATGGGCCGCGGCGGCAAAGCGCTCGATATCCAGCACGGTCAGGGCGGGGTTGGCGATGGTCTCGCCGAAGACGGCCTTGGTGTTGGGACGGAAGGCGGCCTCCAGCTCCTCGTCGGAGCAGTCCGGAGAGACGAAGGTCACCTGAATGCCCATTTTGGCCATGGTGACTGCGATGAGATTGAAGGTGCCGCCGTAGATGCTGGAGGAGGAGACGATGTGATCGCCGCAGGTGGCGATGTTGAACAGGGCGAAGAAGTTGGCCGCCTGACCGGAGGAGGTCAGCATGGCGGCGGTGCCGCCTTCCAGCGCGGCGATCTTGGCGGCCACATAGTCGCAGGTGGGATTCTGGAGCCGGGAGTAGAAATATCCGTTGGCCTCCAGGTCGAAGAGCTTACCCATGTCCTGGGAGGTGGCATACTTGAAGGTGGTGGACTGGACAATGGGAATCTGGCGGGGTTCGCCGTTGCCGGGGGTGTAGCCCCCCTGGACGCAAAGAGTTTCGGGACGATAGTGCTGCATAATCAATTGCTCCTTTCTAGAGTCCATGGAACGAAAAAACGGCTTTCGTCCCAAAGAGAATTCCTTGAGACGAAAGCCGTACAATGCTTCCGCGGTACCACTCAAATTGCGGTGGTCCATGACCATCCGCCACTCATAGGGTCCAACAACCCCTTCGCCCTAACGCGGCGCACACGGGGCGCCCTAGGGCGTTTCCGCCTTCGAACGTCCGGCTCGGGAGCCATAGGAGCTGGGAAGTTCCGCCGCCGGCTCGCACCATCCGCCGGTTCTCTGAGGCATCCGTTCCTGTCCCTCTCCGTCATCGCTTTGGGCCTATTATAAAAAGCGGGACCGGGTTTGTCAACTGTGTTTTTCCACAAGATGCACGTTGAGATGGTCGTATGTCATTTCCACGTTGTTCTGGGCAAAGGCGGTGCGCAGGTGCTCGTTGAGGTCAAAATGCACCTGCCAGTAATGCTCCACCGTGGCCCAGCAGTAAACGGTATACTCGATAGAGCTGGAGCCGTATTCCGTGAGATAGATGCTGGGAGCGGGGTCCTCCAGGACGTTTTCCGTAGCCTCCAGAGCCTGGCGGCAGGCAGCCTTGACGGTCTCCGTAGGTGCGTCGTAGGAGGCGGTGATCTTCCGGGTGACCCGGCGGCGTCCCAGGACGGTGTAGTTGGTCATGCGGGAGCTGGCCAGCTCCTTGTTGGGCAGCATGACCATGAGACCGTCGGGCGTGACCAGTTTGGTGTGGTTGAGGGAGATCTCATCCACCGTGCCGGAGGTCCCGGAAACCTCCACAAAGTCTCCGATGGCAAAGGGGTGGGAAGAGAGAATCACCAGCCCGCCGGCCACATTGCCCAGGATATCCTCGGCAGCCAGGGTGATGCCCAGGGACCCCACGGACAGCAGCGCCACCAGGGAGGTCATGTTGATGTGCAGGCAGTCAGCCACAATCAGCGCGGTGACGATATAGAGCAGCAGCCGGATCCCGCTCAGGATATACTTCTGCACCCGCTGGTCCAGCTTGGAGCCGGAGAGCAGTTTTTTGGTCAGCTTGAGCAGTACCCGCACCACCACCAGACAGATCAGCAGGGTCAGGGCGGCGGAGAGGATGGCGCTGATGGAAAAGGTGCCGATGGTTTGCGTCAGGATGGACGAGAGCTGAGAGGACATGCAAATCACTCCTAATCCGAATTTCTGCGATGGAAGCCTTGGGGGCGTGAGTGCGGGGGGAAAAGAAACCGGACGCGGCGTAGAAAGCGGTGCGGCGCAAGTTATTGCGCCGGCACCTGGTTCCACTGCCACACGCAAATGAAGATCAGGATAACCCCCAGTACGAAAAAGAAGATCCGGCGGGCTTTCCGGCTGAACCGCTGCCCGAAGGGGGAGGTGTCGGGGTCGCACAGCCAGTCCCAGTCGCGGGTGGAGCCGGTTACCAGCAGTGCGCCGATAAGAAAAAGAATCCAGTTCCAGTATTGCTGGACCCAGGCAATGAATGCTGCATCGAGGCTGTTCATATGTGTTGTCTCCTTTACGATGGTCCCGTGGTGGCTTTTTGAGATGCTTGCTGCAAAATGGAGCAGAGGAAAGGGGAGCTGCGGCAGCGCAGCTCCCCGCTGCATCCAGGCGATTGCGCAATCGGTCAGGACGGAATCATCTGATTTTCAGATTCCGGAAGCCGGCGCTTGCCTCGCCGGATCATCTGGCCTATTAAGCATAATACCACAACTGCACCGATTACGGAAATAGCAATCCACGCACCCGACGAAGTTTTTTCCATCAGCAGGATTTGGCCTTGGGCGGGAGCGGAAAAGACCAGATAGCTGCCGTCCTGCGTGCTCTCTACCCGGGTCCAGGTTCCGTTTTCGTACACTGCGGCTGCCGGGTGCCGGATGCCGTCTGCCCGCAGACGGATGGTAAGCGTGTCTGTCTGGCTGCCGGTTACGGTATAGCTCCAGGCAGAGCGCGGGGTATAGCCGTCAATCTTCTGCGCTGGCGGGGTTTCGGCCTGCACCGTCAAGACGGCGTCGGGGGCAAAGGTGCCTTCCACCAGCACTTGGGCAACGCCCTCCTGGTCGGCCAGAGTGGAGGCGGGAGCGGAAAACTGCGCCTGCAATACCATGGAACGCCGCAGATCCTGCGTGGGGAAGGACGGCCACTGTCCATACTGGCCATTTTGCTGGGGGGCCTGGGGGACCTGGCTCAGGTCCAGATCCTCTCCGTAAGAAAAGGGAATTTCCGCCACGGTTTTGCCGTCTACCTCAAACCGGTAGGAAAAGGTGAGAAAATCTGCGGGGATGTAGCTGAGTTGGGAAAAGGCGGCAAAGTCCAGCCCCTGGGCAGTCCCCTCGTAATCCACGCCGTCCAGACCGGCCAGGTCCTCCAGAAGGTAGCGGTTGCCGGAAAGCGTCCCATCTGCCTGCCCGGCAATGGCTCCCTGGCATTCTCCGTCACTGTCCGCGCGGACCATGGTACGGCAGTCCGTGATGTCCTGGGCCAGACCGGCTACGCCGCCCAGCCAACTCTGGGCCGTGAGATCGACAAGGGCGGCACAGCGCTCCACCTTGCCCTGGGTGCGGCCGGCGATTCCGCCGCAGTAATCTCCCTCGGTTTCCACGCTTCCCCGGGCGGCACAGTCCAAAATGGCCCCGGCCTCACACCGGCCGGCCACACCGCCGGCGCACTCGTTTTTGGCTGTTACCGTTCCGTCAAAGCGGCACGCCCGGATTACAGCGCGTAAGGTGGCGTATACATCGCTCATCAGTTCCACATCGCCCAAATCAAAGGTGGCCTCGGGATCGTCCCCCAGTTCGGGAGACACCGTGCCGACAATTCCGCCTGTGTTGGAGTCGCCCGATACGGTTCCGGAAGCGGTACAGTTTTGAATCAGGCCGGGGCCTGCGTCGACCTCATCGGTCAGATCGGTAACCGTCAGTTCCGGTTCCTCGCTCAGACTCAAGATCGCCTGGCGCACCAGGTCCATTTGATCCAGAATGGCCTGACTGGTTGCGTAGAGTGCGTCATTGTCCGCTTCCACCGACTGGGTGATTCCATCCACCCGGTCCTGGATCACGGTGAACTCCTGATTGATGTCGTCCACAGCGGATTGTGCCTTGTCGCCCAGAGTATCGGTATAGTCCTTGAGCAGATCCCGAATCTGATCGGATTCCCGGTTCACGGCATCCAGATCATTCTGGGCGGCATCGGACAGATGTGCAAAGGCGTCCTTCAGGTCCGTCAGGGCGCTGTAAAGTTTGGACTGGGCTTTGTCAATGGCGGAGCCGGTTTGCCCCAGATCGGAGGAGGTATTCTGATAGATCTTCTTCCACTGTTCGGCAAGCTGGGCGGCCAGGCGGGGGCATTCTTTCAGTGCATCGGCAATCGCACTGATGTGGTCCCCCAGTGCCAGGGAGGGAAAGGGAACCTGAAGTGCCTGCTCATAGTCCCCGGCGGCAATGAGCCGGGCGACTTCGTCCACATATGCCTGCAGGGCGGAAAGTTCCTGGATGATCGCCTGGCGGTGGGTGTGAATCTCCTCAAACAGAGCCTGGATTTTTTTGACGGTATCTTCCAGGGCTTCAATGGATTGTTTCACGCCGCTGTCCGCCTCCTTGGCCAGCTGCTCCAGCTCATCGAGCAGAGTGTCGGATTGATCCAGAGCCTCCTGGAGGGCGTCTCCGGCATCGTCACGGAACCGATCCGTATGGGACTGCAGGGAATCCAGACGGTCACTGATGGTGGTGATATGCTGGTAAAGCGCGTCGGACATGTCACGGAAATCCGTATGTCCCTCGCTGCCGGCGGCATGAGCACGTTCCTGAATGGCGGAGAGTGCGTCGTGAATGACCTGTGCATCTTCTGTTCCCCGGCTGACCATGTCGTTGACCTGCGTGGCAAAGCGGTCCAGCTGGTCAAACAGGCCGGACATACTGTCGGCAAGCTGCTGGGAGGGGGAGGGACCGTAAGTAAGACTGGTATAGGGCTCAAACTGACCGGCAATGCCGCCCACATCCTTGCGCCCCTGAATGGGGCCGGTGTTGGTGCACTCGGAAATCTCACCGGATTGCAGTCCGGCAATGCCGCCCATGTTGTAGCCGACGTGCTGGTATCCCACCGGGCCTGTGTTGCTGCAGCCCCGGATAGTCCCGCGGGAAAGTCCGGCAATGCCGCCGACATTGGTGGGGGTATCCTGGTCTGCTTCCACATTGAGGGATCCGGTGTTGCTGCAGCGCTCCACGGTGCCCAGATTTTCACCGGCAATGCCGCCGACGTTGTACGCGCCGGTGACATCGGCAGCACTGGAACAGGAGATGAGACTGCCGCTCTCACCGTTGTATCCCACCAGGCCGCCGATGGCTTCCTGCCCCGTAACCGAGCCCCGGACCGTGCAGCGGCGCACCGTCCCGAAGTTTTCGCCGGCCAGCAGACCCGCCTGATTGGCGGAGCCCTGCGGACAGAGGGTCCCCTCCACCGCCAGATCCTCCACCACGGCGCTGGCGCTCAGCGTGCGGAAAAGACCCATCTTGGAGCCTTTGGTTTCCAGAGAGAGGCCGGAAATGGTGTGGCCGTTGCCATGGAAGGTCCCCTGAAAGATGGGAACCGGTGTGATTGCCTGATCGCTCAAATCCAGGTCGGCGGTAAGTTCCACCGTGATGCCCCGAGACCAGGTGTCCCGGGTGCACTGCTTGGAAAACTGGACAAAATCCTGCACGCTGGAAATGGTAACCGTGTCGGCGGCTGCGGCGGCGGGCAGGGCCAGGGTACAAAGCAGAGCCAGTGCTGTTAGGAAAGCGGCTCCGCGCCGAAGCTGTTTCATGATGGATGGACCTCCTGTTCCTGTTCCGGTTCCGGTTTTTGGTGCTTGCTCTCGATCAGAGCGTCCACGCTGCCGTGGAGCACGCCTTTGAATTCGCCGTCTACAAAGCCGGACACATGGCCCCGGATGTGGCCGTCCAGACGCATGGTCCCCTGATTGAATCTCTGCTTGCGGTCCCGGTTCAGGGTAATGGCGGTGCGTTCAATGAGGGCGTCGCCCAGCATCAAAAACTGCGGCAGTACCGTCATGACCAGGATGATGGAAGTTACGGTGCCCCGCCCCAGGGTTTGCCCCACGGAGCCGATGGTGGCGTCGGTGGAAATGCCGCCGATGAGGAAACCGGCCACGGCCATAATGGTGCCCGAGGTCAGAATGGTGGGGAAACTTTGGCTCAAAGCTTCCACCGCTGCCTGTTTGCGCTCCATGCTGCCTTTGAGTTCCAGATAGCGGTTGGTGATGACAATGGCGTAGTCAATGGTAGCGCCCATCTGAATGGAACTGACCACCAGGTAGCTCAGGAAAAAGAGGTTGGTGTCGGTCAGGACCGGCACGGAGAAGTTGATCCAGATGGAGCCCTGAATGGTCAGAACCAGCAAAATGGGCAGTCCGGCCGACTTAAAGGTAAAGAGCAGGATGACCATGACAAATAGCGCTGTGAGAATGCTGATTTTCAGGTTGTCACTGGCAAAGGAATTGGCCAGATCGAAGGCGTTGGTGGAATTGCCGACCAGGATCACATCATCCCCATAATAGGTCTGGGCAATGGCGCGGATCTGGTCCAGCAGGGCATAGGTGTCGTCTCCTTCTGTGGGAACATCGGCCACAAACACCAGCCGGGACCAGTGCTCCCCCCGTAATTGCTCCAGACCCACATCCAGCTGCTCCTGAAGATCGTCCACTTTGTCCGCCTGTTCTCCGGTCAGATTGACGACGCCTTTGTCCTTTTGCTCCAGCAAAAACTCAAAAACATCGATGAGCGGAACGGAATAGTCGTCCGGATCCTGGAAGATGGCGCCGTATTCCTCCACGCTCAGGCCGTAGGCCTGATAGAGCAGCCGGGCCAGCTCGATGTCTACCCCGGCCAGCTCGGAAAACTGCCGGGGGTTCAGCTCGTCTGTCAGCATCCAGCCGTCTTCCACCTCAATGTTGGCAAGGCCGGTGGCCTCCGTGACCTGGGGCAATAGGGCGACCCGTTCCAAAATGTGCTGTTCCTTCTCATAATCCCCGCGGGGAACCAAGACCGCAATGGTGTTTTTGGAACCGAATGTATCGGCGACTTTTTCATCCGCAATCCGCCAGTCGGGCTTGTTGTCAAAATCGGTGTCGTTGGCGTCAAAGACATAGTCACACCGGGCGGAGAGAATCGCCGCTGCGGCAACAATGACCAGAAAGACAGGCGGCATCACATAACGCAGCCGGACGATTACCTTGCCCCAGAAGTTGATTTTGGGGACCAGACTGCGGTGCCGGGTACGGTCGATGGGGCCGCTGAAGAGCATCAGCAATCCGGGCATGAGCAAAAACACGCACAGCATGGAGCAGATGATGCCTTTGGAAAGCACGATGCCCATATCAAAGCCGATGCGCAGCTGCATGAGCATCAGAGCCACCATGCCGGAAATGGTGGTCAGGCTGGAGGAGGAGATCTCCACAATGGCCTTGCTCAGCGCGGAAATATCGGCTTCCCGGGGGTCCAGGCCGTTGTCGCGCTCCTCCATGTACCGGTGACAGAAGATGATGGCATAGTCAATGGCCAATGCCAGCTGTAAAACGACGGCAATGGAATTGGTGATAAAGGAGATTGTGCCGAAGAGGAAGTTGGTACCCATGTTCAGCACAGCCGCCACAACAAAGACAATGAGGTAGACGGGAACTTCCATGTAGCTTTTGGAAGTGAACAGCAGGACGACCACAATCACCACCGCTGCGATGAGCAGAATCACCGTCATCTCCTGCTGCAGCGTGGCCGACTCATCCCGTCCGATCTGTGTGGAGGCATAGACGTCGTAGCCGTCCAACGCCTGGAGAACCTCGTCCATGGCTTCTATGGTGACAGGGTCGGTTTCCTCGGCGTCAAAGGAGATGGTGAACAGGGCGGAGGATTGTTTGTAGTGCTCTTGTGTGTCGTCAAACACCACCTCGGAGACGCCGGAAATCGCTTCCAGCTTTTCCGACAGTTCCAGAGCGGTTTGGTAAGTCACGTTGGATACCATTACATTGGCGCTGCCCAACGTGACGAATTCCTCCTCCATGATGGTCAGGCCCCGCCGGGTTTCAGTCTGGGCGGGAAGATAGGAGGTAATGTCGTTGTTGATCTGAACTTTGTTGACGGAAGCGGCGCAAAAGAGAAAAGCGGCAATAAAGATCAGATAAAAGGCTTTTCGCTTGTCTACAATGAAGCGGGCGATTTTGGTCATGGGACTTTCTGTGCGTTTTTCCTGCATAGTTGTGCCTCACTGAATGGGAATGAATTGTTCCAAATTGGCCAGGAGATGACTGGCGGGGAGCGGCGGATCGCTGGAGAGCCACCAACGAATGAGAGAGAGCATGGCTCCGGTATAAAAGCGGGCGGCGACTTCCGGGTCCACCTGCGGGGAGACTGCCCGAAAACGGGGCTCGGACAGCAGGCGGCAGAGCTCCCCGGCAGCGCACGCCTCCAGGGTTTGAACGCGGGTGTCGGCGCCGCTGTTCAGACAGGCCCGATACAATGTCCGGTGCTGTGCAAAAAACTGGAAGACATTTTGGGCGGCTGTCAGCAGATATTCCCGGGGACTGCGGTCCGGGTCCTGCGGCAGGCAGGTGGCAACGCATTCCTGCTCCAGTCCCTCCAGGAGATAATGCAGCAGCTCCTGCTTGTCATTGAAATGCGCGTAAAAGGTGGTGCGGTGCACCATGGCCCGGCGGCAGATATCCACCACCGACAGCTCCTGAAACGGACGTTCTGTCAAAAGCTGTGCCAGGGCTTCCACGAGAAGCCTGCGGGTTTTCTTCTGCCGCAAGTCCAAATGATCTTCGTTTTGATGGTTCATGATCATGCCTCCGATATCAGGTGGAGCTATCATAGTACTTTAATCTACACTTGTCAATATATTATACATCTGTAGATTAAATTCGCGAAAGGGCTTACGGTTTGCGGTCAGGAGAGTGAAAAATGCGGGCGCGCAACGTGGCGGCCCTTTCGCTCCGGCGTGCAGGAGAATACGAAAAAAAGCCGCCCAAAGGGCGGCTTTTTAAGTCGAAGCGCAGAGGAGAGAGGCTATGATTTGGAGCGGAGGAGCCAAAACATGAGCGGGCTGTGACTGAGAAAAGAAGTCGGAGCAGGCGCAGTATCGCTTGCTCCGACAGTGGTGCGCCTGAAGGGACTCGAACCCACACGCTAAAAGCACGAGAACCTAAATCTCGCATGTCTACCAATTCCATCACAGGCGCGTATTCAGTTTTGGGGGATACAAGGCACCAAAAGCGGAGCGGCAAGCCGTTCTTGCCCTGACAGAGCCGCAATCCCGGCAGAATCGGTCCGGAGGCCGCCGCTTCATGGATGAAAGACGGGGGGAATTTTGAAGGGAACACCCATGTGCCGGGAAAACTGCGCGGATGAAACGAACATAAAAAGTATACCACAATCTCCGGCCTTGAACAACCAAAATTTCTGCGGTACAATGAAAACACTCAACGAAACTTCAGGAAACGAGGAACATCACCATGCTCACCCCCCGGGTTGCCGCAATCCATGATCTTTCCGGCTTTGGCCGCTGCTCTTTAACCGTTGCCATTCCCATCCTTTCCGCCATGGGACTGCAGTGCTGCCCGCTGCCCACGGCCTTTCTCTCCACCCATACCGGTGGATTTGAGGGATTTACTTTCCTGGATATGACCGAGGAGATGCCCCGGGTCGCCGCGCACTGGAAGTCCCTGGACCTGCGGTTTCAGGCAATTTACAGCGGATTCTTGGGCAGTGTCCGGCAGATTGACATTGTGGAGACGTTTATCCGGCAGTTCAGCCGGGAGGATACGATTGTGGTGGTGGATCCGGTCATGGGGGATGACGGCAGGGCATACCGCACCTATACGCCCCAGATGTGCGCAGGCATGGCCCGCCTGGCGGAACTGGCGGATGTGATTACTCCCAATCTGACGGAGGCGGCGTTCCTCTTAAATAAGCCGTATGAGGAATTGCCCAAGGATCCCGAAGGGCTGCGTGAGATTGTAACGGCGCTGAGCCTGCAGGGCAAGCGCTCTGTGGTGCTGACGGGCGTATCCCTGCGGGCGGGGAAAACGGGAGCGATGTGTTATGATGCCGCTTCCGGCCGGATCGAGACCGTACAGACGGATTTTGTGGCCCACCCCCTGCATGGTACCGGAGATGTGTTTGCCAGTGTGCTCACCGGTGCGCTGGTGAAGGGGGAGGCACTGGTATCTGCTGCGGCACAGGCGGCGGAGTTTGTCCGACTCTGTGCGGTACGGACTGTGGAACAGAATTTGCCCTTGCGGGAGGGTGTGGATTTTGAACCGCTGCTGGGCCTTTTGACGCAGAATTCCCTGCGCGGCGCTGCCATTGATGAAAAAATGCCTTGACCTTCCCCTTGGGGGAAGGGATACCATACCACACAGGAAATGCCCTGCGGGGCGGGAAAGGATGAGATGGGATGAAGAGAAGACAATGGATGGCGGCACTGCTGGCATTGGTGCTGATGTTGACGATGTCTGTGCCGGCCCTGGCGGCGGATACCCCTTCGGAGGAGGTGGTGGCCCCCAGTGAGGTGTCCCATGTGCCGTTGGAGGATGCGGCGCAGACGGCGTGTACTGCTGCCATGGCCTACGGGGCAGCGGACAGTATTTCCTGGGCAGTATGGGAAGAGGGGGAGATTACCACATCCGGCAGCTTCCACGGACAGCGGGATGTGGCACAGGATTCTGACGGAACGGTATATGGAATTGGTTCCGTCAGTAAGATTTTTACCACAACGGCCGTGATGCAGCTGGTGGATCAGCACCGGATTTCCCTGGATGCGCCGGTGACGCAGTATCTGCCGGAATTCCGGATGGCAGATCCCCGCTACCGGCAGATCACGGTGCGGATGCTGCTCAACCATTCCTCGGGGCTGATGGGATCCTCCCTGGAAAACGGACTGCTGTTTGACGATCCGGATCCCGCTGCCACCGATACGCTGCTGGAGCGCCTTGCCACCCAGACGCTCAAAGCGGATCCCGGTGCGTACAGTGTCTACTGCAATGACGGATTCACTCTGGCGGAACTGGTGGTGGAGGCCGTGAGCGGGCAGGACTTTATGGACTATGTCCGGGAGCACATTCTGGCCCCTGCGGGACTGGAGCACGTCTACGCCCCGGCAGATGCGCCGGATGCGGAACTGGCCTCCATTTATACCGGAACGGATCCCCGCCCCCTGCCGCAGGATTGTCTGAACGCAGTCGGCGCCGGCGGCATGTATGCCACAGCGGAGGATCTGGCGGCCTTTGGCGGCATCCTGACAGAAAATACCCTGCTCTCCCGGGAGATGCTGGACAAAACGGCGGAAGCGGAGTATGCCCGGGGCATTTGGCCGGAGGATACGCTGGACAGCCTGGCCTATGGCCTGGGATGGGACAATGTGCACTGGTATCCCTTCTGCCAGAGTGACATCGTCGCGCTGACCAAAGGCGGAGACACCCTCTACTATCACGCCGCCCTGGTCGTGCTTCCGGAATATCATATGGCTGCGGCGGTGCTGACCTCCGGAGGACTTTCTACCTATAACCAGTTGGCGGCGACCCGAATTCTCATTACCGCGCTGGAGGAACAGGGAATCGATGTGGATGAGACGATCCCGGCCCTGCCGGATGCCCAGCCCGCTGCCATGCCGGCGGAGCTGATGCAAAACAGCGGATACTATGGTGCCACCGCGGCGCAGTATCGGATTTCGGTTTCCGAGGACGGGGTCCTGACCATCCATTATCTCAATTACCCTGCGATTCCGGACCAGACCTTTACATATTATTCAGATGGCTCCTTCCGGGACGCGACCGGGACAGCGGCACTGCGCTTTGTACAGGAGGACAATGGGCAGACCTATCTCTATCAAAAGAGCGTTTCTCCGGTTCCGGAGCTCAGTGCCCTGCCGGTTTCCAATTACACAGCGGTCAAGCTGGAGGAAAACGATATTCCGGAGGCAGTGCAGGATGTGTGGGACCGCGTGGCGGTGACCAGCGTGCTGCCGGTGAATGAAAAATACTCCTCCCAGGTGTATTTGTCCCTGGGCGGAGCATCTGCGGACACCGCACTTACCACACTCGTTGAGATGGTGCCCGGCTATATCGGCGGCAGCCGGATTGTGGATGAGACCACGGCCCGCTATACCCTTCAGATTCCCGGTACGCAGGGGCGGGACGGGCAAAACTGGACCCTGGTGGAAACAGAGAACGGCACCTGGCTCCAAGTCAACGGTTCACTCTACATGCCCCAGGAATTGGCAGCAGACCTCTATACCGGCAGCGGCTGGGCCTACACTACCGTGGGAGAAGCGGGTTATGCACGGTGGTATCAGGTAGGAGATGCCGCTGGAAGCACCATGACCGTCCAACTGCCGGAGAATGCCGGTTTCTGGGTGTATGACGCCTCCGGTGCGGTGACGGCCTCTTCGGTATTGTGGGACGAGACCTCCGCGGTGCTGCCGGAAGGCGGCATGGTGGTGTTTGCCGGAGACCCCGGCGCCCGGTTCCATCTGCGGTTTTCCTGAATACGCATAAAACAGCACCCCCACCATCACGGTGGGGGTGCTGCTGATTTCAGGAGGCCACAAAGAGATTGAGCTGGGAAATCAAAGCGGAGGCGGAAACGTAGGTGGTGCCGTTTTGCAGGATGCTTGCGGCGGAGAGTTCGCTTCCGTCACCGCAGACGAGTGTGCCGTGTCCGGGATCCACGGAAAGAAGCTTGGTTCCGTCGGCAAGGGCCACATTGGCGCCGGTCTTGGCATCCCAGAACACCTTCAGATCCAGGGCTTCCGCCACGGCCCGCAGGGGCAGCAGGGTTTCCCCGCCCGAGACAATGGCCTTCTCGGTCAGGACGCTGCCGCTGACGGTCAGCAGGCCGTTTTCTGCGCAGGAGATATATCCGCGGTAGGCATAGGGGAATACCAGCACACGGGAGGGCTCCCCTTCCTGATTGGTCCAAACCAGCATCCGGGTGCCGGGGACCAGATCCTCCAGGCGGACTGTGGTGTCCTCAGAGAAAGCGGTCAGCTCCGCCTGATCGGTAATCTTGATGGTGGCGCCGTCGGAAGTGGTGACCTCCGTCCAGGTCAGGGCCGGAGGGGGATAGATGGCGATCATGGCCTGCGGGGTTACTGCGGAGATCTCATAATACTGGGGGACGCCGTAGTCCGCGGGAATATTGGCCAGGATCAAAATCGCCGTAGCCTGGGGCGGCAGGCTCAGGGTCATGACGGGGCCCACCCAGGCGTAAACCGTCTCCCCGTTTTTCAGGTCAGAAAGCTCCATGGGTTCGCCGGTCACGGCATCGAGGCACAAAATGTCCTCGCCGTGGAGAATGACGGAGTTCAGGGCTTCGGTGCTGGAGTTTTCCACCAAAAGACCGCCGTCTTCCAGGTGGGTCAGGGTACCCCAGACGCGGACGGGACCGGGCGACGGGGTGAGCGAGGGGCCTTCCGTTTCCGCGGCAGCTGCCGGAAGACACAGCAATACCGTGCAAAGCAGCAGGGAAACCAATGCGAAAAGCCGTTTTTTCATGGAAATCATCCTTTCCGGAGCAGGATCTGCTCCCTGGCTGTGTGCCCACGGAGTGGGATTCTATGAAGAAAGACGCTGGGGCGCAAAAAAAGTTCCCAATTTTCAAAAAAAGCTGCCCGGCATTTTGCCGGGCAGCAGACATAATATGGGGATAACCGTTAGGCCTTTTTGCCGTGCAGGGCCTTCATGCGCTTTTCATGGTCCAGAATGGCCTTGCGCATCCGCAGGCTCTTGGGGGTGACCTCCAGCAGCTCGTCGTCCGCCAGGAACTCCAGGCACTGCTCCAGGCTCATCTGCTTGGGGGGCACCAGCCGCAGCGCCTCGTCAGAGCCGCTGGCCCGCATGTTGGTCAGCTGCTTCTTCTTGCAGATGTTGACGGTGATGTCCTCGCTCCGGGGGCTGACGCCGATCACCATGCCGCCGTACACCGGCACGCCGGGCCCGATGAACAGGGTGCCCCGCTCCTGGGCGTTGAACAGGCCGTAGGTGACGGACTCGCCGGTCTCAAAGGAGATCATGGAGCCGGTGCCCCGGCGGGAGATGTCGCCCTTATAGGGGGCGTAGGAGTCGAACACGCTGGCCATGATGCCCTCGCCCTTGGTGTCCGTCAGGAAATCGCTGCGGTAGCCGAAGAGGCCCCGGGCGGGGATCAGGAACTCGATCTTCATCCGCTCGCCCACGGGAGTCATCTCCACCAGATCCGCCTTGCGGGCACCCAGCTTCTCGATGACCGCGCCCACACAGTCACCGGGCACGTCCACCACCAGCCGCTCAATGGGCTCGCACTTGACGCCGTCGATCTCCTGGTACAGCACGCGGGCGGGGGAAACCTGGAACTCATACCCCTCCCGGCGCATGGTCTCAATGAGGATGGAGAGGGACATCTCGCCCCGGCCCGCCACGTTGAAGGCAGTCTCCTTGTCCGTGTCGGTCACACGCAGGGACACGTCCTTCAACGTCTCCCGGTACAGCCGGTCCCGCAGCTGGCGGGAGGTGACAAACTTGCCCTCCTTGCCTGCAAAGGGGGAGTCGTTGACGGAGAAGGTCATCTCCAGGGTGGGGGCGCTGATCTTCACGAAGGGCAACGCCTCCACGCAGTCCGGGACGCAGATGGTGTCGCCGATGGTGATGTCGGGAATGCCGCTCATGGCGATGATGTTGCCGGCGGTGGACTCGGTCACCGGATTCCGGGCAAGGCCCTCGAACTCGTAGATGGCGGTGGCTCTCGCCTTGCGGAGCACAGCCTCCGGGTCGTGGTAGTTGCACACGACGATGTCCTGGTTCTGCTTCAAGGTGCCCCGCTCGATGCGGCCGATGGCGATCCGGCCCACGAAGTCGTTGTAGTCGATGGAGCTGACCAGCATCTGGAAGGGCTGGTCCACATCTGCCTCCGGGGCGGGGATATACTCCAGAATGGTCTCAAACAGGGGCTTGAGGTCCGTGCCCGGCACGTCGGGGGAGTAGGAGGCGGTGCCGTTGCGGCCGGAGCAGAACAGCATGGGGGAATCCAGCTGCTCGGGGGTGGCGTCCAGGTCCATCAAAAGCTCCAGCACCTCGTCCACCACCTCGTGGATGCGCTGGTCGGGCCGGTCGATCTTGTTGACCACCACAATGACCCGGTGGCCCAGCTCCAGGGCCTTGGAGAGCACGAAGCGGGTCTGGGGCATGGGGCCCTCGGCGGCGTCCACCAGCAGGAT